>ENA-UOJC01001080-UOJC01001080.1-human-gut-metagenome-genome-assembly--contig:-C104-NODE-1080-length-40528-cov-10.323944_pt1 | contig 40528 bp, 36 predicted proteins | sample MGYA00242339_ERZ723886 | MGnify/ENA metagenome assembly ERZ723886 | reverse complement strand
CGGTTTAAATCATAGAAAAGCCCGGCTTTTGCCGGGACTTTGTCTACAGTCTGACGGGCGTCCATTAAAGGACGCCCGTGAAAATAGGTAGGGAATATATCCATTATCCTTCAATGGATATATATTTCTGTTCTTCAATTTTTGCCGGCTCAGTCTTCGGCACAATTAATTTCAAAATACCATCTTCAAATTTCGCATGAATGTCTTCCTGACGGACATTTGTACCTACATAAAAAGTTCTGGAACACTGACCGGAATAACGTTCCCGGCGAATATACTTACCATCGTCATCCTTTGTGTCATTCTCCGCATTCTTCGAAGCTGTAATCGTAAGATATCCTTTTTCAAGTTTTGCTGAAACATCTTCCTTCTTATATCCCGGAAGCTCCATATCGACTTCATAAACACCATCGACTTCTTTTACATCTGTTTTCATGACTCCCGTTCTATACTCATTCAGCATATGTCCAGGATTGCTAAAGAAATCTCTTCCGAATGGGAAATCCATCATCTCATCAAATAAACTATTATTAAAAATACTAGGCATTAACATAAACCATTCCTCCATTCGATTGTTTTATATGTTTTATTTGTTCTATTTGTAATATAACACAAAGTGATTCTGCTGTCAATACCCTTTTTAATTCAATTCATTATTGGCCTTTAATCTCATTTGCCGTGACGACCACCGAATGCGGAATCGGCTTCCAGTGTATCTTTGCAAATACGGCCACAATCGATATCGGCAGATAAGTAAACATAAAAATTGGAAAAGTAAATAAATATAAAATTTTTTTCTCCGAGCTACAATAGATTTTCTTCCATTCTGTTATCGTTGTGATCAACCCCATGATAAAAAATGAAATATAGGACGCAATCACAGAATAAACAGCCAACGAAGTCAACGAATCCATTAGGATTTTTGAACTTGTATCCTCCACGACCACAACGCCTAAACAGGCCAAGATAATCATTACAGTTACGAAAAGTCCAGGAAGTAATGTCATAAACATGTCATAACATGAAAACTTAAATTCCACAAATATCTTTTTTGCTAAATCCTTCCAATACCGGAAGAATACCTGATAAAATCCCTTCGACCAACGAAGTCTCTGATTCCATGAATCAACAAAACGCACCGGCTGTTCATCATAAAACATCGCATCAGCACAGTATCCAATTTTATCTCCCCGAATAATGTTTTCCGTAGAAAACTGAATATCTTCCGTCAACAAGAAACAATTCCAACCACCGTTCCGTTTAACAATATCCTTATGGACAAGAAATCCTGTACCAGATACAACACAGCTTGCCCCAAGAATCATCCGGGCATTATTCAAATATCTGGCCTCTCTCAGAAACCATAAACCGTAACCGGAGGTAATCCAGTTATCACTGTAATTTTTTGAATTCCGATAACTGGTAACCAACAAATATCCATTATCAAATACGGTATTCATCTGGGCAATATAATCTTTTTCCAAAATATTATCTGCATCAAATACAAAATATCCTTCGTAATAATCCGTCCCATATTGCTGTTTAATCATTCCCAACAGATAATTCAAGGCATATCCTTTCCCCAACTGCTGCTGATTAAATCTCTCAAAAACAATGGCGCCTGCTTTCTTTGCAACGACCGCCGTATCATCCGTACAGTTATCCGCCACAACAAATATATCTACCAGCTCCGACGGATAATCCTGATTCTTTATACTTTCAATTAAATTTGCAATAACAGCGCTTTCATTTCGTGCTGATATCAATACGGCATACCGATGAAGTGTTTTAGCAACAAACCGTTTCGGCTTGCAAAAAAGACCAACCAGTAAATATACCGTCTGATACAAATATAAAAGAACAAATATCCGAAGTATACATACAATAATCATATCCATCGTATTTCCCATATACATCACCTTTCCGTTTCGATGCCCATATATTTTCATAGTATAGCATCTTATATATATTTTTGTCTATGTCATAAAGGTGGAATAATTCTTACATTTTTTTTACAAATTCCGTCAATTTTTGAATTTCAATACATTTTCTTTAATAAATTATCATGATACTACTTGAAGTTTTGTAACTATTTATGCTAATATGAAAGTTATCTTTACACATAAAACTACGCGTATAAGGAGGATATCATGGCCATTTTAAAACCCTTTGCTGCTGTCCGTCCTGTACCATCTCTGGTCAGCCAGGTTGCTGCATTACCCTATGATGTAATGAATACGGAAGAAGCTCGGAGACTTGTCCGAAATAACCCCTATTCTTTTCTGCATGTGGATAAAGCAGAAATTAATTTTGATACCTCCGTCAATCCCTATGATGATCAGGTATATCAAAAAGCCGCTGACACCCTAAGACAAATGCGCTCCAATGGCATTTACATTCAGGATTCAAAACCATGTCTTTACATTTATCGTGAAATTATGTACGGACGTGTACAGACCGGAATTGTCGGCTGTGTATCTATTGACGACTATGCCGACGGAACAATTAAAAAACATGAAATGACCCGATCCGACAAAGAAGCCGACAGAATCCGCCATGTGGATATCTGTAATGCCAATACTGGACCGATTTTTTTGACCTACCGTGCACGTGAAAACGTCACACGGGCAATGAAATATTGGATGGACAGCTACAAACCAGTTTATGACTTCACAGCAGAAGACAGCGTCCGCCACACCGTATGGGTCGTAGATGATGAGAAAACGATTCTTAGATTTCAGAAAGAATTTAACAATATTCCTTATTTGTACATTGCTGATGGCCATCACCGAGCAGCTTCCGCCTTTCATGTAGGCATGCAGCGGAGAGAAGAACATCCGGATTACACCGGCAACGAAGAATTCAATTATTTTCTGGCTGTCCTTTTCCCGGATGAACAGCTTCATATATGGCCATATAATCGGTTTGTCCATGATTTAAACGGTATGACAAATGCTCAATTCCTTGAAAAACTGAAAAAAGATTTTAAGGTGGCTCTGGTAAACGGACGCTATGAACCCACGAAAAAACATCAAATCGGTATGTATTTGAACGGCAGATGGTACAGTCTGACTTTCAAAGAGGGAACTTTTAATGAAGAAAATCCGGTTGAACAACTGGATGTATCCATTCTCCAGAATAATCTTCTGGGACCGATTTTAAACATTAATGATCCGCGCACAAGCACCCGTATTACCTTTGTGGGAGGCATCCGCGTCCTGACCGAATTGGAACGGCTTGTCAATGAAGATCACGGCATTGCTTTTGCCCTCTATCCAACCACTCTGGAGGATTTAATGGATATTGCTGATTCTGGATGTATTATGCCGCCAAAATCCACCTGGTTTGAACCAAAACTCCGAAGCGGCATTTTTATCCATGAATTATCATAAAAGATAAGAGGTATCTTTTCAGATATCTCTTACTTTTTGTTTATTGCCCGAAGTTTATCTTCTTCCAATCTGACAAGCTTCGAAAGCCTCAAAACCAGATGGTTATTCTCTCTTTTATTCTTGCTTCCACTGATTACAGAAACATAGATAATATTATTTCTTTCGACACATATCTTTCCCTCATCCGGTGTCAAAAACCCGTTGATTAACTTTTACATCGTCATTTTGCCGTAGCCAGACTGGCCGATCGCTGTGAGGAATTCCCCTTCTCGTATGGACAAATTAAAGTCCTCTAACACTTTTTGACTATCTAAAATTTTTTACAACATCGGCTTAATATTCCCATTCACAATAAATAACGGCTGCACAGAGCACCCATATCCATACAGCCATTTTTCTATATTCAGTATGCTTTCAATTCTTTCCACAATTGATTATAAAAACTCTCAGCTTCTGAACCGAGGTATTTATATACCTCGCACTTTTCCAGTGTATCATCTTCCGGGAAAATAGTATAATCCTCTTTTATCTCCTCATCCAGTCCGTCATAGACAGCCTTATTCGGTGTACCGTAATACACATAATCAAAGTTTATCCGGGCAATATCCTCCCGATTCATAAAATCGATAAATTTCTGGGCATTTTCCTGATGCTTACAAGACTCCGGAATCATCCAGCAATCGAACCATATATTTGAACCTTCCTCCGGCACCACATAATCCAGATTTTCATTAGCTTCCATGGCCACCGTCGCATCGCCGGAATAAATTACAGCTAGAGCCGCATCGCCGGCAATCATAGCATCTCTGGACTCATCTACCATATAAGCCATCACCCATTTTTTCTGGTCCATGAGCATGGTCTGGGCTTCCCGAAGGTCCTCTTCGCTCGTCGTATTTAACGATTTACCTTTCCATTTTAAAGGAACCTCAAATGCATCCCGCATACTGTTTTCCATAATGATCTGATTTGCATATTTCTCATTCCAGAGAATATCCCAACTGTCGACTTCCTCATCTACCAGTTCCGTATTATAGAGAATCCCTACCGTTCCCCAGAAATAAGGAACTGCATATTCATTCTCCGCATCAAAAGCCTGGCAAAACTTCAGGTAAGTCGGATCCAGATTATCATAATATTCCATAGAACCCGTATCTATTTTTTTTGCTTCCCCATTTCGGATCATTTTTTCCACCATATAATCCGATGTACAAATTAAATCATAAGGAATATTTCCAGACTGATACTTTGTATACATATCCTCCGGCGTCACATACTGCTCATACTCCACATGTATCCCTGTTTCTTTTTCAAACATCTCAATGGTGGTAAAATCAATATAATCACCATAGTTAAACACAACCAGCGTATTTCCCGAATCAGATACATTTTCAGTCTCCGAACCGCCGCAGCCTCCCAGAAATATTCCGATAACCACCAACAAACCTAAATATACTTTAAACTTTTTCACTGTGTTCTCCCTTCTATCCCCGTGTTTCCTGAACTTGTCTCGCCGATATTCGATTGGCAACCCAGAGCACAAGCAAAATCAACAGAAATAAAATTGTAGACAGCGCATACATTTTCGGATTAATACCACGGCGCACCTGTTGATAGATCATGGTGGAAATGGTATTCATTCCGGCACCCTTTGTAAAATAAGTAATCACAAAATCGTCCAGTGAAATAGTAAATGCCAACAGAAATCCAGAAAAAATTCCAGGCATAATATCCGGCAGAACAATCTTAATAAATGCATAGACCGGTGAAGCACCCAGATCCAGAGCTGCCTCATAGGTACTCACACTTGTCTGCTGAAGCTTTGGCATAACATTTAAAATGACATAAGGCACTCCCAGTGTAATATGAGCAGCCAGCATAGAAAAATATCCCAGATTCCAGAACCGTCCAAAAAGGAGCATAATAGCAATACCGGTAACCACATCCGCATTCAGCATCGGAATATTGGTAACAGTCATAATCACCTGTTGTTTTTTCTGACCCATAACCGTAATTCCGATACTAGCCAATGTTCCAAGCAAAACAGCAACAACGGCCGCTACGGTTGTCAGCATTAATGATGTACGAACAGCTTCAATTACCGCTTCATCCTGGAACAATTCGATATACCACTGAAAAGTAAATCCGCCCCATACACGACGGGATTTTGAAGCATTAAATGAACAGACGATAAGAATTGCAATTGGTGCATACAGCATAAAAAGGACAAGTCCCACATAGAACTTTTCAATCCATCGTTTTACCATATAATCTGTCCCTCCCCATCGGCATCGTTTTTATTCATTACTGCCATACTAATAAAAATAAATACCATCAGCACTATCGAGAGTCCAGAACCCAAATGCCAATTATTAGTCAAAGAAAACTCCTGTTCAATAACATTCCCAATAAGTAATATTTTTGAACCACCCAGAATATCTGCAATTGCAAATTCAGAAATACTCGGCACAAACACCATGATGATTCCGCTTATTACACCAGGCATAGACAACGGCAGAATAATCTTTCTGAAAATCAGCTTATTTCCGGCACCCAAGTCTGCCGCCGCATGAATCAGATCCCTGTCTATCTTACACATGGCATTGTAAATCGGCAGAATCATAAACGGCAAATAATCATAAGTCATCCCAATGAGAATCGCCGTACGGGTATAAAGCAAATGCTGGGATGGCAGTCCGAAAAAGTTCAATATTCCATTTAAAATACCAGTATTTGCCAAAATCATCTGCAATGCCAGAACACGAAGCAGAAAATTAATCCACATTGGCAAAATAAAAAGCATAATGATAATGCCCTTCTTTCTGCCCTGATTTTTGCTCAATATATAGGCTAATGGATAAGCAATGATCAGACTTATACAAGTGCTGCCAAAGGCAATCAACAATGACTGGCCCAATGCTTTATAATGAATCGGGTCTCCGATAGCCATAAGATTTTCAAAGGTAAATCCGCCGTCTGAAGATGTCAGGCCATAATAAATAATCATTAATAAAGGCAATATAATAAATCCAACCGCCCATAACAGGTAAGGACCCGTCAAAAGTTTCCGTTTATTCATCCAATGCCACAGCTTTCTCATCTTCGGATTCCGGTTTATTCATAATCTGAATATTAAACGGGTCTACCCGAAGGCTTACCGAAGTGCCCACTGCATGAGCCACCGTACTCTGCACCAGCCACTCGAAACCATTTGCCATAACTTCCATCTCGTAGTGAACGCCCTTAAAGATTAAATAGCTCACTACACCATCCATGGAACCCTCACCCGGATTTCCAAGAATAATATCCTCCGGCCGAATGACCACATCTACCGGTTTATAATTTCCAAAGCCCTTATCCACGCAGGCAAACTTCACCCCGAGAATTTCAACCAATTCATCCCGCACCATTAATCCATCGATAATATTACTATCACCAATAAAGTCGGCCACGAAAGCATTTTCCGGTTCATTATAAATATCCTCCGGCGTTCCCATCTGCTGAATATATCCCTGGTTCATAACAACCACCGTATCTGACATGGTTAGAGCCTCCTCCTGATCATGGGTTACATAAACAAAAGTAATTCCAAGCTGATTTTTTAACCGAATCATCTCATACTGCATGTCCTGACGCAGTTTTAAATCCAAGGCTCCCAAAGGCTCATCCAGAAGGAGCACTTTTGGCTCATTGACAATAGCACGAGCAATAGCAATCCGCTGCTGCTGGCCACCAGACAGATAGGACGGCATACGCTTTTCATACCCCTGGAGATTTACCAGTTTCAAAGCATACTTAATCTTATCTTTAATATAAGACTTTGGCTTATGACTAATCTTTAACCCAAAAGCAATATTCTCCTCAATATTCATATGCGGAAACAAAGCGTATTTCTGGAACACTGTATTCAGATTCCTCTTATTCGGAGGTACCTGAGTGATATCCTGCCCGTCAAAAATGACACTGCCCCTATCCGGCGTTACAAAACCGCCCAGAATTCGCAGCGTTGTTGTCTTTCCGCATCCCGAAGGTCCAAGTAATGTTAAAAATTCATTCTCTTTGATAGACAGGTTCAGATCATCTAGAACACAAGTGTCATCAAAGGATTTGGTAATATTCACCAGGTCGATCAATGGCTTTTTGCTCAACTTTTTTTCCTCCTAAGTACTAAAAAATATTAAAAACTAGGCGGAGAACTCACCCACAATACTGTCGCTCCATGCCGTGATTCCAGATAATGCTGTTTCTCAGGCAGAAAATAAAAAGATTCACCGCTTCTTATCTTATAGATATTATTCCCGATATGCAGCTTTGCCGAACCTTTAAGCACATACCCAAATTCCTCTCCCTCATGAGGATTATCAGGATAGGTAGAACCTCCGGGTTCCAGCGTCAAAAGAATCGGTTCCATCACATTTTTCTGCGCGTTAGGAATAATCCATTGAATCTTATTTTTCAACTCACCGTCCAGTTTTTCAAAATAGTCTCCCTTTGAGAATATTACCTGCTCTTCCGTCTCTTCATTGAAAAAATCACCGATATTTGTTCCCAGACATTGAAGAATATCCATTAAAGTGGCAATCGACGGAGACGTTAAATTTCGTTCCAACTGTGAAATAAATCCCTTGGTCAACTCTGCTCGATCAGCCAACTCTTCCTGGGTAAGTCCTTTTCTCACACGCAGATCCTTCAATTTTCGTCCAATATCCATGTTAGCCTCCTACAGCAAATGGACTGCTGTATTTGTAGTTATAAAAATAATCTTAAAGTTTAGTAAAACTAAACATTGTACACAGCCTATTATACCGAATGTCTATTATTTGTCAATGAAATTTTTCAAAAAATATAGAACTGATTTTCTGCATGAATTTGCATAATCATCAGTTCCATCATTATCAACTTATTTCACTACCCTTTCCTGCGATATAAGCAACACCGCATCTCGGCATCAAAAAGAAAAACCTCCATATATGATATTGCCAGTGCTATAATACTACCGATAATTAATAGTAGGAAAGCAATATATTCAAAACTCCCTTTCAAATCATAGTCAACCTGTTAGGATACTTCCATATTAACTTCGGTACCAGACTCTCTACTCCGTTCAGAAGTATTTTTTCTTTTACTGTCTCACTCTTTTTCAACAGATGTTTTGATCCTGCCTAATTTAACTGTAATTCTCGATAAAATGTCATATGAATCCTCTTTTTTCTATTTGCCTTGTAATTATATATTCTCATCTTTCTGTTTCGGAAGCTGTACTACAAACCTGCATCCACCGTATTCCCGGTTTCCTGCTTTAATCATTCCATTTGCACTGTCTACAATCCTCTTCACCAGTGCAAGCCCAAGACCGTTTCCTTCTGCTTTATGAGAACCATCTGCCTGATAGAACTTATCAAATATCCTGTTTTTTACACCATCATCAATTCCAGGACCTTCATCTTCCAAAATGAACTTTACCGAATCCTTTTCCTGTCTCAAAAACATTGTGATCGTTCCCTGTGCAGGACTGAACTTAATTGCATTATCCAAAAGATTTATCCAGATATACATAAAAAGTCCTTCATTTCCCATATATCTGACTTCATCCATCTCTACCTGAAAGTCGATTTTTTTCTCTGTCCATTTTGTTTCCAATGAAAGTAATGCTTGCCGGATTTGCTCATCCAATCGGTAATCTTTCTTCTTCATTGGTATATTCTGATTCTCCAGCTTGGACAATAGCAAAATATTTCCAACCAGTCCAGAAAGTCTTTTGGTATTGTATAAGATTTTTTCTGCATATTCGTTCTGTTCCTGCGATAATTCTTCGCCTTGAAGCAGCATAGTATAACCTTCAATAGCATTAATTGGCGTCTTAAACTCATGGGAAACATTGGATACAAAATCCATCTGCAACACTTCTGTTGCACGAAGTTCTTTTGTCATCACATTAAAACTCTGATAAGATTCTCTAACTTCTGCTATACGACTGTTTGTTCCCAGGTGCTGTTCAAAATCTCCCTGTGCAACTTCCTTCATTGCTTTACTAAGACTAGTGATTGGTTCCAGTAACTTTTCATTGATAAATGAAGTGATTAATCCTGCGATCAAACTATTAAAAATCAGAAGCCAGCCAATAGCAGGAATACTTTCCGGCAGATCAAAAAAATGATTCAAAAATGCAAATAATAACGCTGAGATCAGTGTCGAAAATGCCAGTGCCAGCCAGATTGCACCTGTCAGACAATAACGAATCTTCAATCCTTTTTCTTTTTTTCTCTCCATTACTTTTTCACCACTTTGTACCCAATCCCACGCATCGTTATGATCCCAAAATCAGGGTTATCCTTAAAGCGATCCCTGATTCTTCCTATATGCACTTCTATCGTATGTGGATCTGCCTCTGTCTCATATCCCCATACATCATCCATTAACTGTTGTTTGGTAAATATCCGGCCCGGCGAAGCTGCCAGTTTATATAAGAGCAGAAATTCTTTCTTTGGAAGAACCTGGCTTTCTCCCTCAGTTGTAACTGTCATTACATCATAGTCAAATTCCGTTGAACCAATCACTATTTTATGTTCATTCAGTATCTGTGCCCGACGAAGAAGTGCGCCGACTCTTAAGACCATCTCATTCACATTTATCGGTTTTACCATGTAATCATCACTTCCGGAAAGAAATCCCTGACGCATATCATCAAATGTACTTTTCGCTGTGATCATCAATACTGGAATCTGATACTCGGCGGCACGAAGTTTAGATACCAGCTCATATCCGTCCATAACAGGCATCATAATATCTGAAATAATAAGATCTATATATTCCTTATCCAATACTTCCAGTGCCTGAACCCCATCTGCTGCACTTTCGACTTGATAACCATTCTTTTCAAGTACCTTCTGAAATAACTGACTAAGTTCTTTATCATCTTCTACAATTAATATCTTAAACACAATTTTTTCCTCCTTCGTCAAAACAGGTTTCTTGCCCAACCAAGCAGATGCTGTACTAAAAAGATATTTCTCTGGCGCTTTTTTGTCAATGTAATCGGATTTACGTGATATGGATCATGATAGGTTCCGTCTTCTAATACCTGTCTAGACACTCTCTCATATTCCATCATATTATCTTCCAACTGTTTATTGATCTGTTTACTGCGTATCACAAGCATTAGCTCCGTATCAAGATAAGTACTTCTCATATCCATATTAAAAGAACCAATAAAAGATAAATCGTCATCAATCAATATACTCTTTCCATGGTATGAATAACCGCCTTCATATTCCCAGATATTAATTCCAGTATCTACAATCCTTTCTCTGTTTTTTGCATAATCTGCAGATCCAAACAGATTCCCATTATTTGCAACCGAATTCGTCATCACAGAAAATTCCGAAACATTCTTAACAACCTCTTTCCATGTATTATACATCATATCATTACAAATAATATATGGCGTATGGATCTTCACACGATTTTTTGCATTTTTCATCATTTCTCCTAATTGATACCAGACTACTGGCTCTTTTGAACCTGTATGTATAGGATTCGATACCAATGCAATTTTTTCTGTCTCAAAAGTCTCATCTGTATAATCGGTGTTACAGATTCTTTTCTTATAGTCTGCAAAATATTGCTGATAGCCTTCCTGCATTTCTAAAACGGCTTTCTTTACGGATTTCCTGTCTGCCTGTTTAATATTATCATGAAAATACTCACTGTCCTTTTGTTCCCATATCGTTTCAAAATAACCAAGCAATTGGCTGACTGAATTTTCCTTCTGTGGATTATCACATACAACTAACACATCCCTGTCATAATTCTTATGTCCGGGAAAATCACCTAAAAAGTAATTATATGTATTTCTTCCGCCAAGAATATATGCTTTACTATCTGCAACCAGATATTTATCATGCATTCTTCCCATAATTTTCCATGGTTTTAAAGGATTCGCTTTATTGTATAGTTTTATTTCAATATTCTCATGAGAAGATAGTCCGTAAAAATACGAATTGCCCTCCATATCAATCCAGCTTTCTAATCCATCTACCAATATACGAACATGCACTCCCCTGTCTGCTGCGTTAAGCAGTGCCCCCATGATTAGTTTTCCACTTTCATCAGATTTAAATGCAAAGGTAGAAAGAATGACATCTTCTTTTGCATTCTGGATCAAACGTACCCTTTGCAAAAGAGCTTCCGGATTTTTTTCAATAATTACTGCCCGTTCCATATTTTTACTACTTTTTTTCCAAATCTCATTTTGTGTTTCTTTTCTAGTTGCAATTGACACCTCAGGTTGATTTTTATATGCGATCCACATTCTGACAAATTCATAAAAAGCTATACATAAAACAACTACCAGTATTACAAGAATGACTTTACATATTTTACACTTATTCATCATATATCACCTGATTCCTTTCCATGTTTATATCCATACAATACAAAATCAATCTCAATTGAACCTCAACAAATCTTGATTTTCATGAAATCAGATATAGATCTTTGTGATTTGATTATTAATATACCTTCCAATTATGAAACAGTATCATTTCATTCTTACCTTTTAAATCTGATTTTCTTTCTGTTTTTGACTTATCTCATGCATCCATGGGAATCAATAAAACCATAATCAAAATAACCAAAAAAATGACCTTTCAAAAACAGCTAACCACTAATTAACTGTTTTTTTGAAAGGTCATTTCAACAAATTCTTATAACAATCCAGCAAATAATCTCATGAATAATTGTCCCAATCGCAAATATGCACTGCGTCCTGTACAATATTTGTCTGTCACGTCACAACACTCTTCCATTGTTCTTATCAAATCATTCTTAATTTCAATGACGGTCTGGCACTCTGCTATAAAACATCCGTTTTCAAAATGATGATACAAACTTCGATAATCCAGATTAATTGTTCCACAAGTTGCCATGCAGTCATCTGCCACACTCATTTTTGCATGACAGAAACCTGGTGTCCATTCATAAATACGTACTCCATATTTAACCAGTCCATGATAAAAAGAACGAGTAATACTATAAATGAATTTTTTATCTGGAATACCAGGCGTAATAATTCTTACATCTACTCCTCGCTTAGCAGCCAAACACAAAGCATGTGTCATTTCGTCTGTTATAATCAAATACGGTGTCATAAACCAACAGTATTTTTCAGCTTTATTTATCATACTAATATAAACTTCTTCTCCAACCTGTTCATTATCCATAGGACTGTCTGCATAAGGCTGAACAAATCCATTTTGCTGAGCCTTATAATCATAATGAAAAATATATTTACTAAAATCAGGATCATTGGCATCCTTATCGCTAACCGCATTCCACATTTCCAAAAATGTTACCGTAAGTGATTGAACTGCATCCCCCTCTAAACGTATTCCGGTATCTTTCCACTGTCCATACGGATGTGTATAATTAAAATACTCATTTGCAAGGTTATAGCCACCTGTAAATCCAATTTTTCCATCAATAACTGTTATTTTTCTATGATCACGATTGTTCAAAAACAAATTTAATCCAGGCATAAATGGATTAAAAACTCGACAATGGATTCCTACTCGTTCCATTTTTTTAACAAAATCCGTATTAATAAAACCAATGGATCCCATATCGTCATAGAATACACGAACTTCCACACCAACTTTTACCCGTTCTTCCAGAATATTTTGAATCTTATGCCAAGCTTCTGCATCTTCTATTGCATGATATTCCATGAAAATAAACTTTTGTGCTTTTGCCAAATCTTCAAGCTGTGCTTCTAATCCTCTTACTGCCTCGTCATAATATATAATATCTGTATTCTGATAGATTGGATACCGAGAATTCCTTTGTATGTAAGCTGCAATATTTCCAGCTTTCGGAATCATTTCTTTTATTCTATTTAAACAATCCTGATTATCTGAAAGCATCGGTAACAATTTTTTATCAATCGCAGCATATCGTTCCCGCATTTTATGTGTACCGCCGTTCAAACCAATCAGTAAATATAGTCCAACACCCATAACTGGAAAAACCAAAATCAAGATAACCCAAGGCATTTTCATAGATGAGGTCCTATCTGAGGCATATAGTCTCAAAACCAAAATTCCACTGAAAATCCTTGTAAATAAATTGATAACTTCCGCATATTCATTTAATCGCGTTACCATAACAATAATAAAAACCACTTCTAGAAGAATACAGATTATCGAAAAGCATAATCGTTTTACTCCATTTTTCGTTTTTGCTTTTCCTTCTAAAGTATCTTGTTTCATGTGGATACTCCACCTTTCTGTCATTTAGTATAATCATTAAATTTCGTGGAACATACCAATTTTATTTTTTATTTGCTGCATTTCATTATCTGCTTTAATAATAGCCTGTGCAGAATGAAATAATTCTTTACTTATCTCCTCATAGCCAGGCATATCTTCAATTCCTTTTTTATAACGAAGTTGATGTTCCAATGTTGCCCAAAAATCCATACCATTTGTCCTAATCTGAAGTTCTACACGCATAGGAGTTTTCCCTTTTGAAAAAAACACCGGTATTTCAACAATCATATGATAACTTCGATAACCATTTGGTTTAGGATTTTTTATATAATCTTTTACTTCTATCACTTTGATATCATCCTGCTGTGTAATCAAATCTGATATTGTATAGATATCATCAATAAATGCACAAACTATACGAACACCTGCTACGTCATTTAGATATTTCTGTATATTCTCAGTTGTAAAATCGTATCCTAGTTTTTGTAATTTATTATAAATACTATTTGGCTTTTTAATTCTTGTTTTTATAAAAGAGATTGGATTTCTATTGTTCTCTACTGAAAATTCATCATCCAAAACTTCCAATTTTGTTTGTATTTCTCGGATAGCACAACGATACATCATCATTAAATTATAAAATTTTGTGGCATTATTCAAAAATTGCTGTGAATCTGGATTGTTCATCCAGAGTTTTTTCACTTCTTCCTGTGTCATAATAATTCCTTCCTCCTTCTTCATCGATTCCAAATTTCTATATATTAAAAAATGGATTTACCCACCTTGAATTAACAGATAACAAATTAATTTATCTCTATCCAGATTTTCTTTATACTTATTTTCCACTCTGATCTAGTAATTTTCATAAATATTATAGTAATAACTACCTCTCGTAACATTACATCACGAAATATACAATGTAATCACATTTCTAATAGTATATCACATTTCTTTCATTTTGTTTAAGATTTGTAATTTATACCATATGCCTTTTTAATAACCACAGCAATATTTCACTAAAAATTTTTCAAAGCCTGAGATTTCTTCCTCACCTTTTTCTCGACTCATCCAACAGTTTCATATACTCCCAGATGATTGACACAACATATTCCAGTATAAGTCTTAAAGAGAAGTCTCCGCTCAATCTCGATGCTCCTTTCTTCCAGAATCCAGAAATTTAAAAAATGCCTGTCTGGAACTTTCATTTATATGAATGTTCCAAATAGACATTGCTGTTTGACTATTAGCTGAACTCATGAAAAACCACTATTTTTTGTGGAAAACAGTAATACGAATGAAATTTTAAAAAAGCGTTCGTTGCCAGCTAATCTAGCTAACGCAATCAAACGCTTTTTCAACGTCTCCGGGAGGATTTGAACCTCTGACCCCTCGCTTAGGAGGCGAGTGCTCTATCCAACTGAGCTACGAAGACACATACCACAAACCCTTATAAACACTGGGTCTCAGGAGTTTTTTCCTTTGGCCATATATAAAATTATCAGCTCTTTTTTAAGCTGTCAATCTACAGATTTTCTGATTTGGTAACATCAAAGCATTTACCAAATTAGGAAACTCTCGGTTAATTATTAGGAGGCATTCGCTCTATCCTGCTGAACTACGAAAACATAAATCTAATATACCATTTACAGGCCCATAAAGTCAACCGTTCCCTGAATCCAAACAGTACCGCGGAACCGTCGTCCTGGAAGAGGTTCGCCCAATAAATCTTCTTTATTGATACAAATATCAAAAATCAGATTATTACATTCCAGGGAAAGAATATAAATTGATTCCTCTGTCAGAGAATTCTGCACTACTTCGACGCTGAGAATATCTCCCATAATAGAATACTGGTCACAAGCAATACCATAAGGCATAAAATAAGACTCTACAATTGTCAAAACGTCTTCTTTTTTTGCCCGACGGCTGATCGTCGCATACATATCGATATCTTCCAGAGTCAGACTTTCTATGGCCTCCTGATCCCCTTCCCGGGCCGCAGCGATCATACGGTCACGATTTATACTTTCATCTTTTCTGCGGCGTACATCCTCTTTAGTTTTCATTAAAGGCAGAATGACTTTTCCCGAAACAGATAATCCGGATAAATACATTGGTGCATAAAACAAAGAACCCTTATGAAATTCTGTATAATCGATATAATCAGCCATATTCAATAATTGAAAAATCAGAGAGACTCCAACTTTCACATTATCGCAGATTCCCGCATAAGCATCCTTATCTGACTGTTTTTCAATCGTTACCTCATCTTTTATCGTACAGTTCTTTGCCTTAAAATATGGAAAGTAGTAGCCAAAATGAAATTGTCCGCTTTCATCATATTCTCCTCGGACACTTATCCCCATACGATCAGCAAACTCTTTGGCCTTTTCCCCAAAAACAGCTTCTTCGTCATCTCCAGCCGAGGATACATATTCTGAGGTTGGCCGCAGCATGACCAGATTTAAAATATCCCGGACATCTTTATTCTTTTTTATTTTACTGAAACCAATTGCCCGTAAATAATCGTGCATTCCAACCTCCGATTTATGTCAACTTTTAGGGCGTATATTTGAATAAATATACACCCTACTATTTCATATAACTGACTACTTTATCATACTGACAGAAGATTATTTAATAACTTCCAGACCACCCATGTAAGGAATCAAAACATCAGGAACACGGATACTTCCGTCAGCCTGCTGATAATTTTCCATAATAGCTGCCGTTGTACGACCGATAGCAACACCACTGCCGTTCAATGTATGAACAAATTTCGCTTTATCTTTGACACCATCTTTATATTTTATATTCGCACGACGTGCCTGGAATTCCTCAAAGTTACTACAGCTTGAAATTTCTACATAACGACCATAGCTTGGCATCCATACTTCGATATCATATTTCATAGCTGCTGTAAAACCAAGGTCGCCGATACAGATTTTAACCACACGGTAAGGCAGACCAAGACGCTGCAATACATCTTCTGCATCTCTTGTAAGCTTTTCCAATTCTTCATAAGAATCTTCCGGTTTTGTAAATTTAACCAACTCTACTTTATTGAACTGATGCTGACGGATAAGACCACGGGTATCACGTCCGGCCGAACCAGCTTCAGCACGGAAACATGCCGTATAAGCTACATGTTTGATCGGCAGCTTGGAACCGTCCAAAATAGTCTCGCGATACATGTTTGTTACAGGAACTTCTGCTGTAGGGATCAGGAAATATTCCTTTCCATCACCTGTAACTTTATAAGCATCCTCTTCAAACTTAGGAAGCTGGCCTGTTCCGATCATACTGTCGCGGCTGACCATAAACGGTGCAAAGATTTCTTCATATCCATGATCTCTTGTGTGAACATCCAGGAAGAAATTCATAATAGCACGTTCAAGTCTTGCACCTGCATTACGATAAAATGTAAAACGGGCGCCTGTTGTCTTTGCTGCAGTTTCCGGATCGAGAATTCCCAAATCTGCACCTAAATCCCAGTGAGCCTTCGGTTCAAAATCAAATTTTGTAGGTTCACCAAAACGGCGGATTTCTACATTATCTGCATCCGTATCACCAGCCGGTACTGTTGGATTCGGAATGTTTGGAATTGTCAGCATGTAAGCATTTAATTCTGCGTCCACTGCACTTACCTGAGCATCCAGAACTTTGATGCTGTCAGAAAGCTTTTTCATTTCTTCCATAACCGGTGCAACATCTTCTCCGGCTTTTTTCATCTGCGGAATTTTTTTAGATTCTACATTCTGTTTATTTTTTAACTGCTCTACTTCAGCCAGTAACTGTCTTCTTTTTTCATCCATAGATTTAAATTTTGACAAATCGAAATCCTCATTACGGGTTGCAAGAGCTTTCTCGACTTCTTCAAAATTGTTTCTTAATAATTTAATATCAAGCATGTCTTTTCCTCCTCTTTGGAAATCCATCAATAAAACTAAGTGATATTATATAATAGGCATATCCTTTTTGCAAGTTAATATACCACAAGTTTCCCAAAATTTCCAGCATTTTATCAAGTACAATATGTATATTTATTCATTATATTCGTTGACATAAAAAAAGATGTTCCCATGTCATTCCGAGACTTTGAGAACATCCTTTTCCTCTTATTTATTCATTTCCCATGCCGTACTGTTTGGCCTGTTCCAGGGCTTCTGCTTCCTCATCCCCCAATGGAAGATAGGATTCCCCTTTAATAATTTCTTTAATGTAATTATAGCATCCATCTTTACTGTGAATGGAGTTAATCACAAAACCATCATCTCTGTCATTCAGTAATGCACATGCAAAGCTGAGTTTTCCGCCCATTTCTTTAAATGCATCATATTTTACAATACCCATTTTCTGATAGGAGCGTCCCATGCTGTTTTCAAGACGGGTAATCCGATCATTTAGTGTATCATTAATATCTTTAATATTATTCAAAGACTCTAATTTATTTTCCAGGGCTTCATCCAGTGATTTTGCTCCACGGCCGCCACGCATAAATGCTCTGTACTTTTTATCCAACTGATTCTGTTTTCTATGTAACATATAAATATATATAAGCATGAAAAGTATTAAAACAAACATACCTATAATCAAAAGTCCCGGGTCAAAACTTAATCCTGCTAAAATTTTACTATCCATACTATCCCACCTGTTTTACCGACTCAATCAAATCGATAATCCTTTCTAGTTCATCATTTGAGTAATATTCAATTTCAATTTTACCTTTTTTATAATTTTTGCTGTGAATAGCTACTTTTGATCCAATAACTGACTTCATCCGTTCTTCTAACTGATGATAAATCGTTTCCATCTGGGAGAAATCTTCTTTCTTCTCCACTATATTCTTCTCTTCTTCTTTTTTCAGATAGCTGCGTACCAGCTTTTCCGTTTCTCTTACACTCATCTTATTATCAAAGACAAGCATAGCCATAGCATACTGCTCATCTTTATCTTCTATAGATAAGAGTGTTCTCGCATGACCACCGCTGATCATATCATCAATAACCATCTGCTGGACACGTTCATCCAATTTTAAAAGGCGCATTGCATTAGTGACTGCGGTACGGCTTTTTGATACTCTCTGAGCTGCTTCATCCTGTTTCAAACCAAACTCTTCAATGAGCCGTCGATAAGCCTGAGCTTCTTCAATCGGATTCAAGTCCTCTCTTTGAAGATTTTCTACAATGGCAATTTCCATGGATTCCCGCTCATCATATTCTTTAACAATAACAGGAACTTCTTTTAATCCTGCAATCCTGGCTGCGCGCCACCGACGTTCACCGGCTACAATCTCATAATAATTTTCCTGTTTCTTTACAACAATCGGCTGAATCAATCCAAACTGTTTAATGGATTCTGATAATTCCTGTAATGCATCTTCATCAAAGTTTTTTCTCGGCTGTAAACGATTTGGCTCGATTTCATCAATCTTCAAGCGAAGTTCTATAGGCTTTTCCACAATTTTTTCAACTTCAACAATTTTTTCTACAACCTTCTCAACCGGCTTTTCTATAACCTTTTCTACGACCTTTTCTTTATCAACTTCTTTTTTTACCGTAGGCGAAATCAAAGCATCAATTCCTTTTCCCAGTCCGCCTTTTTTTCTTGCTGCCATATTTTATTTTTCATTCCTTTCATTTATCTGTTCTTCTGATATTGAATAACTTCTTCAGCCAGCAAACGATATGCTTCCGCTCCTGACGAACGTGTATCATACATATTAATAGGCATTCCATAACTTGGTGCTTCTGCAAGCCGGACATTTCTAGGAATTATTGTCTTATATATATTTCTATCTAAATTTTCTTTTACATTCTCCACAACCTGCAATGACAAATTTGTTCGTCCATCAAACATCGTAAATACAACGCCTTCAATTTCCAGTTCCGGGTTCAACCGTTCTTTGATCAAATCAATTGTATGTATTAACTGAGATAATCCTTCCAAAGCATAATATTCACATTGAATCGGAACCAGGACGGTATCTGATGTGGTCATTGCGTTAATTGTAAGGAGATTCAATGATGGCGGACAATCAATTATTATAAAATCATATTTATCTTTCAATATATCTATTTTTTCTTTCAAAAGAAATTCTTTATTATCAATCGAAATTAATTCCACTTCAGCACCAGACAAATTTATATTCGATGCAATAACATCTAAACCTTCCATTACTGAATTATTAATGCATTCTTCAACAGATGCTTCCTCTAAAATCAATTCATATACAGTATTTTCTACCCGGTTTTTATCAATACCTAATCCACTGGTCGTATTTCCCTGTGGATCCATATCAATAGTTAAGACCCGTTGACCCAATTCAGCCAAACTGGCCGATAAATTGATAGATGTTGTTGTTTTTCCTACGCCGCCTTTCTGATTTGCAACTGCTATTATCCGACCCATATCATTCCCCTTTTCATATCATTTCCTACAGTATACCACTTCATGATGAGTTAATCCAGAGAAAGAAATATGAAAATTCTGTAAAACGAAGGGGATGTTTCACGTGAAACATCCCTTTCCTCTATTTCATATTAAATTTTCATGTTTCACGTGAAACATTTTCAAATTACATCTGCTCTGGACACTGAATACCAAGCAAGCTTAAAGCATCTTTTAAAATGGATTTTGTAATAATAACAATATTTGCTCTTGTATATTTAATATTTTCATCTTCTACATTAATCTGACACTCATGATAAAACTTATTAAAGGCCTGTGCCAATGCCACCGCATATCTGGAAATTACAAAAGGCTCCAACTTATCTGCAGCATCGGAAACCACCTGTGGATAACGAGCAATTTCTTTAAGTAATGCCATAGAAACGTCATCCGATAAAACCGAATAATCATAAATGGCCGGCACATCACCGATCTTACGTAAGACACTGGCCGCTCTGGCATAAGTATACTGAACATAAGGTCCTGTCTCACCGTCAAAATTTAAAAGCTTTTCCCAGTCAAAGATAACATCTTTGATTCTCTGATTATACAGATCATTAAAAAGAATTGCACCAATACCAACTTGCTTGGCCACCTCTTCTTTATTTGGAATGTTCGGATTCTTTTCTTCAATAATGCTTCGTGTTTTCTGAATTGCTTCATGAAGAATATCCTCAGCATAAATTACATGACCTTTACGTGTCGATAATTTACCGCCCTTCAAACTTACCAGGCCGTATGGAACATGCATTAAATCTTTTGACCAATCATAGCCCATTAATTCAATAACCTTAAACCACTGAGCAAAATGAAGCTTTTGTTCGAGTCCGGTAACATAAATACACTTTGAAAAATCATAAGTTTTCTTACGATACATAGCCGCAGCAATGTCTCGCGTTGCATACAAAGAACTTCCATCTTTTTTTGTTATCAAACAAGGAGGCATATTATATTCTTCCAATTCAACAATCTGAGCACCATCACTGACTTTAATCAGACCCTTTTGTTTTAATTCCTCAATAACCGGCTGCATCTTATCATTATAAAAACTCTCTCCGGCAAAAGAATCAAACTCCATGCCAAGAAGCTCATATACCCGCATGAACTCTTTTAAGCTGATTTCCCGGAACCATTTCCAGATACTCAAAGCTTCTTCATCGCCATGTTCCATCTTAGTGAACCATGCTCTGGCTTCATCATTTAAAGAATCATCTTTTTCTGCTTCTTCGTGGAATTTCACATAAATACGCATCAATTCCTCAATGCCTTTTTCCTCTACAGCCTCTTTACTGCCCCAGTTCTTATAAGCAACAATCAATTTACCAAACTGGGTTCCCCAATCGCCTAAATGGTTAATTCTTTCTACATGATATCCTAATTTTGTGAATATCTTATTTAAAGAATTACCGATAATGGTTGTACGAAGATGACCAACATGGAAGTTTTTCGCCACATTTGGTGAAGAATAATCAATACAAATTGTCTTTCCCTGGCCTTCATCGGAGCCACCATAATTTTTATCAGAAAGATAATTATCAACAATCTGCTTTGCAAACATAGACTTATCCACAAAAAAGTTCAGATATCCACCAAGACATTCCACTTTACTTAAAAAATCCGGACATCCGATTTTTTCTTTTAAATCTGCCGCGATCATTGGTGGTGCCTTACGAAATACCTTTGCAAGTTTAAAACATGGAAATGCAAAATCGCCCATTTCAGCCTTTGGAGGAATTTCTAAAAGGCTATTTATCTCTTCTGCTTCCATACTATCAATTTGAGCATCCAATAACTCTACAATTTTAGTTTTCATTTATAAATTTCCCCTTTTGTTATACTGTTCTAACATTATAATTTCTATGAAAATAAGTATATCATCTGCTATTTTTGACAGATACAAATATTGTACAACATATCTGGAAAAATATCCATTAAAAAATATTTGTATATGCATAATAATTATTTTATAATAGAAGATATATAAAATATTTATTCAAAGGAGACTTATCTATATGAAAAATTATAAAAAACTCCTAAACGCAGGAATTATCTCCTCTGCTGTGCTCCTTACAACATGGGGATTAAATAAATTAATTTTTCTCCGGGCCGGAATGAAAGATATGATGTTTTGTGAAAGCAGGCATCAATATTCCTGGAGATTTGGAGATATTTTTTATACAAAAAAGGGCAATGGTTCACCTATCCTTTTAATCCATGAATTGAAATGCACAGCTTCTGCCGCCGAATGGAAATCTTTAATTAACCAGCTATCCAAAGATCATACCGTCTACGCTCTGGATTTAATTGGCTGCGGGCGTTCTGAAAAACCAAAAATGACATATACAAATTATATTTATGTCCAGTTGATCAATAATTTTATTAAAGATGTTATCGGAGCCAGAACCGATGTAATTACCAGCGGTTCGTCATCAAATATTGCCATTATGGGATGCTACAGTGAACCCGGACTTTATCATCGGATTATGATGGTAAATCCTTCATCGATGGAAGAAATGGCAAAATATCCTAAAACAAACCATAAAACATTAAAATACCTGATCGAACTTCCTCTCATTGGAACAACAATTTACAATATAGTCACTTCCTATGGTACTATATTTAAAAATTATAAAAATAAAATACTTTATCCGGACATCAATATGCAAAAAGATGTTGATACAATGTATGAAGCCAGTCATCTTGGCGGGCCTTCGGCCAGATATTTTTATGCCAGCGAGCGGAGCCATTTTACCAACATCAATATGCTTCATGCTTTGAAAAAATTGAATCATTCTATGTGTATTATCGGAGGAAAAGATCAAAAAGATATTGAAAATGTACTGGAAGACTATGTATCCTTTAATCCGTCCATCGAAACTGAACTGATTGACAACTGTAAACAATATCCACATATTGAACAGCCGGAGTCCTTTGCCTCCCTTTGTTCCATTTACCTGTCCTGAAAGGAGTTTTTCACATGCCTGAAAAATGCTATCGAAGCGAGTTAATCGGTTTGTTCGGTTGCCCGGTCGATGAAAATCCAACAGTAGTTATCATTGAAGCCGCCTTTAAGGCCCTTGGACTGAATTATAGATATAATACGATGCTTGTATATCCGGAAGATTTGGAAACAGCTGTAAAATCATTAAAAGCACTTCATATGAAAGGAACTCATATTACGATACCACATAAGGTTGCTGTTATCCCTTATCTGGACCGTTTAACAGATACAGCCGCCTTAATTGGTGCAGTAAATACGGTATATGAAGATCATGGTGAAATGGTCGGTGAAAATACCGATGGAAAAGGATTTATTAAATCCTTAAAAGATAATCAAATAGAAATCTCCGGAAAAAAAGCTGTCGTTCTCGGTGCAGGAGGCGCTGCCAGGGCAATTGCTGTAGAACTTGCCCTGGCCGGAGTTGAGAAAATAATCATTGTAAATCGTTCCCGTGACAGAGGCGAAACACTTGTTAAATTGATTAACGAAAGAACAAAAGCCCACGCAGAATTTGCACTCTGGGAGGGCTGTTATAATGTCGATGAGGACGCCGATATTCTTGTAAACTGTACATCCATTGGTTTATATCCTGATACAAATGTTCCAGATATAAATTATTGTACTTTAAAATCCAGAACAATTGTCTGTGACATCATTCCTAATCCACTGCATACACGGTTTATGTCAAGAGCACAGGCTTGTGGATGTCAAACTCTCGATGGATTTTCAATGCTGATCAATCAGGCCGCTGTCAGCTTTAAGCTCTGGACCGGACTCGATGCCCCGGTAGAAATTATGAAAATGGCCATGATCAATGAAAATGGTCATTTATAAAGGCTCTTTTGAAGGCTTACCTGCTTTTCTTGGGTAAGCCTTTTTTGTAGACTTCACCTTTTCGATAATTACAAGAGACCGTTCCATATCCGTATCCGCCAGATTATAGGACAAACATTCCGCAATATTTCCTCCCAGAAGCGTTACGGCTCTTCTGGAAGCTTCCATTTCTTCCTGTATCTTTCCCGACTTATAAGGGATAAAATGTCCCCCAACCTGAATAAATGGCAGACAATATTCAGATAATGTGGATAAGTTAGCTACCGCCCGGGAGACACATAAATCAAACTTTTCTCTGTACTCGGGATTTCTTCCGAAATCTTCAGCTCTTCCGTGAATCGTCTCTATATCTGTTAATTCTAAAGCTTCAATAACCCGGTTTAAAAAGTTAATCCGCTTATTTAAAGAATCCAGAAGAACGATTTTTAATTGTGGAAAAGCGATTTTTAACGGAATTCCCGGAAATCCCGCACCGGTTCCCACATCAATCACCTTTAACGGCTGATTTAAATCAATAGCCTGAATAAGAGAGAGACTGTCCACAAAATGCTTATCTACCACTTCATCATATTCCGTAATAGCCGTCAAATTCATGACCTTATTTGTCTCAACCAGCATTTCATAATAAGTCGTAAACTGATACATTTGTTTCTCATTAAGTTGGATATTTAATTTTTCCAAAGCTTTTTCAAATTTACTCATACTGATTCCTTTCGATGTGCCCGGTTAAATTGCTCCATATAAATCAACAATACGGATATATCTGCTGGTGTTACTCCGGAAATACGGGAAGCCTGACCTACCGAATGAGGGCGCACTGCCGAAAGTTTTTGCTGAGCTTCAATTCTTAATCCGCTGATATCATTATAATCTAAAGTGTCAGGGATTAATTTAACTTCCATCTTTTTAAACTGTTCCACTTGTCTCAGTTGTCGGGTTATGTACCCTTCATACTTCACATTAATATTTACCTGTTCAATGACTCCGGCAGGCAAAGATTCCCGTTCTTTATCCAATGGTTCCAAAATTTCATAAGAAAGTTCAGGACGACGAATCAATTCAGCCAGGGATACTGCCGTTTTCAACGGCGTACTCTGATGGGCTTCAAGAAATTCCTGAACCTCCTTTGAACCTCCGATCATCACACGATTTACCCGCTCTATTTCCTTTTCAATCATTGCTTTTTTATCCAAAAGAGCTTCATAACGCTCATCAGATATTAAACCAACCTGATGTCCTATTGGCGTCAGGCGCATATCCGCATTATCCTGACGAAGAATCAGACGGTATTCTGCTCTTGATGTCATCATCCGATAAGGCTCATGAGTTTCCTTTGTAACCAGGTCATCGATCAGCACACCGATATAGGCTTCCGACCGTTTCAATACAATCTGTTCTCTTCCAAGCAGCTTCATAGAAGCATTGATTCCGGCCATAAGACCCTGAGCCGCTGCCTCTTCATAACCGGAACTTCCATTAAACTGTCCGCCGGAAAAAAGACCCTCCACATTCTTAAATTCCAATGTGGATTTGAGCTGTGTGGCTGGAATACAATCATATTCAATCGCATAAGCATTTCGTACAATTCGGGCATTTTCAAGTCCCGGTACGGTCCGGTACATCCGGTACTGAACATCCTCCGGCAATGAACTGGACATACCGCCGATATACATTTCATTTGTATAATTTCCTTCTGGTTCGATAAATACCTGATGACGGTTCTTATCCGCAAATTTAACAACTTTATCTTCAATCGAAGGACAATAACGTGGTCCAACGCCTTCAATCACTCCTGCATAAATCGGCGAACGATCCAGATTGGAGCGGATAATCTCATGGGTCTCCTCGTTTGTATAAGTCAGCCAACAGGATACCTGCTCTTTTTGAACATCTTCAGGATTTGTTGTGAAGGAAAATGGTACAACTGTTTCATCACCAAACTGCTCTTCCATTTTACTAAAATCAATACTACGCTTATCAATACGAGCCGGCGTTCCTGTCTTAAAACGTACAAGTTCAATCCCCAGTCGCTTTAAGCTATCTGAAAGATGAGTTGCTGCCTGAAGTCCGTTTGGCCCTGTATAAGTAATGGATTCACCGCACAGACATCTGGCCTTTAAATAAACGCCTGTAGCAAGAATCGCCGCGCTGCACGGATAAATTCCACCCGTGTGGGTTACAACACCTGAGACATGTCCATTCTCTGTCAGTATATCAATAATCTCCGCCTGTTTTACCGTCAGATTTTCCTGATTTTCCAGCGTACGGCGCATAAATTCTGTATAGTCATGTTTATCTGCCTGCGCTCTCAAGGAGTGAACAGCAGGTCCTTTTGATTTATTAAGCATTTTTGACTGAATAAAGGTTTGGTCAATGGTCTTTCCCATCTGTCCGCCAAGAGCATCAATCTCACGGACAAGATGTCCTTTAGAACTGCCCCCGATATTCGGATTACACGGCATCAATGCAATACTTTCCACACTGACCGTAAAAACGATTGTTTTTAAACCAAGACGTGCACAGGCCAAAGCCGCTTCACACCCCGCATGTCCGGCTCCTATGACTGCAACGTCATAATTTTCATAAGTATAAGACATAAAAAGCCTCCTATTTACCCATACAAAAATCACTGAATATGGTATTAATCAAATCTTCACCGACAGATTCTCCGATGATCTTTCCAAGCGCCTCATAGGCATTCATCAAATCAATGGAGAAGAAATCCTCCGGCATATCATCTTCAATACTTTGAAGCACCATTTTCAGACTATCCACAGCTTCCTGAATAGCCGCTTTATGCCGGACATTAGTTATATAAATCTGGTCATTGAATGTCAGCTTACCGTCAAAAAACATCTGACGGATCAATTCTGAAAATTCTTCCAACCCCTGTCGGTCTTTAACAGATACTTCTACAATCGGATGTTCTGTTTCTTTTTCAATGGCCATTTTCGTTGTTTTCAAATTTAAATCTATTTTATTTAACAGTATAATTGTTTTCTTATCCCGAATCAATTCCAAAATTTCCAGATCATTTTCATCCATAGTAGTAGAACCATCCACAATATAAATGATCAGATCTGCTTCAGAAGCATATTTTTTTGCTTTTTCAACGCCGATCTTCTCAACGGTATCATCTGTATCCCGTATTCCTGCCGTATCGATAACATTCAGCAAAATACCGCCAACCTGGACAGTTTCTTCAAGAACATCCCGAGTTGTCCCCGCAATATCCGTGACAATAGCTCTCTCTTCTCCTGAAAGATAATTTAATAAAGAGGATTTACCTGCATTTGGCTTACCTAAAATAACGGTTTTAATACCCTCTTTTAAAAGCCGTCCATCATCACAGGAACGGAGTAACTTGTTCAGAATCTCCATATTTTCATCAATCTGCTTTTTCAAAGTAATCCCATAATCATCCGCATTAATATGTTCCGGATCATCCAGCGCCGCTTCAATAAAAGCAATGCTTCCGATAATGCTTTTCCGCACCTCTTTAATCTGATTTAAAAGATTTCCCTGAAGCTGCTGAACAGAACTGTTCAAAGCATATTCATTTCTTGAATTGATAATATCAATAACGGCCTCGGCCTGAGACAAATCAATCCTTCCATTTAAAAAGGCCCGTTTTGTAAACTCTCCCGGTTCTGCCGGCCGGGCGCCATATTTAATCACTGTCTCCAGAATTTTTTTCATGACCACAACACCGCCATGGCAGTCAATCTCCACCACATCCTCGGTTGTGTAGCTGTTCGGAGCCTTCATGATCAATACAAGTACCTCGTCAATCATCTGACTGCCGTCATATATATATCCATAATGTATCGTATGGGATGACACATTTTTCAAAGATTTTTTGCCTTTTGGACTCCTGTAAATCTTATCTGCAATTTCAATCGCATAATCGCCGCTTAAACGCACTTTTCCAATACCAGACGGCGTCATTCCTGTGGATATTGCAGCAATGGTATCTGTAATCATGATAAACTCCTTTCCAAAAATTGCCCCCATCTTTCATCCAAAGAAGGGGGCAATCTGTATTAATCATTCTTTTCTTTAAAATTTTTATTATAATCCTTACGATATTCTCTGTTTTCCCGACGCTTCAATGTGATGACGACCTTGCGGTAAGGCTCATCCCCTTCACTGTGGGTTTCCACATAACGATCATTCTGAAGAGCTGAATGAATAATACGGCGTTCATAAGGATTCATAGGTTCAAGTGTTACCGGACGGCGTGTCCGTTTTACCTTATAAGATAAATTCTTTGCAAGATTTTCCAGTGTCTGTTTACGACGCTCTCTATAATCTTCCGTATCAACTTTCACCTTAATGTAAGCATCACTCTCTTTATTGACTACAAGGCTGATCAAATATTGAAGAGAGTCCAGAGTCTGTCCTCTTTTTCCAATCAAAATCCCCATCTCATCACCGGAAAAATCAATATTCATTGTCCGATTCTCTTCATTATAGTCAATTTCTGATTTGACTTCCATATTCATAGCAGCAAACATTTTATTTAAAAATTCGTATGTATCATCTAAAAGATTACTCTTTTTACGAACTTTAATCACTGCATCCTGCTTGCCAATAATTCCAAGAAAACCATTACTTCCTTTTTCAATGACTTCATATTCAATCTGATCACTGGTCGTTTCTAACTGAATCAACGCATTTGTAATCGCATCATCTACTGTTTTTCCTGTAACTTCAATATAATCCATCTTTTATCCCTCCAATAAAAACAGCAAATCAATCGTCATTTTTGCTCTTATCCAACATATGGGCAATCGATGAAATACTGTCAGCATTTAAAGGCGCATCTTTATCCACAGGCTTATAGTTCTTCGGTGTATAATCCTTTTTCGAACGATTTGCCTTGGCTATATCACTCATAGACTGATATTTTTTCGTCTCTTCCTGAGCTGTTGAAGCGCTGCTGGTCATAATCTTTTCAGTCAACGTCGGTTTTCCCTTACGTTCTGCAACTTTTTCTGCATTCTCTTTGACAAGTTCGTCAATATCTTTATTATTAAAGAAACGATTTACGATAACAACCATCAATGTACGGAATACGGAGTTGCATACCCAGTAAAGGCCAACACCGGCCGGCAATGTAAAACAAATCCATACGGAAAACAGAGGCATAATCGTATTCATCATTTTCATCGACTGAGCCATGTCATTTTCCTGTGATGCTGCCGCATTGTTGTTATTCTTCGGCGTTGTAATCTTAACACTGACATACTGGCTGACACCAGCCAAAATTGGAATTAAAATTCCAGGGAAAATTCCGGCCACACCCTGTGAAAAATGCACCGGTGCATCCATAACGTTCAGGCCACCCGGCATGGAATTAATATTAATAATGGTATCTTTGACACCATTAATTGCCTGTACAACATTCGGATTGGATGCAAAGGCATTGGCTACCGTATCCCATCCGGTCGTTTTGACACCATTTAAAGCATCAATGATTTTTTCAACATTGTTAAAGTCAAAACCACTGACAGAGATTCTTAATTCTTCAATCAACTGATCCATGATGGCTGCGCCGCCGGTTGTCTGCTGAATCGGCTGAGCAATCGTTAAAAACAAATCATGAATCGAATTAACATAGGACGGAATATTATAAATAATCCGGTACAATGCTAACAAAATCGGAAAAGAAATTAATAATGGAAGACATCCGGATGATGGACTGGCTCCATATTTTTTATAGACTTCCATCGTTTCCGCCTGCATGCGCCGCTGTGAAACTTCATCTGTCTTTCCTTTATATTTCTTGTTAATTTTCTGAATTTCAGGTGTTACAAGAGATGATACTCTTGAATAACGCTGCTGTTTAATGGTTAATGGCAGCATCAAAATATTTGCAATCAATGTAAACAATATGATTGTTAACCCAACATTTGGTATCCCCACCAAATCAAGAACTTCATAAATTGCATTCATGATTAGACCAAATATCCATGCAAATGGTCCTAGGATACCCCCAACTTTTGTGAGAACAACTACATCCATGTTCTACTTCCTCCTTAATTCAGGGAACCGGATCATAACCACCCTCATGAAACGGATGGCATCTCAGTATTCTTCTTATAGCTAAATAACTTCCCTTAATGGCCCCATACTTTTCCAGCGCTTCAATGGCATACTGGGAGCATGTTGGTACATAAATACAGCATGGCTGCTTCAATGGAGAAATATATTTTCTGTAAAAACGAACACATTCTATCAACACTTTTTTCATTGTATATCGCTGTCCTTTAATAAATCCAGTTTTTTCGACAACTGACTGAGACTTTTTCCAATAACGTGATAATCCGCTTTTTTTGCTGCAACTCTGGCAATAACAACAATGTCATAACCTTCTTTATAAAGTTCCTCGCTCAAACGATAATTTTCACGAATGAGTCTTGCCAGATGATGTCTTACAATACTGTTCCCTACCTTCTTACTGACAGAAATCCCCAAATGATTTCTCTTCAGGCCGTTTTCCAATTTATATACAACCAAATATCGGTTGGCACAGGATGTCCCCTTCTCATAAACGGCTCTGAACTGCTGATTCTTTTTCAATGATTCCGAAAATTTCATTATTCATTCTACCTAAAGATTTCCCTAAAGAAAAAGGCCACATATTTGCGGCCTAAGCTGATAATTTATTTCTACCTTTAGCTCTTCTTGCTGCTAAAACTTTTCTGCCGTTAGCAGTGCTCATTCTCTTTCTGAAACCATGAACTTTACTTCTCTGTCTCTTTTTAGGCTGAAATGTCATCTTCATTTATAAACACCTCCCTTTATGAAAAATGAGATAAAATATCTACTATATTATAGTCATTTCCCTAAATTCCGTCAAGCAAAACCTTTATTTTTTTTAGTAATTGTGGATAACTTGCTTATCAACACAATTATCCCCACATTTACATAAATCTATCCACAAGATGTGAATAACTTGTGGATAACTGTTTATAAATCTTCTCCAATTATGCAAAATCCGTAATTTCCGCAAAAAATAGCATGTTAATAATGTGATTAACTTTAACTTATTTTATCAACATTAACATAATAATTCCAGATAAATAAGACTTTATGTTGATTTATAAACAAATTTTATCCACAAGGTTATCCACAATTTTAATGTTGATATCTCTCCATTTTTGTAATAAAATATATATGTGAATTTATGCTCAGGGGGATTTTAATACCGTGTTATCCTTAATAAAAGAAAAATGGAATGATATTCTTGAACAAATGAAAATTGAAAATGACATAAGCGAAGTGGCTTTTACCACCTGGGTCAAATATTTCAGGCCATATCGGGTTGAAGGCAACATGATCACCGTATCCATTGAGAAAGAAAATCTCGTTCTGGACCCAAGCTGGTTTTCAAAAAAATACCGGATGCCTTTAATTATTACGATTGCCGAAGTACTCGAAACCGAATATGATGTTCAGTTTATTATTCCGGATTTATCTGAAAAAAATGAAATAGATGAAGATGACGTAAAGCCGGATTCAGAATCATTGATGAATGCTCATTTGAATCCGAGATATACATTTGAAACATTTGTCGTTGGAAAAAATAACGATATTGCCCATGCTACGGCTCTGGCTGTCGCCGAAGACCCTGGTACTTACGGCAACCCGTTATTTATCTATGGAGGTGCTGGCCTTGGTAAAACCCATCTTCTCCATTCCATCGCTCATTATGTTTTAGGTAAACACCCGAATTACCGTATTATATATGTAACGTCTGAAGAATTTACAAATGAACTTGTCCATTCAATTCAGCATAAACAGATTGAAAATTTCAAAAATAAATATCGAAACATCGATATGCTTTTAATTGACGATATCCAGTTCATTGTAAATAAGGAAAGTACTCAGGAAGAATTCTTCCATACTTTCACAACTTTATACGAATCAAAAAAACAGATCGTCATATCTTCCGATAAACCACCGAAGGATATTAACGGCCTGGAAGACCGACTGATCACCCGATTCAAAGCCGGATTGACTGTCGACGTCCAACCTCCAAATTACGAAACACGTATGGCCATTCTTAAAAAACGTGCGGAATTAGATAATATCCAGGTAGATGATGAATCTTTAAATTACATTGCTACAAATATAAAATCCAGTATTCGTGAACTGGAAGGCGCTTTGAAACAGATTTACAACTTTTCAAGACTTCGTAAAAAAATGATTAATTTCGAGCTGACTAAAGAAGCCCTTGAAAACATCATATCTCCGGAAGAAAGGCGTCCTGTAACCTGCGAATTAATTATTGACACTGTAGCTGAACATTACAATATCTCTCCGGATGATATAAAAAGCAGCAAACGAAATAAGGAAATTGCCTATCCACGACAGATTTGTATGTATCTCTGCCGTAAAATGACTGCAGATTCCTTACAGGCCGTTGGAAATTCCCTTGGTAAGAAAGACCATACGACAATTATCCATGGTGAGAAAAAAATATCGGATGATTTAAAGCATGATGAAAATCTAAAAAATACCATCGATATATTAATAAAGAAGATAAACCCTCCAACCTGATTGTGGATAACCTCTTTACAATTTGTGGATGGATGGTTAGCTAATGGTGAATTTTAAGGGGATAAAAATTTTTTTACTCTCCGAAGACAAAATTTCCAAATTTTATGTTGTGGATAATCTTTAAGTTATTCCTGGTCTATTCAGTCCATTTTAACAGAGTTATCCAACGAAAAAATCCAGTAAAAATCAGGGTTTGCATGGCATATCCACATATCCACCGCCCCTACTACTACAACTACTATAAAATTATTATTTATATATTTATATGCGGCTGCCCGGAAGTTATTCACAATTTTTTGGCAGACTGAGAAAGGTTGATTTTTGATATGAAAATTATCTGTAGTAAATTAGAACTCCTTCAGGGTGTTAATACCGTCTTGAAAGCAGTTCCTGCAAAAACCACAATGCCTATTTTAGAATGTATTCTCATTGATACGACCGATGGACATATCAAGTTGACTGCAAATGATATGGAACTCGGTATTGAAACGAAAATTAAAGGTGACATACTCGATAAGGGAAAAATCGCATTGGAAGCAAAATTGTTTTCAGAAATCGTCCGCAAGCTTCCTGACAGCGAAGTAACTATTCAGACAGATGATAATTTCCGTGCTCTGATCAAATGCGAAAAAGCAAAATTTAATATTGCAGGTAAATCTGGTGATGATTTTTCTTATCTGCCTGAAATAGAAAGAAACCAGATGGTCGTTTTATCCCAGTTTTCTTTGAAAGAAATCATACGACAGACAATTTTCTCAATTGCAGATAATGAAAACAATCGTTTAATGACTGGTGAACTCTTTGAGATCAACGGAAATGAACTGAAAGTCGTTTCACTGGATGGTCATCGGATCTCCATCCGTAAGATTGAACTGAAAGAAGAGTATAATCATATCAAAGTTGTTGTACCTGGAAAAACTTTGAATGAAGTAAGTAAGATTCTCACTGGCGGTATCGAAGATAATGTCCATATCTTCTTTACCGGAAGACATATTGTATTTGAATTTGATGATACAATTGTTGTATCACGTCTCATTGAAGGTGAATATTTCCGAATTGAGCAGATGCTTTCCAGTGATTACGAAACAAAAATTTCGATCAACAAAAAGGAACTTCAAAGTTGTATCGAACGTGCATCTCTTCTCGTCAAAGAAGGTGATAAAAAACCGATTATCATGAATATTTTGGATGATTCTATGGAATTGAAAATCAATTCTTTTATTGGTTCCATGAATGAAGATATAGATATTATGAAAACAGGAAAAGATCTGATGATTGGTTTTAATCCGAAATTTATTCTGGATGCACTTCGTGTTATTGATGATGAGAATATTGATATTTATATGATCAATCCAAAAGCACCTTGTTTTATCCGGGATGAAGAACAGAAATATATTTATCTGATCCTTCCGGTAAATTTTAATCCGGGAGTATAGGAGAAACTATGGAAACGATAAAATTAAAAGATGAATTTATAAAACTTGGACAGGCTTTAAAAGCAGCCGGTTGTGTGGGTTCCGGTCTGGAAGCAAAAATTGTGATTAAAGAAGGACAGGTTTGCGTCAATGGAGAGGTTGAATACCAGAGAGGTAAAAAACTTTATGAAGGTGATGTCGTAACCTTTGACGGCGAAACAATAAAGATCGAAAAATAATGATTATTAAATCTCTTGAATTACTTGATTATCGGAATTATGAAAATCTTCAAATGAATTTTGACAAAGGAATCAATATTCTTTACGGTGATAATGCCCAGGGAAAGACAAATATTTTAGAGTCTATTTATGTTTGTGCTACTACAAAATCCCATCGGGGCAGTAGAGACAGAGAAATGATCCGCTTTGACAGAGAGGATTCTCATATCCGCATGTATGTGGAAAAAGATAAAATTGAACATAAAATAGATATTCATTTGAAAAAAAATAAGACAAAGGGCGCAGCCATTGATGGTATCCCTATAAAAAAATCCAGTGAGCTGATTGGTATGGTGAATGTGGTTTTCTTTTCACCGGAAGACCTGGCTATTATTAAAAGCGGACCGGCTGAGCGGAGACATTTCATAGATATGGAATTATGCCAGTTAAACCGGGTATATCTTCATGATATATCGAATTACAACAAGGTTGTAAATCAGAGAAATAATCTTTTGAAGCAGGCCTATTATCAGGAATCTTTGAAAGCTACTCTGGACGTTTGGGATGAACAACTGGTACGTTACGGTATTCGTGTAATCAGAGAGCGGGAGAAATTTATTGAAACACTGAATGAATTGATTTATCCGATTCATAGAAAGCTGAGCGGAGAGAAAGAAAATCTGAGCATCCGATATGAACCGAGTACTGATGCAGTGTGTTTTGAAGAACAATTATTTTTACGCCGTGAAAATGATTTGAAATTGAAATCAACAACCATCGGACCCCACAGAGACGATATGGGATTTTATATCGATGGTATGAATGTGCGCAGATTTGGGTCTCAGGGACAGCAGAGAACGGCAGCTCTGTCATTAAAATTGGCGGAGATTGATTTGGTTAAATTGATGATTAAAGATACACCGATTTTATTATTGGATGATGTTTTGTCTGAGCTGGACAGTTTTAGGCAAAACTATTTGTTGGAGAGCATCCGTCAGATCCAGACAGTCATAACATGTACAGGATTGGATGAATTTATACAAAATCGATTTAATATAGACAAAGTTTTTAGAGTAAAAGATGGATCAGTTAAAAACCAACAGCAGGAGGTTAAAGATGAGTGATAATTATAGTGCGGATCAAATTCAGATTTTAGAGGGCCTGGAGGCTGTTCGAAAAAGACCAGGTATGTACATCGGAAGCACTTCCTCAAAAGGCCTCCATCACCTTGTCTATGAGATTGTTGACAATTCAGTCGATGAGGCTTTGGCTGGTTACTGTGATACGATCACAGTAACGGTCAATAAAGATAATTCAATAACTGTTGTTGATAATGGACGTGGTATTCCTGTAGATATTCAGGAGAAAGCCGGAAGACCTGCCGTGGAAGTCGTTTTTACAATTCTTCATGCCGGCGGAAAATTCGGCGGTGGAGGATATAAGGTTTCAGGGGGGCTTCATGGCGTGGGAGCCTCTGTCGTCAATGCCCTTTCAGAATGGCTGGAGGTCGTTGTCTATAAAGACGGCAAGAAATATAAACAGCGCTATGAGCGCGGAAAAGTTATGGAAGATATGCAGGTCCTCGGCGATACGGAAAAACACGGAACAAAAGTAACCTTTAAACCAGATAAACTGATTTTTGAAGATACAGTTTATGATTTTGAAATTTTAAAAGAACGTCTGAGAGAAACTGCTTTTTTGACAAAAGGTTTAAAGATTATTTTGATTGATGACCGTGAAGATCAGCCGGTAGAACGGATTTTCCACTATGAAGGCGGTATTAAGGAATATGTGGAATATCTGAATCGTCCCCATGATGTCTTATATCCGGAGATTATTTATTGCGAAGGAACAAAAGACGATGTTTATGTCGAAGTTGCGATGCAGCATAACAATTCTTATACAGAAAGCTGTTATAGTTTTGTTAATAATATTATCACACCGGAAGGAGGTACTCACCTGATCGGATTCCGTAATGCTCTGACAAAGACATTTAATGACTATGCCAGAAAAAATAAACTCCTTAAAGACAGCGAACCGAATCTTTCAGGTGAAGATATCCGTGAAGGCTTGACGACGATCATAAGTATTAAGATCGGAGAGCCTCAGTTTGAAGGTCAGACAAAACAAAAACTCGGAAATAGTGAAGCCAGAGGTGCGGTAGACAGTATTGTCAGTGAACGACTGATGATTTTTCTTGAACAGAATCCTACTGTCGGAAAGATGATTGCCGAAAAAGCAGTTTTGGCTCAGAGGGCCAGAGATGCTGCCAGAAAAGCCAGAGATCTGACCCGGCGAAAAACAGCTTTGGAAACAATGAGCCTTCCCGGAAAGCTGGCCGACTGTTCAGATAAGGACCCGGCGAACTGTGAAATCTATATCGTTGAGGGAGATTCCGCCGGAGGTTCCGCAAAGACAGCCCGTTCCCGGGCAACGCAGGCAATTTTGCCGCTTCGCGGAAAGATTTTGAACGTGGAAAAATCTCGGCTGGATAAGATTTTGGTAAATAATGAAATTAAGGCAATGATCACGGCCTTTGGCACAGGTATTCATGAGGAGTTCGATATTTCAAAACTCCGTTATCATAAAATTATTATTATGACAGATGCCGATGTGGACGGCGCTCATATTGCAACTTTATTATTAACCTTCTTTTATCGTTTTATGCCGGAACTTATCAAGCAGGGCTATGTTTATCTGGCACAGCCGCCGCTGTATAAGGTAGAAAAGAATAAAAAAGTATGGTATGCCTATGACGATATTGAGTTGAATAATATTCTGACAGAAATCGGTCGTGATCAGAATAACCGAATTCAGCGTTATAAAGGTCTTGGAGAGATGGACCCGGAACAGTTATGGGAGACAACTATGGATCCGGATAAACGAATTCTTTTAAAAGTAACTATGGATGATGCGAAGCTTGCTGCACTTAACGATACGTTTAACGTATTGATGGGAGATAAGGTAGAGCCGCGTCGTGAATTTATCGAGACTCATGCAAAATATGCACGGAATCTGGATATTTAATAGATGGAGGAAACCGTAAATGGATGATTTAAGTAATGTTTTTGACAAGGTTCAGGAAGTGGACCTTCAGGAAACAATGGAACAATCTTATATCGAATATGCCATGAGTGTTATCGCCTCCAGAGCATTGCCGGATGTAAGAGATGGTTTAAAACCTGTACAGAGACGTATATTGTATGCAATGATTGAGCTAAATAACGGGCCGGATAAGCCGCATCGTAAATGTGCGCGTATCGTCGGTGATACAATGGGTAAATATCACCCTCATGGTGATTCATCAATTTATGGCGCCCTTGTAAATCTGGCTCAGGAATGGTCCACCAGATATCCTCTGGTGGACGGTCATGGAAATTTTGGTTCCGTTGATGGTGACGGTGCGGCGGCCATGCGTTATACGGAAGCGAGATTGAGTAAGATTTCTATGGAAATGCTTGCAGATATCAATAAAGACACCGTTGATTTCGGACCGAACTTTGATGAGACGGAAAAGGAACCGATTGTACTTCCTTCCCGGTTTCCGAATCTTTTGGTCAATGGTACGACAGGTATTGCCGTCGGCATGGCTACAAATATTCCGCCGCATAATCTTCGGGAAACCATCGATGGCGTTTTAAAAATTATTGAAAATAAGGTTGAAAATGACCGGGATACGGAGATTGAAGAGATTCTAGATATTATCAAAGGACCGGATTTCCCGACAGGCGCCATGATTCTCGGAAAGAACGGAATTAACGAAGCTTACCGTACCGGACGGGGCAAGATTAAAGTGCGTGCTGTCACTGAAATCGAGCCGATGGGAAATGGCCGTCAGAGAATAGTTGTCACTGAGCTTCCATATATGGTCAATAAGGCAAAATTAATTGAAAAGATTGCAGAATTAGTCCGTGATAAAAGGGTTGAAGGTATTTCTGACTTGAGAGATGAATCCAGCCGTGAGGGTATGCGGGTCGTTATTGAGTTAAAAAAAGATGCCAATCCGAATATCATTTTGAATCATTTATACAAACATACACAGCTTCAGGATACATTTGGTGTTATTCTCCTTGCGTTGGTGAATAATGAACCGATGATTCTGAATCTGAAACAGATTCTTGAATTATATCTGAAACATCAGGAAGAAGTTATTACACGCCGTTCAAAATATGAGTTAAATAAAGCTGAGGAACGGGCGCATATTTTGGAAGGGTTATTGATTGCTCTGGATAATATCGACGAAGTCATTCATATTATCCGTTCTTCTGAAAATGTGGCCGAAGCGAAAGAAAAGTTAATTCAGAGTTTTGGTCTGACAGATGTTCAGGCCCAGGCTATTGTTGATATGCGTCTTCGTGCTTTGACCGGTTTGGAACGGGAAAAGCTGGAAGGTGAATATGCTGAGTTGGAATCAAAAATTGCCGAGTTAAAAGCTATTCTTGGCGATGAAAAACGCCTTCTCGGCGTCATCCGCGATGAAATCACAGTCATACGGAATAAATATGGTGATGACCGCAGAACATCCATCGGTATTGATGATGAGGAAATCACTATTGAAGATTTGATCAAAAAAGAAAATACGGTCATCACGATGACAAAACTAGGATACATTAAACGGATGACCGTTGATAATTTCCGGAGTCAGAATCGTGGCGGTAAAGGCATTAAAGGCATGTCTACTTTAGACGATGATTATATTGAGGACCTGCTTATGACAAGTACCCATCATTATATCATGTTCTTTACCAATAAAGGAAAAGCTTACCGAATCAAAGCTTATCAGATTCCTGAATCATCCAGAGTAGCCCGGGGAACAGCTATTGTAAATATTCTTCAACTGGAACCAGGAGAAAAGATTACGGCGATGATACCTATTCGTGATTTTGATCAGGATGTTTTCTTATTTATGGCAACAAGGAAGGGAATTGTAAAGAAAACTTCAATTAAAGAATATGACCATATAAGAAAAACCGGTATTATTTCTATTAATTTAAAAGAAGATGACGAATTAATTGAAGTCAAGGTGACGAATAATGAAAATGATATTTTCCTGGTAACAAAGCATGGAAAATGTATTCGTTTTAATGAAAATGATGTGCGTCCGACTGGCCGTACTTCAATGGGTGTCATCGGTATGACTTTGGATGCGGATGATGAGATTATCGGCATGCAGCTGGACAGCCAGGGAGATTCTTTATTGATCGCTTCCGAAAAAGCTATGGGTAAACGAACAGCTCTGAGTGAGTTTAACTGTCAGCATCGCGGCGGTAAAGGTGTTCTTTGCTATAATATTACGGAAAAGACGGGAAATGTTATCGGTGCAAAGGCTGTTAATGACAGCCATGAGATTATGATGATTACTTCCGGCGGAATTATTATACGTATGCCTGTTAATGGTATTTCAAAGATTGGTCGTTATACTTCCGGTGTGAAGCTGATGGATATCGATGTGGAAAATGACATTAAAGTTGCAAGTATTGCAAAGGTCCGGGAGGCCGATGAGGAAGTTCATGAAGAAAGAGAAGAGACAGGTGGAGAAGCCGAATGAAGATAACATATATTCATCATAGTTGTTTTGTTGTCGAGGTTGAGGATTGTATATTTGTATTTGATTACTATAAGGGGCAATTGCCGGAGTTTGATAAGAATAAGAGGATTATCTTTTTTGTGAGTCATGGTCATGGCGATCATTTTAATCCGGCTATCTATCAATATGCAGAATACAATGATCACGTCACTTATGTTCTTTCAGATGACGTACGGCATAGTTTAAGTTTTGCTGTACGTCTCGGAACCGGTGGAGAAAATACCATTTTTGTGGATAACGATAAATTATTGTATCTAAATGTGGATAACCGGGGAGTTTCCAAGAAAGAAGGAGGTTCACGGGACATAAAGATAGAGACATTGAAATCTACGGATGAAGGTGTGGCATTTCTCATTGAATATGCCGGAAAGTCTATCTATTTTGCCGGGGACTTACACTGGTGGTCCTGGATGGGCGAAAGTGAAGCAGACAGAGAACGCCGGGAAAGAGAATATAAGCATGAAATGAATAAAATCAAAGGACGTCATTTCGATGCGGCTTTTGTCGTACTCGATCCGCGGCAGGAAGAGCATTACTGGTGGGGAATGGATGAGTTTATGCATACGGCTGACGCTGATGTTGTTTTTCCGATGCACTTCTGGAAAGATTATAAGCTGATTCAGAAATTTAAGGATGGTAAATCCGCTGAAAGTTATAAGGACCGGATTATATCCATTAATGAAGAGGGACAGGTTTTTGAGATATAAAATCTGTGTTAAACAGGGAATGTATTAACATTCCCTGTCAGACTGTAGACAAAGTCCCGGCAAAAGCCGGGCTTTTCTATGATTTAAACCG
>ENA-UOJC01001068-UOJC01001068.1-human-gut-metagenome-genome-assembly--contig:-C104-NODE-1068-length-40860-cov-7.188212_pt1 | contig 40860 bp, 34 predicted proteins | sample MGYA00242339_ERZ723886 | MGnify/ENA metagenome assembly ERZ723886 | reverse complement strand
TTCATGACTCAATCCTCTCAGGAGTTGAGCCTCCACGGAAGCCGGTGTGATTCACCACAACAGCGAAGTTGCCTATCGAGTTCCACACTCTTACAGTATTAGCGAACCAAACATGCATATTGCATGGCTTTTAAAACTAGTTAGGTGGTTGTTTGTCATGGCTCTTCTTACGGCAGCATTAGTGACAGCGCTTTTCAATTTTGCCATTGCAGCCTGGATCTATCTTTCGTTTCGTGGCTGGCTAGTTCCGCATGAGCCGAGTGGCGTGCAGGGGATAGCCCATCTACTGTTTACAGCGCCCTGGGTTATCTTGACCTCCATCTGGTTCTTTATTCTCAGCCTAGTTGGTAAGTGCCGTCCCGCGTTCTGGAAGATCAACTCTCTAGGCCTACTCATTCCGATCATCACCATTCAAGATGACGGACTCCGGTATGGGTACGATAAGTTCGGACTGCTAGTTACTTGCTTGATTGCAGCAGCGCTCATTTTCCTATACGCCCAGAGCATTTGGTATTACGCTCGCAGCTAACAATTCATTCAAACCAACAACGCTTCGAGACGCGGCTTAATTCAGGTGTTAATTGCTTGATTGCCTGCTTCGGGTCGGCCAGCGACAGTCATAGATCGGCCAAAAGCTGTCTTTAAGAACAGCCCTTCACTGATATGTGAAGGGCAATAGTAGAGAGCTTAACTTGCGAGTTGGCAGAACCTCAACGCTGCATTAAGAACCGCATGCACAGAGGCTGTCACGATGTTCGCATCCATGCCTCCACCAAACTTAGAGCCGGGAATGCCTGGCCAAGACACTTCCACGATTGAGAAAGCACATGCCTCTGCGCCCGAGGCCAAACTGCGCTCCTCGTAGCTGTCGATGCGAATGGGCAGATTCAGAGCGGCGACAGTCGCTGCAATCGGGCCATTGCCTATTCCGATGCTGGCATGAGGTTTGCCTTGCGCATCCACCCACTGCAACTCAATGCCTTGTCCTTGTGCATCTTCAAACAACCGGTGACCTGTGTATTGCATGGATGCAGCCCGCTGATAGGGCTGCAAGTAGGTGGACTGAAACAGCGCCCATATTTGCTGGCTCGAAAGCTCTGTCTCGCTGCCATCTGCCGTGGCTTGCACGATGGAGCTGAACTCAACCTGCATGCGCCTTGGCATCACAATGCCATGATCACGTTGGAGCAGATAAGCAATTCCGCCTTTGCCAGACTGGCTGTTGACCCGAACGATGCTGTCATAGGTGCGCCCCAAATCCTTCGGGTCAACAGGCAAATAAGGCACGCGCCACAGTGCATCCGGCTTTTGCGCGGCAAAGCCCTTGGCAATTGCATCCTGATGGGAACCTGAAAATGCCGTAAATACCAGATCACCCACATACGGATGGCGAGGGTGAATGGGCAACGCCGTGCATTCCTCTGCGATGCGAGCAACACCAGAAATATCGGAAAAATCCAAGCCTGGGGAGATGCCATGGGTGTAGAGATTCAAAGCCAGCGTCACCACATCCAGATTGCCACTGCGCTCTCCGTTGCCAAACAAACACCCCTCCACACGCTGTGCACCAGCGAGGATGGCTTGCTCGGCACAAGCTACACCCGTGCCACGGTCGTTGTGCGGGTGAACGGACAAGATGATGTGCTCGCGCCGCGCTAAGTGGCGATCCATCCACTCAATCTGATCAGCAAAAACATTGGGGGTCGATACTTCCACCGTGGTGGGCAGATTGACAATCATCGGGCGTTGTGGCCCTGCATCCCACGCGGCAATGGCTGCATTGCACACTTGCAGCGAAACGTCCAACTCTGCCATGCAAAAGGTTTCTGGCGAATACTGCAGCACCCATTCAGTTTCGGGATGCGCTTCTGTGAGCTTTTTCAGCAGATGAATGTGGTGCTCAACCATCGCAATGATTTGCGGCACCTCCATGCCGAAAACTATTTCACGGAACGCAGGTGCAATGGCGTTGTAGAGATGCACGATGACACGGCGCGCGCCCACCACGCTTTGGACGGTAGTAGCAATCAAATCCTCACGCAGTTGCGTGATGACCATAGGAGTTACGTCACCAGGAATCAAATGCGCATCGATCAAATGGCGCACGATCTCGTAATCCGTCTGTGATGCCGAAGGAAAACCGACTTCAATTTCCTTAAACCCAATGCGCACCAATTCTTGGAACAAGTGCAGCTTACGCGCACGGTTCATCGGCTCAAAGAGTGCTTGATTGCCATCTCGCAAGTCGGTGGACAGCCAGACAGGGGCTTGCGTCAAAATGCGTGATGGCCATTGGCGATCAGGCAAGTTAACAACAGGGAAAGCGCGGTATTTTTCAGAAGGGTTTGCCAGCATAGGAACCTCAATAGAACTAATAAGTTCGCTGGCTTCCCTACTCCAAAGAGCTGGCTACATTCGGGATCTGGGGAAACCAGCGTGAAAACAGTCGCAAGCAAGTGCGTGCAGACCCCGGCCTGATGACAGGGGTAGTAGGCATAGCGAAGACGTGTGCGAGAAGTTCACGGGAGCAAAAACTGAGGTGAAGTGATGCCTGCACTTTAGGTATTCCTGCAAAAGGAATCTGCCTAAAATTACCCATTCGCTTTATCTATTTGGACATTCATCCATGGGTTTTGCTTCTCCTCATCGCGCAGGTCACGCACTCGATTTGCATCACGCGCACACAGCCGACCTGCCTGCCACGGGTGTGGTGGAGCACTACCCTGCCGGTCATATCGTGCCGCGGCATAGCCACCCGCGTGGGCATTTGATATATGCCTCGACGGGGGTGCTGCTTGTTCAGGCATCCACCGGGCAATGGCTGGTGCCGCCCACCACAGGGGTGTGGCTGCAGCCTTCCATACAGCACCAACTCACGGCAATGACGGCTGTGACGGCACATGGCATCTTTGTTGCCGAACATCTTGCGCCTGACTTACCCCCCATGGATTGCGTGGTGCACGTATCTCCATTAATGCGAGAACTCATCACCGCCTTGGTGAGCGTTCCAGCGCAGCCACCGTTCCAGCCACGGGATGCGTTGCTAGGACAATTGTTGGTGGAGGAGCTAAAAACGGTTGCACAGTTGCCGTTTCATTTGCCTTGGCCGGATGACAAGCTGATCAGTACAGTTTGTGACTATCTGGTGCAGGAGCCAGGGAGAGCCGCCACGGCGGAAGATGTGGCGCAGCGCTATGCCATCACTTCCAAAACTTTGCATCGCAGATTTCTCAAAAGTACGGGCATGAACTTTGGGCAGTGGCGGCAAAAGATGCGCCTTATGAAATCTATCGAAAAGCTGCTCCTAGGATTGCCAATCACCCATGTTGCGTTGGAAAGCGGCTATGAAAGCCACAGTGCTTATTCTGTCGCCTTCAAAAAGGCATTCGGCTGCCCTCCCTCTGAGTTCATCGCAGTGGCTTATGAGATTAGGAAGAGTGTCGCAGGAGTGTCCGCTTAGGGTCGGCCAGCGACAGTCATAGATCGGCCAGCAGCAGTCATAGATCGGCCAGCAGCAGTCGTAGAGCGAACAGCCGCGAGCGGCAGGCCCAGGCTGTTCGCTGCCTTTCAAGTCAAAAACTACAATGACTGCTGATATAAAAATCACCCAGTAGGCCTGCGCAGGCAAATGGATTGGCCAGTTATGCAGAGGGTGCTTCAATCTCCATCTCAGCAACTCGCTCTGGCAAGCGATCAAAGGCACCACTCTTGGATGCAAGGAATCGAACATCTAATCCTCCCTGCCTTGTCGCCACCTGAAGGTTGCTATACCTGCAGATCGGTATCTCTTTGTTGTCCTTAAAGCGACGATCAGGAGTACCGTTGTTATTCACAAAACGCCAAGTATTGCCTACGATGGTCGCATCCCTAGGAACGACGCCATCTTCGTGGAATCTTGTATCGGCTACCTCAAGGGAGAGGTTCTTGTATTCAACTGCTCCAACACCGCTTTTTTGGAACAGTAGGACTCTGTCAGGGCAGAAAGCAATTGTTGTTGTGTCCGACGCGATTTGTGGAATTGCTACATTCGCGCTCACACCGGGCATATCACCAAAAGTCACAGATCCTGCTACCAATGAAACCCCCTGTCCAGCACCACCTGTGTAGCGCGTATCCAGATACTGGGCCGTTGATTTAATGGCTCGCAGCTTGCTCACACTAGAAAAGCTACGGATTTCATTGCAGAGATTCTCGAATCGCGCCTCAGCTTTATCATCCAAATCGAAGAACAGCACAGCTGTCTTTTTGGCTACATCACGGATGTGAACCCAGTACGTGAATGCACAGCCAAGGAAGAAAACGATCCACGAGACAAACGAGGGCAGTGCCGAGGTTACAAAGCCGATCCAAACGATAGCAAAGACGAATGCTGCCACCGGCCACGTCGACGACTTGTTCCTTTGCTCATTGAGCATGGACAGTAATGCTTGGTCTGTGCAATCGCTGAGCTGGAGCACGCACTGATCATCGTGCGTTTGCGTTGCGATGATATTCAGGTCGTATGGTGTGTACGCTTCCGGAGCCGGCGTATCCATTGGAACTGAAGGCGATGCGGTGTTCCCATACTGCTTTTGGGGCGTCGACTTCAACAGCAGCGATTGCCGATACCGGAACCCGTAAGCACCGCCACCTATATAAGCTCCACGTGGCCCAATGCCGACGCGAAGCCCTGGAATACCGGCCGATACACCGATCCCTCGTCCCGAAAAATTAAATCGAAGTACACCTACCTTCACACTTTTTGCGAACGTAACTCCCATGACTCCTCCTTTTAAGGAAGAGTTTCGCATCTAGTTACAAAATAGTCACCTTACAAGCGGTTAAATTTTAAGAAGAAACATTTCATCATTCCCCAATCTCGCCTCAATAGCCTATGTCATGCTAGGTTGGGCCAACGTGACTCGCTGTTATCGTTGTATAGCATTCGTGTTCGCCGGAAATTGAAAGACTGCAACGGGTCGGCAGCGCCTGTCCATGCCTTGCGATAGCGGACATGTAGCAATCCCATGGTGGATACCGATGGCCAGCGTCGGCTACTTACCTGAAAGCCGTCGCAGGGCCAGCTCACGCTTTGGTGCTCGGAGACCGCTATGCGGTTATGACAGAACGCTCACGATGAGACCATGGGCGGCAGTAACCCGCTGCACATCAGACATTGCAAGTGAAAGCTTGAAGGGCAGCAACGGCGTCGATAGAACTAGGAATAGCGCACATTTAGAGCCAGCTTGACTGGAATGGTGGCCACACAGCCCGTGTAGATCACTTCACTTGTACACTAGAAAAGCGTTGAGAGCAAATGAAACACCAAAGTGCCGTGGCTGCCATGAGCGAAGCAATAAGCACATAAGGCCCTTGTATCGACATGCCATAGATGGTGGCTCCAACTATAGGGCCAGCCACTATCCCCAACCCTTGCGCGGCAGATACTGTGCCTGCCACAATCCCTTGCTGCTTAGACGACGCTGTATGCATTGCCCAAGCCAGTACAGAAGGGAAAATCCACCCCATCCCCAGTGCCGCTACAAAATATCCAGCCCCCATCAGCCACAGGCGATCTGCGTAAATGACCGAAGCGAACCCCAGAGCAGAGATGGTGCTACCCCATGCAACCCAACTCAGCGGAGCACTTGTCAAACGCCGCAAAATGATTTGCGCAACCACCAGTGCAACGCCCACTAGGGTCAATACAGTGCCAGCAGCCACGCTCGCTGCCTCGACAGTCAGACTCAAACGGTCGAGCGCATAAAAGCCCACCGAAACCTGTGCAATGCTGACGCACAGCATAGAGATGAATGCGACACCTGCTGGCCCATAGAAATGGCAGTCCTTGCCTGCCACCGGCTCATGAAGCTTGAGCTGCACATGGGGCCACTGCGGCAATGAGCGCCACATGACTAGCCACGCAAAAAAAGGAAGGGCAGCTAAGAGGAGTAAAGGCACTGTCAGGCCTAGATTTGCTGTGAATGCAATCATGCCCGGCCCTGCAATCATTCCTAGACCGCTAGCAGCGCCCAGCCCAGCCAGTGCCTTTGCTCGCCCATCTTCTTGTATATGCTCAGCTACCAGTGCTGCACTGCTCACTGGGATCGCTGCATAAAAGCCCCCAGATAGAGCCTTCAGCACCAATAGCCCAAGCCACACCCCAAACGACGAGTGCGGAGCTTGATCAAGCGCGCTGATTAGAAAACAACTTAATGCAAGATTGCTACATGCAAAGCCCGCCAGTGCAATCAATAAGATCTTGCGCCGCCCTAGCCTGTCACTGAGACGCCCCCAGGAACGAGCGAATAATGCCAAAGTCACCCCACCAACGCTCATCACCGCACCAGCCTGCCACGCACTCATTGCCAGTTTGCGAGCAACTGGTCCTAGCAGGGCCATGAAAGACATCATGGCCAGGGAACACAGAAAGGCCTCCAGCACCAAAGGGCGCATATCAAACGTCTGCTCAAGTGCCTTCATAGGTGCATCAACTTTGACAGCTGTACCTGAGCCTCCTGCCTGTTTTGAACCACACGCATAGGAAAGCCGTACAGCTTGTTCACGGTTTTCAGCCGTGCTTCCAGCAAATCGCGCAAGGCGACATCTGTGGTGATATACAGATATCCGCGGCAGTGCTGGCGCAGATCGGCTTTGCGTTGCTTTATCCACATCACAGAACGCTTTTCGTCTTCGTGCGGTTCATCATCATGGTCATGGCTCGGAGGAATCCAAGCCATCACAAAAGGCTGCTTCAGTGCCAAGATGGCATCCAGCGAATCCAAAATTCGCGAGACACGGTCAGGCTCATTGAGCTCTGGAAAGCGGCCATACACCAGCGGCCAATCACTTGCATCGAACAATGTGTTGTCTAAGCCATCGATTGAAAATACAGGTTGTGTCATCGTTTATTTACTCATCTGAGCGAGAAATACCACCGCAGTGGCTTAAAAATCAGGCCTCAAAGCACATGCTCTTCAAGCTGTTCAGCATCCACACTGTGGAAATCAACAAAGCTATTAATCCCAGTCCATAGAAAGCTTGCCATTCAATGACAGCCAGCAGCTTTCCCGCCAGTACCGACGTAACGATTCCTGCTAGACGAGTCGCACAGAACAGAACGGCATAGTTCGTGGCGGCCTGTGGCCCTTTTGACCAAGCTAAGATCAAGGCGGCGTAGACCACCATCAGCCCACCAACGACTGTTGACATCCCGACCGTCCCTCCCACGGCCAATGTCTGTAACTGGAAGCTGTACCCGATCATCAGCAATACAACACACAGCCCTCCCGTCAAAGCCATCCAAAGCAAGGTCTTGTGATGACCTACCCTGCGAATAAGTAACGTAGCCACAACGGAAACTGCTAACAAACCCAGTGGCTGTAAAGTACCTACCAACCAGCCGATCCGTTCCATGGAAAGACCCACATCAACCAGCATGACGCGGTTGAGTGCGCTGAGAGGAAAGATGATGCCGGCACACACAACCAGCAAAGCAAGGTACTTGCGCATCTTGGGCTGATACAGGCAGGCAAACCACCGCGCCTGCATCACCGGTGCGCGCGTACTATTTAGGTGATGCTCCTGATGCACCAACCCCAGCACAGGCAGCAAAGACAGCAACATGCATGCGGCTACCACAGTGAAGGTAGTGCCCCACCCCCATCGTTCTAGTACAGCCACCAGCACGCCGCCGCCCAGCATTGAACCTGTGGCAAGTGCCGCCAACTTGAGCGAAGCTGCCATAGGCTTGCGCGCCTCGCTAGTCATTTCCACGGCCAAGGCATCTAGTGCCAGGTCCATGGTGGCGACAGCCACAGCTATCAGCAGGCCCCAGGTAAATAGCAAGCCCAAGGCAACATGCTCAGATCCAGCCACCACCCCCAGACCAGCGACCGCGACAAGTTGTGACACCACAATCCAGCCAATTCGTGGCGATAAGAATGGAAGTCGTATACGGTCAACCAATGGCGCCCACAGAAATGACAAACCAATTGGCAGATACAGGGAAAACGTCCAAGCAATCTGATCCATCGACATGCCACGAGCCCTCAAGATCGGAGGTAAACCGCCTTGCAACAGACCCACCATCACGCCAAATCCTATATAGAGAGCACCAATTGCCAACATGATGCGCAAATGGACTCCACGCCCTTCCAGCAGGGCTTGCTCTGCTTCATTACCAGCCATACTTGAGCGTCGCCAAGAAAGTCCGGCCCTGACCGTAATTGCAGAAGTTCACGCCATTGCAGGTGAAATAGGTCTTGTCTGCCAAATTGGTGACATTCAATGCCAGAGACATTCCGCGCAGCGAAGGATCTAGGTAACGCAAGTCGTAGCGCAACATGGCATCCATCAGGGTGTAAGCCGGAATTTTTTGAGTGTTGGAAGGATCTGCATAAGCAGCACCTACATGGCGTACGCCTGCTCCGACGGTCCACCCCCCCATCACGCCATCCGCGAATTTATAGTCCCCCCACACAGAGGCCGTGTTGTTGGCCACAGTGATAGGACGTTTCCCCAGATCAGCACCATTGCTGCGCGTCACCTCCGGGTCAATCACGCTCAGTCCACTGATGATGTTCATCCCTCTGAGCGGGCTGAAACGTGCCTCTAACTCGACGCCGCGTGAATTAATCTCTCCGGTCTGCACCCGTGCGTTTGGCAAACTCGAGCTCGGGTCCTGTGTCAGTACGTTCTGTTGCGTCAGATCGAAAACAGACAATGTCAACAACGCGTCCTGCCCAGGTGGTTGGTACTTCACCCCCAATTCGTATTGCTTGCCGGTGGTTGGCTTAAATGGTGCCCCGTAAGGGTTGGCCGTCACCGAGGGGTCAAACGATGTGGCATAACTTGCATACGGAGCCAATCCACTGTCGAAGTTACGGATGACGCCTGCACGCCAAGTGAATTTGCTCAGCGTTTGCTCTGTGAAAGAATTCGCCAGTTTGTTGTCATTAGTTGCCCGCGCTCTATCGAAACGTCCCCCCAAAGTAAAGCTCCATCCCTGCCATTTCATCTGATCTTGCAAATACAGGCCCACCAAGTTCTGTTTACGATCAGGGCTAGTGTTAGCCACGGGCCGTGCAATTGGTTGACCGTAATTTGGATTCAGAATATCTAATGTTGGCGCTCCACCATAAGCCTGCGTCTGTTGCCAGCGGTCATGTTGCAGATCAACCCCCAGCAGTACCTGGTGCATTACTGTTCCCGCGTGCAGGATGCCCTGCAAATTAGTATCGATATTTAGAGCGTTTAATTTTTCCTTGGACCACAGTGCATACCGGTTCAACGTACGCTGGTCAGCCTGCAAACCAACAGAGCCGACTTGGCTCGAATCCAGCTCCATGCGCGTATAACGCAAATTCTGCTTGAAGCTCCACTGTTCATTGAGGCGGTGACTGAACTCATAACCAAGATTGCTGTGTGTCCGATCAAACTCATTCATGTCCGGCGAGCCATCAAAAAAATGCCTCGGCAAAGGTCCGTATTTGTTTGGCAAGATAGAGCCACTAGAGGGCAAAACTCCATAAAAACCGCCCTTGGGATCATGCTGATACAGCCCCATCACCGTCAATTGCGTATCGGCATTAGGCTGCCAGGTGATTGAAGGTGCAATGAACATGCGCTCTTCCTGTGTCATGTCCACTGACGTGTCTGACTTGCGCGCCAGTGTGGTCAGTCGATACTGCAAAGTACCGTCTTCATTGAGAGCGCCTGCGCTGTCCCAGGTCAACTGGTGCCGACTGTGACTCCCCGCCGACAACGAGACCTCATGAAAACTCTCGGCTGTCGGCCGCTTGCTCACCATGCTGACAATACCGCCCAGCGGGGCCTGTCCATACATCACTGATGCGGGACCCTTGAGCACCTCCACACGCTCCAGCAGATGCGTATCAATCTGTGGAACCAAGTAAGAAGCACCTCGCGGCATTCGCAGACCATCTAAATATAAAAACGTGTCCGATACACCCCCAATGCCCCGAAACGCTAGCATGTCAAAACGAGAAGTGTCGCCACGAATATCAGCAGACAACCCTGGTGTGTAACGCAAAGTTTGCGTTAGTTGTTGCGAACCTTGGCTTTCTATTTGCTCCTTGGACACCACATGGATAGACATAGGCGTCTCCATCAATGGAGTGTCAGTCTTGGTTGCCGTCAAGCTGCGCTTGGCCACATAACCCAGAACCGGTCCATTGGGCGATTCACGATAGGCCTGTGCAGAAACCTTGACTTCTCCCAAGGCAGGGGCTGAACCACCTGCGCGAAGAGCGCGCTCAATCGTGACTAGATTGCCATCAACGCGCCCTTGCAAACCACTGCCCGCCAACAAGCGCTCAAGGGCTTCCTTAGGCGTGAGCGTTCCCGACACTCGTGGGCCTTGCTTGCCAGCCACCAAGCTTTGTTGCACCAACAACTGCATACGCGTTTGACGTGCCCAATGATTCAGGGCTTGCGCCAAAGGCTGGCTCTCGATTTGGAACGACACAGCCACATCGTCTACCAAGGCGGTTGTTTGGGCATGAACACCTCCCCATGCCAAACACAGTGCCATGGCAACAGGTAAAAGCCGAAATTTGCTGCAAATCATTCTGTATCTCTCCCATAGAAAATTAGATCTCTATGGGTAGACGCAGACGAAGGCCTAAACCCTGTAGTAAATAAGAAAAATTCTTATTTAATTTGCTCGCACAACTTCCGTAAACCCAGACTTCTCCCGCAAAACCACTGGCAGCACCCGTGGTAAAGCCTTGTATAAAGCTGCCACTGCCATTGGGTCGAACGACCCTGATAGCCGCATAGACGCGACGGCAGGATCGTTGATACGTAAACCTGTATCACCATAACGCTCCAGCTCTACCAGTGCTTGGAGTAACGGCACATCCACAAAGCTGACTCGTTGATCACGCCAAGGCGCCATCTCATATGCAGGCACAGATGTAAGCGTCCCTACGCTTCCATGTTCATCGCAAACAACTTGCTGGCCGGCCATTAGCATTACGCCCGCTTGCAGGTCATAGCTACCATGCTCGATCTCTGCCTGCTGCAGTGATGCAACGCGAACACGCCCCTCTTCCACAGCAACACTAACGTTTGTATTACCCGTTACTTGCGGGGTATAGCGCACTGCAAAACGTGTGCCAACAACTGTCACTCTCGTTGCATCAGCCAACACGTGGAATGGACGACCATCAGGTTGAACCTCAAATACAGCTTGACCATCAAGCAAATGCACTTCACGTCGCTGACGGAAAAAGCGTACCTCTACTTGTGTCTGTGTATCAAGACGCAGGCGTGATCCATCTTCCAAGCTCACGACTTGCTGCTGACCTCGTTGAGTCTGGAAAACCTGAATTGTTACTGGCTGTTGCTGCAACTGCTGCCAGGCCACATAACCTACGCTCCCGGCAACAGCCACCATGGCCGAAGCCGCAGGCCACATCAAAAACCTGCGCCGGGTTGCTGCCCCTGCATGCGGGACTTGAGCAACCTCACGCGCCTTGTCCTGTACCAATCGGGCGCGCATGTGTGCCACCAGATCGGCAGGCATTGCATCTAGCTCCTGCCACTGAGCCTCACACTGTCTAAAGGCGGTCGCATGGCAAGAATTCTCTGTTAACCAAACTTCAAACTGCCGCTCATCTTCAGCTTGCCAATCGCCGCCACTTCGGCGCACGAACCAGTCCAAAGCCTCTTTATTAAGGAGTTGGTCATCAGCAGAAGTGCGTTTCAGCGGGAACATTTGAATCTTTTATATAAGGAATACGCTTGGAAAGTCCGCAATCTTTGTGACCATTTTCTGTATCGCAAAGGCTCAGCCATCACTCAGGTTTATCTTTCTGGGACGGCCCCTCTTGGGGCTTAATGGTGGGGTTACTCCATCCATCGTATCCATGGCTTCGCGACATGCCTGCAACGCAATCTGGATTTGCATCTCTACTGTTTTTACCGCAACACCCATACGCTGTGCGGCTTGCGCATGGGTCAATCCATCAAATTTGACCAAAAAAAATGCCTCGCGACATCGCGTTGGCAGGCGATCAATCACCCGCGTCATAGCTTCAAAGTGTTGACGAGAAATAAAAGCTGCTTCAGGCTCTAGGGCTGTTGGCCCGGCATGCATGTCAGGCTCAATGCCCTCCTCACCAGCTATTGATGCCATATCGCTGGAACGCACTCCCTCGCGACGGTAGGTATCTACCAGTAAATTGCGCGCCGTCTGATAAAGCAACGCACGAGGATTTTGGATATCAGAGCCCGACCTCTCTGCAGCATAAACGCGCACAAAGCTTTCTTGCGTCAAGTCTGCAGCCATATCCCGATCTCTGACCTTACGGGAAAGAAAGCTCAGCAACTCTCGATAATAGTGTTCAAACACAACAGCAATGTTGATAAGGGACTGGCAAGGCAAAGCTCACGCACTGCTAGTTGCAAGAACTCAAACACCAGAAAATGAGAATGTGTCTCATTATCCATCAAATTTAATCTATTCAAAAATAAGTTTGCATGGAAATTGCGGTGACGTCGAATCGACCAGAGTTTTGAAGACAGTTCAAACCGCCTAAGCCATATGAACGCACAACGCTACCCAGAGGAATTCAGTATTGAGGCCGCTACGCAAATTTTGATAAACGGCCACAGCCTGGGCGATGCCTAACGCCTATTAGACGTGAGCGCAGATAGCCTGTTCAAGTGGATTAAATTACAGCAAACCCCTGTCGCACAACGGCTTGAGTGGGCTGCTACCGTTTTCATATTCCACCTTACATGGTATAACCCAGAAAGCTTCTCCCAATTGTTCTAGCATGAACGGATTCGCAAAAACATCTGTGCATGCAGACAAGAAGCTCGCAGCAATGTGTTTAGCTACACTGAGACGTTTTGCACCCCCATCCGCAGACATTCGTCTGCGGATGTTCTGTCTCTCGTAGAGTTTGAAAGACGTAACTCTGAGAGGCAAGCAGGTATCTAGAAAATGATGGTCGATTCAGATTTTTTGCTTCAAAAAATCTTCATTGGCATCTCTGCCAGTAAACGTACTTGGTTGACATTTAGCTCACCTTGAGCCTGATTGGCACGGTGCATTCCCCATCGAAGCTGCAGTGCTAGTCCCTTAGCCTGGCCATCTTGGACGGTGTATCGAACAAGCACATCACGCTCCCAGTGCTTACCACCTGCACTGCCTGTTCCCAAGAAACCGTTATAGATATTTCCTGCACGCTTGTAATCGATACCGCTGCCACGTGTATAGGCAACACCAGCACTGAGCCCAGGAATGACAAGCTGCCCAAGATCGATGTCGTACTTCAGCTGCCATGAGGCTTCATTCGGTGCATTAAAGTCCGATAGCTGCATTGCATTTTCCAGCCATATAGAGCCACGGTTAACATAGTCAAACGGCGTATCTCCATCAACCTTTTGATATCCTAGGCCCAACTTGTGTGGACCGAAGGCGTAGCTCGCCATTAAGCTCCAAGTCGTGTTGTCTACCTTTCCAGCCAGTGCCTTTCCAGTATCCGTATTACGGTAAAGATTCAGACTCAGCGAGACGGATTGCTTGTCAGCAAGTGCATGTTTGTAGAAACTGCCCAAATACCACGTATTCCACGCATCCTCATATTGCCCTAAGTAGCTCGAGATGCTTAAACCTTTGATGGGGGTAATCCAACTACCGCCAGCAAAGGAGAAAGAATCGGCCTTTACTCCAGAGTAGTTCGCGAGAAGCTCATTTCCATTTTTGCGTGCGTTACGGTCCGTCCACTTAGTAAAGCGACCCGCTTGCAAAGACAATGAAGGAATATCTGTGCTGGTAATTTGCCAACCACGATTTGTTTCTGGCAGCAGGCGGGTATCAGAAGAGTGAAAAATTGGATTCTTAGTCCGCATCTCTCCAAGTTTGAGCTCCGTCGAAGAAATACGGAGCTTAAGTGCAGCTCCAGCACGTCCAAAGCTGTCTTTCAGATCTTTGTTTTCTTTGGCAATGTAACGTGGATTACTTCGCACAGAGTCTGCATCAGAACCAAGATTAACTCCACCAAAAGCATGTGCATCAAACCCAAAGCCAACTACACCGCGTGTATAACCTGAACTGTAGTTGAGCATCAGTCCATAAGCGCCTTCTTTGGCTTGATCAGATCGAGCACCACCAGCTACAGTTTTAGTGGTATTTCCGCGCTGGTAATCCAATTGCTCATAAACAAGTCGATTGAGCAAACTCAAGCTAGAACCCTCGACAAAGCCCTTGGCTTCGTCTTGTGCACCTGCATGTGCAGTTACACAAACCACTAAAGGTGCAATAATACATAAACTGCGTGTGTAGGATTTGGTCGAGCGCATTTACTGCACCTCCTGCATTTTTTGCACAAGAACATCTGCACGATCCGCATTACTCATCATGCGGCCACGCAAATTGTTTACGGTTTTAACTGCTGCTGGAACCTGAGCCCTGACTTCTTCACCTTGTCCAACCTGAATAGCTCCAATCATCGCCATCATCATGTGTGGTGGACAAACATAGAAGTACACGCCTGGCTTATCGACGGTAACGGTGTAAGACTCATCTTCTTTACTTGTGAATTTAGCTACGCCTTCAGGTGCAGTCATCAGCTTGACGTAATGACTTTTGTGCGTGGGTTTGAAGGTAACTTTGTCACCTTGTTCCACCTTAAGATACATGGGCTTGAAAACCATTGAGGCACCGTCATCCTGATCAAGCATTTCAACCACATGCTCAGCGGCCCAAGCTGATGCTGTCATGGAATATCCAGCCACGCATGCAAGCGTGATCATCCAATTACGAATTCTCATAGTTTTAAAATCAGAGTTGAGAGAAAGAAATCAGTAGTCTGAAGGTAGTTAGGCCACCTGACTCACTTGCGGTACGCATTTTTTGAATGCTCCGCGAAGTGGTGTTACACGAGGTAGACCATCTGCACCAGTAACCACATCGGTACGAATACCGTAAATACGCTCCAGAAAATCCGCGCTCATAACTTCTTGTGGAGCGCCTTGCGCAACGACTCCCTGGTCAGCAATCACAACGACTTCATCGGCATACTGGGCAACTAGATTTAGGTCATGCAATACTGCAACCGTGGTGCAATGGCGTTGATGAGTTTGTTCAAGCAAGATATCTAACAAGCGCACTTGGTGCTTCAAATCCAAAGCACTAACGGGCTCATCCAACAGCATTAACAAGCTTTGCCGCATTAGCAACTGAGCGAACAAAACCATCTGACGCTGCCCACCGCTCAGGTTGGCAACGGATTGATTCGATAAATGAAGCAATCCCACAGTCTCCAACGCGACCAGTGCTTGTTGCAGTAAATCATCACCAATATGCATTCCGAGATTGGAAAGACGTCCCAGAAGGACAACTTCAATAGCACTCAAATCAACTTCAAGACTGGTGTCTTGTGGCATATAGGCCATGCCGGCTTGCCACTCGCTAAAACGATGGCGATCTTGTTTTAAGTTGTTGTGTGCTATTTCGCCAGCCGCAAGAGACAACTGCCCTGAAATTAACTTAAGCAGAGTGCTTTTTCCTGCCCCATTGGGTCCAATGATTGCGTGTAATCGACCTGGGTGCAGTTGCAGAGAAACGTTGCTCAAAATAGCGGTCGTGCCACGTAAAAATGTAGCATTGACAATATCAAGCATGTTTTCGTAGGCCTCGCAAAATCAGTATAAAAAAGAATGGCACACCAATCAACGCGGTCACAATTCCAATGGGGAAAATGGCACCTGGCAAAATGGTTTTTGAAATCACTGAAGACGCCGACAGCAGACATGCACCGCACAACATAGACAAGGGTATGTAGTAGCGTTGATCCTCTCCAACAAGCATGCGAGCAATGTGTGGGGAAACCAATCCAATAAATCCGATTACGCCAACAAAACCAATCGCGGTCGCTGTTAGCAATGACACCAAAGCCAAAGTTTTTAAACGCAACCAACGAACGTTCACTCCGAGACTGGCGGCTCGTTCTTCACCCATGCGAAGTGCTGTCAACTTCCAAGAATCACGCATCAGAAAGAAAGCGCACACAGCAAGTACTACTGCAACCGCAGTCACGCTGTACCAGTGACTTTTAAGCAAGCTACCAAATAACCAGAAGGTGATTTGCTGACTCAGTTCAGGAGAGGCGATGTATTGGAGCAAGCTAAGCAGCGCCTGAAATAAAAATAGCAAAGAAATGCCAGCTAAAACTAACACGTAGGTGCTAGTTCCTCGCATAGAGGCCAGCAAAAATAATAGTCCAGCCGCCAGCATACAAAAAACAAAGCCACCTAAAGGCACAGCCATCAGGGTTGGCAAACCAAAGCCATCAAAGTACAAGGTAAGTGCTGCGCCGAATCCTGATGCGGCCGCTAAACCCAAGGTGTAAGGGCTAGCCATTGGATTATTCAGTAGTGTCTGCATCTCAGCACCGCCAAGTGCTAAAGAAGCGCCAACAACCAAAGCCATGGCGGCAATCGGTAACCGCATATTCATAACGATGGCGCGTGTTGCACTGTCAGCATCATCAAGGTTGAGCAATGTTTGTACTACATCCCCCAAGCCGATCATCGATGGTCCTGTCGCAATATCTATCACCATCATGCAGAGACACAAGGTAATGAAAAGCAATAAAAACCCACCACGACGACGCTCTCGACGACGATGAGCCAGCCTTGCTGACTCCAATTGCGCAGAAATTTGCATGAATTGACTCAAGAAGCCGCCACACCTTTGCGATGTCCGTAGGTGCGGCGAGCTGTGCAAAACCGAAGATTACTTGCCGTTTAAATCGGTAGCGAATGTGCCTTGAGGCACTACTGGCAGATACTTCTTGTAGAAGTCGATGTAATTTTTCTCAGGAGTCAGGTCTGCAAAAACAGCGGGATAAAGAGCCTTAGCAATGTACTGAACCATGGTGTAATCCGCTTGGGTTCGGGATGCACCTTGATATAGCGCATGCAGGCGCTGGCCCTTGATTGCTGGCAGTGTGTCCCAGCCCGAACGCTTCGTGTACCCCGACAGACGCTCAGTAGTTTCTTTGCGATCAACGCCTTGTCCGATGCGCATCGCAGTGGGGCTTTTTGCTGTTTCCGTGCCTGTGATCAAGATCACTTCAGGCTGTGATGCAAGTACCTGCTCTGGATTGATGGGTCCCCACCATTCAACAAATGGCTTGGTGATGTTGATACCACCGGCCTGCTCGATCATGCCACCCCACATGTTCTTGCCGTAGCTAATACCAACTTCACCTGGGCCTTTGTTGCCAAACTCTGCATAGGCTTTAGGCTTCGGAAGTTTTGCTTTGGCTAAACGAGCATTGATGTCATCAATTGCGTCTTTGTAATCCTTGTTGATTGCAGCAGCTCGTGAGGGTTGACCTGCAATCTCACCAAGTAGAGCGGTACTTTTAAGGTGGTTTTCCAATTTCTGAGCGTTGTAATCGACAACCACAATCGGGATGCCTACACTCTTGATCTGATCAATGTCACTGCCTAGGCCCTGCACTTGCCATTCAGCAAGAACCAACACATCTGGCTTGAGCTCGATGACCTTTTCTACGGAGAAGGTCATGACTTCAACTTCGCCCATATCGGGCAGCTTATCAATTGAAGGTATGTAATCAGTGTAAAGCTTCCAACTTGCTGGGCGCCAGCCTTTCCACGCATCTTTGGAAATACCGACTACATTGGCCCAACCTTTTTCACCAGCTACTGCTAAGTAATCCTCAAAGTAAAACCCCAACGCTACACGCTTGGCTGGCAGGTCCAGCTTGACTTGCTGACCTGTGATATCTGTAAGTGTTTTAATCTCTGCATGAGCGCCAAAAGTACATGCAGCCAAGACAAAACAAGCAAGGGTATTTTTGAGTAGCATTTTTTCAAATTGGTAGACACAGAAGGACCCGCATGAGGGACGAAGGTTTACCAAAATCCGATCCCAAGCCCCAAGTCGGTGCATCAGATTCTAGACACTCAATTGAAAATAGTTCTCATTAGCAATCACTAACTATAGGGTTTGCACTGATCCGAAAAAACGTGTATATCTTTTGGGAACCAACTACAACGATGCTCTGGGTAAACGCAGCTTTTGCATCACCACTGTGGTGCATCCTGGTAGCAGCATCGCAACGATCCATGCATAGCTCGTGAGATCAGCCAAGCCAGATCTCGCAGCAAGCATGTCATGAACTCCTCCGATCAACATATTGCCCAGCAAAACCATAAAGCCTCCAGCTGAAGCTAGAAAACCGTAATAAATTGGCAACGCCCCACCTTGGGCGAATTGTGGAACCAGTGACATCGCTACTGGTGCAGAGAACATTTGTCCAACGCTTAAAAAAATGACAAACAAGGTAATTGGCGCAGCACTGAAGTATGAATTTTCGAATGCATCTGGTACGAACGGCAGCGTACTGCTCAGCAACGCTGCAAAGGCCACTGTCATGCATCCAAAACCTATAGATAGTGCTTTGCGCGCTGATATGCGACGACACAAAGATGAGATCGGAAATTGAAGAGAAATCACTAAAAACGAAGCTAAGACAAACAGCCAAGAGAGAGTGATCACCGGCGCATCTATACGTGCAATCTCAGCTGGCACCGCCATGTAAAGTTGGTTGTAACTAAAGAGATAACTACTGTATGCCAGCGCAAACAACAAAAAGTCTCGCTGCTTGAATACTGCGCTCCAATCACCAACTTTTTTAGGTGCTCGCTCTAACTGAGTAGGAACAGTAGCGAACAACACAATTCCAGTCAGCATGAAAATGCCAGCACATGAAGCTGCGACCCAGGAAAAGCCCAAGGGCATCAATATCCCGCCAAGCACCGGGCCAGCGACAGCCCCAAGCTCTCCAAAAACCACGAATAGTGCAAACAAGTTCGGCCTTGACTGGTGCTTTACCCCAGTTTTTATTTTGCTTAATTGCTGGGTCTGATGCTCAATCTCTGCGGTGAGTGCTTCCATGCAAGGTGAAAACATAGCGCCCCCCAATCCGGTCAATGCCGCACTGACAATAAGTTCAGAAGGCGTTTGAGCTGTTGCTAGACCTAAGTAGCCAAGGACACGGATCGCACAGCCCGCAAGCATCAAGCGTCGATACCCCCATCTGTGGGCTAAAAGACCTCCGAGAAAAAAAAGACCCTGCTGTGAAAATGTTCGCACTCCAAGCACGATGCCAATCAAGGTGCTACCCATCAGCAATTCATCGCGCATGTGAATGGCGATAAACGGAACCACAGCATAAAATCCGATATTGAACACTAGCTGTGTGCTCAAAATAACGCTGCGAGACGGAAGTGAAATTGACTCACTCATAAATACTCAAGACTCGGCCATTAGCTAAGCATTTCTAACAGGTGCTACTTCAGGAGAAAACTGTAGCGCCGGTGTGTAGCTTGCATCCCAGGTTTGTGCGAGTCGCTGCGCACGTCCCAAGCGTACGTCCTCCATCTCGAAATCCAGTACGTGACAGCAGTCTGCCATCTCTGGCCTTGCAGGAAGAGGATCAAACCTCCCATCGCTCATCAACCACACCGTGGTAACCGCCTTTGCACTACGGCATTTATGCTGCCCCAGCATCTCCTCAAGTAGGTCCACCGCATGGGAGATAGGGGTAGCGCCCGCGCCTTGCAACGGAGCAATCCAATTGAGGTTGAAAGTCGGCACCCGTCCTGCGGGCTGAATTACACGCGCTTGAGTGCCGCTAAAACCAATCACCGCCATTTTTTCACGACGGTGATAAAACTGCTCGCTGAGTGCAAGCAAGGCTCCTTTGGCCAACTCTAATTTTCGGCCACGCAACATGGATGCAGAAAGATCCAGCAATACGCAATGCAAGATCCGGCTCCCTAGTGGTTCAGGGCGGTAACGGAAATGTTGGCGATGAAGTCGTGCGGTTCCTTTATTCAGCAGCGTGGCAGCCCAATTGACGCTGCTGCTTTGCGCCCCTACTAGATAGCCTTTGCGTGTAGTGTTGGTATCGCGCCCTGCCTTGGCTTGACCAGCAAGATTTGCTTGGGCAGAGCGCGCTAGGCTTTTTTTGTTTGATGTGGGCGAAAAGCCTTTACATGCTGAATGCCCATGGTCTGTGGGGCAGGCATAGCACCCCATTCAGAGTTAACACCATTGCTGGCGGCCTCCTGGGGAGCTTCGGGCAATGGTGATTGCCTGTTAGATAGTGGCTTTGCTGTTGGCTTACTTGGTTGCGCGGCTGTTTCAGATGCTGACGCGTTCTGCTGCTCAGTCTGAGCAGCCCCCTCGGAGGGATGGGTTCGGCGGTGGGTCAGCGCCAATTCAGCCACTGCATGCACATCCGCCGCATCCACAGCAATGCGCCCTTGGAGCGATGCGTGGGCACGGGCTGCGCGCAAAATTACCAAGTCTGCTCGCACGCCTTCTACAGCGGCAGATTGGCATAACTCTGCAACCAGGTCGTGGATGGCATCCGCCCAGTCGACCTGTGCTAACGACGCACGTGCAGCCGCCACTTGCGCTGCCAAAGCGCTTTGTGCCTGTTCATACTGGGCGCAAAATGAGGCAGGGTCCGCGTCATATGCCATGCGGGTTTTGACAATCGCTTTGCGTATCGCCGCACTGGGCACATTTTGCAAACGCACAAACAGGCCAAATCGGTCCAGCAGCTGGGGGCGCAATTGCCCTTCTTCCGGGTTCATTGTGCCAATCAGCGTGATGCGGGCCGGATGCTGGTGCGATACCCCATCGCGCTCAACGCGGTTGATACCGCTTGCACTCACATCCAGAAGCAGGTCCACCAGCCCATCGGCCAAGAGATTGACTTCATCCACATACAAAACGCCTTGGTGGGCTTGGGCAAGCAAACCGGGACGAAACTCCACCGCACTGCGCTGCAACGCGGCCTCGACATCAAGGGAGCCCAGCAGTTGTTCTTCTGTCGTGCCCAATGGCAAGTTCACCAACTGCCCATGCGGCAAAATTGCCGCCAGCGCCCGCGCAGCAGTGGATTTGGCCGTGCCTCTCGGCCCTTCAACCAAGACCCCTCCCAGCATCGGATCGATCGCGGCCAGCAGCAAGGCCAGCTTGAGCGGCTCTTGTCCTTGCAGTGCGGCAAACGGGAAGCCCATTACATTGTTGGACGTCATTGGTTTTCTCTCTGGTTCTCGCTTTGAAGAAGCTGCTGCTCCAGCAGGTCTTGGTAGTCACCAGGCGACTCCCACAGCCCGCGCTGAATGGCTTCCAACAATCGCTCGCACATCTCGTGGAAAGCTGCAGGATTGTGTTGCTGTAAAAATTCGCGCGTTTCGACGTCGTCCACGAAGGCGTCTGTCACCCGCTCGTACTGGTCGTCACGCACCACATTGGCAGTAGCATCGAAAGCGAACAGGTAGTCCACGGTGGCTGCTACCTCAAACGCGCCTTTGTAGCCATGGCGTTTGATACCATCGATCCACTTGGGGTTGGTCACGCGTGCGCGCACCACGCGGCTGATCTCTTCTTGCAAGGTGCGCATACGCGGAGCGGCAGGATTGCTGTGGTCGCCAAAGTACAAATCGGGCTGCTGGCCGCTGTAGTGGCGCACGGCCGCAGCCATGCCGCCTTGGAACTGGTAGTAATCGTCCGAATCCAGAAGGTCGTGCTCGCGGTTGTCTTGGTTGTGCACCACCAGCTGAATCTCAGACAAGCGCCGAACAAAAGTTTCAGGCACTGCCGTGCCTGCATCGTTTTGGCCATAGGCGTAAGCCCCCCAATTGCGGTAAGCCAACGCTAAGTCTACATCGCTGTCCCAGTTGCGGCCGTCCATCAGCCCCTGCAGTCCAGCGCCGTAGGTACCGGGTTTTGCGCCAAACACGCGCAGTCCGGCCTGGTGGCGAGCAGATTCCACATCCATTCCCTGAGCTGCCAGGTCCGCCACCTCTTGCAGCACGCGGGCACGAATGGGATTGGTGAAAGCATCCTCATCCTCCAGCGCAGCCACTTTTTGCACGGCTGCATCAAACAGGCGGATCACATTGCTGAAGGCATCGCGGAAGAAACCTGATACCCGCAGCGTCACATCAACTCGAGGACGCCCCAGCACTGACATGGGTAGCACTTCAAAATCACTGACCCGCCAACTGCCATCCGCCCACTTGGGGCGAACACCGATCAGGGCAAAAGCCTGGGCGATATCGTCCCCTCCAGTGCGCATGGTGGCTGTGCCCCAAACCGACAAGCCCAACGCACGTGGGTAGTCGCCATGCTCTTGCGTGTATTTCTCCACCAGCAACCTGGCCGATTTCAGGCCTAGCGTCCAACTGGTGGGTGTGGGTACGGCACGGGTATCGATGGAAAAGAAGTTGCGGCCCGTGGGGAGTACATCGGGTCGGCCACGTGATGGGGCCCCGCTTGGGCCAGCGGGTACAAAGCGCCCTTCTAGGCCACGGCACAGCTGCAAGAGCTCTTGCTCGCCACATGCTTGCAAGCGTGGCAGCAGGTCATGCACCACACGCTGCAGCACGGCAGAAGTTCGGGTCAAATCGGCTACTTGTGCAGATAGATCCTGCACATCCTGCTCCAATAGCTGCAGCGCATACAGCTCCAGCCGCTCGCGCGTATCACCCCTGTGGCGCCAGGCCTGAGCCGTATCCACTTGCACCAACACAGGTGGGTATGGGCCCGTCCATGGGGTTTCCCACGCATCGTCCAGCGGGTCAAAATGTACGTCCGGTAGCAAATCTTGCGCTAGTGCGCGAATCAGGCTATTGCTGGAGCCTTGGCCATTGCCGGCCGGATGGCGTGCCAATGCCAGTAATGTGTCGCGCTCCATCCGACCTTGTGGCGATTGGCCAAAGACATGTAACCCATCACGGATTTGGCTCTCTTTGAGCTCGCAAAGATATGCATCGGTTTTGTTGAGCAACTGCTGGGCTTGCTCGTCGCATTGCGGCGCCTGCATCCCCAAGTCATGGTGCAGGTTGTGGGCCACAATGTGGTCCAGAATCTGTTGACGCAGCAACTGCGCGCGCTGGCGATCCAGCGTGGCGGCTTCGTAGTATTCGTCCACCATACGCTCTAGGTCGCGCGTGGGTCCGTAGCTTTCGGCTCTGGTCAAAGGGGGCATCAGGTGGTCGATGATCACCGCCTGCGCCCGGCGCTTGGCCTGCGTACCTTCCCCAGGGTCGTTGACGATGAAGGGATACAGGTGGGGCATGGGACCAAACACCACATCGGGCCAGCAACTCTCAGACAGAGCCACACTTTTACCCGGCAACCATTCCATATTGCCGTGCTTGCCCACGTGCACGATGGCATCCGACTGCCAAGCGTTGCGCAGCCAAAAATAAAATGCAAGGTAGTAATGGGGCGGTACCAGATCAGGGTCGTGGTAGCTAGCGAGGGGGTCCAGGTGGTAGCCCCGCGCCGGTTGAATGCCCACAAAGATCTGTCCGCACCGCAGCCCCGCAATCATGAAGCGCCCTTTACGCAGCATGGGGTCTTGCTCTGGAGGACCCCAGCGCTCTAGCACCGCCTGCTGGTTGGCGATGGGCAAGCTGACAAAAAAGGTTTTGTAGGCCTCGATTGGCAGGCTCTGCCAAGCCGCTCGGGTACTCCACGAATCAGGGTCGTTGGTTATGCCATGCTGCAACTGGGCCATCAGCGTATCGCCGTCTACGGGGATGGTATCAACTTGGTAGTCGCGCTCCAGCAAAGCCTGCAAGATGGCAATGACCGAAGCTGGCGTATCCAACCCCACACCATTGCCCAAACGCCCTTCCTTGGTTGGGTAGTTGGCCAATATGAGTGCCAAGCGCTTGTCTGTATTCGGTTTACTGCGCAGGCGGCACCAGCGCTGGGCAAGCTCCACAACAAACGACATACGCTCAGTGTGCGCCTGGTATTGCACCACATTGGATTGTGTATGGACGCTACGGTGCGACAAACCCTTAAAGCTGACGGCGCGACTGATGATGCGCCCATCCACCTCAGGCATAGCCACGTGCATGGCGATATCGCGTGGTTGCAGGCCGTGGGTATCGTCCTGCCAACTTTGAGCATTGCCGCCTGACATAATGACCTGCAACACAGGGATATCACCCACAAGAGCGTGGTCGCCCGGGGTGTCGAGCGACGATTGCGAGAAAGAAGTCGTATTCAGAATCAACGCCACCTGATGCGCTGCACATAATTTGTGCAGCAGCGCCATACACGTTGCGTCTTTGAGCGACAGCAGGGCCAGCGGCAAGGGATTCATCCCTTGGGCCAGCAACTGCTGGCAAAGGACTTGGAAGACCTGGGTATTACCTGACTGCAGGTGTGCCCGGTAAAACAGTATTACTACTACTGGCGCGCCCGGCTTCCACTGCCACAGTCCTGCGGCATGCCAGTGGCTGACCGATGCAGCATCTTGCTCGGGGTGGTAAACAGCTACCACCGGCAAAGGCCGGGGTGGTAAGGCAGGCTCTACGCCGTCCAAAAAGCTGTGCCACACGTAGCGAAACAGCTCACGAGCATTGGCCGCACCGCCCTCGCGCAGGTAGCGCCAAATGCAGCGGCACTGCTCGATGGCGGCCGTACTCTTTTGCAGTAGGTTCAAGTCTTCGGTCGTATCGCCCGAAAACATCACCAGCGTAATGCCCTGTCGGCGGCACACCTCGCGGATGCGCTCCGTGCCATAGGGCCAGTAACTTTCACCACCCAGATGGTCAATAATCACCACCCGTGCGTGCTGCAACACCTCATCCACATACAGGTCTACCGAGGCAGGCTGGCGAAGGTGCATCAAATTGGCCAGGCGTACCGTGGGCAGAGGACTGCCGTGCGGGGATTGTGTTACTTGCTCGCTGCCCTGCTTTGCGCTCAGCGGCGCTTGCGACTGTGCTTGCAACTGTTCATAAGCCTCCGCTAGCAATGCCAGCGTGGTGTCGGCCGCACTCAAAATCACCAACTGGGCCGGTGACTGCCCTAGGCTGGAAACAAACGCCTCATCATCGACAAAGCCACCGGGCTGTACAGCGAGCAAATGCATTAGCTGACTCCTGAGTTCGAGGTCAACTGCGCGTGCAAAGCTGCTTTGTCTAGGTCTTGCCCAATGAACACCAACTGGGTTTTGCGCTCCTCCCCCTCGGACCAACGGCGGTCAAAGTAGCTGTCAAAGCGCTTGCCAACGCCGTGCACCACTAGACGCATGGGCTTATCGGCCAAAGCCACAAAACCCTTAATCCGGTACACATCTTGCGTGGACACAATGGCTTCAAGCTGGGCCAACAAGGCGTCGCGCTCAACCTCAGGCAAGGCGATGACGATGGAGTCGAACTCACCGTGCTCGTGCTCGTCGTGTGCGTGGTCATCCCCGTGTTCATGGTGACCCTTGCGTTGATCAATCGTCTCTTCGGAGGCGCTGGACAGTCCTAGCACCACATCCAAATCGATCTTGCCATTGTCGGCCATCACAATCTTGACCTGGGGCGGCACTTCTTCGCGTACGATTGCTTCGACCTTGACGCGGTCTTGGATAGTTGCCTGATCCAGCTTGCTGAGAACCACCAGATCTGCCGACATCAGTTGATCTTCAAACAGCTCATGCAATGGCGATTCATGGTCGAGATTCGGGTCCTGCTGACGTTGTGCCTCAACCGCTGCAGGGCTGGCGGCAAATTGACCAGAGGCTGTTGCAGGCACATCGACCACGGTGATCACCGCATCCACCGTGCATGCATTTTTAATGTCTGGCCAGTTGAACGCCTGCACCAAGGGTTTAGGTAACGCTAGACCACTGGTTTCAATCAGTATGTGGTCAATATCACCACGGCGGGCAATCAGTTCGCGCATTACGGGATAGAACTCTTCTTGCACTGTGCAGCACATGCAACCGTTGGCCAATTCGTAGAGCTGGCCTGGTTGCTCAGCACCCTCGTCTTCGCAGCCCACGCCGCATCCGCGAAGGATATCGCCGTCAATGCCCAACTCGCCAAATTCATTGACGATCACTGCAATACGGCGGCCGTTGGCATTGTTCAGAATATGTCGCAACAAGGTTGTTTTGCCACTGCCCAGAAAGCCAGTGACGATGGTGGCGGGAATTTTGGAGGGAGTGTTCATTTCAAACCTTTCATGGGTTTATTTCAAAAAGGTGAGCTTTCACGCATACAGATAGCTCTTTAGCAAGTGTTTCTATGCACAAGGCCGGCAACTCCATGGCACAACATAGCCTTGGCGCTCGTGCTCTCCGTGCATGGCTTTCAATTGGTAGACACGTTGCAAGTTCCCGGGCGTGAGTACATGGCGTGGAGCGCCGCAGGCCACGCCCTGCCCACCGTGCAGCAGCAAGACACGATCACAAAAACGGCTGGCCAGCGTCAGGTCGTGCAGCACGACAATCACGGAGCGTCCGGCGTCACATTGCGCCCGCAGCAACTCCATCACCCGCAACTGGTGGTAAGGGTCAAGGGCTGCAACAGGCTCATCGGCCAACAAGACCTGCGCTTGCACTGCCAACGCACGGGCTAGGCGAACACGGGCGCGCTCGCCACCCGACAGTTCATTCAAATGACGGTGCTGGAATGCCTGCAACTGCATGGCAGACAAAGCCGCGTCGACTGCAGATACGTCGGTCGCAGACAAGCGCTGGCTCCAACCCTGCTGGTGTGGCAACCGGCCTAACTCGACAAAGTCGCGCACCCTTAGGGGCCAAACCACCTGATCGCCCTGAGCCAGGAACGACAGACGCACGGCCCGTTCGCTGGGTGGCAGATGAGCTAATCGCTCGCCCTGCAATGCCACCAAGCCTGTATGGGGAATCAGCTGGGCCAGGGCCTTGAGCACCGTGCTTTTGCCCGCGCCGTTGGGGCCGATCAGGGCAAACAATTCTCCTGGCTGCAACGCAAACGAAACGTCCTTAACACAAGCCCTCCCTGCAACCTCTACTGACAAAGCTTCAACGGATAAGGAGTTCATCAGCGATCCCTCCAGCGTTCACGCATCACCAGGTACAGGAAAAACGGCGCACCCATCAAGGCCGTCACCACGCCCAGCATCAGCTCCACGCGTCCACTAAGCAGACGCAATGTCATATCAGCGATCAGTAGCAACAAGGCTCCCCCCAATGCACTGGGCAGCATCAAACGCGAAGGCATATACCCAACCAACCGTCGAAGCAGATGGGGAACAATCAAACCAATAAAGCCGATGGATCCAGTTACCGCAACGCTAGCTCCAACACACAGTGCCGTTCCGGCAATGATCTGGGCCCGTAGCCGTGGCAGGTGAATGCCCATGCTCGCTGCTTCTTCCTCGCCCAACGTCAGTGCGTCAAGGCGTCGCCCACTCACGGCGAGCATAAGCAACCCCACGCCAATGAACGGCAGGCACAGCCGCACCTCATCGAAACTGCGATCTGCCAGCGACCCCATAAGCCACAGCACAATGTCTTGCATATCGGTGGGCGTAGGTGCCAGATTGATCGCCAACGAGGTCAATGCTGCCATTAGTGCCGACATGGCGACCCCGGCGAGCATAAGGCTCAGATTGCTCGCACCTTGGCGCGCAATGCGGTACAGCACGGTGGTCGCCAATGCAGCGCTGCACATAGCGACTGCCGGTAACAGCCAAGCATTCCAGTGCCACAGACCAAAATAAATGCAGACCACAGCGCCCAGGCCAGCGCTGGAACTGACGCCCAACAAACCGGGCTCGGCCAAAGGATTGCGCAGCAATCCTTGCAGTGCAGCTCCTGCCATTCCCAAGGACATCCCCACCAGCACTGCAAGCAGCACCCGTGGTAGCCGAATCTCCTGGATGATGGTTTGGTGGCGTTGAGCAAGCTCGTTGGCCTGAGAGCCTGCTACTATCGCCTGCCACCAATCTCCTACCCCGATGGGCACCGAGCCAATTCCCAGCGATACCCCGGAGAGAAGCAGCAATGCTGTCAGCAGCGTGACATTCAGTCCCCAGCGTGCCAGCGCAGGCTTCCAAAAACTCTGCGCCATCAGTTCTCTCCCCGCTCGCCAGTGACAATGGAGACGCGCGGCAAGGGCAATTGCAGCGCATCTACCTGCGCAGCCAAAGACTCTGCCGCTTCAATCAGTTGCCAGTTACTACAACCCCAATCGTTGTGTGCCAGACCCACTATCGGCACTTGCTCCATCAACCGCCGCATTTGCGGATGTCGTCCCAATGCCGAGCGCGCATAAGCCATGTCGTTGGCCAAGGCTGGCGTAACAAGAACATCAGGCGGGTTGACCAAAATACGCTCTAGATCGATACGTCCCCACCCCGTCAGCCCAAGCGCGGTTGCATGGTTGCGAAATCCAGCAGCGGTCAACACTGCATCCACATGGGTTTTCACTCCGGCGCTCCCTCCGTTGGGACGCAAATACAGCACATTCCAGGGACGCTGCACCACCTGCAGAGCATTCAAGCGAATCTTCAGCTTGTTGACCAAGACATTAGCGGCAGCATCACGACCCATTGCATGACCTACTTTTAATGTGCTGCTGAAGATGCTTTCCCAATCAGTAGGAAATGGAATGGTGACGATTTTTGTGCCATAACGCTTCAACAGCGCCGTTTGGTGCCGGGCATTCCATCGGCGCGAAGCCAATACCAGTTGAGGTTGAAGATGGACCACATCTTCGGCAGAAGCATCATTGACGGGGAAGGCCTTAGCCTGCTCGGCCATCGAAAAGCGCTGCGCATCTCGGCTTTGCCGCGACAGTGACACGATCTGAGCGGGATCGGCCAAGCTCAAGGCCAAGGTATCCGCACAAATATTGGTGGACATCAAAGTCGGCAGCACTTGTGTTTGCACTGGCGAGACACACACCAATGCAAGGACGCTTGCAACAACTAAGCAACGCATCAGAAATCCACACCGGCTTGGGCTTTCACACCTGCCTGGAAAGCATGCTTGCTGTTGCCTATGTCGCTGACGGTGTCGGCCAAGTCAACCAAAGCCTGCGGTGCAGCACGGCCGGTGACGATCACATGCTGACCATCTGGGCGCTGTTGCAGCGCCTGTATGACCTGTGTCATTTCGATATAGCCGTACTGCAGCATGAAAGTGAGCTCATCAAGCACAACCAAGTGCAGGTTAGTATCACGGAGCATGCGTTCCGTCTGCGCCCACGCCCAGTCTGCAGCAGGCTTATCGGCATCCCAATCGGTGCGATTCCACGAGCAGCCCGTTGCCATGGCACAGTAGTCCACCTGAGCACATGGACCCTGACCAAGCAATCCTAAGTTCTGTAAAAACGTGACTTCGCCCGAAACGTGTGTGCCCTTAATGAACTGCACTAAACCAGCACGCATGCCATGCCCCAATGCGCGATAGAGCATGCCAAATGCAGAGGTAGATTTACCTTTTCCCTGGCCGGTCAACAGAACGACAAGCCCACGCTCGGTCTGCGCATGAGCCATCGAACTCGATACTTTGGCTTTCTTGGCCTGCATGCGCTGGGCATGCAGTTGTTTTCCGTGTTCGTCCATGCTCTCCCCGAGCAGTTCGCCATAAAAAGCATGCAAGGGAGACAAAAGGAGTGCGTCAGATCGACTGTGGGCATTAGCGGCCACATACCCGTGAAAGGCAGACCCGTCAGCAAACCGCCCACGCCCCGTGGCATACGACTGAAGTCGAACAGGCCGGTATTCTGGCTCGCCATCATCCTGTCGTACTGCCTTCCCAAGTGTTAAAGCTCAGTGGCGTGAAGTACGACTGTCAGGCTTACAGCAGCGGGGGCTGCGCCGGAATACTCAAAGCAAAAGCTCAAGGTCACCGGACTTCCCGTTTCACCCTGCATGGTCACGCCCTGCAGGACTCCTGTTCAAGCCGAGAATTATAGGAGTGGTAGCAGAGCCCACTCACAATCACTAGGGCTCTCGCGACAAGACGCTCTGCATGTGAATAGTCTGCCAAACCGGCTCGACTTCACGCTCAAGCACCTGGAACCCGTTGCGCAGCCAAAACTCTTGTGCGCCAGACAAAAAGGGATGCGTATGCAAATAAAGCACTTGTACCCCCTCCGCCTTCACTTGAGCACGTAAGGTGGAAAACAACTCCATAGCCAAACCATGACGTCGCCACGCGGGTGCGACAAACAAGCGCACGATCTCCACTACAGACTGCTCACCAAAATCCAGCTGCGCAAATCTGCCGTCATATTTGCGGTAGGCGATGCTGCCAACAACACCTTGCTGACGATGCACAGCTGACCACATCTTCCCTTCAGCACCGCCATACACCCTTTCAAAATTCTGTATATCAGCCGGAGCTTCTTGGCCAGCAAAGCGCACGCCAAACATCAGTGCCCGCGCATTGGAAAGAAAAACGTCAACTTCTTGCAATTTCTCAACGCGAGAGATTGAAATCAGATGTGAGGCGTGCATGGAAGACTCAAAATAAGATTCACGCAAGTTGCATCAGCACCACGCGCTACAAAATAGGCTACATTACCGCAACTTTGGTTCCGCAAGGAAATGCACCAACATTTGTTGGCTTGCATGAGGGAATCCAGTGCAGTCTGCGCTCTTGACAGACAACTGCAAAATGGAACTGCCCCCGCAACTGTAGGCAATGAGACCGCTACCGATAAGCCACTGAACGAAAGTTTGGGAAGGTGGTAGCAAAGCGATGATTTGTCAGTCAGGAGACCTGCCAAAGCTCCAACCATTCATTGCCGGCGGGGTGTCCGGGAAGTGAGCAATTTCTCGTGACTTTGTTGCTGATACGCCGCCTCTCGGCTTTGCGCATAAGTTTGGGCTTGCTATGTCTTCCAAGGTGCTTTTGCCTATTCTGGAAAGACGAGTCCGATGCTGATCCGAAGCCTTGCCTGTAGCGCCTTGCTGGCCACTACCCTCGCAGCACACGCCGCAGACTACCCACTGCAGATAGAAAACTGCGGCTACACAGTGACCTTTGACAAAGCTCCGGCGTCTGCCGTCACTATCGGTCAGGGCGGGACTGAGATGCTCTACGCTCTCGGTTTGGGAAACAAAGTGGCGGGGACCGCTTTATGGTTCAACCCTGTGTTGCCGCAGTTCAAAGCCATCAATGACAATGTGCCTCGTCTGTCCGACAACATTCCCAGCTTCGAGTCTGTGATTGGCAAACGACCTGCATTAGTTGTGTCACAGTTCGAATGGATGGTGGGTAAGGATGGTGTGGTTGGCACGCGCGAACAATTCCATGATTTGCACATCGCTACCTATGCCATGCCCGCAGATTGCGAAGGCAAAAACAATCTGCTGGGTTCGGATGGAACGCGCACCACAGGTTATGACGTGAAGTCTTTGTACAAAAGCATTCAGCAGCTGTCGCAGATCTTTGGAGTGCAGGCACGAGGCGATAGCTTAGTCAAAGAACTCGTCGCACGACAATCACAAGCCATCGCGAAAGTGAAGGAAACCAAGCTCCAGAATTTGTCGGCAGCACTATGGTTCTCCAGCTCTGATCTGGCAGCAGACCCTTACATGGCAGGCAAAAATGGCGTGGCCGGTTACATGATGCAATCGCTTGGTTTGCGCAACATAGTCGGCTCGTCAGAAGAATGGCCCACAGTTGGTTGGGAGACGATTGCCAAAGCCAACCCGGACATTCTGATCATTGCGCGCATGGACCGCCGTCGCTTTCCGGCGGACGACTTCCAAAAGAAGTTGGAGTTCCTGAAAAATGATCCCGTAACACAGCACATGGATGCTGTCAAAAACCAGCGCATTGTGGTGGTTGATGCTGATGCACTGCAAGGCTCTATTCGCCAAGTGGATGGCATGGAGCAAATTGCCGAAGCTGCACTACAACTTCAAGTCTCCAGCAAGTAATTAAAAAGGCAGACGCTGTTGTGCAGCCATGCACGGCAGCGCGCGCATCAACATGCCATTTGAGGTTGTCTCCTATCGCCTGAAAAACTCCGTTAGCCGCAGTCTGCTACGCATGCTGTGGGTTCTGGTAATGGCTGCAGTTCTACTTTTGTTAGCTGTTGTTTTGGGTATCGCCATTGGTGAGACAGAAATTTCTGCTGAGCTTGTCTACAAGGTGCTCACCCATAAGCTATTTGGACTCAACCACACCATTGACCCCATCACTCAGGGCATCGTCTGGAACTACCGCTTGCCCAGAGCTTTGGTCGCAGGAAGTTGCGGTGCAGGCTTGGCAATATCGGGCGTCATCCTCCAGTCGCTGCTGCGAAACGCGCTAGCAGAGCCCTACCTGCTGGGCATTTCAGCAGGTGCATCCACTGGAGCTGTTTTGGTCACGGTGGCTGGCCTAGGAGCTGGCGCCATTTCAATGACAACCGGGGCATTCCTTGGTGCGCTTTGTGCCTTCGCCTTAGTGGCCATGCTTGCCCATGCAGCGGGTAATGGGGGCTTACGCAACAGCGGGCAGATTGTTCTAGCAGGAATTGCCGGCTCGCAGTTGTTCAATGCGCTGACCTCGCTAATCATTACCAAATCCGGAAGCGCTGAGCAGGCACGGGGCATCATGTTCTGGCTGCTTGGCAACCTCAGCACTGTGCGCTGGCCCGATACGGGCTTAACTTCGGTCGTCGCTGTTATTGGCACATTGCTGTGCTTGTTACACGCCCGCTCACTGGATGCCTTCAGCTTTGGGGGTGAAGCCGCCGCTGCTCTGGGTGTGTCCGTTCGCCGTGTTCAACTGACACTATTGCTGTCTGCCGCATTGATGACCGCCGTAATGGTCTCCATCGTCGGTGCCATTGGATTTGTGGGCCTAGTCATTCCGCATGCCGCCCGAATGCTGGTGGGAGTAAGGCACCGTCGGTTGATACCCGCCAGTGCCATCATAGGTGCTATCTTTTTGATCGCGGCTGATGTTGTGTCGCGCACGCTGATTAAGGGTCAAGTACTACCGATTGGCGTTATCACGGCATTAGTTGGCGCACCGGTATTCGCCATCATTTTGCTGAATGCAAAAGGGCGCAACGCATGACAGCAACGCAAAATCCCTGGCTTCCTGGAGTTGCACTTCAGGCACGTCGGATCACTTGGGTGACACAGAAAGCGCGGATCGTGCAGAACGTTTCGCTGAATGTATTCCAAGGCGAAATGCTGGGTTTGATTGGCCCCAATGGTTCAGGCAAATCGAGTTTGCTGCGCCTTCTTTCTGGTGCAATTCAGCCGCAAAAAGGCGAGGTTTTTCTTGGAGAACAGCCTCTGCACAACCTTCCGCGACGCAGTCTGGCCCGTAGGCTTGCCTTCGTGGCCCAGAGTGCAGATACGCCAGATGCCATTACCGTCTGGGACGCTATTGAACTGGGGCGAACCCCATGGTTGAGGGCATTACAGCCACTGTCTAGGTGTGATCTAGAAGTTGTGCAAAGCGCTTTGAGTGCTGTCGGCCTGCAAGGCAAGGAGCAAAGAACTTGGCACACTCTTTCGGGAGGGGAACGTCAGCGGGTGCATATAGCCCGTGCGCTTGCGCAGCAGCCCGAAATATTGCTGCTCGACGAGCCATGCAATCACCTGGATGTCCACCAGCAGCTCACGCTAATGCAATTGGTGCAGCAACTGCCACTCACCAAAGTAATAGCACTGCATGATTTAAACCAAGCTTTGGTTTGTGACCGACTCGCTGTAATGCACCAAGGCCAGATGGTCTGCATAGGCACGCCAGACGAAGTACTCACCCCTGATTTGTTAGAAGCCGTTTTTAAAGTACGTGCTCAAAGTCTCATTGACCCTCAGGACGGAAGCCGTGTACTGCGCTTGCGTCCTTTGGATACAGTCTATCCCTGAACCACATTTATGACTCGATCCCTTACCCCTCGCCTTGCCGCCTTGTTGCTGTGTGGCTTCGCAGCTTGCGGAACCAGTGCTGAAACCTTTGAAGTCAAGATGCTAAATCGCGGACCGCATGGCGCGATGGCATATGAACCCGAATTTATTCAGGCAGCTCCGGGTGATACCATCAAATTCTTGGCTTCAAGCAATGGCCATGATGCTGTTTCAATTGCAGGTATGACGCCTGAAGGCGCTGCGCAGTTTCGCGGTAAAGTCAATGAAGAGATCGCTGTGACGTTAACGCAACCTGGCCTGTACGGCATCAAGTGCCAGCCCCATTACGCCATGGGCATGGTCATGCTGGTACAAGTAGGTGCTGTCCCGCTCAGTCAACTCATCGTTCCTGAGGACGTGCCAGAACAAGCCAAGCAGCGCTTTCAAGGCATCGTCGCGCGCGTACCAGCGTCCCTTAAATAAAACGCCCTGTACCAAGTCGGCTAGCCTAGCCCTAAAGGCCAGTTCAAAGAGCCAATGACAAAGTTATTTCTACGTCGTGCAATCAAACGCGATGGAGTCTACCTTTTTTGGGCGTTACTGGACCTTGAATGACTCGAAGTGGCCGCTTTTATTGCAGTCTGCGGCACCTGCACCGAAGCACGCTGCTCACCTGGCAAAGCCATCTTTGCAGCCTCAATTACCTCTTCTTCAGTGGTTCGTTTGTTCTCCTGCAGGGCAAGTACACCTTCATCGATCGTTCCAGGGATGACTGGTACAAGCACCAGAACATCGCGCTTTTGCCCCAAGCGGTAAGCGCGATCTGCAGCCTGGCGCATCAGCGCCGGTGTCCAAGGCATGGAAGCAAAGGCAACAATATTTGCTGCGGTCAACGTGATGCCGACACCGGCCGCCATGGTGGTGCCGATGAACACTTTGATGGCTGGATCAGTCTGGAACGCATCAACAGCCGCCTGGCGTTTTCTGGCTGTATCTGAGCCCACCAGACTGACGCAGCGGATCTGCAATGCTTTCAGCATGTCCTTGAGCACATCCACGGTGCTCATGTATTCGCAGAAGATGATGAGCTTGTCATCCTCCCCCATGGCCTGAATGGTCTCCACCAAGAATGGGATCTTCAGCGCCTCAAGGGATTTACGCAGGCGCACGATCTTAGGCATGGCCTGAAGGCTCATGTCCGCGTAGATCTCCTTGTAGGCGTCCATTCCCTCTGCTGGGGAGATGTAGCGTAGCTGGCGCTCCTTGTTGCCCAGCTCGCTGAGTACCGACTTGCTGCGACGGATCATCCACCCCTGAATTGCAGCTGCAAGCGCTGCACGCTTGTTAGGACTACCTGCATAGGACTTGCGGAATTGAGCCAAGGTCATATGCCCCAGGCGATGACCGGTGATACGAAGCAGCGTGTGCATTTCAACTTCTCGGTTCAACAGCGGAGTGCCGGTGATCACATAGCAGCGCTTGATGCGTGCAGAAAGCATAAAAACGTTGCGGGTACGGCCACTGTGATACTCCTTGAGGTAGTGAGCTTCATCGATGGCCATCACCGCAAACTGCAAGTCCACCTCACGCACCAGCCCTCCCATGCGCTCGTAATTGCCGATTACCCAGTCACAAGCTTGCAACGTGGCCATGCGGTCATCGCCTAGCATGCCCACGACTGCATCGGGGTAGACAATCTTGATCTCCCGCTCCCAGTTCAACCTCAGTGAAGCAGGACAAACGATCAGAACACGTTGCGTGCCAGCGGCCATGCGACAGGCCACTACGGTCTGACGGCTCTTGCCAAGGCCCATGTCATCACCCATACAGGCGCCAGACTGGCCCAGCATGAATGCAACGCCTTGGGCCTGGTAATCACGCAGCACACCACAAGCTTGCAACGCTGCAAGTGCTACCTGGTCGTATTTCAGGCCCTCATCATGATCTCGCTCAGTTGAGAAGAAACCTATGCCCTCATCCTCCCCTACTCCACCGCCACCTCCAGATGGTGGAGGTGCAGCAGGCACGGCGATGGGGGAGCCAGACGAGCTGGAGTCACAAAGCTGCTCCAAAACAACTGGCTGCTCATGCGTGAAGATAAATTCTGGCTGAATACCAGCAATCGAAAGAAGCCGTTGTTGAATCAGTTGTGGGTCGGCACGCACCTGCCAAGCTGATGCATGCTTGTGAAAGTAGCCACCAAGACTGCGCATCGCTTGGACACACAGCGGGTCATATTGAAAGCTGACAGCCCAAGTCCCTCTGGCAAGGTCTCCCTTAGTCAAGGGAAAAATTTGCACATCCAGCAGCTGAGTGAAGTAGTCCTGCTGACTTGCAGCGAACGCCGAGCGCAAAGTGACATCGCATTCATTCAAATCAACAAACTAGCCTCCACCAAACCCGGTGTGATTCAATGTGCTTTTATTGACTTCATTTATCAATACACCAGCGTTGCTTACAGAAATCGTTGTCACGGCGCCCCCCCATTCTCTTTACAGGCCTAGTACTTAGGCCATCCTAAACGTTCTTATGTGTTTGTAACAAATCCCCAGATTGTTGGGTCAAAGAATTAGGCGATGCTGATGTAAATAGGAAAATTTGCACAATTGATCATCGATGCGTGGTCTGCATGCACTCTAAACTCTGGATGGTCCTAAAGCCAGTTTTTACTCGTGCCAGGCTGTCGAGAAAGGAAAAAGCCCGCTGAATGCGGGCTGTGTTTCCTGTGAAGACTAGCAACTTTTAATAGCTGCATTTACTGACAAGGGTTGGTCGGCTGCAAGTGCCACTGACCACCTTGGGAGATGAGCTTTGCAGGCGCTGCGTAAAGCGTCGGTCCAATAAACTCGCACGGCATTTCAAACGCAACTTGGGTATTGCTTGTCCATTCAATGGTCGAGAGTTCAACAGTTTGCGCAAGATTGACTTGCGCATAGTGCCCTGAAGTACTCGGCGCTTGCGAGAAAGCCAAGCGCTTGCCGGATGGCCATTGCGTAAGCTGGTAGTAGCAACCCGTTTCCAAACAATCACTTGAGAAGATCACTTGCTTGTTAGGCGAAGGCTTCCGTACATTGCCAACCTCTGCGGCAGCACCTGTACGCTTGCTCAGTAGCACTGTTTGCTTTCCTACCCGCCATACATCAATCGCATAGGCTTGTAGATGTGCGTCGTACGTGATGAATTTGTAGTCAACAGGGGAGCCGTTCTTTGGGTTGTTGACGTTGAACAGCCGCACTCGATTGCCCCTGGCGTAGATGACTTCAATGCCGTCAGGCAGTGCTTGCACGCTCTTTATCTCGCCCTTGTACAACGTGTTGAAACCAGTGACATTGTCAAAGGCATGCGAAGGACCCATGCATACCAAAGGCAGGGCTGCAAGTGATAACTTGAGATTACGAAGCATTGATAAATGCTTGTCTGGCACAGCGACATCCTTTCGCCCAGCAGGCCATGCGCTGCCTATCTGATTTGAAGTCAACGAGTAGAGTCATCGGATCCTCGTTCCTTAAACCTGAGTCTGTCGCGCAGCTAACACTGCACGTGCTACATCGGCGATAGCCGCATCACGTTGGTCAGGGCTCGCCGTGGAACGCGTGAGGTAGCAAGTCACCAGCACAGGAGCGCCCCCTGCAGGCGGCCACAGCACACCAATGTCATTGGCGGAGCCACTGCTGCCCGAGGTTCCTGTCTTATCCCCTACTTTCCAACCCGGAACGCCAGCACGCAGGCGCTTGTCACCAGTGCTGGTCTCGATCATCCACCGCTGCAAGGTTAAGCGCGATGTGGGCGACAGTGCATCTTGCAGTGCCACCCGCTGCAGTGTCTGAAGCATTGCGCGCGGCGTTGTGGTATCGCGGTCATCGCCCACAGCAGCCTCATTCAATGTTGGTTCGTTGCGATCTAACCGGCTGACCAGATCGCCCTGTGCACGTAGCCATTTCGTAAGGGCACTTGGACCTCCATGCCGCGCAAGAAGCACGTTGGCAGCAGTGTTGTCGCTTACGCTTACGGTGGCGGAGCACAACTCTCCCACCGTAAGCCCCCCTCCTGCTCCAGCTTTGGGGCCGCTGACCGGTGAATATTCCACGACATCGGTGCTTGGATACTGCACTCGCGCATCCAGTCGTTCAAGGCCTTGGTCAACCAGTGACAGCATCCATGCAGCTAAAGGCACCTTGAAGGTACTGCACATGGCAAAGCGCTCATCTTGTCTCCAACCCAGTGCTAAGCCACTGCCGGTATCCAACATGGCAACGCCTAAGCGGCCCTTCGCATTGTGCTCAATTTGCTCCAACGTACTTGCCCAGCGGCGTGAGGTTTCGGCAGACGCTACAGATCCCATTGCGCACCCAACCAAAGGCGCCATGGCAGCCATCGTCAAACCCAAGGAAAACTGTCTTCTTTGCATAATCTGAATCACCCTTTCTAACTAGAAGCACGAAGAATATTGCTTCAAAGAAGAGTTGACCAACGGTAATAATTAGGGTGAAACCTCAGAAAAACTTATACCTCAGCTTGCTGGTAAGTACGCAGCAAAACAACCACCATGCATCTACCTTTGAACGCCCTGCGAGTCTTTGAAGCCTCTGCCAGACATCTGAATCTGACGCATGCTGCGCAGGAGCTGCACGTAACCCAGACTGCGGTAAGCCAGCACATTCGCAATTTAGAGACTCATCTGGGTAAGCCATTGTTTCGCCGGCTACCGCGTGGACTTGCACTGACAGACGAGGGGCAAGCTCTGTTGCCAATCGTCTCGGAGTCATTCGGTGCTCTGCAACGAGCCTTGGAGCAGTTGGCTGACAGCCGCCCCCGTGAGGTGTTGACCGTAGGCGTAGTTGGTACGTTTGCCGTGGGCTGGTTGCTACCGCGGCTGCGCGATTTCCAAGAGCGGCATCCCTTTGTCGACCTGCGCTTACTGACCAACAACAACCGTGTCGACATGGCTGGCGAGGGGCTGGATTACGCCATTCGTTTTGGCGATGGCGCTTGGCATGGAACCCATGCCGAACAGATCCTGGAAGCACCGCTTTCTCCAATGTGTACCCCTGCAATGGCCCGAGGGTTAACACAGCCTGCGGACTTGGCCAAGCTGCCCCTATTGCGAACTTACCGTGCCGAGGAATGGTCTGATTGGTTTGCTAACGTCGGCTTGCCTTGCCCAGTATTGCGTGGTGCAGTATTCGATTCGTCGCTGACATTGGCAGAAGCCGCTGCACAAGGTGCTGGTGTTGCGCTGTTGCCCGTCAAATTGTTCTCGCGGGAGTTAAGCCAAGGTCGCTTAGTGCGACCTTTTACTCTGGAACTTTCCAAAGGAACATACTGGCTCACGCGCTTGCAGTCTCGTTCACCAACAAGCGCCATGGATGCTTTTAGGCAATGGCTGTTAAGTTGCATGCACCCATTTTGAGTATTCGCAATAAATCCACCAAGCGTTCGCATATGAAAGCCTCCACCGATTCGCATCGCAAATCCACTACCTAGTCGTGCAGTGCACGACACGTGAACACTGGCATAGCTGAAACTGGTGTTCTTGTGATGGCTGGTTCCTGTGATAGCTGCTATCGCTGGAATGCAGACCTTGGACGATAGCAGTCGAACGACTGCAAAGGGTTGAGGCTGTGTGAAAACGCTTGGCTGTTGATTTCCACGCAGAACTGACCCGCAATTTCCATCTCAAACTGACCCACCCTTTGGCTTGAGCCGTAAGGCTCAAGATGTGGATAAGGTTTTGTTTCTCTCCTTCTTCATGGGCGGTTGTTGGACTGCACTGCTGTGCTTGAAGCGGTAGCTGTCGTTGCCTGTTTCCAGAATATGGCAGTGGTGGGTCAAGCGGTCCAGCAGGGCCGTAGTCATCTTGGCGTCGCCAAACACGCTGGCCCATTCGCTAAAGCTCAGGTTGGTGGTGATCACCACGCTGGTGCGTTCGTAAAGCGTCGAGAGCAGATGGAACAGTAGCGCACCACCAGATGAGCTGAAGGGCAGATAGCCCAGCTCATCGAGTATCACCAGATCCGTATGCACCAGCCTGTGGGCGAGCTGTCCGGCTTTGCCCTGTGCCTTCTCTTGCTCCAATGCATTAACCAACTCCACGGTCGAGAAGAATCGCACCCTTAGGCGGTGGTGCTCAATGGCCTGAATACCCATTGCCGTAGCAATGTGCGTCTTGCCAGTACCGGGTCCACCGACAAGCACCACATTGTTGGCCTTCTCGATAAATTCACAGCGATGAAGGTTGCGTACCAAGGCTTCATTGACCTCGCTGTGGGCGAAGTCAAAGCCCGCCAGGTCCCTGTAGACAGGGAACTTGGCTGCCTTGAGCTGATAGGCAATGGAGCGCACTTCTCGCTCAGCACTCTCGGCCTTGAGCAATTGCGACAGTATGGGATGTGCTGCTTCAAAGGCTGGTGAGCCTTGCTCGGCAAGTTCGGTCACGGCCTGAGCCATGCCAAACATCTTGAGTTGGCGCAGCATGATGATGATTGCTGCAATGGCAGGGTCATGACGCATGGCGCACCTGTCGGAGTTGGTCGTAGCGCACGACGTTGGCCTGGGGCTCAACGATCAAGGCCAAGGCTTGGGGTGAGTGGATGGGCTCAGGCTGGGGCGCACCGTCAATCAGACGGTGCAAGACATTGATGATGTGGGTCTTGCGGGGTGCGCCATCCTCCAGAGCCAACTCGACAGCGGCCAGGACGGCTTGCTCATCGTGCTGCAACACCAAGGCAAGAACTTCCACCATCTCGCGATCGCCGCCAGGTTGCTTCAGGAGCAAAGCTTGCAGTCGTTTAAATGCGTCTGGCAACTCGGCAAACGGCGCACCGTTGCGCAATGCGCCAGGCTTGCGCTGCAATACGGCCAGGTAATGGCGCCAGTCATAGACCGTACGCCCTGAGCCTTGGTGATTGCGCTCAATGATGCGCGGGTGTTCGCAGACGAGCTGACCTTCGGCCACGACAACCAGGCGGTCGGCATAAACCTGCAAGCTCACGGGCCTGTTGGCATAAGAGGCCGGCACGCTGTAGCGATTGCGCTCGAAGTGAACTAGGCAGGTGGGAGAGACTCGTTTGGCATGCTCGACAAAGCCGTCAAACGGCCGAGGCATGGGTATCAAGGTTGAGCGTTCTTGCTCCCACACATCTGAATCACACCGGGTTTGGTGGAGGCTAGTTTGTTGAAGTGCAGGCGCTAGCCTG
>ENA-UOJC01001062-UOJC01001062.1-human-gut-metagenome-genome-assembly--contig:-C104-NODE-1062-length-41124-cov-8.852906_pt1 | contig 41124 bp, 27 predicted proteins | sample MGYA00242339_ERZ723886 | MGnify/ENA metagenome assembly ERZ723886 | reverse complement strand
CGTCAGATATCCTGAGGCAAAAATCTATATTAATTTTCCTCGGACATAAGAAATAGTATGGGCGCAATCAACTAATCGGTGTGCGAAGTTTGAGTTATTATATTATAAATCCATAATGATCTCGCGGGCAGTCTCCTCCGTCACCGGCGTTGCAAAGCTGCCCCCCTCGAATTCCACAATATCTCCGATCCCCTTCTGAACCACGAAACGAAGTTGTCCGTTCTTGACCTTCTTGTCGGTGTACAGCTTGCGAACGAGAGCCTCTCTGTCAATATAATCCGGGATCTGAACCGGCAGTTTCGCTCTCTCAAGCAGTGCAGTCACACGATCCGCCTGCTCCTTTGTCACATATCCGAGACGGCATGCCAGATGAAGCTGTGCTACCAGTCCGATGGAAACAGCCTCTCCGTGAAGAAGTCTGTAATCACTGACCGTCTCAATCGCACGTCCGACTGTGTGTCCCAGATTCAGGACTTCTCTCAGACCGCTCTCGCGTTCATCCTTCATAACAACATGATATTTGATGCTGCAGTTCTGTTCTGCCATATGTTCGCAGAGTGCCGGATTCAGTGCAAGAAGCCCCTCCATGTTCTCCTCCAGGAAATCAAAGAACACGCCTTTCTCAGCCAGACATGCATGCTTGATCGTCTCTGCCATTCCGCTGGAAAGCTGTCTTGCCGGCAGCGTCTTCCAGGTAGCAATATCCAGATATACCTTCTGCGGCTGATTAAACAGACCGATCAGATTCGTAGCAAGCGGCGTATCAACCGCTGTCTTGCCGCCGACAGAAGCATCTGCTGCCGCAAGCAGCGTCGTCGCATAATTGACAAACGGCACACCTCTTCCATAGGTGCCTGCAATAAAGCCTGCAAGATCCGTTACAACACCTCCGCCCACAGCGATGATCCCGCAGTCTCTGCGATACTCCTTCGCAAGCATCGCATCCTCTATGATTTCCTTTGTCTGACGCGTCTTACTCTTCTCCCCTGCCGGGAAGGTAAATACATTCACAATAAATCCATTATCTTCAAGCTTGCGCGCGATCGGCTCTGCATAAAGCTTCTCCACTTCACTGTCCGTGATCACTGCGAGCTTTTTTCTGCCGCCTAACAAGCCATTCTTCATATCCTCAACAAGCTGATCCATCAGATCAAATCCGATCTCGATCGGATAGCTGTCATCCACAACCCGTTTTAATTCTACCTGAAATGTAGCCATCAAATCACCTCACCTTTCCTCCCTCTCCCAAGGGCAAAACCAGCGTTTTGCCCTCCAAGAATTGCTTCGCAATTCTCATTGGTTTTTAACTATGTTTTGGCATTTTCTTTTCTCCCAAGGGCAAAACCGCAGACAGGGAACTGTGTCCTATTGTAACACAGTTCCCTGTTTCTGACTACGTCTTCACTTGAATTTATTTCCCCTTAACCGGCTATTTGTCGATTCCTTCTCCCCCGACGACACCGGAGGACATTTCCCATTGTCCTTCATAATAGTTGACGTGACCAAGCTTTTCCAACACCTTCAGCGTCTCGCTGCATTTTTCCGTAATCTGTACCACCTGCTCTGTATCATTGTCCTGATTGACAACACCAACATAAAAACAGTTGACCGATTTCATATGAAGCGTATCGCATCGTCCGGCTTCAATATCTTTACATACAGCCTCATACAACGCATCACGGATCTCCTGCTGTTTTTTATTCGATTTATCCCACGACCAGCAATGAAGTACACCTGATCCCCAAGGTTCCTCCTCATTTCCTTCCTCATCAATTTCAATCGGATCCGTATATCTCTCTTCCACATACATTTTTCTCTGAATGTGCTCTTTATACTTTTCTCCATAAATCATCTCACACATATCATCTCTGTTTTCCAGATATTTTTCCAGTTTATTTACAACGGCTTCTCCCGACTCTACCGGATAGATACATTTTCGTTTTCCCCCTTTGAAATGATATGTAATCTCTATCGTATCCCTCGTCTCGTCATCGCTGTTGTTATCCAGATTACGTCCATATTTCAGGATTGCCTTGTTCTGCTTATAAATTTCATCAATCCCCTTAGCATCTTTTAATGAAAGAAACGCTTTCTGATAAAAATAATCCTCGTCTCCAAACTGGATCCGGACATCCACTTCGGTAATGTTGTTTCTTGCAGGAATTTTTGTTCCTATCTGTCCGTCTCTGACTCCAACCAGACCAAGCATCATCAGAACAGCAAATAATGCCATCCGCCAGTAAGATGTTTTCCTCCATATAAAGAAGGTCCTATCGAGGATCATATTGCTGAGCAGATAGAACAATACGGTTCCAACCCCCACAAGCACCAGGATGATTCGAAAGATCCTGCCATATGCATAACTGCTGATTGTAGTGCCAAAGCACAGCTCATAGACCGCAAGCGCAAACAAAAGGCTGGTGCAGAACACAAATACCACACGAAAGACCGGTCTTCCCCAGTTAAATGCAACCATATCCCCCGCCGATTCCAGCTTACGCGCACGGTAAAGCATCAGTGCAGCCACAACAAACAGAATTGCCGGAAGAATGTAATATGCCGTGGAACCAACCAATTGAAGCATTTCTTTGTAATTGATCACCCTGGTGTCATCTTGCAGAATGCGGTATACTGCAGGATTATTATTGCATATATTCCTCAGAAAATTATAGACCGGTGTCAGAACCTTCACGGTTTCTCCGTTCATATATCCGTAACTGCCGACCTGATTGCCGTAGACAAACAGCTCTGCCAGGCTCGAATACAGCATATGCACTCCTGCCGCCAGAAAATTCAACACAGCATAGATCACAAGGCTCATAAACGGATTGCCTGTCAGCATGACAACAGCACATGCCAGACTGTAGAAAAAGAAGGTCTGGATCAGCCACTCGAGCAGAAAGATCATTACAACAAAAATCACATTCAACCCATGAAACTGTGCGATCAGCGCAAGCAGAAGCTCAATGATAACCGGCGGTACGAGCAGGATTACCAGACCTGCAAGATAATGACTCACAAACAGAGTCGTTCTTGTAAACGGAAATGAATGGATCGTATATGCGTCCCGCTCTCTCGTCAGATACAAAAATACGCAGACAGCAACAACAATACCGGCGCTCATCGTATACGGAGAAAGACAGCTGTTTTTAATCAGTGTCACCATAAAAGACATTTTCTCATCCGTTCCGGCATGAATCGAGCTCATATAGGAAAGCTCAGACATCATCGGTGCAATGAGTACCAGAAGACCTGCTACAAGCTGAAGTGCCCATAACGGCCAGAATCTTGTGATATCCTTCCGGAATATCGTCTTATTAAATAATGATGTCTTTGACTTCATAATTCTCTCCTCCCAGTTCATAAATAAAGATTTCCTCCAGCGAAAGCGGCAGCATATCCATAACCAGCGGATGGAAGGTTTTCAGATAATCCGCCAATTCTCTCTGATCTCCTTTCACGATCATGGTGTGTACCTTACCAAGCTGTGTATCATTCATCACTTCAAAACGTCCCGTGATATCCGGCACCTCATCCCCCTCAAATGCCAGCTGCAGCTTAGTCACACTTTCCTGCAGATCACTTAACGAACGCTCTAAGATCACCTTTCCATGATGCATGATACCGACATGGTCACAGACATCCTCCAGCTCACGCAGATTGTGCGAAGAAACAAGCACGGTCATATTCTCCTCACTGACTGCATTTAACAGTATGTTCCAGATTTGACGGCGCATTACCGGATCAAGACCGTCCACCGGCTCATCAAGCACCATAAGCTCCGGTTTACAGCTGATCGCCAGCAAAAATGCCGCCTGCTTCTGCATTCCCTTTGACATCCTGCGTATGTTGCGCTTCCGGTCCACTGCCGGAAAGCAGTCCATGAGCTTGTCAAAGAGCGCTGCATCAAACGTCGGATAAATCCCCTCATAATACTTCTTCATTTCCTTCAGATTCGCCTGCCGGAAATAAAATACATCATCCGGTATAAACGTAAGCTTGCGCTTCGCTTCCGGATTCTCGAAAACCGGCTCCCCATCAATAAGAAGCTCTCCGCTGTCCTGCCGGAATATTCCCGTCACATGGCGCAGTATCGTAGACTTTCCGGCTCCGTTTGGCCCCACCAGACCGTAAACTGCTCCTTTCGGCACATGAAAGCTTGCACGATCGAGCGCCTGAAAGTCCCCGAACTTTTTACATATATCCTTTCCCTGAATCACTTTAATCCCCTCCATTCTTTCATTTTGAAGCTGTACGAATCCGTTCTGCGAGTTCCTCCGGGCTCATTCCCAGAAACAATAGTTCCTTCACTGTTTTATCAAAGGAATCCAATAATTCGTTCTTTCGCCTGCCATCCATCTCCGGCACACCTGCCACGAAGCTCCCCCTTCCAGGAATGGTATACACATACCCTTCCTGCTCCAGTTCTCTGTATGCCCTCTGAATTGTATTCGGATTGATCGTCAGGGATGTTGCAAGCTCACGCACCGAAGGAAGCTTCTCATCCTTTTCCATAACTCCCTGTATGATAAGATGCCGGAACCCGTCCTTCACCTGCTCATAAATCGGTCTTGCATCACGGTAGTTCAGTTGTATCACAATTTCACCCCCTGTTCACCACTGTGTTCTATCTGTATTAACTCAACTAGTACACTAAATATACTAGCACAGTATCTTTTGAAATGCAAGTATTTTTTACATTTATGCACTTTGACATTTTCTTAACATTTCTGTAATTTTTTCTTGTGTTTTTGCACAATTTGTTGTATAATCATGAACTGTAGTTAACATTTAGCGTAAAACTTTTGTAATATTTGGAGTTAATCATGAAACATAAATTAGCAAGAACTTTTGTAACATTAGCTTTATCCGTTGGTATTTTTGCTTCTCAGCTTTGTTCTACTTCTGTAGACGCCGCAAATACCACATTTAAACAGCAGATTTCTTTAGATCGTTATCAACGGTCAATTTCAAAGGGATTTCTCGGCAAATCCTATGGTATCGGAAGAAACCGGTACGTTTGTAATACATATGTAGAAAAGGCTCTGGAATCCTTAGAAACGGTTTCCTCCAAGGAAAGCTCTATTGCCGGCATCAAAACCATCAGTAAAAACATCCGTGTTCATAAAGGAAAGAAAAGTGTTCCAACCTCTTACGACTGGTCCGCATACCGTGTAAAGATTTCTTACACCTCCGGTACGTTGAATGAGGAGACGAACACCTACGACTGGAAAACCTCCAAGACAACGACAACCATCAAACGTCACAACAAGGGGACAAGCCTTAAGAAGCTTGAACTCGGCGATGTCCTGACCTACGGTCGCGGCGGCGGTCATGTCGCTCTTTATTTCGGAGAGTTCTCTAACATGACACAGGTTGCAAACCGTCTGGTGGAGCTCGGCGTTTATAAAAAGGGCGAGCTTAAGAAACACCGCGACAGCTACACAAATAAGAAGGGAAAACCAATCATCCGCAAATACAACGGATGTGGAACAAAATGGCGTATTCACGCAACCTCCAAGGGACTGCTGATCGATAACGCAATCGTCAGCAAACGTTCCAATGGCACCTCCTCTTTCGGTAAATGGAGCAAGACCATCGCTTCCGGCTTTACCATCTATAATGACAGCAAATCCAAAAAGTAAAACCTTATTCATTTCATATAATGACAGACAGGGCAGCTTACACATCAAGCTGCCCTGTCTGTTTTATGGTATCTAAAAATTCTCGTAATGTAGTGTAAAGCAGAGACAAAACGGTTTTGCCCTTTTATATCCTTCTGAGGATTCCACTATGTATCGTGCGTTGTCCGATCACAGAAACCGTTCCGGTCCGTTCTCAGACTGCACTGTTCCTGCAGCGCCCTTCTTCTCGCCTCCCCCGGCGTCATCCCAAACTCCCGTTTGAAGGAACGGATAAAAGACGATTCATGCTCAAAGCCACAGTCATATGCGATATCGCTGATCCTTTTCTGCGTATTGTACAGCAGTTCTCTGGCTTTTTGGAGCTTCTGTCGTCTGACATACTCCGCCAGAGGAACGCCATAATTCTCCTTAAATACAGACTGCAGATAGGTCGGAGACAAGTAGACATGCTTTGCAATCTCCTCAACGGTCAGCTTCTCTGTCAGATTGTCTCCTATATAGGAAAAAACATTTTTAAATATTTCATCTTCCTTACTCATATACTGTCTCACCTCCATGTCGGCTGTCATAGATCTGTCATATATATATTCCCCGGAGTGCACGGGCAGCAGCCTGCAGCGATCCCACCCGGGAAAAGTACTGTATCAAAATAATGATAGCATCAGAACAGACATCAGCATGCAGCAATCTCATCCTGATAATAATATGCCTGCTTTTCAAACATCGCCGCATATTTCCCGCCAAGCCTCATCAATTCCTGGTGACTTCCCTGTTCGATGATCCTTCCATTCTCAAACATATAAATCCGATCCGCATCCCTTGTTGTTGATAAACGGTGAGAAATAAAAATCACCGCAGCATCTCCGGCATTCTTCATCATATTGGTATTTAATTGATATTCCGCCAGTGGATCCAACGCACTGGACGGCTCATCAAGAATCGCAAGAAACTGCTTCCCCGTCCGTACAAACATCCTGGCGATCGCCACCTTCTGTGCTTCACCACCGGAAAGCATTGTGCCGTCCTCTCTGAACTCTCTTGTCATATTGGTATCCGGTCCATCCGGAAGACGGGAAAGCCTCTTTTCAAAATCTGCCTGCTTCAAAGCTTCAAGAATGCGCTCCCTGTCACCAACCTCCACTTCGTCCATCAATACATTCTCTGCCAGCGTCGCACCGTAGATCTGGTAATCCTGAAAAACCGCACCAATGCGTTCTCTGTATTCTCCGGTGCCGTACTCACGTATATCGTGTCCGCCGTAACAAATGCTTCCATCCGTCACATCATACAGATGCATCAGCAGCTTGACGAGGGTTGTCTTGCCGGCACCATTCTCACCAACAAATGCCACCTTCTCGCCCGGTTTGATCGTCAGTGAAATGTCGTGCAGCGTGTCTCTGTCCGCACCATCATACCGAAACGACATATGCTTCACTTCCAGCGTCTGGTGTTCCTGCGGCATCGGACAGATTCCCTGCTTATTCTCAATCTGTATCTCATAATCCACAAACCGCCGAAAACGCTCCGCAAACTGTCCCACCTTCTGAAAACGGACGAGCGCATAATTCATGCCATCCAGATTATTACGGATTCCTTCCTCCGCATTGTTCATCGCCGCAACGTCGCCCAGCGCAATGCTTTTGCGGACAAGCGCAAGATATCCCAGATAAACTGGTATCGCAAAGTCGGACATAACCGTAAATGTCGCGATCCAGTTCACCAGCGATAACAGGGCAATCTTCACACCAATCTCATGTGCCTTCCCGGTCACCTCCTCAACTGCCTCATTAAACTGAAGCTTCAGCGGGGTTCGGATATCCGACAGCTTGATCTCCTTGGCATATTCCGGCTGATAAAATACCCGTTTGGAATAATCCGCTTTTCGCATGATGCGCTTGTATTCCATCTCATAGTTATATTCATACTCTGTGATCTTGAAGCGCGTAATGATATTCACCACAAAGCCCACCAGCGGAAACACAGCGATCACCGGATCGACGGAAAGAACAAGCGCTCCCAGCGTCAATATTCCTGCCGCATTTCCAATGATATATCCGGTCGAGATCACTCCCAGCGTCAACATCTCTTCCGACTGGGATGCTGCGATCACAAAATCATCAAAATATTTCTTATTGTCATAGCAGATCAGATCAATATCTGCTGCCTTCCGGATAAACTTCCGCTGAACATCACCGGAGACACGCAGAAAGCGCACATCCGTCCAGTTCTGAACACCAATCTCGACGGCAGCGCTGATAAAAAGAATTGCAACGCCGCAAAGTACAAACAGAATGGAACGCACCAGATCCACATCCTGACGCTGCATGATCTGAATAAAATACTTTAAAAACAACGTACTGTATACGGCATATGTCACAGAGCAGACAAAAAATGCGATAAACACTGTGATCACTGCCCGCCGGTCAATCTCTACGGCAAACTTCATAATATATGCGACATTGGAGATCAATCGACGTAAAGATATCTTATCGTTCTTCGCATTGGTTTCATGATCCATATGCATATACCTCCCCTCTGTCCTTATAATTCCTTGCCTGCAGCCGAAACATCTCTGCATATTTCCCGTCAAGCTGCATCAGTTCATCATGGCTGCCCTGCTCCACAATCCTTCCGTGCTCCAGGAAATAAATCCTGTCTGCGATCCTCGCAGAAGAAAGACGATGCGAAATAAAGAATACCGTCCTTCCCTCGGAAGCCTCCAGCATGTTGTTGTACATATTAAACTCGGCGATCGGATCCAGTGCACTCGATGGTTCATCCAGGATCACAATATCCGGCTTCTTGGCAAATACACGGGCGATCGCAATCTTCTGCGCCTGTCCCCCTGAGCAGATAAAGCCCTTATCATCAAACTCCTTTGTCACCATACTGTCGATACCGTCCGGAAGCTTTTCAAGCACGTCTGCAAATTGTGCTTTCTCAAGAGCTTCCACGACAAGCGCTCTCTCCTCCTCATTCTCCGGTTCCTTCATCAGCACATTATGGGAAAGCGGCAGTGAAAATATCTGCAGATCCTGAAATACGGCACCAAAGTGCCTCTGGTAATCTCTCTTGTCATATTCCCGTATATCCACGCCATCCACCATGAGCTTTCCCCCGCTGATCGGATAAAGTCCCATCAAAAGCTTTACAAGTGTTGTCTTGCCGGCACCATTCTCTCCGACAAGAGCAATCCTCTCTCCCTTGCGGATGTGAAGACTCAGATCGCGAATCGTCTCATGGTCGCTGCCGTTATACCGGAAACTGACATGATCAAAAACAATGTCACCGAGCGGCTGATCCACCTTGCGCTTTCCGCTCTCCACAGTTTCCTCATCCATCTCAAGAAACAGCTGAAGATTATTCATATACATGCAGTTCCTGCCTGCCTCCATATAATTCCTGATCGCTGTTTTGACACGCCATGCAAAATAATCAATACTTCCCAGTGTTGCCACATACAGACCGATCTTCGCCGCTCCTGTCGTCTTTAATACGACGCTGACATAGATATATGCCAGAAGGATCGGCAAAACAAAGATCACCAGCTCCTGCAGCTGCCTGAGCATATGGATCCTGCGGTACATCGTCACATAAAGCTCATATCTGCTGTCATAGCTTTCCTTATGCTCCCGCATCAATACCTTTCGGATATCATACAGTCTTATCTCTCCTGCATATTTCTTCTCATAAAACACCCGCTTTACATACTCGGCGGTGCGCTTGTCCCTTGTCTCCTGTGTTCGAAGCTCATACTGAAGCGTATTGATCCTCGAGCTGAACATAAAGGATGCAATGATCGACGGCAGCGAAAACACCAGGATCACCGGATCAACCCTTGCGATCAGAAACATTGCCGCCACAGCAGACAAAGCACAGCCTGTTGCCCAGGTCAGTGCATTCAGACCATCCATTGCCTTTGTCAGACACTCGTCGAGTGCACGCGCAAACCTGTCGTAAAAATCCGGCTGTTCATACTTCGTCAGTTCAATGCGCACAGCTTTGTCAATCACCTTATTGAATATGTACGCATATACTCTCGGTGTCTTCTTGCGGATATAGTACGCATGCCATGCCGATGCCAGATGAATACAGATATGTCCCATACAAAACAGAGCCACAAAACGAAGCAGCCCCATGAACGGCTTCCCATTTTCAATGTAGGAATAAATCATCTGCAACATCAAAATAAAGAAAAAGGACATATATACCTCTTCCGTGCAGTTCTTATAAAAGGATAGAAGAATACACCCCTTATCCGCATTCCAGATCGTGCGTATGGTGTATCGCATGCTGCTGCCTACTCCCATCCTGTGAGCCGTCTCCCCTCCGGTCCTACACTCTTTTTCACTCATTAATCTCTCCTGTTCCGGCAGTCCCCATACAGGCAGCCGCCTTATGTAAATCGTTTTATACGATTGATACTACCACAAAGAGAATGTATTTTCTTAGCATTTTATACGAACATTTGTTCTGTTTAGGTGTGTAAAATATTGGATTCGACTTCTGTATATGTCTCTAAAAATAAAAAGAAACTCTATTACCCCTGTAAAACTCTTAAAATGCCTGAAAATCCTATTCTCTCATACAGAGTCTTACATGTAATACAGTCCTAGAATAAATGCGAACGAAAAGAAAGATCATTATTCTGATCAATCATCTTATCTAAAAATATATCCCGGCAGCAAAATACCGGTATCCCCCCCGGATCCATGTTAAACTCTGCAGCACCTCTGTGCGAAAATTCTCCCCTTGACTCGAAATAGATTAAACATTGTAATTACCTCCTTTCATAATTCCATCAACAGTTCCACTTTCGAAAGCATGTTGCCATTATAATACCATTTTCAAATATAAAATTAGCATTTTCTATGAATTTAATCAATCTTTTTTACAAAAATGAATATTTTATCCGCATCGTTCCATACTATTTCACAGGATATGATGAGAAAGGCGGGATTATGAATATGCAGGAAAACGATACGATCTGTTTGTTAAAGGAATGCGATGCCGGAAGCAAAATGGCTGTCTCCGCGATCGACGAGATCATGGAAAAGGTGCATTGTCCGGATTTTAAAGATCTTCTGAATGAAACCAAAGACCATCATGCCGCACTTGGCAATGATATTCACGCTGCACTGCTTGAATGCCACAGCGGTGAAAAGGATCCGAACCCTTTTGCAAAAGGAATGGCATGGATGAAGACAAATATGCAGATGGGAATTGATGAGAGTGATGAAACAGCGGCTGATCTGATGACCTCCGGATGCGATATGGGAATCAAATCCCTGTATAAATATATGAATCAGTACAAGGACGCATCCGAAGATGCCAAAGAGCTGTGCAAACGGCTTATCTCTATCGAAGAAGAGCTGCGCAAATGCCTTCACACCTATCTTTAGAGCGGTTTACAGAGTATCGGAAACGACAGTCAGATACTCCCAAAATTTGACACACTTCCTTCTATGTTGTATAGTTTTAAATACTGGGATGTCCTATGGATATATCATGGGACATCATTTTTTTGTCATCAAAACACCAAAGGAGGAAATTCAGAATGACTGACGTTTGTATTATCATCGCAATCGCCGTATATCTGATAGGTATGATCTTTATCGGTATCCGGTTCAGTAACCAGAACAAAAACTCAGAGGACTTCTATCTGGGAGGACGTAAAATGGGACCTCTCGTTGTCGCAATGAGTGCCGAAGCCAGTGACATGTCAAGCTGGCTGTTAATGGGGCTTCCCGGAGTCGCTTATCTTTCCGGGGTATGCAGTGCTTTCTGGACCGCAGCCGGTCTTGCCATCGGCACATGGTTAAACTGGTTCTTTGTAGCCCGCCGTCTGCGCCGCTACTCAAGCAATATCAAGGCGATCACCGTTCCTGATTTCCTTGCAAAACGTTTTCATGATAAGAGAAATATCATTACCGCAGTCGCTGCTCTTGTCATCGTGATCTTTTTTATTCCATATACCGCATCCGGCTTTGCTGCCTGCGGAAAGCTTTTTCACAGTCTGTTTGGTGCAGACTACATGACAGCTATGGTGCTTTCTGCTCTTGTCATCGTATGCTACACACTGATGGGCGGTTTCAGCGCCGTTTGTACCACTGATCTGGTACAGAGTATTGTTATGAGTATCGCACTGATCACAGTTATGGTCTTTGGTATCAGCAATGCAGGCGGATTCACGGCAGTCATGGATAATGCACGTTCTCTGCCGGGATATTTCTCCCTGACAAAGCTTTACGATGCCACAACCGGTAATGCTTCCTCATACGGCGGAATCATTCCGATCATCTCAACACTTGCATGGGGAATCGGTTATTTTGGTATGCCTCATATTCTGGTACGTTTCATGTCCATTGAGGATGAAAAAAAGCTTGTTCTTTCCCGTCGTATCGCAACGATCTGGGTTGTGATCGCAATGACAGTTGCCGTATTCATCGGTGTCGTTGGACTTGGTATGGTTAAATACGGTTCTATCGGTGCTCTGGATGATCCTGAGACAGTCATCATGGCAATCACCAATCTGTTAAGCAAGCATGGTATTCTTCCGGCACTCCTTGCAGGTGTGATTCTTGCCGGTGTTCTTGCCGCTACGATGTCTACCTCCGACAGCCAGCTTCTGGCAGCAGCTTCCGGTATCTCCCAGAACGTTGTTAAGGATTTCCTTGGAATTAAGATCTCCGAGAAAAGAGAGCTTTTCCTTGCACGTATCACAATCATTATCATTGCCGTTGTCGGAGTTTTAATGGCAAGAGATCCAAATTCCAGCGTATTCGGTATCGTATCCTTTGCATGGGCAGGCTTTGGCGGTGCGTTTGGTGCTGTTATGCTCTTCTCATTATTCTGGAAGCGCTGCAATCTGGCAGGTGCTCTTTCCGGAATGGTTGCCGGTGGCGTTGTCGTATTCGTATGGAAATACTTTGTTCGTCCTCTTGGCGGTGCATTTGATATTTACGAGCTGCTTCCTGCATTCCTGGTATCCTGTGTAGTCATCGTGATCGTAAGCCTTTTTACAAAGGCTCCGGACGAAGCAGTGATCAAAGAGTTTGATGCCGCAAATATAAAATAATACATAGCAGAAATCGCAAATTTAATAAAACCAATTATAACAATCAACTTTAACGGAAGCAGATACTTCCCAATATAACAAAAATAAAAACCGTGAACTTCGGATAATATGTGTCCTAAATATGGGACACACCTGAAAATCTCCGAACTTCACGGTTTTCTTTATAATGTATAAGAAAGTGTTCAACATAGACAAGGGGGAAAATCAGCGTTCCCCCTTGATTCCTGCGCTAAACTCCTGCAGTTTCTTTGTTTTAACGTATCACAAGCGTTCCATTCTCACTGTCGATCGTGATAGTATCACCCGCATGCACGGTATCCTCCAGGATCCGTCTGGCAAGCAGCGTCTCCACATGCTTCTGCAGATAACGCTTCAACGGACGTGCACCGAATGCCGGATCATAGGCATCCTCCACAATCTGATCCATGGCTGCCGGCGTCAGCTCTACCGTCAGCTCCTTCTCACGAAGTCTGCCATTCAGCTCATCCATCAGGATATTGATAATGCCGTGGATGTTATCCTTCGTCAAAGGCTTAAAGAGAATGATCTCATCAAGACGGTTTAAAAACTCCGGTCTGAAGGAAGCCCGCAGATCGTTCATTGTCTGGCTCCTTGCCTCCTCACTGATCGTACCGTCCTCCTTAATGCCATCGAGCAGATAGGTGGAACCGATATTCGAAGTCAGGATCAGGATCGTGTTCTTAAAGTCAACGGTACGCCCCTGTGAATCTGTGATACGTCCGTCATCAAGCACCTGAAGAAGCACATTGAACACATCCGGATGTGCCTTCTCAATCTCATCGAAGAGCACAACGGAATATGGTTTCCTGCGGACTGCCTCAGTCAGCTGTCCACCTTCCTCATACCCAACATATCCCGGAGGCGCTCCGATCAGACGAGCCACAGAATACTTCTCCATATACTCACTCATATCGATACGAACCATCGCATTCTCATCATCAAACAATGCCTGTGCTAACGTCTTGGCAAGCTCCGTCTTACCGACACCGGTTGGTCCGAGGAACAGGAAGGAACCAATCGGCTTTGTCGGATCCTTAATACCGGCCTTGGAACGAAGGATTGCTTCGGATACCAGTTCAACACCTTCGTCCTGTCCAACCACTCTCTTATGAAGCTCATCAGCAAGATGAAGTGTCTTCTCACGCTCACCCTCTGTCAGCTTTGCAATCGGAATACCGGTCCAGCGGGAAATGATCTTGGCGATCTCCTCCTCGGTAACAGCCTCCTGTACCATGGAATCTCCTCGCTGCTTTGCTTTTTCCTCGGCTTCCTCAAGCTGACGCTCCAGCTCCGGAAGTCTGCCGTACTGGATCTCGGCTGCCTTTGTATAATCACCGGTCGCCTGCGCCTGCTCCATCTCATTGCGCAGCTGGTCGCGCTCCTCCTTGATCTTACTTACCTTATCAACCTCTGCCTTCTCACTCTCCCACTGTGCCTTCTGATGCTCGAACTTCTCCTGCAGCTCAGCAAGCTCCTTCTGAAGAGCCTCCAGACGTTCCTGAGACAGATGATCTGTTTCCTTTTTAAGTGCCTGCTCCTCAATACGAAGCTGCATGATCTGACGGTTGAGCTCATCCAGTTCTGCCGGCATGCTGTCAAGCTCTGTCTTGATCATTGCGCACGCCTCATCCACCAGATCGATCGCCTTATCCGGCAGGAAACGGTCTGAAATATAACGATTGGAAAGCGTTGCTGCCGCCACCAGGGAACCATCGGTAATCTTTACTCCATGAAATACCTCGTAACGCTCCTTGATACCACGCAGAATGGAAATCGTATCCTCCACCGTCGGCTCCGAAACCATAACCGGCTGGAAACGACGCTCCAGTGCAGCATCCTTTTCGATATATTTACGATACTCGTCAAGTGTCGTAGCACCGATACAATGCAGCTCACCTCTGGCAAGCATTGGCTTTAACATATTGCCGGCATCCATGGAGCCCTCGGTTTTCCCGGCTCCTACAATGGTATGCAGCTCATCGATAAACAGAATGATCTGTCCCTCGCTCTTCTTGACTTCTTCCAGAAGTGCTTTCAGTCGTTCCTCAAACTCACCACGGTATTTTGCACCGGCAACAAGCGATCCCATATCAAGTGCAAAGATTTTCTTGTCCTTAAGTCCATCCGGCACATCTCCTCTGACAATACGCTGTGCCAATCCCTCTACGGCTGCCGTTTTACCAACACCGGGCTCACCGATGAGTACCGGATTGTTCTTGGATTTACGGGAAAGAATACGGATAATATGGCGGATCTCATTGTCTCTGCCGATCACCGGATCAAGCTTTCCTTCCCTTGCTCTTTCCACCAGATCATAACCATACTTCTCGAGAGCATCGTAGGTTGCCTCCGGATTATCGCTCGTCACACGCTGATTACCGCGAACCTGTGATAACGCCTGCAGGAAACGCTCTCTTGTGATCTGGCTCTGCTTAAACAGCGCCTTCATCTCTCTGCTCGGATGCTCCAGCATACTCAGGAACAAATGCTCCACGGAAACATACTCGTCTCCCATGCGCTTTGCCTCATCCTCTGCATATATCAGTGTCTCATTCAGATAACGGTCTACCCGCAAATCTCCGCCTGACACCTTTGGACGTTTTGCCAGAACACCGTCAACCTGTGCCTGAAAGACGTCCACATCAATGCCCATCTTCTCGATCAGCTTCGGGATCAGACTTCCCTCCACACGCAGCATTGCTGCCAGAAGGTGATCCTCCCCCATCTCCTGATGACCATAGTCCATAGCAACCTTTTCACAATCCTGCACTACTTCCTGTGACTTTGTCGTGAATTTACTGATGTTCATTGCAATCACCTCGCCTTTCTCAAAAACCTGCGGATTGCGCCGCAGGTTTACTCTCTTCTCTATTTACTCTTCTCTCTGTCTGAAAGCCCTTATTCTCAGAGTTCCCGGATCCTGAAGATCCTATCCTTCTAAGGTATCTCCCTCAGACTGATTACAATATAGCACCTTTTGTTAGCCACGTCAATAGGTGAGTGCTAATTATTTCAAAAGATTTTTTGGTGAAACTTAGCGAAACTTAAATAATGTGCCTTATCCCATCACAGATCTTCCTTGCCACCAGCGGATTGTTCATCGTATAAAGATGGATCCCGTCGATATCGCTGACCAGCAGATCAATGATCTGGCTCAGTGCATAGGACATTCCGGCATCAAAAAGTGCCTCCTTGTTATCCTCATACTTATGAATGATCCTCTGAAAACGCTCCGGAAAGGAAGCTCCGCACATGGTTACCATCCGTTTGATCTGGCGAGCATTGATCACCGGCATAATGCCCGGAATGACCGGCACCCCAATTCCGGCGATCCTGCAGTCCTCCACAAACCGGAAGAACTGCTCATTGTCAAAAAACAGCTGGGAAAGCAACACCTCCGCGCCGGCATCTACCTTTGCCTTCAAATGCTTCATTTCTGAAATCTTCCCGTCTGATTCCGGATGACATTCCGGGTAGCAGGCTCCCAGAAAACAAAAATCACTTTCCGGTTTTAAATAACGGATCAGATCGGAGGCATGCTTAAAGTCATCCTTCTCCGGAATATCCGGATTCCGGTCGCCTCGCAGCGCCAGAACATTTTGAATCCCCTCCTGTGTCAAAATCCTTGCAAATTCATCAATTTCGCTTTTATTATAATGAAGGCAGGTCAGATGCACCACGGGTTCTACGTGATATTCATTCTTGATCTTTTGGGCAAGCTCGATCGTCCGGTTACAATTGGAGCTTCCCCCTGCGCCAAAGGTAACACTGATAAAATCAGGATCACACTCACACAATACCGAAAGTGTCTCGTCAATATTTTCCAGATCCTCTGTTCTTTTTGGCGGAAAAATTTCAAACGACAAGCTCTTTTTCTTCTTACAAATATCTGCGATTTTCATAGTAAACCTCGTTTCTAATACATTCTCTTCAGGGAAGTGACATCACTCTCGCGCAGATGTTTCTTTTATCTGCCCCTTTTCCGGTAACCTTATTACTGTTGTCTGATCTGCTTTGCTGCCTCTACCATGTTTCGAAGGCTCTCATCCGTCTCCGGCACACCTCTTGTCTTCAGTCCGCAGTCCGGATTGACCCAGAGCTTCTCCGGCTCAATCTTGGTCAGCATCAGACGAAGTGCCTGCACCATCTCTTCTACAGAAGGAACGCGTGGCGAATGGATGTCATAAACGCCCGGTCCAACCTCTGTCTCAAAATGATTCTCCCGCAGTGCATCAAGGATCTGCAGATCTGAACGGGATGCCTCAAAGGTAATGACATCTGCATCCATATCGTCAATTGCCGGAATAATATCGGTAAACTCACTGTAGCACATGTGTGTGTGAATCTGCGTATCTGCTTTCACGCCACTGTGTGTCAGACGGAATGCCGGAATTGCAAAATCAAGATATTCGCTGTACCAGTCCGATCTGCGCAGTGGCAGCTTTTCACGCAGAGCCGCCTCGTCAATCTGGATCATGCGGATTCCGTTTGCCTCAAGGTCAAGCACTTCATCACGGATTGCCAGTGCGATCTGGGAAATAGATTCTTTAATGGAAATATCCTCTCTTGGGAATGACCAGTTTAAGATCGTAACCGGTCCTGTCAGCATTCCTTTCATGATCTTATCGGTCTGGGACTGTGCATAGACAGACCACTCCACAGTGATCGGCTTATCACGGTATACATCCCCCCAGATGATCGGCGGCTTCACGCATCTTGTACCGTAGGACTGTACCCACGCTTTCTCCGTAAACAAAAAGCCTCCCAGCGCCTCACCAAAATATTCCACCATGTCATTTCGCTCATATTCTCCGTGTACCAGTACGTCCAGTCCGATCTCTTCCTGCCATTTGACACAATCTGCAATCTTCTTTTTATTAAATGCAACATATTCCTCTTTGGAAATCTCTCCGCGGCGGAATGCAGAACGGTTCGCCTTGACATCCTTTGTCTGAGGGAAAGAACCGATCGTTGTCGTCGGAAATTCCGGAAGCTTAAGCTCCTTTTTCTGCAGTGCCTGACGCTCGCTTCTCTTCGGCAGACGAATGTAATCCTTCTCGATCACACCGGAAAGACGTTTTGTAACCTCCTCGTTACGGCAGTCACGTTCTCCGGCAAACAAAGCCTTATTCTTTTGATATACTTCGCTCTCCTGATAATTATCCTGATCGGCAAGCTGTCCTAATTCCTTAAGCTCTGCAAGCTTTTCCTCCGCAAAAGCAAAGTAAGAGGTAAATTCCTGCGAAAGCTTGGTTTCATGCTTGAGCGTATACGGAACATGAAGCAGGGAGCAGGAAGTGGACAATACAACGGAAATACCTTTTTTCTTCAAGTCAGCAACCGTTCCCAGCGTTTTTTCGTAATGATTTCTCCAGATATTTTTGCCGTTTACAAGTCCTGCAAACAATGTCTTATCCTGTGGAAATCCAAACTTTTCGATCAGCTCGCAGGTCTGTCTGCCCTCAATAAAATCCAGTCCGATCGCTGCAAACGGCATCCGGATCAGATCTGCATAAATATCTCTCACATCTCCAAAATAAGTCTGTAAAAGCACCCGGCACTTACCCGCATCAGACAGAATATTATCATAGATCCGATGGAACAGCTCGATGTCCTCTGCATCCAGGTCCTTAACAAGTGACGGCTCATCAAACTGCAGCCACTCCACCTGCTCCTCATTGCACTTTGTAAGAAGTTCCTGATAAGCCCGGATAATTGCTTCTGCGAAATCACCTGCCGTTTTCTTACCGGTATAGCGGATGAGCTTTAACATCGTAAATGCGCCGATGACGACCGGCTTTGTCTCGATTCCAAGTCTCTTTGCCTCAAAATATTCATGAAACAGTTTATCTGCGTTCAATGTGATCTTCATGTCATCCTCGATCTCAGGCACAATATAATGATAATTCGTATTAAACCATTTCTTCATGGCAAGTGCTTTCACATCACCGGATTCTCCCTGATAACCACGCGCCATTGCAAAATATGTATCAATCGCAGAAAGACCAAGCTCCTGATATCTTTTCGGAACAATCCCAAGCAGCACTGCGGTATCTAAAACCATATCGTAAAAGGAGAAATCATTGCCGGAAATAAAATTAATTCCTGATTCCTTCTGCAGCGTCCAGTGCGTTTTTCGCAGCTCCTCCGCTGTCTGTGTCAGCTCATTTCCATCAATCTCTTTCCGGAAATATTTCTCCGATGCAAATTTAAGCTCACGCAAAGTTCCGATTCTTGGAAATCCAATTACTGATGTCTTCATGTTCATCCTCCATTTCTACCACAGCTCTGTCTTTTCATCCTTCTCCAAAGACATTCTGTCGTCAGGCGCGTTGTTTTATGTTGACATCATTATACGTTCCACTCTGTCATTTGTATAATACAAAAAAATTGAGTTGTCCATAGTTTAAAACTATAAACAACTCATCTAAGCTTCTCTATTTCTATCATGCAGACGTCTGCCTCCGGTAAGCTCTCCGGCTAACCGAGGTACTTTTCCAGTGCCTCCAGATATGTCATGCCAATCCTGCTAAGCACCGCTTTGTTATGCGTTATGTATCCGATACGCATGTCGCTTTCATCTGCCAGCGGCACCGCAATGATATCCTTTCCATTGAGCTTCTTGTCGATGACACCGCTGCAGACCGTATACCCGTTCAGACCGATCAGCAGATTAAATAATGTCGCTCTGTCACGGACACGAATGTTTTTCTTTCGCTCTGAGGCAGAAAATATCTCCTCCGAAAAATAAAAGGAATTATGTTCTCCCTGCTCAAACGAAAGGTACGGATATGCCTCCAGCTCCTCATTGGTGATCACCTTGTGATCCGCCAGCGGATGTCTTCTACTGATAAATACATGCGGCTTTGCAACAAACAGTTTGTGGAATTTCAGGTCATTTGATTTCAGGATCTTGTGCAGGACAACCTCATTGAAATCATTCAGAAACAAAATTCCAATCTCGCTTCTCATATGCGCCACATCCTCGATGATCTCATAGGTCTGCGTCTCTCTGATGCTGAAATCATATTCGTCCTGTCCGTATTCCTTGATCAGATCCACAAATGCATTGACTGCAAAGGAATAGTGCTGTGTGGACACGCAAAACTGCTTCTTGCCGCCGCCCTTTCCCTTGTATTTATCCTCCAGGATCGATGCCTGCTCCAGTACCTGCCTTGCATAACCGAGAAACTCCTCACCCTCCTTGGACAGAGAAATCCCGCGGTTCGTCCGGTTAAATATCACAAGATTCATTTCCTTTTCCAGTTCATGAATCGCGTTGGTCAGACTCGGCTGGGAAATATAAAGCTTCCCCGCTGCCTCTGTGATCGTTCCGGTCTCCGCCACCATGATCACATATCGAAGTTGTTGAAGTGTCATATTAATCTCCATTCCGCAAACGCTCTGCATCGAAGAACTGCAAGCAATATTTCAAATTCTACTCTGTTCCTTATACCTCAAAATCCATGCAGACTCTTGTCTTCGTGTACGGGCGAACCTTGCTGTCGGCAACCTTCACATGCTCCGGATGCACTGCATAGCCCTTTAACGCAGTCTCATCTACAAGTGTAGTATCAAGCATTACATCTGCATTTGATGATGCAAGTCCCTGTGTCTGCACATGTACCTCCGTCAGTCCCGGAACCTTTCCGGCAAGACCTTCCAGTCCCTCCTTGATGCCGGCCTTGACGGTCTGTTTCTCTTCCTCTGATAATTCATCCTTTAACTGCCACAAAATAATATGCTTTACCATAATACTGCCTTCCTCTCTGTAAAAAGGGCAAAACCAGCGTTTTGCCCTCCAAGAATTGCTTCGCAATTCTCGTTGACATAACACTACGTTACGAGCATTTTCCTATATATTATAAAGGGCAAAACCAGCGTTTTGCCCTCCAAGAATTGCTTCGCAATTCTCGTTGACATAATACTCTCATGAATCGTTATTTCTCACGGCTGCTTTCGTATCCCCAGAATCTTTTCTGCCTTTTCGACCTCCTCCTGCGTCGGTGTTCGTACCCCCTCCAGAGGATAATCAATGCCAAGGTTCTGCCACTTGAACAGTCCCAGCGTATGATATGGCAGGATCTCCACCCGCTCCACATTACTCCACCGGTCAAGCTTCTCCCTCAGTGCCTGTAAGCCTGCCTCATCATCGGTAAGCTCCGGCACCAGAACATGGCGGATCCACATCGGCTTTCCATGCTCATTAAGCCAGTCTGCCAGCGCCAGAATATTCTCATTCGTCTGCCCCGTCAGCGCCTTATGCTTCTCCGGATCCATCTCCTTAATATCAAGCATAACGAGATCTGTCACTTCCATGAGTTTCTCAAACTTCTCCATAAACTCTGCCGAATCCGGATCAAACGGATTGGCACTGGTATCCAGTGTTGTGTGAATGCCCTTTTCCTTTGCTAAGGTAAACAGCTCTGTCAGAAAATCAATCTGTAACAGCGGCTCGCCTCCGCTGACCGTCAGACCGCCGTTGTTCTTCCAGTAACTGCGGTAACGGTACGCCTTGTCAAAGACCTCCTGTGCTGTCTTTAATTCACCCTCATCCGGCTTCCATGTCTCCGGATTATGGCAGTATTTACACCGCATGCGGCAGCCCTGCAGAAACACTACATAGCGCACACCCGGTCCGTCCACCAGACCAAATGTCTCCACGGAGTGGATCCGTCCCTTTACCTGTCCCATGTTTTCTCTCCTTTTCCTGCAGACGAAGTCAGTTTTACCGGTTGCTGCATTTCCCCTACCGGTGCCTCACTGTCTGCTGTTCTTCTCTTTTATACAGCACAAACCTTGCATTCTGATCCTATTATACACCAAAATGCAAGGTTTGTATTCATATCTATACATCTGATTTACACAAAGGCAAAGACGCCAACAACACCTCCCTGCCCTCGCGTATTGCGTTCTGACTACATCTGTGCGTGGCAGGTTCTGGAAATTACATCCATCTGCTGCTCCTTGGTCAGATCGATAAACTTAACGGCGTAACCGGATACACGGATCGTGAAGTTTGCATACTCTTCCTTCTCCGGATGCTCCATAGCGTCAATAAGCTTCTCCTTGCCAAATACATTGACATTAAGGTGATGTGCTCCCTGATCGAAGTAACCATCCATAACCTGTACAAGGTTTGTTTTACGCTCCTCTTCCTCATGTCCAAGTGCGTCCGGATTGATGGTCTGTGTATTGGAGATACCATCCAGAGCCCACTCATAAGGAATCTTTGCAACAGAGTTGAGAGAAGCAAGAAGACCATTCTGCTCTGCACCGTAGCTTGGGTTTGCTCCCGGTGAAAGCGGCTGTCCTGCCTTTCTTCCGTTTGGCATAGAGCCGGTTGCCTTACCGTAAACCACGTTCGATGTGATCGTAAGGATAGATGTAGTCGGCTCAGAACGACGATAGGTATGATGCTTCTTGATCTTCCCAAGGAAGGTACGCAGAAGCCATACACCGATCTCATCGGCACGGTCATCGTCATTACCATACTTAGGGAAATCTCCCTCTGTCTCATAGTCTACAGCAAGTCCGTTCTCATCACGGATTACTTTTACCTTTGCATACTTGATCGCACTCAGGGAATCAATTACATGTGAGAAACCTGCAATACCGGTAGCGAATGTACGGCGTACATCCGTATCGATCAGTGCCATCTGAGCTGCCTCATAATAATATTTATCATGCATGTACTGGATCAGGTTCAGTGTATTTACATAGATATCTGCAAGCCAGTCCATCATTGCATCATACTTCTCCATAACCTCATCATAATCAAGGTACTCAGAAGTAATTGGCTGATACTTTGGTCCAACCTGTACTTTATTCTTCTCATCAACACCACCGTTGATCGCATAAAGCAGACATTTTGCAAGGTTTGCTCTTGCTCCGAAGAACTGCATCTCCTTACCGGTCTGTGTTGCAGATACACAACAGCAGATTGCGTAATCATCACCCCATACAGGCTTCATGACATCATCATTCTCATACTGGACAGAGCTTGTCTTGATGGAGATGTTTGCTGCATATCTCTTGAAGTTCTCTGGAAGATCTGATGAATAAAGTACCGTGATGTTTGGCTCCGGAGCAGGTCCCATATTCTCCAGTGTATGAAGCACACGATAATCTGTCTTTGTCACCATATGACGGCCATCTACGCCGATACCGGCAAGATCGATGGTAGCCCATACCGGATCTCCGGAGAACAGCTCGTTGTAAGACTTAATACGTGCAAACTTGACCATACGGAACTTCATGGTCATGTGATCGATCAGCTCCTGTGCCTCTGTCTCAGTCAGTGTGCCGTTCTTTAAATCTCTCTCAATATAAATGTCAAGGAATGTGCAGACACGACCGATACTCATTGCAGCACCGTTCTGTGTCTTAATAGCAGCAAGATAACCGAAATAAGTCCACTGAACAGCTTCTCTTGCATTCTTAGCAGGCTCAGAGATATCGTAACCGTAAATGGCTGCCATCTCCTTCATTCCCTTCAGGGAATTGATCTGCTCCTGCAGCTCCTCACGAAGGCGGATCACTTCACCCTTCATGCTTCCGCTTCCGCAGACTGCCTTATCCGCTTCCTTCTCTGCGATCAGATGATCGATACCGTAAAGAGCAACTCGACGATAATCACCTACGATACGTCCACGTCCGTATGTATCCGGAAGACCTGTGATGATCTTGTTCTTGCGGACTGCTCTCATCTCCGGTGTGTATGCATCAAATACACCCTGATTATGTGTCTTATGATATTCGGTAAAAATCTTGTGAAGCTCCGGATTTGGCTCATAACCATACATCTTCAGAGACTCCTCTGCCATCTTGATACCACCGTAAGGCATGAATGCACGCTTTAACGGCTTATCTGTCTGGAGACCAACAATCTTCTCCAGATCCTTTAAATCCTCACTGATATATCCCGGTCCATGGGAGGTCAAAGACGATACAATATCCGTGTCCATATCAAGGACACCGCCCTTTGCACGTTCCTCCTTCTGCAGTTCCTGCAGCTTGCCCCAAAGCTTATCGGTTGCTTCGGTTGGTCCCTCCAGGAATGACTCATCTCCATCATATGGAGTGTAGTTATTCTGGATAAAATCACGGACATTGATTTCTTCTTTCCAGAGACGTCCTTCAAATCCGTCCCATTCTTTAAAATTTACCATTTCGTCTTTTCCTCCTTAACGTTGTCTCATTTCACCTGTTATGTTACACTGCCTATTTTCTCCAAAAAGCCCCCTTTTGTCAACAGGCAGTTTTTAACATAACCTACACTATCATTTTTCAATCTTCATGACAAGTCTTCTATTGACGGTTTTTAGTCAATAACATGTTCTTTTACGATGAATCTTTCTCTCTTATCAAAAGAAGCCCTGCGGACAAATGCCGCAGGGCTTTCTTAAATTATATCATAAATTCTTAAATCCACTCTTACAGAGTAATCTGTACGCTTGTGCTTCCTGCAGCTGCATCTACTGTCTTGCCCTCAGCTGTAATCTTGAAGCTTCTGTCAGTTGCATCATAGGTCACATCGATCACATTGCCGTTTCTGACTGCCTTGATCTGGGTCAGCTTGTTAGACTCACTGTCATAGATCACTGCAGACGCGCTCTTACCATCCTCAAGACCATAGATCACTGCCTCTGCATCCTGCAGATAATCATAAAGAACTGTCATCTTGTCCTCTGCATCGAAGTTACCGTAAGTAACAATGCTGTTTGGACGAGCCAGGATCGGAGTCTGGAAGTAATCACACTGTCTTGTGTAATATCTGCCACCCTCATACTTCTCACCGGACTGGATATCTGTCCAGGTACCGCAATCAGGTACATAGAACTCAGCCTTGCCTTCCTCATTCATAACAGGCACGATACACAGGTTATCACCCAGCATATACTGCTGATCCAGATACTTGCAGGCGGTATCGTCTGTAAACGCAATAACCATAGAACGCATCATTGGTACACCAACCTGATGTGTCTTATTGGCCTGAGCCCACAGATAAGGCATCAGACGTCCCTTTAATACGGTGTAATGACGAAGTACATCACATGCCTCTGTATCGCCGTCCTTGTCATAAACCCAAGGCACACGGTAAGAGGTAGAACCATGGAGACGGCTGTGTGTAGAAAGAAGACCGAATGCACACCATCTCTTGTATACGTCAGCCGGTGCAGTTGCCTCGAATCCACCCATGTCATGGGAGAAGAAGCCGAAACCGGATGAGCAGAGGGAAAGTCCGCCACGAAGTGTCTCTGCCATAGCAGAATACTCCGCATAGCAGTCACCGCCCCAATGTACAGGGAACTTCTGACCACCAACAGTAGCACTACGTGCAAACAGACAAGCCTTGTCCTTGCCAAAGTACTCCTCAAGAGCCTCGAATACAACCTTATTGTAAAGGTATGTGTAGTAGTTGTGCATCTTGATCGGATCCATGCCATTGTAATACTTACACTTGGTTGGGATTCTCTCACCGAAGTCTGTCTTGATGTTGTTTACGCCCATCTTGAAGAGCTCCTTGAGCATACCCTTGAACCAGTCGCAAGCCTCCGGATTGGTAAAGTCAACGATTGCCATACCCGGCTGCCACAGATCTGCCTGGAATACGCTGCCATCAAGATTCTTGATGAAGTATCCCTTCTCCTTACCGATATCGAACAGCTTAGACTGCTGTGAAATGTAGGAGTTGATCCATACACAAACCTCAAGTCCCTTATCCTCATGAAGTCTCTTCAGAAGACCTTCCGGATCCGGGAACATATCCTTATCCCACTCGAAGTTACACCACTCATACTCCTTCATCCAGAAGCAGTCGAAATGGAATACCTGAAGAGGAATCTTTCTGTCTCTCATTCCATCGATGAAGCTCATAACAGTATCCTCGTCATAGCTTGTTGTGAAGGAAGTAGACAGCCACAGACCAAATGTATATGCCGGTGGAAGTGATGGCTTACCGGTCAGTGTAGTGTAATTCTCCAGAACCTCCTCCAGATTGTTACCGCCGATCACGAAATACTCAAGCTCCTCACCCGGCTGTGTAAATGTTACCTTGGAAACAGTGTCTGAGTTTACCTCGAAGGACACCTTATCAGAGCTGTTTACAAATACACCGTATCCCTTAGAAGAAATGTAGAATGGGATATTCTTGTAGCTCTGGTCAGAACATGTACCACCATCGCAGTTCCATGTCTCAACAACCTGTCCGTTCTTTACGAATGGAGTGAACTTCTCACCGAAACCATAAATGCACTCACCAATATCAGTCTTGAGCTGCTCTCTGATGTATGTGCGGTGTGGATCCTGTGGATAATTGAAGAACTCATCGTCCTCCTGCATCTCCATGCGTGCATTTGCTGCGAACTGATTCTCGTTAATGATAGAAGTTGAACGCCATGCTCCACCTGTCAGATGCTTGTCCTTATGATAGAACTGTACATCCCAGTCATCACCGATCTTGATCACTACCTTGGTATCTCCGGAGATCAGCTCAGCCTTATCCTCTGTGCGTGTGATCTGTGGAACATATCCGGTATCCTCGTTCAGCTCAAACTGAGGAATGTTGTCAAGTCCACCCTTGTAATGTACGATGTGAACCTTAATGATATTCTCTGATGTAGAAGAATATGTAATCTCAAGGTTTGGTCCGCCAAGTGTCATACCTCTGTTCATAACTGTGTATGGTGTTGCGATGACCTTGATAGAATTCTCTGTTGTTGTCACCTGATATGCCTGAGATGCATATCTTACATCGTATCCCTTTTTGTTCAACCAAAATCCGTCTGCTACTTTCATGTTCGTAAACTCCTTTCAAATTAAATAAAATTATTTGCACACAGCAGATCATGTCCCCATAACAAAACCGAACTCTGCTGTACCATCTGATAACATTATATCTGTATTATCCAATTCCGTCTATAATTATTAAACCAAAAACTAATACTATTTTGATATTTAGAACGATTATTTCGTTTTTATACTTTTTTGTGCGCTGACCGCACTGTATATCTTCTTCCCTTTCCGGATCTGATACGTTCTCACCTTAAAATAAATCCTCTTGCCGGATACCGTATACCGGAATTTAATACACCCATGCAGTTTTTTGATCCGGTTTTCTTTTAATTTCATCCGCACATACTTCTGTCCTTTTAATTTCGCCCTGATCTCCACATAGGTTCCCTGATATTTTTCCAGAGTCACCTGGACATACTTCTGTTTTCTGCTGTTTTGACGATTTTTCAGAGTAAAGACAGGTGCCATCAACCCTTTCCTGCCGTTTGAAGGCGTGACCTTCCCGGTATTCTGATTCTTCGCCGTATTCTGATCAACCGTTTCCAACCCATTCTGTGACGGTGTTTCCCCCGCCGATGCAAAAGATACCGGTGTGTTTGTGATATCGGCCGTCGGACTGACTGATGGTACCGGCGTCAGCTCCGGAAGCATACTCTGCTTCGGTGTCACAGTCGGAGCTGCACTTTGAACGGGTTTCTTTGTTACTGACGGTATCGGACTTTTCGATGATGCCGGAGTTTTCGTCGGTGCCTGCGTTACCGGCGGGGTTCTTGTCGACTGCAGCGATGCCACCGGAGTCCTTGTCGGTGTCTGTGTCACCAATGGCGTCACTGTCGGCGGCAGCGTTTTCACCGGTGTTTTCGTCGGAGTCGGATTGATCACCGGCTTTCTCTGAAGCGTCAGCACACCATTCTCCACTACCCACGGCTGAAACTCATCCCCTCCCGGAGTGACAATTGTATGGTATTCTTTTGTAACATCAAAATCATGGATCCACTGATTCAAAAGAACGCACAGTTTCCCGGCTCCACCGCTTTCTTCCGTGAAACAGTTCCGGGTTACCCCTTTTCCTTCACAACCGATCACCTGATTACTTACCGCACTTTCTGAAGCAGTTCCGGCTGCATATATATTGCATACCTCCGAATCTTCTCCCGTCATCGTTCCCACGATTTCTCCTGCAGAGCCGTTATCATTGAATACATTCCCTCGATTCATGCAGTTTAAAACCGAATTCTCATCATTTTCCTTCATATAACCGGCAATGCCGCCGACTGCCGTATTCTCTCCGCTTACCGGCTGCTCTGCAGATTGTTTGTTGCAAAGCCTTCCCTCATTCACGCAGTTTACGATCTCTCCTCCTGCGATCCACCCTACGATTCCACCGAGTTTATTTCCCGTGTCCCAGCTTATCTCTGCTCCACTCTGACTGCTCTCCATCGTAACAGAACCAAGATTGATGCAATCCTTTATCAGAATTTCATTTGTAAAAGGGATCTCCCCAATGATACCGCCATAGCATAATGCTTCCGTACCATCCGTATTAAAATACGAAGATTTGCTGCGATCTGTCCGGATACTTCCCTCAAACCGGCAGTCGGAGACCTCATATTCATGAAGTGTGACACTTCCGGCGATACCTCCGGCAACTTGAAAATTACCGCAAAGCTGTGCCCTGCTGACACAGTTTTTTACATCTCCGGCGGCAATATAACTGACGATTCCTCCCACATTAACAGCCATGCCGCCGATTTTCACATTGCTTTTGCAGTTACTGATCTCTGCGGCAGACCCAGCAATACCACCTACGCTCCCCCGCAAATCATTCCAGTTCTCAATGTGACCGGAGCTGCTGCAATTCAAGATCACACCTTTTTTTGACCATCCCCCTGCGATTATCCCCACCGACACATCTCCAAAACAACCGCTCTCTTCTTCAGTGTTGTTAACACAGATATCCGCCTGAACATCTGTGTCCGTAATATTCCCTGTTATATATGGCACAAAACCAACGGCTACGTCCTCTCCCCGATGCCGCAGCGTCAATTCTATATTTTCACCGCGGCAGCCCTCTATTGACAAAAGATTCCCCCCCAAAGCACCAAGATCTGTCACATTCTTTCCATATCCAAAGTAATTTTTCACGAAAACACCACTGATCTTTTTGGCATTGTAAAAGATGCCGGCGCTTTTCCAGGCACTCCGCTTTAATCTGTTCTGATAAATTCCCTCAATCTTATATCCATTGCCCTCGTAACTCCAAGATGGGTCAGTGGAATCAGAATCCGTCCCGATCGGCGCAAACGACTGCGTTTTCCAGGTATAGGAAATCGCAGTCTTGGTCGTTGGATCAGCATAATACACATCCGCCTTCGCATCATAGTATGCCTCCGCTTTTCCTTCGTAATAAATAGCTGTGCGTCCACTTTCCTCCTGATACTGATAACTGTACGGAGATACCACAATATCCCGGGTCTGAACAAAAACATTTCCACGACCGGTCGGTTTCTTCTGCAGAAAGCTTCGCAGGCTGTCAAGATCCTCTGCCGAAGACACCTCAACGGTCTTGCTCTGCTGCTGTGCTTCGATCAGACTGCTAAATTCCTCCATCGTGATCGCCTTTGCCTCCGTATGCAGCTGTCCCAGTGCCTCTGCCCCCGGCATACTTAACATACAGCTGAATATGAGCAATGCGATCATACCAAAATGTTTTTGTTTTCTCTTCGGCATATCTTCTCCTCCCATATATTTTCTTATAGATTCTTTTCTATTTCTATCGAAGCGTGTCCGCCAAAGCCTTCCTGTTCTTTTCTATTGAAGTGCATCCTTCAAAACCTTCAGGTTCTTTTCCATCAGACTCACATAAGTCTCTCCGGCATCAAACTGCTGTCTCGTAACGTTATGACAGGTGTAAAATGTCTCCACCTTTACTTTATGATCCCTTGTCGATGCCGCTTCTGCCACGGCATTTGCCACCTTATCACTGGTAAGCTCAATCTTTAATACAACCGGCAGCTTACGCTCCTTCACCTGTCTTGTCAGATATGTGATCGTATCTGCGCTCGGCTCTGTATCGCTGCTGCAGCCGGCGAAAGCCGCTGTATAATCAAGACCGTATTCCTCGACGAAATAACGGAGCGGAAAACGGTCTGCAAACGCGAGATATTTATCCTTTGCATGCTCCGTCACCGTTTTAAACTTCTGATCCAGTTTCTGAAGCTTTTTGATATATGCATCTGCATTTTTATCATATTCCTTCTGATGCTCCGGGTCAACCTTTCCCAGATCGTCTGCCACCTGTTTCACAAGCTTTTGCGCATTTACGGGAGAAGTCCAGATGTGCTCATCGATCTCGCCGTCATTTTCATGTGTATCCTGCAAATCCGCCGCTTCATCATGCGTGTGCTCCTCATCCTCGTCATGATCATGAGCTTCTCCCTTTTCCTCCTGCATGCCCTCCACATGCTCCTCCGTCAGGAGCTTTACATGCTGCACCATCTCATCGGCTAACAGCTTCTGATCTGTTGCCGCCTCTATCACCTGACCAACCCACTGCTCATTTTCTCCTCCATTATATAGAAGCAGATCGGCATGTCCCATCCGAATGAGATCCGATGCTGTCGGCTCGAAGGAATGTGTATCCATCCCTGCCGGCACGATCAGCGATACATCCACATAATCTCCTCCGACCTGTCTTGCAAAATCATAATACGGAAACAGCGTTGCCGCCACCTTTACTTTTCCATCCTTTCGATCCGGCGCAGCCTCCTGATTCGTCCCTGCCACCGAGCAGCCGGAAAGCACTGCCGTCACAAGCAGACACAAACCCGCCAGGTGCGTCAGGTTCCGCCATTTTCTTTTATTCTTACTCATTCTTATTCCCCTTTTTTGTTCTTTTGCCATACAATTATTACACATCCCATAGAACATGGTACGATGTGGATTGACCTGAAAGCTGTGCTCCTCCAGCACATGATCGTATAACTCCTCCATGTGGCTGCACGCCATCGGGATCATATTGCCACAGCCCTCACACTTCAGAAGGAAAGAACCCTCGTCCTCACACGCATACTGATAGTGTGCACCACTGTTGCCATCCAATACGATCTTGTGGACAAGTCCCTCCTGCTCGAACTTGTCCAGATGACGATAGATCGTCGTCAAACCAACAGACTGCCCCTGCTCCTTTAAATGAGCTGCGATCTGACTCACCGTCACATAACTTTGTCCACCGCTCATCAGATATTCCAAAATAATCTTCTGTTGTTTTGTATGATAATGTTTCCCTGTATTCATCGTCTCAACTCCATCTCTGATAAAAGTCTCAAGCTCCCCCCGTGTATATTCTTCCTGTGCCGGTAATCTTTTTTATAAGTATTGATCATTAAATGTGATTTTTGCCTGAAAATATAATTATCCGCAGACTGTGTCTGAAAATTATCTTGTCACATTACGGTTTTCAAAAAGTCTAATTGCTTTGCCGCTTTGATCTTCGATAAACGTGTCCTGCCGTACTCACCCCAAGGTGGGATTCAAGTGTTTCGAAAGGCGCTCTGCCCCCGCTGGTGCTTATGCCCTGTGCTTTAGGGCATTATGCACCATTGCGTGGGGCAACGCAGCGGGAGCGTGCCGACCGAAATATTTGAGCCCACCTATGGGGTTCAGGTCGTTCGGACACGTATTTATCAAAGCGATGCAAAGCAAAGACTTTTCAGAAAACCTAGTGATCTGCGTTAATTTTCAGACACAGCCTGCGGATAACATAGTCTTTATAAGCAAAAATCATTGTAATTGCTGATTCTCATAAAAAAGATTACCGGCACATGCAACATTCTCATTTCAAGAGCTTGAGCTAATCTGAAAATCGTTTTCATATTACACGTATTCAACATAAATGTCAATCATCTGCAGGGTAACGTCCTCATTTCATTTGACCTTTGCATCATTTCCCGCTACAATAGGACAAATAATGAAAGGAAGTTGATCTATATGAAACCATATCAAGAGCTCGAGACTGCCGGGGAGAGTTCTTCTTCCGAAGGCAGCATACGCCGCTATCTTTACTCAGCCACAGCAGCACTGATCCTGGTCAATGTACTGATCTTTTTGAAAACGGATTTTTTCAGCATTCTTGGCGGGGAGGACACCTGGATCGACAAGGGCTGTCTTTCCTGGCGGGCGGTTTTCAATGCACATGAGTATTACCGCATTATCACCTGTATGTTCCTGCACGGTGGAATCGATCATATCTTTAATAATATGCTCTGCCTGTTTTTCCTCGGAACATTTCTGGAACAGCAGATCGGCACACCACGCTTTACAATCCTGTACTTTTCGTCCGGAATTATTGCAGGGTTCACCTCGATGGTTTATAATATATTATTAGGAACAGACACTGCTTCCATTGGTGCGTCCGGTGCTATTTTCGGCATTACCGGAGGACTTCTGGCACTTGTCTTATTCCACCGCGATAAGATCGATCTGGATTACCGCCAGCTGATCTTCGCCGTCTTCTTGAGTCTGTACAGCGGTTTTACCGATCAGGGTGTCGACAACGCAGCACATGTCGGCGGTCTTCTCGGAGGACTTCTTATTGGTCTGATCGCAGGTACCGGCAGACAACGTCGTGCATCGGACAGACAGACAGAGACGGATCAGACGAACTTACCGGGATAAAGCCATTGGCGAATACCTTGTCAGTCATTGACATATCTGTCAGGCTTTCATCTTATTTATCAGGAAATGAGGAAACTTATGCAACAGATCAATATTTACTATGGAGGAAGGGGACTCATTGAGGATCCTACCATTTATGTGATGAACAAGCTGACCGAGGTACTCGGAGAGCTTAATATGGAAGTCAAGAAATATAATCTTTACGAGGATAAGCAGGGCATCTCCGTCCTGCCAAAGACCCTGAAGGAGGCGGACGGCGTGATCCTTGCCGCTTCCGTGGAGTGGCTTGGGATCGGCGGATTTTTACAGCAGTTTCTGGATGCCTGCTGGCTTTATGGAGACAAGGATCATATCAAGGAGCTTTATATGCTTCCGGTTGTCACCGCCACTACTGCCGGCGAAAAGGACGCTTATCAGATGCTGACCCGTGCCTGGGAAATTCTCGGCGGCATTCCGTGCGAGGGAATCTGCACCTATGTTGCGGATCATACGGACTTTGAAACAAATCCGGATTATGCTTTACTCATCGAGAAGAAGGCAGAAAGCTTCTACCGTTCCTTCTCCAAGAAATTAAAAGTATTTCCTTCCAGCACGAACTCCATCTGCGAGAATACTCTGCGTCCGAAAACAATGCAGCTGACACCACAGGAAAGCGAGCAGCTTTCCATGTATGTATCAGATAACAATTATGTTCAGAAGCAGAAGGAAGACATTGAGGAACTCACCAGCATGTTTAAAGGATTGCTCGGAGACACCGACGAGGAAGAAACGGCTGCACCAATAGCAGGCGATCCACTTGCCGATGCCCTGCAGGAGCATTTTCGGCCGGTCTCACCGCTCACGGTATGTTATAACCTCCAATTCGAGGATGGAAGGGTACTCTCCGTTGACATTCACGACGAAGAGCTTATTTGCAGCAACAAAGCAAATCCTGCCGCGAATGTCCAGATCCGTCTGGATGACAAGACAGTCCGGCGTATCGTTCAGGGAGAGCTTACCATGCACAATGCCTTTTTGTCCGGCGCTGTGACTGCCAAGGGCGATTTCAAACAGATCCGTACCTTTGACACGCTGTTTCCTATTGCAATATCTTAATGAAACCGGAACATTTCACAAATCATAACGGAAGATCCGTTTTTGAATGCATTTCACATGAGAATGTGTCTTGAGCGTACCCGGCACATCCCCATTACATACAAGAACGTACGCAGAAATGAGGGTTATTATGAGTAAAAAATATGTCGATGACTGTATCTTTTGCAAGATCAATAAGGGAGAAATCCCTTCCACTACCATTTATGAGGATGACGATTTCAAGGTAATGCTTGATATCAATCCGGCATCTAGGGGACATGCCGTGATCCTTCCAAAGAATCATGCCGCGGATCTTTTCGAGCTTGCCGATGACGATGCCGAGAAGCTTTTCAAGATTGCCCGCAAATGTGCAAAATCCATGATGGAGGTGCTTCACTGCGACGGGATCAACGTTCTCCAGAACAACGGTGAGGCTGCCGGTCAGACAGTATTCCATCTCCATGTACATCTGATCCCACGTTATAAGGGTGATACCGTAAATATCAACTGGAAGCCTGGTACTCCGGAGCAGGATGCCGCTGAGCTCGCTGCAAAGATCAAAGCGAATATCCAATAAAATCTTAAATAAACATTTTTAGAAAACAATAGTCTGTCCGTAAAATGGGATATCCCGTTTTACGGACAGACTATTTTAGAGTATAGAACAATTCTCATAATGCAATATGAATCAAGGTTTTGCCCTTTTGTATTGACATCTTATTCTGTAATCGTCTGACTATCTGTTATAGATCTTACAAAGCTTCTTCAGATAACGGCAGTGCTCCTTTGTGAATGCTCCCGGCAGCATACGCCAGCGCCAGTTCGTTCCTACCGAGGACGGCAGATTCATGCGCGCACGGTTATCAAGTCCCAGTACATCCTGCATCTGAAAGATCGCGGTATTGGCAATGCTGCTGTAGCCGAGACGGATCATTTCGGATGGGATCTGCTTTTTCTTTTTGATCTGCAGATAATCCATCACATATTTGAGATCCTTTTTCTTTTTGGCTCCATAAAATCCCATCAATGTCTCATTATCATGGGTTCCTCCATAGACAAGACAGTTTGGATCTTTGTAGTTATGCGGAAGATACTCATTCTCCTGAGAATCATCAAACGCAAATTCGAGAATCTTCATTCCCGGCCAGCCTGTTTTCCGGATCAGGCTGCGAACATTTGGTCCAACAACACCCAGATCCTCTGCGATAATATCCGTTTCCTTTGTCGCCTCGCGGATCACATCCGTCAGTTTCTTACCCGGTCCCTTTCTCCATTTGCCGTCCACAGCAGTCGGACAGGAGGACGGGATAGACCAGTAATTTACAATACCGATAAAATGATCGATACGAATCACATCATAAAGCTTTGCATTGGCCTGCATACGCTTATACCACCAGCGGAAATTATCCTTTTCCATTGCCTTCCAGTCATAGAGCGGATTGCCCCAGCGCTGTCCGTCCGCAGAGAAACAGTCCGGTGGCACTCCCGCAATGTTGATCGGCTTTTTGCGCTCATCCAGTTCAAACAGATCGGAATGCGCCCACACATCTGCACTGTCCATAGAAACGTACAGTGGGATATCTCCGATCAGACGGATCTTTTTCTTGTGTGCATACTTCTTCAGACGTTTCCACTGCTCATAAAACTTGTACTGACAGAACTCCCAAAAACCGATCTCATCAGCAAGCTTCTTCTCCCAGAGCTTCACAGCAGCCTTCTTGCGGAAACGGATGTCCTCCTCCCACAGTTGCCATTCCTTATTGTCATTTTCAAACTTGAGTGCCATATAAAGGCAGTAATCTGCGAGCCAGTATGCATTCTGTCTGCAGAAGGTACGATACGATGACTGCTCCTTATGACGGCTTCTCTTGTATGCCTTTTTTAGGACACGAAAACGATTCTGAAAAAGGATCGCATAATCCACATCCTCCGGATCATCGCCCCAGCTTTCGCAGGTTACCTCGTCCTTTAATAGAAGTCCCTCCTCGATCAGTGTATCCAGATCGATAAAATAAGGATTCCCTGCAAATGCCGAAAATGACTGATACGGGCTGTCCCCAAAGCTGGTTGGTCCTGCCGGAAGCACCTGCCAGTACTTCTGTCCGGCCTTCACCAGTCTGTCCACAAAATGGTACGCCTCCTCACCCAGCGTTCCAATTCCATAAGGTGATGCAAGACTGCTGATCGGCATCAGGATTCCCGCACCTCTGTCATCCAAAAAATTCTTTTTTTCCATAATCTACCTTTCTCGTTACCGCTACGCCTGAAATCCACGTCCAATCGTACCAGCATCGATTGCTACTTCATTGAGACTTCCCTTTCCGTAGGTCAGTCCCGCATATACCTGCTGTCCGCTTTCGATCACCGGACCGGAGGTATCCTGCTTTGAAACCTCCTCAAAGCTGTCCTTCAAACTACTTATCACTCTCTCGCAGGAATCCAGATTCACATCCTTCTTCCGCGTGATAGACTTTACAAGCTGTTCATTGATATAACGATACAGGGAGACAAGCCGGTAAGAAACCGGATACTCAAAATTCAGGCTTCCTCGTAATTCACACACAAGCCCCTGCGCCCGTTTTAATTCCACATCGGCGGTATCAAAATCCTCTTTTCCAAATGCCTGTCTGGCATCCGCAAGGCTGTCAAGCAGCAGCTCATAAATGATCACCACAAGCTCGCTGCGGTTCGCCTGACTGATCCGCGTGGTATAAGCCTTTCTCTTCTCTGAATCCATATCCATTCCTCATTTTATTACTGAAGCAGAGATAATATCTGCTGTGGTCTGTTGTTTGCCTGCGCCAGCATTGAGGTCGACGCCTGTGAAAGCACCTCATACTGTGTGTACTTTGTCATCTCATCTGCCATGTCGGTATCACTGATCCGGGACATTGCCTCGGTAATATTCTGGCTGCTCAGATCAAGACTGGAATTGGTTGCCTCCAGACGATTCTGATAAGAACCAAGAGTTGAACGCGCATTGGATACTTTTTTGATCGCACGATCCAGCGCATCCATGGTCAGAAGAGAACCATCCTGTGTTGCCACACTGATCGTATCTGTTCCATCCGAGGTACGCAGCCCCAGATTCAGGCAGGATACCTCCGGGAAGTTCATATTCAGGATCTGTGACTCGTTGGCACCGATCTGGATCGTCATATAACCGGCATCAAAGGTTCTTAATTTCACATCACCAACCTTATTTGCCTCGATCTCCATCTCAAAGCCCTCATTATCACGGATCGTGATCAGGTTGCCGTAGCTGGAGTAAGTTGCGGTATCTGCAAATCCCTCTCCCAGAGTCAGCTTGGCATCTGCACCTCTGACGGTGGTCTTCGTTCCGTTTTCATCAGCGAAATCAATTTTTTGCAGGCTTCCTGTGGTGCGAGTACGGATCGTTACCTGATCACCTTTGCGTTCCACATCCATATTCATTCTGTCACAGACTGACTGGATACTCTCCATCGCTGCGTCTGCACTCATTGACTCATTAATCTCGATCGTTGTATTCTCAATACTGATGGAAGCCGGTGCCTGCGGCAGTGCAAATGTAATCTCTGCCGGCTGTGCAATCTTATCAATCTTCAGATTATAGTCTCCCTTTTCTACCTCCATGGAAGCATATACCGGCTTCACATTGATGTTGCTGCTCGCAAAGGTTCTTGCTGCGGAGCCATCCAACAGCGGAGTTCCGTTAAACTCTGTGGTTGTTGTGATTCGGTCGATCTCATCCAGAAGCTGATCAACCTCCTTCTGTGCAGCCTCACGATCCTCAAGTGCATAAGTACCGTTGGCGGTCTGAACAGAAAGCTGACGGATTCTCTGAAGAATATTTTCAATCTCTCCCATCGCTCCCTCTGCCGTCTCAATGATCGACTGACCATCCTCGGAATTGCGGGATGCCTGATCCAGTGCACGGATCTGCGCCTTCATCTTGTTAGAAATTGCCATACCGGCAGAATCATCGGCCGCCTTATTGATCTTGTAGCCGGAGCTTAATCTCTCAAGACTGGCAGAAAGTCTGCTGTCCGTTTTCTTTAAATTAACATTTGCCATCTGTGCCGAAATATTATGATTAATTCTCATATTAAATCCTCATTTCTATGTTATTATACTGTCCGCCCTGCCACATATGCCCACTGCTGCAGCGGACGGTTTATTTTCTTTCTCCGTTACGGGCTATTCCTGTCCGATACTTCTTATCACATGCTTAACAATCAGCTTTGCTGCTTTATATAATGCTGTGGCCGGTTCCTTTTCCCCTGCAGGAGTGTTCATGGTGTCAAGCCGTGATTTTGGATTCATGCTGTAGGAAATGTTCTTCACCGGGTAACCGTTTTCCTCCAGTGAAACAATCAGATCCTGCGCTTTCCCGGACAGCTGCTCATACATTTCCCGATCTCCACAGAGGAACAGTCCCTTTACCTCGCCCTGTTGGATCCGCAGCTCCGCAGACAGCTCCTGCATATAGATCTGAACTCTTCCGGAGTCCTCTCCTCCCTGTATCAACGTGACATTCATGGTTGCCACACTGTCACCGTCTGCGATCGGCACATCATAGCTGTGCCTGCGCACCATGCTTCTCTGAAGAAGCATACCGTTTTGAAGCTGTTTTAAGCCACGCAACTCTTCACCGGTGACCGCCGGAGCTTCATAGGAATGCGCCAGTACGGTTTCCATAAGTGTCTCCAGTCTGTCATAGCTTTGCTGTATGTGTTCCGCATCCTCCAGACTGTCGTACATGGCATCCATCGCATCGGCAAGCTCCTGCTGTTTATCTACAGATAGTCTGTCCCGTTTTTCGTACACCTGATGATAGACATCATAATTCTGTTCTAACAAAAGCTCTGCCGCCTGAATATTAACAACAGTATCCGGGATGCCAAGCTGTCCAAGATACCGGACACTATCCTGACTCTGTTCGATTGTTTCCCGCAGTTCCTGTGCCATTTGGCTGTAAAGCTGCTTCTCAATCTCCGGATCCGGCTCTGTCTGATCTAACGCATCATGAAATACTTCCAGTGACTGATCCAGCAAATGCTCCAAATCACCATCACTGACGGTCTGCACTGCCGATGGTGTGATCTCACGCAAAAGCTGACGATTCAGACGCTCATAATATTCCTGCGTCTCGTCCCGGTTTTCCTGACCGGCATTTGAGCCCTTCTCACCGGAAAATGCCTGATTGATCTGCTGCGTGATGCTTTTAGAACTGTACTGAATATCGGACAGACTGCCAAACTGATCATCCACCTTTGCATCAACACCTTTTCGTTTCTCTGTCCGGACCGCTGTCAGCAGATTGCGAAGTGTCATATCCCAGCCTGCTTCCATAACACTTCCTATGGCAGCTCCATCGGAACTTTCCACCTGATGCAGCAGACGGTAGATTCCAATGTAGCCTTCCCTCTCCTGCTCGGAAATGTTCTGATCCTGCTCCATTCTCATCAGGTATCTGGTATAGCGTTCCTCGGAAGAAATATCCTGTGCATCTGAGATGCCGTTCAGCTTATCCTCTAACTCCTGCAGCGGGAGATCTAACGGATCCTCTCCGCTTTGCACAAGCTTTAATACAACTGCGGGCTTCATCTGATCAAGGATTGCTCCAACCTGTGCATCTAACTCCTTCACCTGTGTTACATTCTGCTCGGTGATCTCCATGCTGTTGTATCCCAAAATACGGACAGCTCTCTGGTTCGCCTGCGTATCCTCCATACCAAGTTCTGTAAGAAGCTCCGGCACATTCCGGAATGCCTTCTGAATCGAATCTCCCAGATCCGTCCGCACCTGCGTGCCGACCGCCTCATAATCCGCCTGATACTGTCTCGTCTGCGCGACCGCACTGACTGCCGCCCGATGCAGCACATTCATTGTCAAAAGGCTGTGCTGTCTGACTCCGATCGCGAGCATCGATGCCGGTGCTGCACTGATCTGTGATGCCTTGTCAAGAACCTCTTCCGTGCGGTCAAGCATTTCATCGGAAATCTCCGTCCCCGGCATAAGCTGCCGGTAATCCGTCCGTTCCTGCTGCCGCAAGGAATCAACCAGTTCCTTTAACGGTGCCACCTCAATATCAATGCCCTTTTGTTCCATCCGGACAGCCGCCGGAATTGTCAGCCTTAACCGCAGCTCCTCAAGCTGGCGTCTCGTCATGGTAACTGTCTCATTCACTGCCGCCACGCTCTGTCCTGCGGCTGCATCCGCAGCCAAAAGCTGTCCGGTCTGTACGGCTGTCCCATCACTCTGCTTTCTCTGCTGAACCGCCTGTTCCAAAAGTTGTAACGTCACTTCGCTCTGTCCCATATTACGGACAGTCTTGACCACATCCTCATCCGTGATTTCTGCCAAGCTGTTTAATGCCTGTCTGGCAATCACGATCTGCCGGTCATCCAGAGTCGCCTGCTCCGGCATCGCCCCCGTCTGCATCGCATAAATGATCTGATCTAACAGCTTCCGCAGTGTCAGCTCCTCCGACAGCTCATCTAACATCTGCAGTGTCTGTACATTATCCGGAGTCACGGCAATGTCATTGGCAAACAGCCACTTTGCCTGCTCTAAGGTTGTCTCATCCGCCGGCAGACCTCCTGCCTGCAAAAGCTCTGCGATCTGACCCTGAAGCTGCTGCCATGCCTCCTCGTCCGCCATGGAAGAAGTCAGTGCCCCGGATGCCGAATACTGTCCGTGATAGAGATTCTCAATCGTCGGTGCCATCTGATTCTCAAGCAGATATGCTTTCGCATCCTGCGACAGCTCCGGCACGATCTGAGCCATCTGAACCGCCGATGCCACTCTTGCCACATTGCTCTTTGTAATCGGCAGATCGGCCTCGCGAAGAGCATTTTCAATCTCCTCCGGGCTCATCAGCTGTGTAACTCCCTGCTCCTGCAGTGTCTTGATATTCTCCTGAAATTGTCTGCTGTTTTCAATGTTACGCTCAGCACTCTCCTGCTGCCACTCGCGTCTCTCCTTATGGCGTTCCACCGCCCGGTCCAGTGCAGATGCTTTATATTCCTCCAGAGCTCCCTGCTCCGATTCCATATTCTGATAATCTTCTCCTGTCAGCACGGCGATATTCTGTCCCGCCTGCTGCTTCGCCTCGGAAAGCTTCCCGGCATCACTCAGATGATCAGCAAAGGAATACGAAGATGTGCCGACGGTTGTTCCCGTCATTGCCCTGCTTCCGGAGGAGGCCTCTGTACCAACCTCTTTCAGTACAATCTTATCCTTCGATACTTCCATGATCTTAAAACTTCTCGTTTCGCCTTCCGTGGCATTCTGTACTGACGACAACGGAACTGCTGCCTCCGTGCCGTTAAAGCTGATGGAAACCTTATCCGCTACCTTGGAGACCACGCCCTGAACCACCTGACCGCGCTTCCCGATATTTAAGAAGGAGCCGGAAGAAAATATGCTTTTCCCCCTGCCTGTGTTGGTGGTGCTTTGTGCAATGATATCACTTACGTTCATGTTTCGCTCACCTTTCCAGTTCTTGTCCTGCCGCCCGCACAGTAAAGTGCCGGCAACACTTTTGCTGCTGCCATTCCTTTGACAACAACTGCTCTGATATGTACATCGGCAGAATCTCTAAAAAACTTAAGCGGAAACACTTCCTATGAAAACCTCACCCTGACCTTATTAGAATATTTACTGTATACTTTTTTCCCTTTTACCATATTGTAAGACCGCACTTTGAAAAAATATGTCCCCCGGGCATTTTGCGCTTTAAAAAAACGGATATTCCCACTAATCATGTGAAAATATCCGTTTTCATTTAATACACTAAGACTTCCCATACCTCAAATTGATGTATGCCCATAATATTTCTTATGTCCG
>ENA-UOJC01001058-UOJC01001058.1-human-gut-metagenome-genome-assembly--contig:-C104-NODE-1058-length-41317-cov-9.150090_pt1 | contig 41317 bp, 47 predicted proteins | sample MGYA00242339_ERZ723886 | MGnify/ENA metagenome assembly ERZ723886 | reverse complement strand
TTTCGACTACCAGCTGACGACAGTGCTACCCAAGTTGCACCACCGTCTGTGCTTTTGTATATCTGCCCACCGTAATCCCCGGCATAAACAATCACACCGTCGTGTGTTGCAACGTCAAACCACCTTCGAGTACCCGCCGCTGACAATGGAGTCCAGTCGCCGTACTTTTGCAACATAGACACAGGGTTAGCAGGGCGTGCGGTCATCACACCTGAACCTTGCCACTCCAACCACCCCAAAAACTGCACATGCTCTCCGGTCTGTACAGCGTGCATACGTGGCCAACCTGTCTGTGTGGGTGCAGCCATGCGCCACCCCCACAGCTCAACAGGCTCCGCAAATTCAAAGGTGATTAAAAACCCCGGCTGACGTACATCTGCAGCGGCAAAAGTCACCGTCGTAGCATCGTCCTCCAACAGGTTGTCAACAGTGCCGGCGATAGGGGTCAAGGCGGAAGCCACACTGGTCGGCACCAACGCCCCTGACTCACCCCAAGCGACAAGCCGCGAAAGGGTCAGGTCGTGACCGTCTGTGTCTATGCCGCAAATGCTCCAAGAGGTACTAAACATGGCGCACCTCTTGCTTTAGCGCCAAGGGCCGGTGATGTCTATGAAGCCAAGTCCAGATGCAGAACCTGAAGAGTCTGAAACTGGCACAGTCATGTAGCGCTTGAAATCACCGCGCTCCACCTCAACAACGCGACGCACAACCCCAAATGCATCTATAGCTCCAGTGTTGATGCATGCCAGCGCTCCGGCAAATTCACCTCGAACACCAGTGGACGCGAAGCTACCCCCATTGGAGATCAAAATAGGTGCATAGCGCGCCTTAGCATCAGCACTCAAAAGCACGGAGCCTAAAGGCTGCGAGCTACCACCTGATACGGAATTTGTCCACCCTGACAACCTCTCCACAGTCAAACCACGCCCGAATCCTGATGCAGCCCTCAGCATTGACTGGTAATTAATGCTGTTTGAAGAAAAAAGAGAGCCGTAATGGCTGTACGAACTCGATGGACTACCTGTCAACACTCCGGGTGCCACATCCCCACTGCGGTAACTCACAATGTCTCCGGCGAAATATGCCGCCATGCCGTTGGCTTCCAGGTCAATTACCCGTTGACTGGGGTGCAGCACAGGCAAAAGCGCTGCCCCGTCACCAAACAGCATGAAGTCTTTGCCTGCCCGCGCGCCGCAGTACCAGTAGTAGCCGCCAGATGCCACTGCAGCGGTCGGGATGCCATTGGTGCCGCTGTCTACCGAGGTCATCGCCTCATACATCATCACGCGGGCATACGATGCGTCGGCGTGATCCACGCGCAGATAAAAGCGGGAGCTGCGAATGTCAGCGGGGCGGTACACCGCCACGTTGGTTTTGCTGTAAACCTTCTCCCACCCACACGGTGCACATTTGAAAGTCACCGTTCCAGTGACAGTGCCATCTGGCAAATCGGTGGCAAAGCTCACACTGTTTTCAGTGGCAGCGGTCAGCTTTTGCTCACCATTCAGCGCTGCGGGCGTTGCTCCCGCCACCAGAATAACGGTGTCTTTCATGTAAGGGCCAACGCCGCTGGAAAACGTCAATGTGCAAATACCGTCTGCAATCACACCGCTGTCCACTGACTTGAGCGCATAGCCATTGACCAGGAAAGCGTCCAACAAAGAGATCATTGCCCCCGCGCCGGAGCCGAACTCCAGTGCGCCGGGCAAGCGTGCATGGGTAAATTTGACCGATGTATCAACAGGGGAAGCCATGATGGGTGATCCTTTCCAAATGCAATAACAAGTACTCAAGCACCGGGTGCGCGGTCTACATCCCCACGCGTCAGCAATTCAAAGCTGTAATCCGTACCTGCAGCCTCACTGGGCTGCACGGTGCGGATGCAGGCAAAGCTCTGCATGGCACCCACGGTGTTGATGCGCAGGATGTTTCCGGCAGCCCAGCCGCTGCCCCAGCCTGCGGCAGGCACCGTGAGGTAAGGCACACCGGGCAGGCTTTCGGTCTTGGTGTTGGGGTTGATGGGCGCTATGTCTGCCGCAATGGGGAAGGTGCCCAGGTTGCCTACGTGCTCGCCAATCACTTCCACCTCGGTGGTGTTCTTGAAGCGCAGCACCCAGCGCTCCGTGATGGCACCCGCATTGCTGACCGTGATGGGGAATGTGGTGTCGTTGAAATTGGCTGGCGCCTGGTTGCCCTGCACGCTGTCTGCCCAGGTCACGCCGTCCCAGTTGGCCTGGTCAAACACATGCGACACCCGTGCCCGCAACGTGCCTGCATACAGCGCGCTGCTGACCACGCTGCCCACTGGGAAGTCGTGGGAGAGCGCCTTGGTCAGCGTGAGCGTGCCATTGATCTGCACATCTGCCACGCGGGCCATTTCTTCGATGCGGTGGAAGACCTGCACGGGCTGCGCCCAGCTGCTGGCGTCTGTCACCGTCACGGTGCCAGCGTCCAGATCTGCCGTCCAGCCGCTTTGCACCTTGGCCCCGGTGGCATCCACAATCCAGACGCGGCTCAGGCGCTGGCGGCCACAGCTCAGGGTCTGCCCGTTGCTGATGGTGGCTGCAGGCAGACTGCCCGTGTGCCCCACCACCACATAGTTTTCGGTGCTGAAAACGGGCACTCGGCCATCTGCTGGCAGGCGCACAGGGTCCATGCCGATGATGTCTGCATCCAGCGGCAGGAAGGTGTAGCTCACCAGATTGAAGCGCAGCGTGGTGGGGTCCACCGAGATGGGGCGCCAGATCTTGCCGGGCTCAATGGCACCCACTTCGTCTGCGTCGTACCAGTATTCGGCTTTGTCGGCTTCCGTCAAGCTGGCCACAGGCACCAGTTCACCAAACTGGATCTGGGCCACACCAGCTTCATAGTCCAGGCGGCCGCGCGATTTATCGCTGATGAAGTAACCCTCTGCATCGGGTGTCAGCGTAAAAGCATTGCCGTGGGCGTCTGTGATCTGCAGCGTCAGCCCATTGACTGCCACAGGCGCAGCCGGTGTGCGAAAGAACACGCAAGCCGTAGTCCAGGGCTGGCGCGTAGTCCACAGGCTTTGCAGCTGGAATGGCGCGCTGGGGCTGCTCGTGCCGTAGTTGTGCAAAAAGGCCATGCCGCCCTCGTAGTCCATGCGGCCAGCCACCACGCCAGGGCTGCTGCTGGTGCGGTCGCGGATGATGTCACCATCCACATCCATATAGGTATGGCCCATCCAGCTGAACTGCACAGATCCGGGCACCACGTAGTCTGCGGAGTGCGGCAGCAGGTCAATGTACAGCGCTGGCGGCGCCCAGCTCAGGGTTTCACTCGATGCAGTGGCAAAGCCCTTGCAGTACGTGACCTGCAGTGTGCTGGCCGCCAGCACTTCTTCGCTGACCGATGCTGTGCTGTACTGACCACCACGGCTGTACAGGCCACCACCGCCAACAGATACGCCGCTGAAGCTGGGGCCAGACTGCGACTCAAACGCGCGGCTGCTTTCATGGTCTGAGCTGTAGCTGCTGGTGGTGGCATCCAGATCCACCAGCTTGACGGTGACTGTCTTGCCCGCGTAGTTGACCGTGCCACGGCCTGACAGGCCGCCCTGCCCGTCATCGACCAGCTGGTGCTGCACCTGGTCTTGCGTCTTGCTCAGGCGCTGGCTGGTCGTGGTGTAGCCACCGTTGCTCTGGCTGATATAGCCATTGCCGTAGCTGGTGGCGTAGCTGCGCTCACTCTTGTTTGCGTTGCCACCGCTGGACTGCGCACCGCTGCTGGCAGAGACATTGCGCACGGTCATCCAGCGCAGCTCCAGGCTGCCTGGGGCAGGCACGCTGTCCAGCGCAATCGTGGCCCAGCCGCCCGCATCTGGGCTGGCAGATACCGACTGGGTCACTTTGGGCGCCCAGCGGTAGCTGATCAGGAACTCACCCCCAGCGTCAATCCACGCCGTGGGGCGGATCAGAATCTGGCCGCTGGCGTGGTTGACCAGCCCTGTGCCGCCACTGCCCACCAGCGCAGTGCCACCGCCTGCATCGCTGATGGTTTTGAGCACACCGCCACTTTCCCAGCTGACCTCTACGCTGCCGGGCTGCAGGCACTGGTGCTGCAGCTGCAGGGCGTACTCTGGCTGGCGCACTTGGGCCGCGCTGCCGGTGCGATTGGTAAAGCCCGTGGTTTCACCCCACTGGAACAGCACCATGCTGCCCACGTCTGGGAAAGCTGGCAGGCTTAGCGCCACGCTGCCGTTGCTGTAGTTGACGGTGCCCACGGCGTCGCCCTGCAGCTCGCCGCTGCCGTTGTCCTGGCAGGTGTACCACTTGCCCAGGGCGCGAAAGCTCACCACCACCGTGCCGGGGCTGGGGAATGGGCGCAAGATGGTGGTCCAGCTGTAGCCACGGTTTTCCTGCGTCACGGTAAAGCGCTGGGTGTGCGGGGCCACGGCCACGGTGACTTCACGCGGGCCAGTGGCCAGGGCGATGCTGCGCAGTGCAGCCGGGCGCTGGTCCAGGCTGATGGTCTCACTGCGGCTGCTGGGCACCAGCTGTGTATAGATGCTGGCCACCTTGATCTGGCGCGAAGGGTCGCCCAGCTCGTAAGCCGCCGTCAGCGTGCTGGCTCCGTAAAAGCGCATGGCATCTGCCACCGTGGTGTCGCGCAGCTTGGCAGCCCCGGCATCAGCCGTAAACAGGCGGTTAGGCTCACTGCCTTTGAAGGCATGGCTCAGGCGCGGGGAGATGTCGCAGGTGGACACCAGCGCCTGGTAGTCCTTCACTTCAGCGCCTTGCATATAGGAGAAGGTGCGCTCCACGGTCTCCGTGCGGCGAATGCGCACGAACTGGGCGCGCTCCGTGGGCTGGCCTTCGTCCTGCACAATCACCAGCGTGCTGCCGATGTTGGGAGCCGCCGTGCCAACGCGGTGGAAGATCTGGATGTTGCCCTGATTGGCCACGTGATTGCCCAGCAAAATGCCGCTCCAGACCGTGCCCGCAATCTGGTAATCCGCAATGGCCTTGGCAATCTGGGTGCGGGTGGCGAACATGTCACAGGCGGCCAGCGTTACGCTCACATTGGGGTCTGTGGGCATCTGGTCGATGATGATGTTGGCATCCAGCAGCGGGTCGGTGCTGCCCGTCTGCACGGCCGCATGCAGCTGGCGGATGCTCACCTGGCCGCCCGCGCGTGCCACTTCGGTCACATCGTCAAAAATCTGGTTGCTCTTGCCCCACTCCACCACTTGCCCGGTGGGGCCGCCACCGCCTTCGGGCACGTCGTCCATCACTTTGGACTTGAGCAGCTTGATGTCGCCGTCTTGAATGGCCATTGCGTTCTCTCTTGCTTTACACGGTGATCAGTCGCAGCGTGGCGACGTAAGGGTGGGTGCTGGCAGGCAGCTCAGGGCGGCTGATGGGCCGCGCAGAAATGGGCTCATCTGGCGCAAACTGCACGGTAAATTCGCGGCCATCGGCCAGCTTCAGCAGGTACTGGCCTGCGGGGTCATCTGCCAGCGCCTGCACGGCCAGCAAGGTGGCACGGCGTATCCAGCCGTGGTTTTCTGTGGCCTCCAGCGTGATGGGGCGGCCAGCCAGCTTGGCGGCGGCATCAATCACCTGTGCGCCGGTGATGCTGCGCTCTACGCTTTTTTGCACGGCAGACCAGTCAAACTCATCCGTCCACAACATGCCGCGTGGCAGCTCAATGCCTGCCAGAAAATGCCCCGCCATCAGAACCGCCCCCCTGCCATTTGTGCGCCACGCTCCAGCTGCTCAAACAGCGCATTGAGTGCATCGCTGCTGGAGCTGTCTGCCACATTGATGCCCAGCACATCACCCCCGGGCAGCGCAATTTCGTGCCGGATGATTTGCTGCACCTGCTGCGCGCCCCAGCCTTGCTGCTGCTCGGGCTGCGGCTGGCCAGTGGGCTGCTGGCGCATTTCTGCCAGCAGATCGCGGTTGCTGGGGCCTGTGTCTGCGCTGGCCAATTGCTCGCGCCGTGCCTGGTTCTGGCGCTCCAGCTCGTCACGCTCAGACTGGCGGCGCTGTTCATCCTCATCTTTGCGGATGCGCTCTTGCACCTTCTCCAGCTCGCGGTCATAGACCCACTTGCCCTGGCGCTGTGCTTTGCGCAGGCGCTCGGCTTCTTCTTCGGTGCCCCCCCGGGGCACCGCGGGGCTTTGCGATGTGCGCCCGGGTTTGTTGCCGGGTGCTGGTTTGGTGTCGCTGCCGGGCTGCTTGTCAGGTGCAGGCTTGTTCTCGGCGGCTTGCTGCTGATAGCGCAGGCGCTGCTGCTCGGCTTTGGCCCAGGCTTGCATTGAACGGTCTGCAGACTTTTCTGCCGCGTCAGCTGCTTTTTCAAACGCCAGGGCAATTTCACGCGGGGTGGCGGTGCCGCTGTCGCGAATGGCCTCATAGGCTTTGCGGGCAGTCTCTGCCGTACGCAGCAGCGATTCATCTGACACCACACCCAGCTGGCGCATGGCTTCCTGCACGCTCTGGATGCCGGGGGTGGAGTCTTCCAGCGCCGTCTTGAGCTCACGCGCCTTGGCGGCAGCCTGGTCCAGCAGGCCATCAGCCACCTCATCACCGAGTTTTGCACGCAGCTCTTCAATCTTCCCTTTGAGCGCCTCCACTGCCTGCTGGCTGTCTGCAGTATCAATGCCTCTGGACAAGCTGGCTTGCAACGCACGCCCAGCATCCACGCCATTGGCCTTCAGACGATTAAAACCAGCAGCGATGGCATCAGCATCATTGATGGCGCTGCGGCTTGCGGCGCCGATGCGGCCACGCAGCACATCAAAATCCAGCCCCGTGCGCTGCACAGCCTGGTGCACCACGGCATCCATCACCTGTGCCAGGCGTTCAGCCTCACGCGCGCCGCCAGCCAGCGCTGTCTGGGCATTCACGGCAAATACGCCCAGGTCGATCTTTTCCAGCGCACCCTGCCATGCCTGCGCAAACTGGTCTGCAGTGATCTGGCCATCTGCCTGCAGCTTGTCCAGCACGGCAGCGGCGTTCTGGATGCCTGCTTTGCCAGACAGGTCAAAGCCCTCACCAATCTTGGCCAGCGCCTCATCCACCCGCTTGCCTTCGCGCACCATGCCCTGGAAGGTGGCAATCAGGCCCTGTCCTTCTTTGCTCAGGCCAAAGCTGGCATTGCGTGCGGCTTCTTGCTCTTGCGCCAGGCACTTGGCGGCTGCGGCGGCTTCATCAGCGGCAGCTTTCTGCGCACGGGCAGTAGCCTCCATGCGCTTGAGCTCTGCCTCAGCCTTTTGCATCTGGCGGCCGGCCTCAGTAAAGCTCATGCCCCATTCAACAACGCTGCGGATGCCGCTTTCAATCTCACTGCGGAACAGCACGGCTGTGGCAATCAGGCCCACGGGGCCACCCAGCAGGCCGGTAACGCCACGCACTGCCGTGCCCAGCAGGCCCATGCGCCCGGCTGCATCTGCGGCCACCTTGCCACCGCTTTGCACTGCTGCAGCGGCTGCCTCCTGTGCCTTGGCGGCCTGCCCGGCAAAGATGGCCGCATTTTTGGCATTGCGCGCCAGCTCTGCCTGAATGAATGCCGATGTTTTGGCCGCTGCCGCCTGCGCACCCATGGCTGCTGCGCTTGCGCCCACGGCCGCAGCATTGGCCTTTTGCGCAGCGGTGTTGGCAGCGGTGGCCACGGTGTTGGCTTCCATGGCCTGTGTGGCAGCCAGCGTTTTGGTGGCCCAGGCGCCAAAGTCGCTGGCCAGCTGGGCAATCTTCAGGGCTGCCCACAGCTTGCCTGCGGTCTGCAGCGCGTTGATCAGGGTGTCAATGTTCTCGGCCAGGTAGTTGATGGCCTTGGCTGCGTTCTCCGTGCTCAGCAAGCCAGCATCAGCGCTGCCCACGTACAGCATCCACTGGGTGCGCAGGTTTTCCAGCGCACGGCCCACCGTGGCAGGCAGCTTGCCAAACTCATTGGCCACCACGTCAGCCTGACCCTGCAGGGCTTTGATGACCACTTCTGTGGTCAGTGCCCCCTCACCGGCCAGCTTGCGCAGCTCACCCGTGGTCACGCCCAGCCCATCGGCCATGGCCTTGGCCAGGCGTGGGGCCTGCTCCATGACAGAGTTGAACTCTTCACCGCGCAGCACGCCAGACTGCAAGCCCTGGATGAGCTGGGTGATGGCCGCATCAGACGCCTGTGCGCTGGCACCTGACAGCTGCACGGCCTGGTTGATGGTCTCCGTGAGCGCCATGGCCTGCTGCGCAGCAGCTTGGGCGCTTTGGCCTGCGGACTTGCCTGCATCGGTCAGCCGCGCAAACAGCGTGGCGGTGCTGCTGAGGCTGCTGTAAGTGGCTTGCGCCACGCGGGACACCTGCTCCCACGACTGTGCAAACAGCTGCCCCTCACCTGTGGCCAGCTCTACGCGGGCGCGCAGGTTCTTGAATTCGTCCGCGACATCTGCAATCTCTTTGGCTTTGCCAATGGCCCAGCTGCCGCCCAGGGCCACCATGGCAATGGACTGAATGCGCTGGATCTGCGCGGCAATATCACCCAGCCCGTCTTTGAGTGTGCGCTGCGCGGCCAGCTGCTGGACAGCTGCACCAGAGGCCGCCGCAGCCGCCTGCTGGTAGGCTGGTGCCATGCGCTGCACTTCTTCACGCTTCTGAGCGATGGCGTTTTTCAGGTTGCGCTCATGAATGTTCAGATCCGTGGTGGCCACGCCCAGGCGCTGCATCTGGGCCGTGGCGTCTTTGAGCGCTGCGCGCTTTTGCTGCAGTGCGGCCGACACATTGCGCACATTGCTGACCGCGCCTTTGTACTCTTGCTGCAGCGCAGCCTCAGCCCGGGCGGCCTTTTGCGCTTCACTACCCGCCTGCTTCAGTGCCGCCTTGCGCTGGGTCAGCTCGGTCTTGGCAGCGGCAATGGCGGCTTTCAGGCCTTCTTCTGCGCGCTTGTAGTCTTCGGTCTTTTTGCCTGCGGCGTCTGTCTCTTTGCGCAGGGTGCGCAGGGCATTGCGCTTGCTGTCCAGGCTGCGCTTGGCATCGGCCACGGCGGTCTGCGCCTGCTGCTCTGCCTCTGCAAAGGCCTTGGCTGCAGCGGCTTCGGTCTTGAGCTCAGTGCCCAGGCGCTTGGCATCGTCTTGTGCCTTGCGAAATTCAACGCTCAGATCGCGGGTCTGCGTGCCCAGCTCTTTGAAAGACTCCAGCGCCCGCTGCTTGGCCCCCAGGGCATCGAGCGCCTCTGCTGCCTCTTTGGCATGCTCAGACAGCTCCTCATCCAGCACGCCGCTGAGGGCGCGCAGGTCATTGGCCAGCTCATCAACATTGCGCTGGCCTTTGACTATTGCCTCAATGGCAATCTGGATGGGCTTGGGTGTGGACATAGGTGCAAGAAAGTCAACGGTTTGCGCTGCAGCTGATCAGCCGCACTGCAAACCGCCCCGGCACGGGGCCGGGAGGGTTTGACGGGTTGAAGGGCTTCAGGAGACAACCACGGGGCGGCCATCGCAGTAGATGGCTTCGCCATTGGCGGGCTTGAGGGCTTCCAGGCCAAATTCCATGGCCACCACATCTGTGCCCTCAGCAATCAAGGGCAAGTCACCGTTAGGGGTCAGCGTGACTTTGGGCAGATACCAGTCGCGGTTGCCGCCTGCGGCGTTGTCAGACACCACGCGCAGCGCACCGGTCAGCTCTGCCTTGGCGCCAGACTTGACGGACTCAAACGCGCCCGCCACGGTCTTGTAGCCAAACTGCACCGTGGTTTCGGCCGTGATGGCACCGCCCTCCAGGATCTGCACGCGGCCGGTGGCGGTGTCCACGTTGTAGTCCTTGCCTGCTTCCAGCGCCTGGCCCTGCGCGCCGTCATCGTCCAGATGCACGGTGATGTCTGTCACATTGCGCATGCCCAGGGGGTTATCTGCGCTTGCACCCAGCTGGTACTGGCGGCCGGGCAGCACCTTGCGCTTTTCGCCGGTGACGGTCTGCGCGGCCTGGGTCTTTTTCTCCACCGTACCGGCCAGCCACAGGGCTGCGTTCTGGGGGCTGAAGTTGTCGCACGACAGTGTGCCGGTGCGCGAGACTTCCACAATCCAGCTGCCGTCTTTCTCGCGCAGGCCAGACTGGCTGCTGTAGTGGTCGGTCTTCTCGGTGCTGATGGTCAGCGTCACGCCGGGGCAGTTGCCCAGGTCAATTTCGCCCGTGAGCTGCTCGCTGGCGTTGTAGGGGTCAAAGTACACACGACCGCGGGGGATCAGGTACTGGTTGGTGGTGTGGTTAATAGGCATATCCAATCCCTATGTGTGATGGTCACTGCTGACCGTTGAAAACAGAGGTGGTGGTGAACGTCAGCTCAAAGCCAATGAGCGCTACATCCACAACATCTACTGGCAGCACGCGGACCAGCTTCAGCTCAGTCCATGCGCGGCTGGCAACTGGACGCCAGTTATGCAGCGCGGCAATGACGGCCTCGATCACGCCATCCAGCACATCTGCCGCATCGCTGGAGCGTTTGCTCACCAGCACAACCTGCCATTCGGGCTGCAGCTGCACCGAGCGCTGGTTGCCACTGGGCACAGAAGCGCCACCCATGCGCACGTCGACTGCAGGCACAGGGCGACGATCCGCATCGTCAGTCCCTGTGCGCACGGCCCAGCCAGTGAGTGCAGGCAGCTCCCGCAGGCGCTGGGCAATCAGCTTTTCAAGCGCCAGCATCTGTGGCTCCTTCAAAAACGATGGGGAAAGTGGCCCAGCCCGAGGCGTCCGGGATCACGGCACCGCTCACCCGGACTGGCCGGCCATTGACGCACAGCCCTGTGCTGCCCTCTGCAATACCTGGTGCATTGGCTACGCACATGGAAACGGCGTAGCGGTCAGCAGTGACCACCTCGGGCATAAAGCCGGTGTCTGCCTCACGGTCCAGCATCACGCCGAAGGGCGCACCGCCGTACCAGGTGGCCGTGGCATTGCTCAGCATCTGTGCAACGCCCTGATTGATCAGGGCTTCCACGTCAGCAAAAGGCGCAAGCTGCTGCGTCATGGCTGCGCCCAGGCTTAACCGCGCTTGGCACGCAGCAGCATGCCGGGACGGGTGCACATGAACAGCGGGTAGCTGTACACCTCGGGACGCACCCAGGCCTGGCGGTCCTTGTCCTGCACGATGAGGGCGTACACGTCTTGGCCGGGCGTGTTCACAAAGGGCAGGAACTCGGCAGGCGAGAAGCCAGCCTTGAAGGCCTCTGGCGCGCCTACGGGGAAGAAGTGGCACTTGTCGCTGCCAATGGCCACCGTGCTCTTGTCATCAGTGCCACGGTAGTTGATGAACAGGATGTTGCCGTACTTGAAGGTGCCAAAGGCCTGGCCCACGTCGTTGCGCAGATCGCTGGCTTCCTGCTGGCCCAGGTAGGTGCTGCGCGTTTCGGGGTTGCCCACCAGGTCATCGAAGAAGTTGTCACCACACAGCGCTGCAGCGTAGGTTTGGCCGGGCAGCCAGGCACCATGGCTGGCACGCACCATGGCGCGCACCACTTCATTGCACTTCTTGCGAATCTCACCGCCTTCCGCAGTTGCAGATGCCAAGTTGAAGTTGATTTCAGCCGGCTGCTGGATGCCAAACTCGCTGTACCAGTTGAACAGCTCCGAGCCATCAGCATCCAGCACCTTGCCTTGCACTGCGCCCAGGCGCATGTTTTCGTGCGTCAGCTCCATGGCTGCGCGCAGGCCTGTCTTGCCGTTCATGATGTCGGCCACTTCATCCTGCACGGCCTGCAGCTCACTGGTGGTGCCAAACGCACGAATATTCTGGATTTCGTGCGCATACAAGGTCTTGCCACGCGCCAGGCGCACGGTGCTGAAGTGCTTGACGCGACGGCCTTCACCCTGGCCCTCTTCAATGGGGGCACCACGCTGCGAGGATTTGATGAGCGACAGCACACCGCCCTTTTCCTCCACCGTGATGGTGGTGGTGCGGGAGCGATCGGGCGTAAAAATGCCCATCTGGCCCAGCAGCTGGGGCACATAGGGCGCGCGCTGGATGGCAGCAGACAGCGAGGTCATGCTGAACTCATCACGATTAAAAATTGCAAGATCTGCCATGGTGTTTCACCTCTTTCTTGACGACGCGATCAGCGCGCCACAATGCCTGCCTGAGCCAGCTGTGCCAGCGCGGCGGTTTTTTGTTGCTCGGTAATACCTGTTGGCCAGAGCAGCGCATGGGCTGCCACTTCGGCATCACGGGCGGTAATCACGCCGGGCTTTTCACCCAAGGTTGCGTCCACTTCCGCAAACAGCACGGCCGCAGCGGTCTGGCTACCGTCAGGGGTCTCGCCCTCTCCACTGCCGTTTGTGGGGGCCAGGGGCACGTAGTGGCCGGTGGCAGTCACCTTGCCCAGCACAGTGCCTGGCAGGGCATGCACACCTTCGGCAATGGTCACCACGTCACGAGAACGGGTGCCATTGGCTTCGCTCACCAGGTAGCTGGCAGCGCTCGGGGTCTTTACAAACATGGTTTGCGCTCCTTTTTGTCAGCAGTCGCTTACTTGCTGTTCACGCCAAATGCGCGATCCCAGCCCGCGGAAATAGCTGCAGGGCCTGCATCTGTCTGCGCGGCTACCGCTTCCACACCAGACACATCAGGGTTGCCCATGGCCGCCATGGCTGCAGCAAACGGATTGGCAGGCGCAGCAGCGGCAGCAGGAGCGGCGTCCAGGAAGCCCTTGGCCTGCTCGGCACTCAGGCCTGTGGCAATGCACTGCTGGGTGATCAATGGGTTTGCCGCTGCATTGGCATGCCCCAGGATGGCGGTCACGCGGGCACGCTCTGCCTGCACGCCATCTGCATAGGTCTTGCCCTGCTCAGGAGCTGCCGACGCAGCTGCGGCCGCTGCAGCAGCAGGCGTAGTGGCACCAGCGGATGCAGTCGTAGCTGCAGCCGCTGCATTCGCGGATGCTTGATTCATAGTGGTTCCTTCTGGTTGGTAAGACATACCCACGCCTGTTGACACGGCATGAGTGCGCCGGGCCGCCAGCTCAGCCACCACCGCATCCACAGTGCCGATGCGGTCTGCCAAGCGCGTGGCGACAGCTGCCACGCCCCGGTACACGGCTGCGCGCGTGTTGCGCACCGCCTGCTCATCCAGCCCACGGTGCTTGGCCACGGCCTGGATAAACATCTGATAAAGCCCCTCAATGTCGGCCTGCAGCGAGGCGCGCACGCTCTCAGGCAGGGGCTGGTATGGGTTGCCGTCGATCTTGTGTTCACCGGCAAAGATGTGTGTGACGTTGATGCCGTCATTGGCAAGTGCGCGGCTGAAGTCCACATGGCGCATCACCACACCGATGGACCCTACATAAGAAGTCGGTGTGAGCACCACTTCATCCGCTGCACTGGCGGCCAGATAGGCAGCACTTGCAGCCATGCCATCTGCAATGGCCACAATGGGTTTGCTGCCACGGGCGGCAAAAATGCGCTCTGCCAGCTCAAAAGCGCCAGAGACTTCACCACCTGGGCTATCGAGCACCAAGGCAATGGCATGCACATCGCTGCGGCCAAGGGCATCTTCCATGTCGGCCGCAATGTCGTTGTAGCCAATGAGCAAGCTGCTGTTGGCATCAATCTTGGTGCGGTGCACCAGAGCGCCCATGGCGGTGATGACGGCCACCCCATCCACCACGCGGTAGCCGCGCTCGGCACGCTCACCACGGCGGGTGCTGAACATTTCAGCAGGCAGTGCAGCCTGGGCCGTCAGATCTGCGGCCTCAAAGCGCAAACCGTCTGCACCCAGCAGGCGGCCACCAAGGCCGGCCAGAATGGCGTCGAGCTTTTGGGGATGGACCAACAGCGGCGTGTTGAACACACGCGCTGCAAGATGGGGGTACATGCGGCTGCTCATGCGGATACCTCTTTGTCTTTTACGGGGTCGTCCTGCTCAGGCCCTTGCTTGCCGACCACCCACTGCGCCGCAGCAGGTGCCGCAACACCCAGCTCTGCACGGCGTTTTTGCTCCACGGCCTGCTGCACCAGAACTTCCTCCCAGTCCAGGCCCTGCTCTGCGCACTCCTGCTCCAGCGTGGAAACGCCGATTTCCAGCCGCAGCTTGGCGGCCGTGATTTCTTTGACGGGGTCCACCCAGCCACGGCCACCGAACACAAAGCGGCAGCGGCAGTAGGCGTAGCGGTTGGCGTAGAAGTCGGGCGCTTCAATCACACCGGCATTCACGGCCTCTTCCAGCCACAGCTCGTAGATGGGCTTGAGCCAGTGCGTCATGAGCCAGCGGCGGCGGCCTTGGAAGTAGCGCCAGGCCTCCAGCAGCACGGCACGGGCGCTGGAATAGTTCAGGCGGCTGAAATCTTTGGCGAACAGCTCATAGGGCAGGTTCATGCCTGCGGCGATGCGCCGCTCCACTGCCTGCATGAAAGCCTCAAACGCCACATTGGGGCGGCTGGGGGCAAAACTCTGCAGGCGTGCGCCAGCAGGCAGAGGAATAACAGCTGCGCCCTGCAGCTTGCCAATGCTTTGCGCCTGCTTGACGGACTTGCCCCAGGCCTCGCGAGGATCTTCGCCAAACAGGGCTGCGGCAGATTCCTGGTCCAGGTTGGATTCCAGGAAGGCTGCCACCAGCGAGTTGGCCAAGCTGGCCTGCAGCTCGTTCTGCGCATACTTGCCTGCCATGTGGAATTCGCGCATCACGGCGCTCACAATGGGTTTGCCGCGCGATTGGCCTGTGCGCTCTTTGGCATGCAAGTGCACCACCCGGCGACGCCCCCAAGGCGTGAAGGCAGGCACCCGCTCCCAGCGGTACAGATCGTGCACTTCATGCCCGCTCAGGTATGGCGCATCGCCAGGGTGTGCTGCGCGGAAGTGATAGGCAACAGGGGCACCGTTGGTGTCGTACTCAATGCCACGGCGAATACGGGCCATGCCCTCCAGGTGTGGGGGCGTCTCTAACCGGTCAGACTCAATCAAGCACAAGCGGGTAGCCCATGGGCTGTCTGAGCGGGGCAGCCACTTGGGAATAGCAACCGCATCACCATTGAGCATTTCACCGCCCAAGGCCAGCACTGTCATACCCAGCAGGTCCAGCGTGCGCGCGGCATCGCAATCCGTGGTTTCTGCCCAGCTGCGGAAATGGGCTTCCACCTTGTTGCCCCACTCCCGCGCCTGCTCTACGGACCAGCCCAGCAGACGGTAGTCCGGCATGGCCGAAAGGCGCAGCACGGCCCCGACAATGTTGTCGCGGTGGGTTTGCAGGCCACCGGCCATAAGGCCGTCATTGCGTGCCAGGTCACGGCTGCGGCTGGTGAGTGCGCCCAGTTCAGGCAGCAGGTCTGCATCTGGGCTGCCCAGGCCGGGCTGCCAGTCACGCAGTGCCAGGTCGGTGTGAGACGCGCCCTGGTACGCAGACATGCTGGCACCCGCTGCCACAGAGGCAGCAGCGCGAGTACGGCGGGAGAGAGATTGCTTGCGCCCCATAACTACACCAGATAGATGGGGCCACGACGCTTGCCAGTGCGGCTGTCAAGCTCTTCATTGATGGCTTGAATTTGCCGCTCAATCTGGGTCGTGTCCTGATCGAACTGAACGGAGCGGCCGCCCCCGCTGGCTGTGGTGGGCAACGTCAAGCGCGCCTCCAGCGCCTGCATCAGCTTGTCGCGCCTGGCCTGGAGTTGCTCAACAGAAAGATGGCGGTAGATACCCATGCGCCGAATGGTCGGCGAGGTGCTGCGAACAAACCAGACGAACTAGTTCTCTAAATTTTGTCGCAGGCGGCTATCCCTTATGCAGCAAAGAAATCAACAATCAATTTAATAGCATTTTTGTGGAAACCGGGCACTCAATTACCATTGCGCATTCCCCAAACAGGAAGAGCTATGTCTGAATGGATCTCCATTGTTATCAGCCTATTTTTTGGTGCCGCAACGTTGTGCATCACGGTAGCGAAACTGAAGGAAGATGAACGAGCGCGCGTTTTTCAAACTTTGAGCCATTGGAGCGCTAAGACGCGTCGCGTCATCACGGCTATTTTCTATGTGGTAGGCCTACTCAACTCTGCGATTGGCATAGCGCTCATCTTGTTGCAAAGCTCGCCGAGTATTAGCCGGGGTGACTTAAGTGCGGCCATCCTGCATATGTCCGCCATTTTTTTGCTTCTATGCGACCTCATCCTCACCAGAATTTCCAAGCAACTGAGCCAGCAAGAGCGTGATCTTCAAGAGCTCAGACAGCAGGTCATAGGCATGCAGCCCCTGCCACACACCACCGCCCCTTCTGCACCTCATCAGCAAAATCAGACCTGCATGCCATCGTGAAGCAACATACAAAAAAAGATGCCATTGCATCCATTTAAAACAATCAATGCTGCAGAAAATAAAAAAAGATGCAAAAGCATCTATTGATTGCCGTGCATAGCCATATGTGGTAAAAATAGATGCAAAGGCATCTTTTAACACCATGAAACACAGCATCAACACCGTCGCAGACCTCGGCCTGATTTTGCGTGCAGTACGTAAAAGCCAAGGCTTGCGCCTGGACGATTTGGCAGGCAGCGCAGGCGTTGGCCATGTGTTTGCCCGTGAGGTGGAGCACGGCAAAGAAACCGTGCAGATGGGCCGCGTACTCAAGCTACTGCAAGAAGCAGGCCTTCAGCTTACCGTAGACATCCCATCCAGCGCGCTGGAGCAATTTGAAGCGCTGCAATCCACGGGTCTCAAACCTCTGAAGCCACGTACACGCAGCAGCAACGCAAAGGCCAAGGCATGAGCACGGCACGCCAGCTTCTTGTGCGCATCAATGACGCCACAGTGGGCACCCTCAGCACCCAAGACGACATCTGGCGCTTTGCCTACGCCCCTGAATGGATAGCAAGCCCCCAAGCATTTGCGCTGGCTCCAGGACTGCCGCTTTCAACAGCTGCATACATTGACGGAGCCACCCAACGCCCCGTGCAGTGGTACTTTGACAACCTGCTGCCCGAAGAACAACTGCGCAGCGTGTTGGCCAAAGAAGCCCAAATTGATGAAGCCGACGCTTTTGGCATGCTGGGCTACTTTGGCGCAGAGTCAGCCGGCTCACTGGTGCTGGCTGCACCGGATGCAATCGCTGCAGCAACGGGGCTGCAACCTCTGCCTCTGCCAGAGCTGAATGTCCGCATTCGCAACCTGCCCCGCGCCACGCTCACGCAAAAATCGCCCAAGCGCATGTCACTGGCGGGTGCGCAGCACAAAATGGTGGTGGTCTACCGCGATGAGCAACTGTTTGAGCCACTGCCCGGCACGCCCTCCACCCACATCCTCAAGCCGGACAGCCAGTCTGCCGACTACCCGCACTCCGTCATCAACGAATACTTCAGCATGCGCCTGGCCGCAGCAGTGGGCTTGAACGTACCCGCCGTACACCGCCTTTATGCCCCAGAGCCTGCATACATTGTTGAGCGCTTTGACCGCCGCACAGGCCCGGATGGCAGCACCCAACGCCTGCACATCATTGATACATGCCAGTTGCTGGCCAAGTCACGCGCCTTCAAATACGAGCAGGCAACCTTGGGCACACTGGTTCAGGCTGTAGAGCAATGCACCGCCAAAGCCGCCACACGCCTGCAGCTGTACCGTTGGCTGGTGTTTAACTACCTGCTGGGCAACGGTGACAACCACCTCAAAAACATCTCTTTCCTCATCAGCCACGAAGGCATACAACTCGCCCCCGCTTACGACTTGCTGTGCACCGCGGTGTATGACACCCGATCGTTCAGCGAAAGCCCCGTCTGGCCTAAAACCCAACTGGCGCTGAGCTTGGGCCAAGCCACCCAGTTTGAACACGTCAACCGCGCAGTCATGCTGCAGGCGGGGGCAGATTTAGGCTTGTCCAAAGGCACCGCAACACGCGAACTGGACAAAATGCTCAAAACACTGCCAGAGCATGCCGACCGACTGATCGCAGCAATTGAATCCAGCTACCCTGCTCAGGCCACCAACTACCAGGCGGGTGAACTACGGCTGCTGCGCGCCATACGCCATGTGATCGTGCAAGACACACTCCAGCGCTTGCAATAAAGACCACCCAAAAAACAAAGCCCCTGCCAGCCAACGCCAGCAGGGGCTTTCTTCAAGCAAAATCAGCCGCTAACGCTTACCCAGCAAGCGCTAGCAGCTATCAAATTTGAAAAACCTCACCCAAGCACAGAGCGAGATGTGTCAGAAAGCCTTGGCTTGCGGTCGCGCCCGATGCGTGGGGATATGGGGGCGGCTGCCGCTGCAGAGGTGGTTGCAGCGGCGGCGGCTTTGTTGGCCGCGCGCAGCTCGCGTATCTGGGCGCGTTCGGAGAGTTGGTGGGCGCAGGCGGTGACCAGTGCGGCCAGCTGCGCGTCGGAGGGGATGACGTCGTGCTTGGCAATGTGCTGGGCGAGCGCGTTGAGGGAAGTGACCATCTGGTCGTCACCCACCACCTGTGCCTGAGGAATGGTGGGCTGGCCATCACTGTCATAGCCAAAGCGGAGCAGGTAGCGCACGCGACGCCAGTCACTGTTGCGGCCGGAGGCAATGGCCTCAAACACAGTCTGCGTCACTTGCGCCGCAGCCTGGGCGGCCAGGCTGTGGGCCAGCTCAATGCGTGCGGGGTCGTAGGCGGGCTTTTGCAGCTCGGCCTCCATGCGGTTGAAGGCGGCGATGTAAGCCAGCTTCCAGCGCAGCGCCTCTTTGCCGGTAAAGCCCATGGCAAGGAGCATGAAGCCGTCGCGGTTCATACGGTAGGCAGATTCTTGTCGAACGCCACCATTGCCAATCTCAACCTCTTGAGACATACGCGCAAAATTGCGCGCATGTTCTTCACCAATTTCTGCAAGTAAATTTCGAATAGCACGCATCACATCACGATGACGTTTGCCAAAGGACTGTGCGACTTGCAAGCTGGTGGTGGTAACGGTGCCGTCGTGAATTGAAAGCTCAGGGCGAGCAGAGACAACGGATGCAGAAGAACCGAGAGAAATGTCAGCCATGTTTGGCTCCTGTTGATGGACTTTTGAGCCATCGCTCCCCGACCAAGAGGAGGTGATGGACCGTGCAGGGTTGGTCGACCGGCAACAGGCACCGGCACACCCTTACGGGTGTCCCCACACGGCCCACCGTAAACGGAGCCATGCGTGTACAGCATGCTTAAGAAAGCAAAAAGCCGCAGACCATTTGTATGGCGCGGCTGCTGCGCCTGTTGTACCGGGCGACCAAGCCCAGGTCACGCGGGAGGGCGTGATAGCAATAATCATACACTGCTAGATACTAGCCAGTAAGACCACTCCGCAAGAACGGTTATACTTCAATGAATTTACTATTATCAGGAGGCTATATGATTAAAAAAATTTCCAAAGATTATTTTAAAATATCCGCAAAGAATATTCATTTAGACTCAGACAACCCTCGTCATGATTACAAGAGTCGAGAAAGCGAAATTATAAAAGAGCTTTGCGACCCCAAGCTTGTTGCGTTAGCTAAAGATATTGCAGAGATGGAGTCACTAAGCCCATTAGACATACTTGGGGTAGTGCCAAATGATAATATGAGAGGCCACTATATAGCGCTAGAAGGTAATAGAAGAACTTGCGCACTTCTATTACTTGCGGACCCTAGCCGTGCTCCTGATAGTTCCTATAAAGAAAAATTTGAAAGAATTGCACGCTCAAGAAATATACCGAAAGAATTAACAGTTTATATATTCTCAGATAGAAAAGAGGCACAACCTTGGCTGGACAGACGTCATATGGGCCAACAAGGAGGGGTTGGTACTGCTGACTGGGATGCTAATGCACAAGCACGCCGTGCGAGTAAAGATAATGCAGAAAAATCAACTGCACATGCTAACGTATTAGCACTTGCCGTTGTTGACAGGTTGCTTGGCATTGGTCGAATAAATGAAAATCAGAAAAAAGAAATTAAAATTACCACCCTTGCAAGATATTTAAACAACAAAGGGCGGCAAACTATAATTGGGCTCGGCGGTCTGAGCAAGGACAATCAATTAATATATACACACACACCACATATTGTGGATGAAATTCTAGAAAGATTTGTAATAGATAGCATTCCACCAAACAAAAATGAAAGAGCAATCGTCCATTCGCGTGCTGACGCTAATGATTGCTTAGTTTATTTGCTTAGTATTACAAGAGACAAGCTATCTGAGGCTAATAAACTAGCGCAATCTATTGAGATTCATCCGACTACACCTGCCGTAGCTCCTCAAAACTCAATTACACACTTAGCAAGTCCTGCCTCTATTGGCGGCAGCATCTCTGCAAACGCAGCGACACAACAAGTCAGTTTCTCAGAATCCAGCACGAAAACATCAGATGGTCAATTAACTAACGAACAAGACAACCTGCATAGCGCAAAAGCAGCGAGCACTGAGGCGGCATCAGAAGCTGCCACAGTGGCTACAACTGCTCAGAGTGTTGAAGATGTAGCAGGAATAGCTCTTGAAGCACAACCTGCCACAACCAGCACATCCATACCGATTAATGAATCTACTGGAAATTCTTCACCAGGCCGCAGCGTCCAAAATAGAGCTGATAGAAACAAAGTGTTAGAAGCAAAATTCACTGTTCAAGTTAATGACAAAGTTTTGATCAGACTTAGAACAGAAATGCTTTCAACAGAAACTGAAGGGCACGAATTCGCCGCAAATTATCTGCTAAGAGCATTTGTGGAACGAATATTAGTTCTCTACTACAGAAGAAATAATCCCACCCGCAAATATCAAGGGGATCTTGAGCTAGCAAAAAGATGCGCCGAAGAAGTCACGAGAGCAAATGCACCACGAAATATTCAAGATGTTTTGAGCCAATCCTCTAACAACTCACACATCGCACACAGCCTTTATACCTTGGGCACAGGCATCCACGGAGGGACTATCCCAACCAAGCGTCAACTAAATGCTGTTTTTGACACCTGGGAGCCTGCACTTCGCTATATGCTTGATGCAATCTCCGCAAGTACTGCACAAACTGTTTAAAAGCGCTGGCCAGCCAAGCTGCTTTTTGCTATGGTGCTACACAAATGCCTGTTACCCTCTCCCCCCTACGCTACCCCGGCGGCAAGACCCAGCTGACGCCCTTTGTGCTTGATTTGCTTCGTGCAAACGGGATGTTGCGTGGCGTCTACGCCGAGCCGTTCGCAGGAGGTGCAGGCATTGCTTGGCGCTTACTGCTCAACGGTGATGCCGCTGAAGTGTGGCTCAACGACCTGGACCCTGCCATCTATGCATTTTGGCAAACCGTAGTGTTTGAGCCTGATCCGCTTTGTGAGCGCATTCTTGCAACAAATATCACCATGGCAGAGTGGGAAAAGCAGCGCGTTGTCATTAAAAATAGCAATGCCAGCCAGCTGGATTTAGCATTTGCTGTGTTGTTTCTAAACCGAACAAACCGCTCTGGCATCTTAAAAGGTGGCGTTATTGGCGGTAAATCACAGACTGGTAATTACAAGCTGGACTGTCGATTTAACAAAGAAGATATAATCAAGAAAATACAACGCATCCATTCATACCGCGAAGTTGTGAAAATTACCAGAATGGATGCCGAAGAGTGCCTTAAGGTTTGGGAAAAACAATTACCTAAAAAATCTTTAGTTAATATTGATCCGCCCTATTACGAACAAGGGCGAGATTTATATTTAAGTTTTTACCATCCAGAAGATCATGTAAGGCTGGCGAAATTGATTCGCAACCTAAATTGTCAATGGATGCTTACTTATGATGATGTGCCTGAAATTGAGAATTTATATAAAGGCTTACCTATATACAGAAAAGGCTTGACTTATTACGCACAAGTTAAAAGAAAAGCATCCGAGTTGTTAGTGCTTTCCAAAAACATGATTGCACCCGCTGAGCTTTTGAACTGCGGAGCAATTCCGCTTCAGCTTGAATTAGGCTGCGTAATTCAAGCTGACGCTTCTGATTCAGAAGATTTACTCAAGCTTGCTTGAGGGAATCCTCCCCCAACAACCTCTGCACCCACCGCACACTCACCCCGTACTCCCGTGCCAGGGCGCGGGTATTACGCCCGTTGAACTTGGCGCGCACCTCTTTGGCAAGGCGTTCTCGCTCCATGACCCGGGGGTTACGCACGTAAACGGTGGTGCCACCCAGGCGCTGCACCACGCGGCTGACCAGTGCCTCTGTCAAATCCTCCACCCGCTCCACGCCATGGCACACGGCGGCGGCTGTCAGCTCTTCACGCAAAACGGCAATCGGGTCAAGCTTGTTTGCTGCAGAGGTCTTTTTGCTCATGGTTTTGATAGCTGGTTGCGCTTGATTCATGGTCATTGCAGGCTAATTGGGGCAAATATGTCTTCGTCGGCTGTACTGGTGGCAGGCTGCGCCACGGCAAGCGGTACGGGGGCGGCCGGTGTTGAGGGCTGTGCGCCCTGCACTTGCGCGGGTGGTGTGCTGAACAGGTCTGGCGGGGGCTGCACGGTTTGCTCCAGTTGCAGCCATTTAGACTCTGGCCATTTGTGGAGGCCGTTGGCCATGGCGGCATGCAGCGAATAGTTTCGGCAGTTGCCCGCGATGAAGGTTTTGCCGCCACGGCGCACGATCAAGGTGCCATTGGGAACTGTTGCGCAATAGACACGCCCTTCGTAGTGCACGGTTTGGCCGATGTAGCCACGTTTGCCATTGCCACCGCCGTCTAGATAGGCACGCGAGGAAAGCCGTTCATAGACGTGGTATTGCAGTTTGGGGGTGGTGGGTGATTGATGCCCACTGATGACAGGCCGGTGTTTGGGCTGCACCACCCGCATAGTGGCCGCGTTACCAGTTTTGATGAACAGCTCCTGCATGTCATCAGCCAGCAACCGCGATGTGGTTGCATAAGCTCGGCTTGGCCGGTGGTGCGCTTTGCGCTGCTGTGCCCAACCATCGCCTGCAATAGCGGCGTTCAGGAAGGCTGCGATTACGCTGGGCTTGGCATCTTTGATCCATTGCGGCACGCGGCGCTCATGCTGGAGTGCACCGAGCGGCGCTACGAGGTCGTAGACCTGTTTGCAGGTGAAGATGTATCTGTCATGGGCGGCATGGAACTTCCAAGGCAGACGAGCGAGCAGTGCTTCAATTTCAAGACGTCGATGTGGCTTGGTTTGATGGATGGTGACGCGCCTGCGCACATTGCCTTGTGTTTTGCTGCGCACCTCTTGCACGGAGCCTTCTGACACCCACCAGCCAAAGAAAGCGGCCATGTCATGCGCATCTACCGCGACTTCTGGGAACAAAAGGCGGTTTTGCGCTGATATGGAGGCAGGGATGACATAGGCGTCTGCCTGGTTGCCTTGCCAGGTGGCCGCAATTTTGAGGGCATGGTGGACGGTGAGGTCTTTCGCCAAAGTAATGGCTGGTGGCACATCCAAGTTCCATTTGCGCACGCCGGGGGCAATGGTTTGATGCTCTTTCTTCAAGGTCACCATGCGGTGCCCAGGCGTTACCAGCACATCAATGGACTTGCCTTTGAGTTGCACCATGTCGCCGCTGTAGGGTTTGTCAATGAGTAGCGATGGCTGCTGGTACTCAATCAGGTCGGTGGACAGGTTGACCGTGGCCAGAAGGTCTTCATAGCAGACATCGCCCCAGCGTTTCCAGCCTGTATGGGTGAGCACTTCAGTTTCTGCGTCAAAGCAGTCCAACACTTCATTGCGCGGACGGCGTTTGACCCACTTGTAAACGTCCCGGCCTTGCACCTTGGCCAGGATGCGCTGCTCGGCAGTGAGCTGCTCATACCATTCGCGGGGCAGTTCTTGGCTGGTATGCACATAGCCAGGGCCTGGCTCTGTAATGGCAAGCTGGCCCAGCAGCAGGTCTTTGGCGTTGTCTACGCCTACAAGCCACAGCTTGATGCCTTTGGCGATCTTGCGGCCGCGGTGGTTGACCTCCTGCATGCTGCAGGGGCCCACGATGTTGCGGTTGTCGTTGGTGTCACCCTTGATGGCACGGAGGTTGGCGATCCTGGTCTGTGTATTGCGCACCCAGTTGTAGACCGCCTGCGTCTGGTCTGAGGAGTCAATGCTGACCGCAGACAAGCCCAGGGTGCCACCGTGGAGCGCCTGGGGGAAGCGCTGGAGCAGGAATTGCTCTACGGGCTCCCAATCTGCGTCATTGGCAGGGTTGCCGTAGATGACATGGTGCATCACTGTCCAGCTCTCCAGGCCTCTGCCCCACCCCCAGATGGCGATTTCCCAACGGTCACGCTGCACGTCGACCCCGGCTGTCAGATACAGCGCGCCCACAGGTACGCGGCCGAGCGGAAAGTCCTCTGCCCGCTGCTGCAGCACGTGCTCGTCGCTGCTTTCGCCTTTGATTTCCCAGGTCTCGCCCAGCGTTTCGTTGGTGAAGCTGGTCATGGGGCCCACGTCGCCAGCTTGCATGGCGCGGTAGGCTTTTTCGTGCTCGTCCACGATGCTGGCCCATGTGCGCTGGGGGCTGTATGCCGCCCAGATGTGAACGCCCAGGGTGCGTGGTGGCCGGCACAGCTCGCCCTTGGCGTTGCGCCACTGGCCATCTGCGTCGTAGCGGATGCCGGTTTTCTTGCAGACCCATGCGCCGGTCAGGGGCCAGCCGCCGGGCAGGTAGTCTGCCTGGGTGATGCTTTCGCGGCAGTGGGGGCAGACGTGGCGCACGGTTTCGGGCTTGCCTTTTTCCCACTTGAAGCCGTAAGGCAGATCTTTGCTGCCCCAGATGAGCGGATGCTCACCACCGCAGTGCGGGCACTCTATGTGGTACTGCACATAGGCTTCAGACTCTTCACAGGCACGCTCTACGTGGCACAGGCCTTTGATGCGGGGCGTGCTGCCGCCCACAAACTTGGGGTACGGCGCGCCCTCCAGGCGGCCTTTGGCCAGGCTGCCTGGGTCGCCGGACTTCTCAATGGTCTGATCGAATGCGGACCATTCATCAAGAATGGACACGGCCACCGTAATACGCCGGTAAGCGCGTGCCGCCTTGCCACCCAGCAGGTGCAGCACCGAGTCGCGGAAGGGCTTGTACTTGATGGTGTCCACCACGCCCTTGCCCTGCTTGCGTGCTGCGCGCACGGCGGGCACACCGTCCAGCACGGGCTCAATCTCGCTTTTGACGTAGCTGTCCCGGTCATCATCCGTGGGCTGCCACAGCGCCTGCTTGCGGCGGCGATGGGCGATGTTGTAGGCCACAAAGGCCGTGATCATCTTGGTGTAGCCCACGCGCTTGGACTTTTTGACGGCCAGCTCCTCGATGCGGTCATCGCTCATGAAGTCCAGAATGCCGCGCTGGAAGGGCCAGGCCACCCAGCCGCCCTTCTGGTGGCTTGATTCGCCCGCCAGGATGAAGTGCTCAGCCGCCCAGTCGCTCAGGCTTTGTGGTGGCTCGGCGCGCAGGCTCTCGAGGCCCAGCCGCACAGCGGCCTTGATGGCGTGCAACGCTTCTTTACTCAGGGGTGCGCTCATCGTCCTCCCCTTCGTCCAGGGCATCAGCCATCTGGTCCATCTTGTCGCTGATCAGTTTGGCCGTGCTGCGAATCCATTCATTGCGTGCATCAGCCATCATGCGCAGGATCACCTGCCGTGCGTCCTCCGGCAGATCTGGACAGGCCTTGCGCAGCTGGCCCTCAATCTGGTCCATACGGTCAACCACAGCGGATGAGGCCTCCCCCAGCACATCGGCCAGCAAACCGATGGGGGCGAACTCGCCACGGGCCACGGCGTTCTTCAGCTCCTGAGCCTCGCGCTGCGACCGTGCCAGTGCTGCGCGCTCCTGCACCAGATCCAGCCCACCGACTGAGGCACGGCCTGCCGCCATGTCACGCAGGCGCTCGCAATACCCCAGCAGCCAGCCGTGTGCACTGTCACCCTTGACCAGCACTCCCTCACTAATCAGCGTGCTCACTCTGGCCTCACTGATGCCAACAATCTGCGCGAACTCCGCTTGCGAAATAGGAGCATCCAAATAAGGCAGTATCTTCACTTAACCCCCTTAGGAGCACCACAAAACACTGAGACAGCGCGGCTCGAATTACCCGCTTCCGAGGCTGCCGGGAAGGACCCGCGGCCACCCCCGACAGACGGGATGAGCGGCAGCCCCCGCAGCCCGGCGAACAGATGGATGCGACCGCCTCTCATACCCCTGCCACCTCACGGATACGGAAGCGCACACGCTTGGCCAAGTAGTTCTCGGCGTCTGCACGCTTGGCCACCTTGTCCATGTCCAGCCGTGGTGTGTACGTGCCTTGGCGCACGAACATGAGCACAGGCTGCACATTCACACCACCCGTGCCACTGGCCGCCCAGATGCCTGGTGCCAGGTGCTGGGCACGGCTATCCGGCTCACCCTTGGCCGTCATGCGCGCACCACCACGCATAGCCCCATAGGTCACAAAGTAGCGGCGCCCGGCCACCTTTGCGCTGCCACGGTGAAGACTGGCCTTGCGCTTGGCCGTCATGTTGGCCCGGTAGCCCTGCTCACCAAACGCCTGGAAGTAGCTGATCAGCTGCACCAGAAAGCTGCCCTTGAGATTGCCCCGGCCATCGTCACTGCCAGGGAACGGGCGCTCAGGAATGGCCGTCTGGTAGCCATTGGGCAAGATGCCTGCACGGCGCAGTGCTACCTCACTGCGCTTGTCACGGCGGCGGCCTCCCCATGCCTGGGCATTCAGGATCTTCTGCGGGTCCACCCCCTTGCCGCCCATGTAGGCAGGCTCGATGGTCACGCTCAGACTGTCCGGCGTGGCCATCTTCACGCGCGGGCTGCGCAGGATGTAATCCGTCGGGTCTTTGAACACCGCACGCATTTCATCCTGCATCGCCCTACGCACCTCAAAGCCCACGTCATTGAGGGCCTTGGCAGCAGCCACAGCCATCTGCCTGCCGCTTAAACCGTGCAGCACACGCAGCGCCTCAGCCTGCCCAATCAACTTTGCATCAAAGCGTACGTGCATAGCCGCCCTTTCTTGCCATCTCCTGCGCCCAGCGCCGGATCGTGGGTGATACCTGCTCCCCCGCCTCAATGCGCGCCATGATCCGCTGCCAGTTCGTCCGAGCCACTTCGCGTGGACCTGCAGCGCGCTCACGCACCATGCGCAGCACCTGCTCTACCTGCTGCCCAGGCTTGGAGCCAGCACGCGGCAGCATGCGCACCGCAGGGCGCGGTGCAGCCTCACACAGCTGCAAAAACTCGCCAGCCGTAGGTGGGCGCGGCCCCACCGGCAGGTTGTCCAGCGCGTGGGCCACCGCAGCGGGGTTTTGCTCAAAATCACGCAGCACACGCCGCCAGTCAGCGCGCACAAACTCCATGTCCAGCCCCTGCCACATCTTGGCCCAACCAGCGCCGTAGCGCACGGCCAGCACAGAGTGGATCTGGACCACAAAATCAGCGTCTTGCATCTGCATCATTGCGCCACCTCAATCAAAGCCGGGGCCGCAGCCTGTGCGGCAAAAAAGGCATAGCCATCCACCACCGGCGCAGGCTTTGCCACAGGGGCCTGCGCAGCCGCCAGCGGGGCCAGGTCAGACATGCGCTCACGCGCTGCACGCTCCACAAACGACTCAGCCGCGGCCGCAGGCTGCTGCATCGTCGCCAGCACCCGGTCCACGTAGGCCGGAAGGTAGGCAATGCCCTCCCTGGCCTCCAGCCGTGCCTTGGCCACTGCAGCACGCATCTGGCCCACACTCAGCCCTGCAGCCACCCAACCCTTTGCCAACGGGAAAAACTTCTTGCGGTCTTGCACGCTGGTCGGGTCCACCTCCACGCCAAAGTCCTGGCCGAACACCACCGACCACGCAGCCTCACTGCTGGGCACGGCATCGTCTGCCAAGCGCTCCGGTTGAACGCCCGTTGCATCGCCGCCGTCTTTTGGAGACGAAGTCTCTTTTCTATGGTTCTGGTTCTGGTTCTGGTTGGTTGAACGTCCGTTGAACGCCCGTTCAACGCCCGTTAAACCGCCTTCATCACTGCCACCACCATTGGCAGAAGCACCCTTTTTCGCGCCCCTTGCCTTTGCAGACGCTTGCCCCGCCTTGCGCTGCTGCTCTTGTTTTTGATGATAGGCAGCAATCTCCGCATCACAGCGCTCGTTATGCCAGCCATCCTCACACAGTGTGAAGAACTCCTCCAGGACGATATCGAGCGCAGCACGCTGCTCATCTGTCACAGCCCGCACACGTCTTGCCAGCTTTTTCACATCGCTGTTCAACGGGCGTTCCGTGTCGTAATACAAATCCAACAGTTCCCGGTACAACGCCCGTTCAACGAACGTTAAATGCAAAGTCGCGCTGTTGAAGTCGCCAATATGGTGGGGGTAGTGATTCATAGTTGTTCTGCCTCCGCCCCACACTCACACCAGCGCTTGCTGCTGCGGCACCGCCCGAATAGGCGTGATATCGTGGCCCGTCACGCTGCACTTGCGCAGCACCTGCAGGCGCTCTACCCGCCGCGCCTTCACCAGGCCATTGACCGTGCTGGAAATGCTCGACATGTCCACCCACGCCCCCGTGGCCTTGAAGTACGCCTCACGCAGTTCCTTGGCAGACATATTCACCACCCCCTGGCGGTGCTGCTCAATCAACACAGCCAGCAAACGGCCCTGAAACTGGGCCATCAGCCTCGGACTCAGCCCCCAGTACGCCTGTGCCTTGGCGTCCAGCGAAGTGACAAATGCCACCCCACCGCCACCACCAGATGCAGCAGCTGCTGCAGGCACAGCAGCCATAGACTCAGCTTGCATAGTTCACCTCCGATATCGAAGTGCAGGAATAAAAAGCCCCGACCACTGCACTGCAGCGTGTTGACGCTGCTGGAGACATGAGCAGCCACCCACAGCACAGCTGGGAAACAGTCAGGGGGGTAAAAACTTGAGATATCGAGCGCATGGCTACACCTCGCGCTTGGCAGCCCTTGCGGCCACCGTGTTCACCAGCGCCGTAATACCGGCCATCAGCTCATTGGCGTCGTGCTCTACGCGGCGAAGCGCATTGGCACTTACCGCCCCGCGCTCAGGGCGCAAGGCATCTGCAGCAGCAGCGGTGAAATCACCCATCGCCTGCTGCACAAAGCGAAAAGCCTCCCAGGCATCGCCTTCAGCCACATCAGGGCGCGCACGCAGACACACGTGATCCAGCGCCGCAGCCATCGCATACAGCACATACGGCAGGCCAGACACCACCTGCAATGCCACCGCCTCCTTCAACGTCAGGTGGTGCGTGTTGTTGTTGGGGTTGAGCTTGTGCTGCAGCGTGTTGGGTGACACACCCATGCGCTGCGCCAGAGCACCAACACCACCAGGCACCTCCTGGGCAATCAAAAACGCCGCATCCAGCACATCCATGCCACGGGCAATGTCGGCTTTGCCTGCACTTTCGCCATAGACCGGCACCGCGGCCGCCATGAAACTAAAGCCTGTCATCAGCCCCCCCTATCGGAGACACCATGGCAACAGCACCCACACCAACCGCAGCACCAAGCGCAGAAGAATTTGCAGCCCTGCAACTACGCGTCACAGCGCTGGAAGAATTTCTGGCCCAGCTGGCCACAGTCCTGGAATGCGAGCCTCGAGGCTTCACCGCAGAACGGATGAACCACTGGCTGAACATCTGCACAGCCAAAATGATCACCACCGGCAGTGCCAAGCCCGAAGAAGTCGCCGCACTGCGCCGCTTGCAAGGCATCGTTGTGGGGTAACGGCCATGCTGCACAGCCGCAACACCCGATATGGCGCCTGCACACTCCGTGGCTACGATGGAGGCTCCTACACCAACCACCGAACCACGGAGGGCAGACATGAGCAACGACAAAATGATGAGCGGAGCAGAGTTCAAAGCCGTATTCGGCGAGCTTCTGCACTCACTCAAAGACGAAGATCTGGTGTATTTCGGCGCTGCAGACTTGAGCCTGTACAGACTCAAAGAGCGCGGCCCCATCAATGGGCCACGCATGGTGCAGATCGAGTTCAACGAGGTGTACAAAGTCACGACCGAGTAACTCCTGCGAGCGATTGGCGCAACTCGGCCACCAACTTCACCACCTCCTGCCCCAGCTTTTCGTCTGGGAACGGTGTGTATGCGGCATTGAACTGCCCCAACCGCGTGCCCGTCATGCGCACATGGCCATCTGGCAGCAAATCCATGACCACCTGTGCAACAGATGTCACGCCACAGGCTGTCTCGGAAAGTGTTTGCGCAACTCTGCGAACGTCTTCAGCTCGTAGAGGGCGACCCATCACCTCTGCAGGCAACAGCCCCAGCAGCACTGCAAGACGCTCGCACTGTGATCGAGAAATCGCGTCAGCCTCCCAAAGGCTAAGCAGCCAGTCCCGCTCGGCCACAACGCACTGCACCGCCTTGATCACCACCTTGCGTGGCAGGCCAAGTGAACGAGCTGTGGCACTCGCATTGCCATTGAATGCCTGGGTAAGTGCCAATGCGTCAATCAGTGGTTCAGGCATTGGCCACCTCACCAGTGACACCCACCACACCACGCACGGCCGCAGGGCCACGCTTGTTGGAACATGCCGCGCGCAGATCAATGCCTTGCAGCTTGTCTTTACCGACTTCTGCCAGGTACTTCAGACGTGCATGGGGAACGCCGTCATGCCGCCACTTGCTGACGCTGGGCATGCGGACTTCACAAAGACGCGCAACCTCGGCGGTCCCGCCAAGGGCGTCAATCACAAGGACTGCATGTTGGTTCATGCAGCCAATTATTAGGACATGCTAATAAACAGTCAATAGCCTCTCCTAATTAGACAGATGTTAGGCTTAACTAATGACACTTGCAGAACGACTAACAACCGCAATGGAGCGCTCCGGCATAACGCAAGCCGAGCTTGCGCGCGCTTGTGGCGTAAAACCACCAAGCGTTAATGGGTGGTTGAGCGGTAAATCGAAATTCCTTCGCGGCGAAAACCTACTAAAGGCTGCGGCGGTACTCGGTGTTAGCCAGCAGTGGCTTGCAACAGGTGAAGGCCCAATGACAGCAGCAGTCGCCCCAAGCGGCAGCTCAAATGTGGAACTGGGGCCGGATGTGAAAGGGAGAGTGCCCCTTGTTTCTTGGGTCCAAGCAGGAGCATGGTGTGAGGCGTGCACTCCTGTGGATGTATCAGAAGTAGAGCGCTGGCTTGATTGCCCAGTGCCACATAGCAAAAGCACATTTGTACTGCGCGTGCGCGGAGACAGCATGACAGCCCCCACGGGCAATGCGCGCACCTACCCCGAAGGCTGCTTTATTTTTGTGGACCCCGAGCGTCGCTCCCCAGTGAACGGTGACCGCATCGTGGCCTGCCTGGAGGGTTGCAACGAAGTGACGTTCAAAGTCTTCAAAGACGAAGACGGCCGCCGCTGGCTGCAGCCCCTGAACCCAAGCCACGAGCCCATCCGCGAGCCCTTCAAGGTGCTGGGCACGGTGATTGGGAAGTGGGAAGACGGGTAGTCAGTAATGGTTAATAAATTTTTACACCATCCGGTGATATCACTGGCGCTATCATGATAGATAGAGATAAGATACTCAAGCTAAGGCGCGAGCTCAAACAGATGCGCCAGAACTTCACCTCCTACCCTAGTCGTACTCTTCAGACCTATGCGAAAGCAGTTGGCCGACAACTTGAGAATCGCGGAAAAGAGCCCAATTGGGTCAGGAAGGTTGACCCTGCCCTTAGCCCACCTCTTTCTATACCTGATCACGGAGCAGATCTGAAAGCTGGTACCGCCAGAAGCATCATTGATCAGTTGCTTGCTGACTTGGATGAATGGGAACAGTACCTTGATCAAAACTTAGATGACGAGGGTTAATATGAGCAATTTGACATACACAATCCAAAATAGCGAAATTATTAATTCTGAAAAAATTGATAATCGCTATGTCCGTCGTTTAACTCCTGATCCATCAGGAGGTTTTACCGCAACAATTCATGAATTCCCCGGCTGTATTGCTGAAGGCAATACAGCAGATGAAGCACTTCAAAATCTTGAAAAAACTGCAATTAGCTGGATTAATTCCGCAAAATTCAATGGATACCCTGTAAATCCACCCATAGATTATGAAGGCGCTAGCGGAAAAATTGCACTTAGAATTTCAAGGCGATTACATCAACTTGCAGCAGAAAGAGCTGATTTAGAAGGTGTGAGCCTCAATCAATTTATTGGCAATGCTCTGGCACATTACCTCGGCCAACAAGATGGTATGCGTCGTCTTGCACACGAGGTACAAAAAAATGTCTGTATGAACTTCTACGTCCAAATAGCAGACCCTACTTTTAAAGTAGAGCCATCTACAAAGACTAGTGCACTCATTCCAGATTTACAGCTCAATGTACACAAAAGTACATATGACAACACCTTTATCACAAAAAATATACCGCATTGGATTTGATAATGGCAAAAATTGCAGATTCATACAGTTTCAACTCAAAAGAGCTTGTAACACTCATGCTCAAAGAAGCTGGCATTCATGAAGGAATTTGGATACTAGCTGTTAATTTTCGTTTGGGTGCTGGGGCATTTGGACCAACGACCGAACTTGTGGCACCTACCGGCTTCGTCAGTGTCGAAGGGCTTGGTCTACAACGATATGTTCGCCCAGAAAACGATTTAGATGGAAATCTGCCTCCATTAGCATTTGATGCTGCAGAATTAAACCCCCTCAATTAATTCTCCAATTTAAAAGCCCGCCGCGAGCGGGCTTTTTTACGCACTCAACCCCACCGCTCCAACCTCCTGAGCACCCATACCAGGTACAGACCGGCAATTCCCTCACCCCCAACATCCGAACGGCACAGCCATCCCCTACTACATGGATTGGACCTGTCGCACACGCCCAACATTCCCGACAAACGGTAGCAACTCCTAATTAAATCATTAGCTAGTCCTATTGATCTTTTGATTAGCTAGTCCTAATATTCACCCAACGCAGCAATGCGCTGGGCACCACGGCATCGACCGGGGCAAGCCCCAGGTCTTTAACAAGAGAGTGGATAGGGAAGGGTTAGCCCGACATGACCTCTTGAATCATGCGCAGCGGCACAAACGCCGCCACAAAGGCAAACACCACCACCATGAATGCGCAGGTAAGGCACCACATCGTCAACAGCGAAAACTGAAGCAAGGTGACACGTGTGACCGGCTCTGACTGCGCGCTTGCATAAACCAGCCAACCCACAGAAAGGAGCCACATGAGCGCAAACCCCCATACCCGCGACTTGAACCACCTCCACCTTTGGATGATTGGATTGTCTGCCGCCTCTTGCGCCGCCTTGGCCGCACTGATCTGGGCACGCTGGTGCTTGGCAGAGTTGACGCAGGCCCAAGCCGTCAAGATTAGCGATGCAATCTGGATGCTGATTTCAATCCATTCCTTGGTAGTCATTGTGATTGCCACACTCCTGCAAAGCAGACGCACGTAGCACCTGCATTACGGAGTCCCTCCTGTAAGAAGTTTGAATGTTGGATCCTCAAATGTATTGCAGAGAGCGGACTCCACCCTTACCGGCAACCTACCCGCCCTTCTCTATCCACTCTCGAAACTGTTGGATAAAAGCACCAAAGCCAGCCGCTGCCGATAGCGCCTGCGACTGCGGAGCCTGCCCCGTACGCACTGGCAGCAACCAAAAAGTGCAAACCGCCCTCTCCCCACCGCGAGGCCATGCCAAGTGCACCGTGCATGCCCTGTGACCGGTATAGAGGACGACTCCCAGGCCAACCCCGCTGCCCATATGCCAAGCAGCCGCGCTGGCCAGGACGCCCACCAGCCGTGGCGCGGTAACGGCTGGAGCAACTGACTGCAGCCGGGCTGGCTGCGGTCAGGGCAAACCCAAACGTCTTGGCATCAGGACGTTTGGGTTTGAAAAAATGCTTCAAGTGAAGGAGACTGCCGTGCAGGACCAATTGACGCACTATCACGCCATGGATAGACAGGAACTTATACGTCTTGCTGGTGAGCAAGCCCTGCTGCGCCGAGAAGTAGAAGAACTTAGCGCACAAAAAAATCGAGATATGCAGGCACTACGCAACCTGCCTGCTCAAATCGGTTTTTCCAACAACTGGCATAGCGATGGAATAGCAATTCTTGATCGGCTGAAAGATGCAGAATCCAAGCTAGCGAATGGCTATGCACGCTTGCATGAGCTGTCAAAACTCACGGGCATCAAATAACGCCTGACTGCCCTCCCCCAGCCCACCACCCGGTGGGCTTTTTTTCGCCCCTGCACAGGCTGCAGGGCCATGCAGCGAGCCTTTATGCCACTGTGCGGGTGTCAGCCGCGCCAGCTTCCCTCTTGGCTGGCGTGGTGGTGAAAAGGCTCGCTACATGGCAAACGCCAACACTTTTCAAGCCGGGTTGTGGGCCCAACTCCTCCCTCCCTCACTTCCCACGACACGCCAAGGCTGCAGGCTTTGCTTGGCACCGGCTTTCTTATTCCATGCGTCACGGAGAAAGACCATGCAAACCCCCACCACCGAAGCTGCGCACCAGCGCATACGCGCCAACGCGCCTGAGTACTTTGGGTTCAGCGATGTGGAAGACCCCACCATGTGGCTAGCCTTCTACCTAAAAAACTTGGCAGACCAGGTAGCACTGAAACACCTGTACCAGACGCAAGACTTTGACGAAGGCACCACACACGCCCTGCACTTTGCCAGCGTGCTGCTCACCGACAAGGTGTGCGAAACAGCCAAAGAGTGCCAACGCTGCGGCCTGCTGCCCTTTGCCTGGCATGGCACGCAGTACTTTCGCCGCCACTGCGCAACACAGGGGCCCATACATACCACCCACTGAGGTGGCTTTTTTACACCCCACAGGAGACCAGCCATGCACCACCTCTCAGGCCGCCTGACTTTGCCCCGTGTGTCCGTGTTGAACCCTGAGTTTCGCTACACCAGCGCCGCCGCTACCAACGTGGCCGAAACCATCGCCCGAGAGCGCCGCCTGCAAGCCCAAGAGCAAGCCCGGCAACGCAGTGGCAGCCATGCTGTCCAGCACACGCTGCCCGGCATACCCAGCCAAAACCGCCCCACGCGCCTGGTCGCAGGGCTGGGCCACAAAGTCATTGAACTGCCCTCTTTGTGATTGGAGAGCACATGCAACCCCGCGCCTACTATGTTCAAGTTGTCACACCCCAGGGCCGCAGCGCCTACATCACCCTGGCAGACGGCAGCTGCACCGCAGTTGCCCACGCCATGCAGCACTTCCCAAGCGCCCGCCGCATCAGCGCCAAGCCCGTGCGAACCAGCTCCGCTGGATGAACTGCTGCACCAGCTGCGCGCCCACGACCTGCGGCGCAAGCAGATTCTGAACGCTATCGAAACCAAAGCAGCCAGCGCACACCCAGCCTTTGCATCACTTCAAAACTACTTTGAAAGCGAGCAACGGCGTGCGCTAGGCGCTCTGAAATTTGCACACCGCAAGCTGCACCTATGACCACCACCAAACCCTACGGCTACTGGTCACGCAACGCACAGCGCATTGCGCAGCAGGCCCAGACCATGACCTGCGCACAGCTGGCCAAAGCCCACAACGCCACACCCAAGCAAATGCGCAACCAGCTGCACATCCTGGGCATACGCTGCGTCAGCGCCAAAAGCGCACGCCAGCAGCACCTGAGCCAGCTGTGCCAGCAATACACCGCCGCAGAAATTGCCGAGCTGGAGGGCAAAACCCTCTCAGCCACCTATCAGGAGCTGCAGCGCTACCAGCTCAAGGCCAAGCCCGGCAAATACCGCAAATGGACCAGCCAAGCCCTGGACAAGCTGGCACAAGACGCCAAGCAACACACCGCCAGCGCGTTGGCAGATCTGTATGGGCTGGAGCTCAAATACACCTACAAGCTGCTGCGCCGCCTGCAAATCACCGCCCAGCCTGCGCGCCCGCAGCCCAAGGCAAAACCAGCACCCAAGCCCCGGGCCACCCCCACACGCCCAGCCACGGCGCAACGCCCAGGCAGTAAGGCAGCAGAACAGCTGGTACCGCCCAAGGCGCCAGAAATCATCTGGCCCGCCCATGTGCAAGTGCAGCGCATTGCCACCTGCATACCTGCCAACGCCCCGCTATGCACCAGCACCAGCCGCAAACCACTGGTACTGGGCAAAAACTTCTGCAACGGCCCACGGGCCATCTAACGCACACACACCATGCAACACAGCAAGCTCACCCCCGTCCTGCTGGGCATAACCGGCCTGGCCAACGCAGGCAAAGACACACTGGCCCAGCTGCTGGCCACCCACTGCGGCGCCCGCACCATGGCCTTTAGCGACGGTATTTATGCCGAAGTAGCTGAAGCCTTTGACTGCACCATCACCGACCTTGCCCTGCGCAACACCAAAGAACAGCCCCAGCCCTGGCTGGCACTGGTGCACTGCCGTGACGTGGCCTTTGTGCAGCGCATGCAGGATCACTGCGCCGCCCAGGGCCACGCCCTGGACCTGACGGCACCACGCAGCCCCCGCACCATTCTGGAATGGTGGGGCACTGAATACCGCCGCCACCAGAACCCCGCCTACTGGGTCCACACCGTGCGCCAGCGCATCCAGCGCCTGCGCAGCGTGGGCTGCAAGATGCCCATAGTGATCAGCGACGTGCGCAAGGCTGACGAAGCCGCCATGCTGCGCGAGCTGGGCGGCCACCTGTGGCGCATCACCCGCCCCGGCAGCGAAGTGCAGACCGCCCACGCCACATCCACCACCGGCCAGAAATTTGCGCCAGACCTCACCCTCATCAACTGCCACGACATTGCGCACCTGCAGCACATTGCGCTGGTGCAGTGGTGGGAGCTGCTGCGCAAGTAAAGAAGCCACGCATCACACTGATACGCAATCACAGCCATGACAGCCCCCATACCGCCAGAGCCAGCACCCATTAACCGCGCCCAGCGCCGCGCCCTCAAACACAAGCGCGGCATAGCCGCGCCAACATGGGGCAGCGGCCGCATGATCAGCACCGCCGCCATTGACAAAGCCCACGCCTGCCGCCCCTTCACAGAAGAAGAAACCGCCACAGCCCACGCCCTCACGGCGCTGGCATGGCAAGCCCTGCAGGACGGCACCGGCACAGAAGACGACTTTGACCGCGTAGCCAAAGTCATCAACCTGGCCAAGATTCGCGCGCTGGAAATCAGCACCTGGCTGGCTGATGAGCTCGAAAAAGCACAGGACGCCATGACCGCCTGCAAAGCCCGCTTTGCCAAGCACGGGCGCTTTGGCTTCACCGGCCCGGAACTGCTGGTCATGCGAGACGCCCTGGCATACCAGGTCGAAATCGTCAACGCCAGCAGCCCGGAACAGATGCGCCGCGCCTACCGCGTGATGCACAGCACCCTCATCAAACAAGCCCAGGAACGCGCAAAGCAGGGCCTGCCGCCCATGCCAGACGAGCTGCGCGTGTAGAAGAAAGGAAGCCGCTCATGATCGGAGAACAGAGCACCGGCCACATCGACGGCCTGCACATCACCGCCGTCAGCCACCAGCCACCCCAGGCCACCTACCAGGGCCGCCCCGTGCGGCTGGCCATCATTGACGACAACGGCCAGATCCTGGCCGCTGGCGAGAGCGTAGCCAAAGAGCTGGAGGCCACCGTCATCAACTGCTACCGCAACACCCTGCGCGGCCAAGGCTTCCTGCGCGTACACAGCCAGCCCATCGCCGTGGCACAGCGCGTAGCGTGAGGGGGAGGCACATGCAAAAAAACAAAATCACACTGCCGCCCGAGCACAAATACTCCATTGAGGAGTACATCAATAACGACCCATTTCAAGGAGATGAGTCCGAGTTGACTTGCCGCAACATCGAAATACGCCGCGCCCGCAAGCCCCACAAATGCTTCAGCCTCAATGGACGGCAAGATCACGACATCCAGCCCGGCCAGCTCTACCGCTACGAAAAAGCATTGGTTGACGGTGACTTTTGGGGCGAATACCGCATCTGCCTGCACTGCATGGACAAATGGCTGGCCGACGACTACGCTGAAGAATGACCAAAAACAATAGCTACCAGCGCTTGACTGACGGGAGCTAGAGGCGAATTTCATTAAAAAACGCAGCCCACCCGCAGGTGGGCTTTTTTACATCCGTGTACCCTCATCAACTGCCACGACATTGCCCACCTGCAGCACATTGCGCTGGTGCAGTGGCACGAACTGGAACGTGACCACAACGCAAAAAGTTTGATAGCTGCCAGCGCTTGATAGATAAGCGCTAGAGGCCGATTTAACTCAAAACCCTAGCCCGCCACCTCGCGGGCTTTTGCTTTTCTGGAGCACACAAGCATGACCCCCACCCGCATCCTTACCGCCGAAGACCGCAAAAACCGCATCTACATTGCTGGCCCCATGACCGGCCTACCCGGCCTGAACTTTGACGCCTTCAACGCCAAGGCCGCCGAGCTGCGCGCCCGAGGCTGGCATGTGGAGAACCCCGCCGAGCACGGCATTCAGGAAGGCGCCACCTGGTCCGACTACCTGCGGCACGACATGGCCAGCCTTGCCACCGCCCTTGCCGCCAATGCCCAAAGACTGGAGAGGTGCAATTCATCCTCTGGTGGGCTGGCGAGCAAGGGCATGCTGAAGATTATTGGATTGCTATGGATAGGTCTTGGTGGCGGTATTTTGTGGCGTACGCAAATGAACACTAAATTTTAATTCAACACCTCTAATCATTCTCAATAATTAGATTTTTGAAATACTCTTTTAATTTATTATTTCTATTATCTATAGAGTCTGACTCGTTATATCTATCCACCATAACTTTTATTTTCATTATCTGATAAAACCTTCTTTCTATTTTCTCACAACCCAGTAAGTAATCAACAAATAATTTGGATTTAATCTTTTCATCCACTTCATCTAAATATTTTTTTGAAAACTCCTCTGTTTTATATAATTCTGATAGCAATATTTTCAAACTAATAATTGAATTCAATATTATTGTTGACCATTCAGCACTCAAATCCTCTTTTCTTATTGAATTAAGATGATTCAACAATTCTTCGAAGAAGAAGATTAAGCAAGAAAAAGATTTAACATCAACTTTATTAGTTTCTTCATTTATTGGATTGCAAATATCTTCAACTGAATTTTTTAAAAAACTGAGTTGTACAAAAAATTCCATCAACAATCCGCTAGCAGCCTCTCTTTTCGATCGCTCTTGAAGATTAAATTGATACCTTACATAATAGGCACCACCTAAGATTGCAAAAATAGAACCTATTGCTTGAGTCCAAGAAGCTAGACCATCATTTTCATTGACCCAGCAAAGCAATTCTTTACCAACTGCAGTTAGCAGAAGCAAAAAGAATAAAACAACCAAAAACAAAGCTGATGCAATAACCGACTGACTACGCGTCATCGGCCTGTACTTAGATTTATCCGACATGCCTACCCTCACTTCAGAAAAATTTAGGTGAGGTTAACCGTTTGAAGCATCGCTAGTAAAGCGATTACCACCAGCCCACCCGGCTCAAGCCGCGTGGGCTTTTTGTTTTGCCCTTGGAGCAACCATGAAGCGCGACGACTTCACACTCAGCCTGCCGCTGGGGCATGAGCTGATCATTGACAACTTTGCAGGCGGTGGCGGCACCAGCACCGGGCTGGAAGCTGCATTTGGCCGCCCTGTGGACATAGCCATCAACCATGACCCCGAAGCACTGGCCATGCACGCCCTCAACCACCCGCACACGCACCACCTGTGCGAAAGCGTGTGGGAGGTGGACCCCATCGAAGTCACCCGCAATCAGCCCGTGGCCCTGGTGTGGCTATCGCCTGACTGCAAGCACTTCAGCAAAGCAAAGGGCGGGACACCCGTGGAAAAACGCATCAGAGGCCTGGCATGGGTGGGCATGCGCTGGATTGCCAAGTGCAAGCCCCGCGTGCTGATGCTGGAGAACGTGGAAGAGTTCCAAGAATGGGGGCCGCTGATCATTGACGCCGATGGCAAGGCCCGCCCTGACCCTGCGCGCAAGGGCAAGACCTTCCAGAGCTTTGTGCGCCAGCTGCGCGGCTTTGGCTACCAAGTGGACTGGCGCGAGCTGCGTGCCTGTGACTACGGCGCACCCACCATCCGCAAGCGGCTTTTTCTGATCGCCCGCCGCGACGGCCTGCCCATCATCTGGCCAGACGCCACGCACGCAGAGCCCACAGACCGCCGCGTGCTTGCCGGCAAGCTGGCACCGCACCGCACAGCCGCAGAATGCATCGACTTTAGCCTGCCCGCAGAAAGCGTGCTTGGACGCAAGCGCCCACTGGTACCGAACACCATGCGCCGCGTGGCCAAGGGCCTGATGCGCCATGTGCTGACCAGTGCCGCGCCCTTTATCGTGAACACCCGCAACGGCGAACGCGCCGGACAACAGCCGCGGATTCGCAGAGTGGATCAGCCTTACTTCACCGTCACCGCGCAAGGCTCACAGGGCGCAGTGGCTGCGCCGGTGCTGGCACCTTTCATCAATGAGCATGCCAACGCCAGCAACCAGCGCACCATGCCTGCAGCCGAGCCCTTGCGCACCTTGTGCGCCCAGGTTAAAGGCGGGCATTTTTCCATGGCGGCAGCTCACTTGGTGGACATGGGCCACGGCGAAGGCGCATGCGGCACCAAGCGCTTCAGCCACGGACACCGCAGTATTAAGCAGCCACTCAACACCGTGACCGCAAGCGGTGCTACCAGCGCACTGACCACAGCCTTTCTGGAGCAAGCCAACGGCGGCTTCTATGAAGGCGACGGCCGTGCTGCTGATGCGCCCGTGTCCACCATCACGGCCGCAGGCAGCAACCAGCGCTTGGTGACCGCCTACCTGGTCAAGTACTACGGCAACGAAAAGGACGGCGTCAGTGTGGCTGAGCCCATGCACACCCTGCCCACCAAAGACCGCATGGGCTTGGTGCAGACGGTGCAAATGCCAGCAGCAGCACTTACAGCGGACCAGACCGAACGCGCCCGACAGTGCGCCCAGCTGCTGCACCAGTACTTGCCAGACCAATTTGGTGAACCCGCCGAAATGGTGCTGATGCAGCATGCAGGCCAGCTCTGGGTGCTGGTGGACATCACCCTGCGCATGCTCAAACCACGCGAGCTCTACCGGGCACAAGGGTTTCCAGAGCATTACCAGATTGATGAAATCCCCAACCCCGCCTACCTGTTCTGCGACGGCAAGCAGGTGGCGCAAGACCCGCTGAGCCTGCCACGCATCCCATTGAGCGCCACCGCCCAGGTGCGCATGGCTGGCAACAGCGTTTCACCACCTGCAGCCGCCGCACTGGTCAAAGCCAACTTTGCCCACGAACTGCGGATTTACGGTCTGCAGGCAGCTTAACTTTTATAGCTACCAGCGCTTGACTGACGGGCGCTAGAGGCGAATTTCATTAAAAAACGCAGCCCACCAGCCGGTGGGCTGTTTTGTTTTTCTGGAGAG
>ENA-UOJC01001057-UOJC01001057.1-human-gut-metagenome-genome-assembly--contig:-C104-NODE-1057-length-41349-cov-25.032596_pt1 | contig 41349 bp, 32 predicted proteins | sample MGYA00242339_ERZ723886 | MGnify/ENA metagenome assembly ERZ723886 | reverse complement strand
CAATACATTTCTTACCGCCGCCCAGGCGGTCTGCCGCGAAACGGCAGAATAAAATAATGAAATCATTTTATTAAGAAATAGTATTAAGAATGGCAGAAGCCCCGATAGCGGTCGATGAAGACCTTGCTCTGCTTCAGACTGTCCACCCCGGCGGCCAGCTTCAGCCGCAGGGTAGGCTCCTTGGCGGCGGCCAGGAAGGTCACCCGACTGCTGTAATCCGGGTCGGCGCACAGGGCGCTGACCGCCTCGAAGTTCAGGCTGGTCAGAGTGAAGAGCACGTCGCCGGCCTTCTGCTTGATGTCCTTGATGCTGACCTCCTTGGCCTTGGCTCGGAGCAGGGCAATGTCGATGAGGTTGAGAACCCCTCTCGGCGGCTCGCCATACCGATCCACAATCTCGTCCAGCAGATCGTCCGCGTCCTCCTGGTTGCGGATGGCGGCCATCCGCCGGTACAGATCCATCCGTTCCTCTCCCCGGGATACATAATTCTTGTCCACGTTGGCGGTGACGTTCAGGTCGGCGGTGCATTCCGGCGCCTTGGGAGCGGCCCCCTGCTCTTCGAGAACCGCCTCATCCAGCAGCTTCAGATACATGTCATAGCCCACGCTCATCATGTGGCCGGACTGCTCGGAGCCCAGCAGATTGCCGGCGCCCCGGATTTCCAGATCCCGCATGGCAATCTTGAAGCCGGAGCCGAACTCGGCGAAATCCCGGATGGCACTCAGCCGCTTTTCCGCGATTTCCGTCAGATTCTTGTCCGGGCGGTAGGTGAAGTAGGCGTAGGCGTGGCGGGTGGAGCGGCCAACCCGTCCCCGCAGCTGATGAAGCTGGCTCAGGCCGAACCGGTCGGCGTTTTCAATAATCAGGGTGTTGGCGTTGGGGATGTCCAGGCCGGTCTCGATGATGGTGGTGCACACCAGCACCTGAATGTCCCCGTCGGTCATGGCCTGCATCACGTCTCCCAAAGCGTCCTCACCCATCTGGCCGTGGGCCACTCCGATACGAAGACCTGGAATCCGCCGCTGGAGGGCGCTTGCGCATTGGTCAATGGTTTCCGTCCGGTTATGGAGGTAATAGACCTGACCGCCCCGCTCCACCTCCCGGCGGATGGCATCGTCAATGACGGCGTTGTTGTGCTCCAGGACGAAGGTCTGCACCGGGTACCGGTCCGCGGGGGGTTCTTCAATGGTGGACATATCCCGAATGCCGGACAGAGCCATATTCAGGGTTCTGGGAATGGGGGTAGCGGATAGGGTCAGCACGTCCACACCCTTGGACATTTCCTTCAGACGCTCCTTGTGGGTCACGCCGAATCGCTGCTCCTCGTCAATGATCAGCAGCCCCAAGTCCTTGAACTGGACGCTTTTTTGCAGCAGCTTGTGGGTGCCGATGATCAGATCCACAGAGCCCGCTGCCAGATTGCGCAGGGTTTGCTGCTGCTGTTTTGGGGTGCGGAACCGGCTGAGCACGTCAATGTTCACCGGAAAGCCCCGGAACCGGGCTACGGCGGTGGTGTAGTGCTGCTGGGCAAGCACCGTGGTGGGCACGAGAATGGCCACCTGCTTGCCGTCCATCACGGCTTTCATCACTGCCCGGAGGGCGACTTCCGTTTTGCCGAAGCCTACGTCGCCGCAGAGCAGCCGATCCATGGGGGTGGGGGACTCCATATCCCGCTTGATGTCCGCGATGCAGCGCAGCTGATCGTCGGTTTCCGGGTAGGGGAAGTTGTCCTCAAATTCTTTCTGCCAGGGGGAGTCGGCGGCGAAGGCGAAGCCCGGCTGCCGCTTCCGGGCGGCGTAGAGCTGAATCAGTTCCCCAGCCATATCCTTGGCGGCTTTTCTTGCCTTGGCCTTGGTCTTCTGCCAGGCATCGGAGCCAATCTTATTCAGCCGGACATTGCTGTCCTCACTGCCGCCGCCGATGTATTTGCTCACAAGATCCAGCTGGGTGGCGGGGACGAACAGGGTGTCGCTGCCCTGGTAGGCGATTTTGATATAGTCCTTCACCGCGTTGTCCACTTTGATCTGCTCCATGGCCACGAACCGGCCGATGCCGTAGTTTTCGTGAACCACCAGATCGCCGGGGGTCAGATCGGTGAAGGCGCTGAGCTTCTGCCGGTTGGTGGAGCCGGTCTTTTTTCTGGGAGCGACCTTTTTCTTGACTTCCCCACGGGAGAGCAGCTGGCCTTCGGTAAGAATGGTCAGATGGCTCAGGGGATACTCCATGCCATAGGGCAGGCTGCCGTCGGTGAGCAGAATCTGTCCGGGACTCGGCAGGGTGGTCAGGGGAATACAGATAAAAGAGGACAGATTTTTGCCCCGGAGCATTTCCTGCAAAAGCTCCGCCCGCCGCCGGGTGCCGCAGAGCACCAGAGAGCCGAATTCCTGCTTCTGGTAGTGCTGCAAATCGGAAGCGGCGGTGTCCAGATTGCCGCCGTAGCCCGGCAGCTGCTTGGCGGTCATGGGATACAGCTGCTTGGGCGGGCAATCCTCAGGATAGGAGGCTCCGCCGAAGGTATCGAAGAACAGCACCGTCTTGTTTTTCAGCCCGGCGCAGAAATCCTCCCACTGGCACACATAGTCGCAAAGCTCCCCGGCCACCAGGCCGGCTTGCAGGAGGCTGTCCAGCTGCATCCCCATCTCGTCACTGCGGCTTCGGGCGGCACGGTGCAGGCTCGATTGGTCACAGAGCACCACCAGGGCATCTTCCGGAATGTAGTCGGCAGCGGTGGCCATTTCCGGATAAATCAGAGCCATATACCGGTCGGAAGCTGGATTGTGCAGGTTATTTTCGTATTTTTCCAGATCCCGGCTGAGAGTGGTGACGAGAAGCTCGTTGACGTTTTTCCGTCGCTTCTGCCGGGCGATCAGATTTGTCAGGTCGTGGCACAGGCCGCTCAGCCCTCTTGGGTGGAGCCCGGGCTGGGTCTCGCCTACGGGCAGGACGGTGACGCAATCCGTGTTTTCGTTCCGCCGCTGGGTCTGGGGGTCAAAATAGCCCATGGTATCCAGCTCATCGCCGAAGAACTCCGCCCGGATGGGCTGGTCGTTTGCCGGGGAGAAAATGTCCAGGATTCCGCCCCGGAGGGCGAACTGTCCCGGCCCTTCCACCATGCCGCAGCGGCTGTAGCCCGCGGCCACCAGCCGGGCGGTCAAATCGTCCATGGAGTATTCCTTGCCAATTTCCAGCCGGAAGGAAGCTTCCTTCAGGATTGCCGGCGGCATGGTGCGAAGGCTCATAGACTCCCAGCTCATAATCTGCATGGGGGTGCGCCCCTGACACAGATCATAGAGCTGACGAAGCCGCTTCTGCTCCCAGGAGCGGGACACCACGGCGGCATCGTAGAGCGTCAGCTCCCGGCCGGGCAGAACCGGCACATCCGCTTCCAGAAAGCTCTTCAGCTCTTCCTGAAGCCGCCGGGCGGCAATGTCGTCCTGACACAGGAGCACCATGGGTCTGCCCAGCTCCCGACAGAGCCCGGCTAAGATATGGCTCCGGTTTATTTGGCCGATGCCGGTGATGGCAACGTTTTCTCCCTGCCGGAGACTTTCCAGAGCCCCGGTGTATTCGGGCATTTTTTTCAGCAGGGAAAACAGCTGTTCGATCATTTCTTCACCTCATTTTTCGGAACGCGGCAACGCGGAAAGAGAAGTTTCTTCTCTTTCCGTGAGTTTGAAAAATACAAATTCCAGAGAATTACAAAGGCTGGAATCTATGCGATTTTTTGCGACAAAAGTGTAGGGGCAACCATTGGCCGCCCGAAAAGGAGCGGTTTTGCGCATAAAAATGACAGAATTCTCGGGCGGCCAATGGCCGCCCCTACATTCCATTTCCCCGAAATGGATTCATTTATGGGGTCAGGGATGAGAACCGTTAAACCGATTGGCCGCTTCCGGTACCCCCTTGTCGATGATAGCAAGTGCCGCCTGACCGGCGTTTTCCAGAGATACGGCCATAGCCTTTTCGTCCAGGGCAGAGAAGCTGCCCAGCACCCAATCCGCCAGGTCGTAGTCCGGGTTGGGCTTGGCGCCAACGCCGATTTTCACCCGGGGGAAGTCCTGGCTGCCCAACTCCTGGATGATGGATTTGATGCCGTTGTGTCCTCCGGCAGAACCCTCTGCCCGAACCCGCAGCCGTCCGGGAGCCAGGGAGATATCGTCAAACAGGACGATCATTCGCTGGGGCGGAATTTTGAAGAAGGCGGACAGCTGCACCACGGACTTACCGGACAGATTCATATAGGTCTGGGGCTTGAGAAGGTACAGCTTGATGCCGTTGTAGGTTGTCTGGGTGTAAAGCCCCTGGAACTTCAGCTTATCCACCTTGGCGTTCAGCTTTCCGGCCAGAATGTCCAGGGCCCGGAAGCCGCAGTTGTGCCGGGAACGTTCATATTCCTTACCGGGATTGCCAAGGCCGACGATGAGCCAGGCATCCTGGGGTGTGCTCTTGAACATAGTCTATGCTCCTATAATCTTTATGATTTCCGGTTATTATACCACGGAAAACGGAAGAAAGGCAATATCTGTTTCAAACAAAAAAACGATGGGAATCCCATCCCTTTCTATACGGTAAACGAAATTTTGTTTGAAAAACATCTTGAGACTTTTCTTCTGTTGTGCTATACTGAACGGAACGAATCCTGAAAAATAAGGGGTAACAGAATGAACGATACAATCCGCATTCAGGGCGCCAGAGAGAACAACCTGAAAAACGTGAATTTGACCATTCCCAGAGACAAGCTGGTGGTGTTTACCGGCCTTTCCGGCTCCGGAAAATCCAGCCTTGCCTTTGATACCATCTATGCCGAAGGCCAGCGCCGGTATGTGGAGAGTCTGAGCTCCTACGCCCGGCAGTTCCTGGGCCAGATGGATAAGCCGGATGTGGATTCCATTGACGGTCTGTCACCGGCCATTTCCATTGACCAGAAGACCACCTCCAAGAATCCCCGCTCCACCGTGGGCACGGTGACGGAAATCTACGATTATCTGCGCCTTCTGTGGGCTCGGGTTGGCGTGCCCCACTGCCCCAAGTGCGGTAAGGAAATCCGCCGCCAGACCATCGACCAGATCGTAGACCGGGTGGAGGCTCTGGGGGAGGGAACCCGTTTCCTGGTGCTGTCTCCCATCATCCGGGGGAAGAAGGGCGAGCATAAGAAGGTGTTCGAGGATGCCAAGAAGTCCGGCTTCGCCCGGGTACGGGTGGACGGCATCCAGTATGACCTGACCGAGGAAATTCCCTGCGAGAAGAACAAAAAGCACACCATCGAGCTGGTGGTTGACCGGCTGGTGCTGAAAGAAGGCTTGCGCCGCCGGCTGACGGACTCCATTGAGACCGCCTGCAATCATTCCGGGGGCCTTGTCACCATCGAACTGCCCAAAACCGGGGAGGAGCTGAGCTTTTCTCAGAACTACGCCTGTGAGGACTGCGGCATCAGCCTGACGGAGCTGGAGCCGAGGATGTTCTCCTTCAACAATCCCAGCGGCGCCTGCCCCAGCTGTATGGGTCTGGGCTTCCGGCTGGTGGCGGATGAAGATCTGGTGATTCCCGACCGGGACAAGTCCATTCTGGACGGAGCCATCCAGGCCTCCGGCTGGTCCAGTGCCCGGACGGATTCCGTGTTCCGGATGTATTTTGAGGCGCTGGCTCAGAAGTACCACTTCTCCCTGTCCGTTCCCGTGAAGGAGCTGTCTGACGAGGCCATGCGGGTCATTCTCTACGGCACCGGCGGGGAAAAGCTGCGGATGACTTACAACCGGGGCAACGGCATGGGAGTGCTGGAGCAGCCCTTCGAGGGCATTCTGAACAACATCTCCCGGCGGTTCCGGGAGACCCAGTCCGATGCCGCCCGGAAGGAGCTGGAAGAGTGCATGTCCAGCGCCCCCTGCCCCCAGTGCGGCGGCAACCGGCTGTCGGACATTGCCCGAGCGGTGACGGTAGGGGGTCTCGGAATCATGGACTTCTGCGCCCTGAGCGTCGAAAAAGAGCTGAAATTCATGAATGACCTCCGCTTGGAGGGAAATATGGCGGTGATTGCCCAGCAGATCGTAAAGGAAATCCGCTCCCGGCTGCAATTTCTGTCGGATGTAGGCCTGGGCTATCTGACCCTGGCCCGTTCCTCCGGTACCCTGTCCGGCGGCGAGAGCCAGCGAATCCGGCTGGCTACTCAGATCGGTTCCTCCCTGATGGGGGTGCTGTACATTCTGGACGAGCCCTCCATCGGCCTGCATCAGCGGGATAATGACAAGCTGCTGGAAACGCTGAAGCATCTGCGGGACATCGGCAACACCCTGATCGTGGTGGAGCACGACGAGGACACCATGCGTGCGGCGGACTTCATCGTGGACGTGGGCCCCGGGGCGGGAAGCCACGGCGGCGAGATCGTCGCCGCGGGCACGGTGGATGAGATCATCGCTTGCCCCCGTTCCATCACCGGCCAGTATTTGTCCGGGGTGAAGAAGATTCCGGTGCCCACCACCCGACGGGTCGGAAACGGCCAGCACCTGACCGTCCGGGGAGCCTCGGAGAACAACCTGAAGAACGTGGATGTAGAGATTCCCCTGGGAACCTTCACCTGCGTCACTGGTGTGTCCGGCTCCGGCAAGTCCAGTCTGGTCAACGAGGTGCTGAATAAGACTTTGCTTGCCAAGCTGAACCACGCCCGCACCCGCCCCGGCGCCTGCCGGTGTGTGGAAGGCATCGACCAGCTGGACAAGGTCATCGACATCGATCAAAGCCCCATCGGCAGAACCCCCCGTTCCAATCCGGCCACCTACACAGGCCTCTTCAACGATATCCGGGATCTGTTCGCCTCCACCAACGACGCGAAAATCCGGGGCTACGGCCCGGGTCGGTTCAGCTTCAACGTCAAAGGCGGCCGGTGCGAGGCCTGCTCCGGCGACGGCCTGGTGAAAATTGAAATGCACTTCCTGGCGGATGTGTACGTTCCCTGCGAGGTCTGCCACGGCGCCCGTTATAACCGGGAGACCCTGGAAGTCCAGTACAAGGGCAAGAATATCGCCCAAGTGCTGGATATGACCGCTGAGGAAGCGGTGGATTTCTTCGAGAATCTGCCGAAGATCCGCAGAAAGGCACAGACTTTGGTGGAGGTGGGCCTGGGCTATGTAAAGCTGGGTCAGTCCAGCACCACTCTGTCCGGCGGCGAGGCTCAGCGGGTGAAGCTGGCCACGGAGCTGGCACGGGTGTCCACAGGCCGAACCATCTATATTCTGGATGAGCCTACAACGGGTCTTCACGCGGCGGACGTGCACAAGCTTATCGAGGTTTTGCAGCGGCTGGTGGACGCGGGAAATACAGTGCTGGTTATCGAGCACAACCTGGATGTGATCAAAACCGCCGATCACATCATCGACCTGGGCCCGGAGGGCGGCGACGGCGGCGGATACATTGTCGCCACCGGTACTCCGGAGGAGGTCGCCCAGATTCCCGAAAGCTATACCGGCCAGTATCTGAAAAAGTATCTGTAAAATGTTCGTAGAAACGAAAAAGGCTCCCCTTGCTGATCAAGGGGAGCTGGCAAAAATCTTTGATTTTTGACTGAGGGGATCAGAACTTCCTATAGATGCCCTCATCCGTCTCGCACTTGCGTGGGACGTGCGAGCCACCTCTACATTATGGAGCAATTGCCATCGGCAATTGTTGGATTTGAATTCGCTGCGCGGAGCACCACCCCAAGGGAAGGCACTAGATTTCCTTTTTATAAAGCGAAACCGGCAGGCAGTCAGAAAGCTCCGTCAGAGCGTGATCCCGCTCTCCGGCGTAGTCGATGCGCATGGTGGGAGACCGGAGAACCCCGGCGGTTTCCCGGCGCAGGGCAATGGTCAGGGTGACCCGAGTGCCCCAGCCCTCCGGCTGGTCGATGAGCACCGCGCCCCCGTGAGCGGCTGCCGCCGAGCGCACCAGCACCATGCCCAGACCCAGGCCGAACCGACTGTCCTCAATGCCCGGCTGACGCAGATACCGGCTGAAGAGATTCCCCTGAATCTCCTGGGCAATGCCGGGGCCGTTGTCCCATACGCTCAGCCGCAGAGACGTTCCTCCTGTGAAGAGCGTGACTCGGACGGTGCCGCCTTTGGGAGTGAACTTGAAAGCGTTGGACAGCAGATTCAGCACTGCCCGCTCCAGCAAATCCCGGTCGGCAAGGCACAGAAGGGGCTTGGACAGCCCCTGATACTCCAGGCGGATTCCGGCGGTCTGGGCAAAAACAGCGGTTTTCTCGAACAATTCATCAAAAAATGCAGTTAAATCCGCCGTCTCCATCCGGGCATTTCCCGGCCAGCGTCCCGCGTCGGACATATTTCCCACCATACGAAGCAGCTGGTACAGCCCCCGATTCAGGGCAGCTGCCTGGGGATTGTTTTCCTCGCACATTGCCTGAACCCCGTGCATGACCGCTGACAGGGGAGAGCGAAGCTCCCGGGCGGCCAGGGACAGTGCCTGTAAGGCGGTGTCTCCGTTGTCCGACTCCAGAGTAAACACATCCGCAGAGCCGTCTTTGGTCACGCAGCCCTGGAAGGTGGTGTCGGATAGGTTCAGCTGCACATACAGACATCCGGTTTGAAAGTTCTGGTAGCTTTCCAGCCCGGAGGTGATGAGCGGCGCAATGTCCATGCCCGGCTCCAGCAGCAAACCCTGGGCAGCGGCGTTGACCTGGGTAATCCGACCCTCTTCCACATAGAAGCCCGGGCGGATCAGCAGATTCAGCCAATCCCGCAATTCTTTGTTCTTCTCCATAATGCCCTCCCAATCCACTTCCAGTTTGCGCAGTATTTCCGAAAACTTACCCGGCGCAATTCGACAGTATCCCTATCATAGCGGGAAATGACCAAAATAGCAAGGGGGATTTTTTATGGCAAATCCGTCAACCCATAAGGGTCACCGGGAACGACTGAAAAATCGGTTTCTCGGTACAGGCCTGGACAGCTTTACGGACGTGCAGGCCTTGGAGCTGCTGCTGTTCTACGCCATCCCCATGAAGGACACCAATCCCATTGCCCATGCCCTTCTGAGCCGGTTCGGCAGCCTTTCTCAGGTGCTGGACGCACCGGTGGAGGAGCTGAAGAAGGTGCCGGGAATCAGCGACCACGCGGCAGTGCTGCTGCATTTGACCACGGAGCTGGCCAGATTTTACCAGGTGGACAGCGCCCAGCGGGTGGAGGTGCTTACTTCATTAGATGCCTGCGGAGCCTATTTGGTGCCCCGATTCTTCGGCCGGAAGGTGGAGACGGTGTTTCTCCTTTGCCTGGATGCCAAGTGCAAGGTGCTCTGCTGCCGCCAGATCGGGGAGGGGAGTGTGAACGCTGCCAGCATTTCCGTGCGCAAGGTGGTGGAAACGGCTCTGAACGCCAACGCCACCTCAGTGGTGCTGGCCCACAATCACCCCAGCGGCGTGGCTCTGCCCTCGGCGGACGATGTCCAGACCACCCAGCGGATTGCCCAGGCCCTCCACGCGGTGGACATTGTGCTGATCGACCACATTGTGGTTGCCGAGGGAGACTACATTTCCATGGTGCAGTCCGGCTATTCCTTTGAGCCAGGGCTGCTTCCCTGAGGAGGAACAATATGGATCATTTCAAACTGGTATCCGAATACAAGCCCTCCGGCGACCAGCCGGAGGCCATTGAAAAGCTGGTGAACGGTGTCAACTGGGGACTGCATGAGCAGACTTTGCTGGGCGTTACCGGCTCCGGCAAGACCTTCACCATGGCCTCCGTCATTGAGAAGGTGAACCGTCCCACTCTTGTGCTGGCTCACAACAAGACCCTGGCTGCCCAGCTTTGCAGCGAGTTCCGGGAGTTTTTCCCGGAAAACGCGGTGGAATATTTCATTTCCTATTACGATTACTATCAGCCTGAGGCCTACATCGCTCACACGGATACCTACATCGAGAAGGATTCTTCGGTGAACGAGGAGATCGACCGGCTGCGCCACAGCGCCACTTCCGCCCTCTTTGAGCGGCGGGATGTGATTGTGGTCAGCTCCGTCAGCTGCCTGTACGGTCTGGGCGACCCCATCGACTATAAAAGCATGGTGATCTCCCTCCGGGTAGGCCAGGAGTATCCCCTGGACGAGGTGCTCAAGAAGCTGACGGAAATCCGCTACGAGCGAAACGACCTGGATTTCTCCCGGAACAAGTTCCGTCTCCGGGGGGACACGCTGGAGATTTATCCGGCCTACTGGTCGGGACGTGCCATCCGGGTGGAGTTCTTTGGGGACGAAATTGACCGGATCAGCGAAATCAACGCGGTTTCCGGCATTGCCGAGCGGTTTGTGGAGCATGTGGCCATCTATCCCGCCAGTCACTATGTGGCCTCCAAGGAAAAGCTTCACCGAGCAATGCTGGAAATTCAGCGGGAGTGCGACGACCAGGTGGCCTTCTTCCGAGCCAACGACAAGCTGATTGAGGCTCAGCGGATTGCGCAGCGTACTGCCTACGATCTGGAAATGCTGACGGAAATCGGCTTTTGCAGCGGCATCGAGAACTATTCCCGGGTGATTCAGGGGCGGGCGCCGGGTACGCCGCCTACCACGCTTTTGGATTATTTTCCTAAGGATTTCCTCATGTTCATCGATGAAAGCCATGTGACTCTGCCTCAGTGCCGGGCTATGTACGCCGGTGACCGGAGCCGGAAGGATGCCTTGGTGAATTACGGCTTCCGGCTGCCCTCGGCCTACGATAACCGGCCTCTGAACTTCCCGGAGTTTGAGCAGAAGATCAACCAGGTGATTTATGTATCCGCGACCCCTGCCGACTATGAGCGAACCCGTTCCGGTCAGATCGTGGAGCAGGTAATCCGGCCCACCGGACTTCTGGATCCACAGGTGGAGGTTCGTCCCATTGAGGGACAGATTGACGACCTGATCGGAGAAATCAACGCCCGCTCTGCCCGGAATGAACGGGTGCTGGTGACTACCCTGACCAAGAAAATGGCAGAGGATTTGACGGTTTACCTGCAAAAGGCGGGCATCAAGGTGCGCTACATGCACTCGGACATCGGGGCCATGGAGCGCATGGAGATCATCCGTGACTTGCGGATGGCGAAATTCGATGTTCTCGTGGGCATTAACCTCCTGCGCGAGGGTCTGGACTTGCCGGAGGTGAGCCTGGTTGCCATTCTGGACGCGGATAAGGAGGGCTTCCTGCGCAGTGAGACCAGTCTGATTCAGACCATCGGTCGGGCGGCTCGGAACGCCGAGGGCAAGGTCATTCTCTACGCCGACACGGTAACCCCCTCCATGCGGGTTGCCATGGACGAAACCGCCCGCCGCCGGGAGATTCAGGATGCCTACAACAAGGCTCACGGCATCGTGCCCAAGACCGTCATCAAGTCCGTCCGGGATCTGATCGAGATTTCCTCTCCCACCGCCGAACGCAGGGGCAGAACCGGCGTGAAGATGACGAAGGTGGAAAAGGAAAAGGAAATCGCCCGCCTGGAGAAGCAGATGAAGGAGGCGGCCAAGATGATGGAATACGAGTACGCCGCCGTCTTGCGGGATCAGATCATCGAACTCCGGGGAAACGGTGTGTAATCCGCAATGCGCCCTTCGGAAGAACAAAAGCCCTCGCTGCGTTCCGCGGCGAGGGCTTGCTCATTTTCTGATAAACTGAAATCTTGGCCCATGGTAGCCGTCCCGGTCAACGGTTTCCGTCCACATGGCAGCCGGGCGCACCCACAATCCGTACTCGCCGTACAAGGCACGGTAGACCACCATTTCCTCCTGGGTCTCCGAATGCCGGGCCGCCCCGATGACTTCATAGAGATTTCCCTTGAAATGCCGGTATTTTCCTGGTTTGATTTCCATAATTCCTCCTGAAAGAAAGCTCCGGAGAAAATCTCCGGAGCTTTTGCTATGTTTTAGATCAGCCGGTAGGCACGCTGCCCCGAGTGGACAGTTCCAGAACGGCGTTGGTATCGAACAGACCGGAGAACTGACTGGACTTGTGCTGCATGTTCTCGCCGGTGACCATCAGCCGGTTCTGACGGACATAGGTGTCGTTGATCTCCGTCAAAGGAGACTGGTCGTTGGAGATGAAGTACCGGAAGCCGCTGGTATACATGGCTCGGAAGGCGGCATTGCCGTCACCGTAATCCGTCAGACGGCTCTGCTTGGCGAAGACGAAGGTGTCCACCTGGCCGATGACGTTTACCACCTGAGAGGCCCAGCTTTGCAGATCCGCCTGGATCTGGGCGGCACTGAGCTTGCCGTAGGCATCGTTCTTGTAGGTATAGCAGGCGATGGTGTAGCCCTTATCCCGCAGAGCGTTGGTGATGGTCTTGGCACCGGCAACCTGCTCATCGTAGTACTGCTGGCTGACGGAGCTGATATAAGCGGTGTTGCAGCGGTAGCCGAACACGCCCTCATGGCCGGTGACTGCCAGGATGGCACGGGCTCCCTGGTAGCAGAAGTCCGGATGCTGGCTGATGAAATCCTCCAGAATGGGAACGAAGTCGTAGTTGCCGGTAAGGGTTTGGCCTGCGGCGTCGATGTACTCGGCCTTAATGTCGCCGTTGGCATCCACCACCAGTTTGTTGGCAAAGCCGTCACCCTTGGCGTCTGCCTTGCCGTCGCCGTCGCCGTCCACCATGTAGGCGAAGTAGTTGACCATGGTCTCCGTCAGCATGACGGGCTTCTTGCCCTCAGGCAGCATGATGGATTTGACCATGAACTTTTCGTTGCCCTCCAGATCGGTCTGGGCAGAGACAAAGCTGTTGAAGTCCACCAGAACATAGCCGTTGTTGTACAGCTGGTTCAGAATCTTGGAGAATTCTCCGGTGGTGACGAAATTCTTGTTGTAGCTGCCGCCGAACTCGGTATCCGCCTTGGCTCGGGTCATGTCCTCAATGAGCACATGGAAGCTCAGGTTGGGAATCAGAGTAGGATCCTTGTATTCCACCAAGGCACTCTTGGCGGTTTCGTATTCCGCACGCTTGCTGGCAATGTCCGGATGCTGGGTCAGGTCGCCTACGGATTCCAGCTTTTCAATGGCCTTGTCGTAGTCATAGCCCGCGGCCAGACGCTCGGCCTCGGCCACAATCTCCTGGCTTTGCGCTTCCAGCTGCTCCGCCTGGGACAGGGAAGCATCCAGCTGGCTCTGCTGATTCTGCTTTTCAATCCGCCGCCGGTCGATCACATTGGACAGCGATCCGATGACAAAGGTCAGAACCAGAATGAGGGACACGCAGACCAGAATGGGAGGCAGATAAACCTCCTTGAAAATCTGACCCTTGGTCTTTCTCCTGCGGCGTCGGGGGTTGTCCGGATCCATCGGTTCTTCCACCAGCTCTTTGTGAAGCACCGGCGCAAAGTACAGGTCATAGAATTTCCCGAAGAAATTGGGCATCTTCAGCTTGGGCAGCTTGATCTGCTTTTTGGGCTTCTTGGGGGCATCCTCTTCCTCGCCGTCCTCCGGGTACTCGCCCTGATCTTCCTCATCGTAAACCGTATCCTCGGCTACACCCTCGTCATATTCGCCGGGGTCGCCGTAATCCACGTCCTCGGTCTGATCGTAGCTCCCGTCCTGCGCAGGCGCCTCACTGAAATCCCCGTCCTGCGCCCACTCGTCTTCCTCCGGCTCGACAGGAGCCTGGGACTCCTGAGAGGCCTGAGGGGCGGAGCCCATATTCAGAAAGTCATCCAGATCTCCGTCCGCGTCAAAGCTGCCGCCGGAACTGCGGCGGGAGAGAATTTCCGGATCGGTGTTATCGTCATAGGCTTCCTGCTTGCCGTCGGAGTCGTCGTCAAAGCCGTAAGCCTCGTCAAAGTCAAAATCAATATCGAAATCCTTATTGGACATTGGTCATCCCTACCTTCGTGGTATAGTCATCGATATTGTACCATTGTCTATTGAAAAAAGCAAGAACAATTGGCGAGTTTGCAAAAAATTCACGGCACTCTGGTCAGGAACCAACCGGGACGGACTTGCAAAGCCGGGGAGAATATGCTATGATTTCGGGAAAGAAACGGCTTTGCCGGAAATGAGAGGAAATGCAAGTGGAAAAAATCGCGAGCTTTACCGTTGACCACATAAAGCTTCTGCCGGGACTGTATGTTTCCCGGAAGGACAAGGCCGGTGCCGAGACCGTCACCACCTTCGACCTGCGGCTGACAAAGCCCAACGAGGAGCCGGTGATGAACACCGCCGAGGTGCACACCATCGAGCATCTGGGAGCAACCTATTTGAGAAACGAGCCGACATGGAAGGATAAGGTCCTCTACTTTGGCCCCATGGGCTGCCGGACGGGCTTTTATCTGCTGCTGGCCGGGGACTACAGCTCCCGGGATGTGCTGCCTCTGGTGACGGAGTGCTTCCGGTTCATCCGGGACTACCGGGACGCGGTTCCCGGTGCCAGCCCTAAGGACTGCGGCAATTACCTGGACATGAATCTGCCCATGGCCAACTACTGGGGCGCAAAGTATGTCGGTGTTCTGGAAAATGCCGACAAAACCCGGCTGAATTATCCGGAATAAGGAGAATTTTATGAAAAAACTCGGAATTATTGGTGCCATGCAGGTGGAAGTGGAAATATTGCTCGGCGAAATGGAGAACCGGCAGGAGCGGGTCATTGGTGGTAGCACCTTCCATGCGGGAACGCTGGCGGGGCTGGACGTGGTGGTGGTGCAGTGCGGCGTGGGCAAGGTCAACGCGGCAATGTGCGCCCAGATTCTGTGCGACTGCTTTGGCGTCACTCACCTGGTGAACACGGGAATTGCCGGTTCCCTGAACGCGGAACTGGATATCGGTGATCTGGTGGTGAGCACCGATGCCATGTACCATGACTTTGACTGCACTCACTTTGGCTATCCCTACGGCCGGGTGCCGGGCATGGATGTGACCGCCTTCCCGGCAGACAGGCCTCTTTCGGACTTGGCCTTCGCCGCGGCGGAGCAGGGGAACCCAGGCCATACCCGCCGGGGCAGAATTGCCAGCGGAGACCGGTTCGTAGCGGAAAAAAGCGTCAAAGAGGGGATTATTGCCGCCACCGGCGGCTTGTGCACGGAGATGGAGGGAGCGGCCATTGCCCAGACCGCCTATCGGAACGGAGTTCCCTTCGTAATCCTCCGGGCCATTTCCGACAAGGCCGATGACAGTGCCCAGATGGACTATCCCACCTTTGAGCGGCTGGCTGCCCACCGATGCGCCGAGGTCACCCGCAGATTGGCGGAAAAGCTGAAAGAGTAAAACAGAACGCCGGACTCGTTTCTTTCAAGCCTTCCCCTCCGGGGTGGTGCTCCGCGCAGCGAATCAAAATCTAACAATTGCCAGTGGCAATTGCACAATCATTTATCGGTGGCACGGCATAGCCGTGACGGATGAGGGCAAAGAATACTTCCCGGCTTAGAAAACCTCCGTAAGAATCTGTAGGGAGCTGTCTCAAAATAGCAAAGTGCCAAAATAGAACAATGTCATTGCGAGCCAGTGCTCACACTGGCGTGGCAATCCCCTCGATTTTCAAACATCTACGTTAGGAAATCTTGGATTTTACGCCTATCCGGGGGATTGCCACACCAGTGACATCGGTCACTGGTTCGCAATGACATTGTATATTTTGGCTATTTTGACCCATAGGGGCACTTAACGAGACAACCCCATTCAGGCTTTAACACGTTTCCCATCGGGCCGATGAGGGCATCGGCCCCTACGAGTTCTGAATCGGTTCCCGGAATGACCGGAGGATTCCCTCTGGTCACAACCCCCTTCAAATGTCCGAGAACCTGTGAAAAACGCACTGGTGCGGGAGCACCCACTGCTCCCTTGTGCAAAGGGAGCAGTCAAAAATCTTTGATTTTTGACTGAGGGATTGTCAAAATATGGAAGTTCTGATCCCCTCAGTCATGGCCTTGCGGGAGACGGCCATGACAGCTCCCCTTGTTCAGCAAGGGGAGCCTTTGGGTGCTCCCGCGCCAGTGCGTTTTTCGGAAATAAGATGCCCCCGGTTCGCAGAACCGGGGGCATCCTTGCGTCTATTGTGTCTATTGCGTTTTTGCGTCTATTGCGTTTTTCAGAAATCGATGGTTTCACCGTTCAGGGTCAGGGTGTTCTCCGCGCCCAGGGTAAGGACATAGACATCCTCCGGCTGACCCTTGGCAATCAGTTCAGCCAGCACCAGCTCGGCGCTGTGGGTGCCGTCGGTGAAGGCGATTTTCTCAACGCCCTGGTTCTGCAGATAGCCCAGCGCCCGGAGGGTGCCGGTGAGAATGGCACCGTCAGCCTTGGCCGTCAGCGTCAGAACCCCATCAGCCTTCTGTGCCTGGTGCTTCAGGCTGCTGCTATCCAGGTTGAGCACCCGGTAGAGCGGCTCCCGCTTGTCGGGTTCTTCCTCGGCGGAAGCGGATTTTGGAGGCTCTACCGTGCCGACGATGGTGTCCAGAACGGTTCCGTCGCCGCGTATGCGCTCTACCTTGCCGGTGGGGGATAGCCCGGAGGTGTCCGGTTCTACCTCGCTGCCGTCAACCCGCTTATCTGTGTCGGTGTTATTTCCACCGTTGCCGATGGCTGCGCCGCAACCGTCATATGAGTCTCCAGCTCCGCCTGCGGCTTTCACCTGGGAATCCCCGGAGATGGTGATATCCCTTCCACTGGCGCGTACTCCGCCGCCGATGCCCGCACCGTTTGTTCCACCTTTGGCGGTGACTTCTCCGCCGGAAATGGTGATAACACTGCCGTCGCCTTCAGAACCGCCGCCGATGCCGGCACCGTACCTCCCGCCATTGGCGGTCACTTCTCCACCGGAAATGGTGATATCACTGCCGCTGCTGTACCTTCCGCCGCCGATGCCGGCACTGCCCTTCCAGCCATTGGCGGTTACTTTTCCGCCGGAGATGGTGATATTGCTGCCAACGCTACGGTTGCCGCCGCCGATGCCAGCACCGCCGTGGCCGCCATTGGCGGTTATTTCTCCACCGGTGATGGTGATATTGCTGCCACCGCTACGGTTGCCGCCGCCGATGCCGGCACCGTACTCCCCGCCATTGGCGGTCAGCTTTCCTTCTCCGCTCTCGGAGCCGATGGTCAGCTTGCCACCGTTGGACTTTTCCACACCGGCGTGCCAATCGCCGCTGGAAACATTGTTGGTGCCTTCCACGTTCAGATTGACGTTGCCCTCGCCCTCGGTTTTGATTGCGGCGCTGCCGGTGCTGATATTGGTGTCCTTGATGGTCACATTGGCGGTGGTATCGGCTTCCGCCTGGATGGTGATGGTGTTGTTGGTCGGCTGCCCATTGCTGGTGATGGTGGGATTACTGTCTGGCTTGGTCGTGCCCTTGTGGCTGACATCCTGCTTTGTGCTGCCGTCTGCGCCCTTGGTTGTGGAGACGGTGACGCTGCCCTGGGTCAGGTCATACTCGTCTGCCAGCACGCTCACGGGCAAAAAGGCCGCGATCAGCAGCACAGACAACGCGCGGATCATCCATTTCTTCATTGGGATTCCACCTTTCCTTTTCTATCGAATACATGAGGCTTATGTGCCAGTCCCTTCGAATATTATACTACAATATTTTTCGCGGGATTACAAGAGAGATGGAATCAATTTGTAGGGATTCACAGAAACTGGCTTGCGTACCTGTGCAATTCGCATGAACCGGAGCTTGGATTCCCTATGACATGTGTTCTCGGAACGGAGCTTACTTCTGTCCTTCCCAGAAGGGCTCAGGCTTTTTGCAATTCTCGCAGTCGCCTTTGCAATGCTGGGGCTTATACTGAAGCTCCTGGCTCTTTACGCTGACGGTGGTGCAGGCGGGGATGGAATGGGTGATGAATACGTTGGAGCCGATGACGCTGTCCCGGCCGATGACCGTGCCGCCGCCCAGAATGGAAGCACCGGCGTAGATGGTCACGTTGTCCTCAATGGTGGGATGCCGCTTCTTGCCCCGGAGGCTCTGGCCGCCCCGGGTGGTGAGCGCGCCCAGGGTTACGCCCTGGTAGACCTTCACATGATCGCCGATGACCGTGGTTTCGCCTACCACAATGCCGGTACCGTGGTCAATGAAGAAGTATTTGCCGATGGTAGCGCCGGGGTTGATGTCAATGCCGGTGACGCTGTGGGCGTGCTCGGTCATGATCCGGGGCAGCAGGGGAACGCCCAGAGCGTACAGTACATGGGCAAGCCGATACACCGTGACCGCAAAGAGGCCGGGATAGCAGAAAATGATCTCGTCTACGCTGAAGGCGGCAGGGTCTCCGTCAAAAAAAGCTTCCACATCCGTCTGGGCTACGGCGCGAACCTCCGGAATGGCCCGGAAGAAGGCCACACTCAGTTCCTGAGCCTTTTCCGCCGCGGCCTGCTCTCCCAGCTCGGAGGTGTACAGCAGGGTCAGCTGCTTATTCAGGTTGTACATCACATCCTCAATGAGCATGGAAAGGTTGTGACGGGCGTTGTAGATTCGGTAGGCCTTTTCCCGGGTAGCACCGGGGTAGACGATGCGCATGAGCTTACCGATCATGTCGGTGACGATTTCCTTGTCCGGGTGACGGAAATGGTCGATTTTATCAATGGCCCGGCCATTGCGGTAGTCCTCCAGTATGGTATCAACGATGGCTTCCACTTGGGGTTCAATGGATGACAAGCGCAGTCCCTCCTTTTCGTTTTGCACCCAGTCTAGCACGGAGGCCAAGGACTGTCAATAAAAAAGTGCGGCCGCGAGTTTCTCGCAGCCGCCAAAGCTTATTCCTCGAAGGTCAGAACGTCCTTGAATTTTTCCTTGAAGATTTCGTAAACCGCGTTCAGGGTTTCCTCATCTTCCACAGCCAGATAGTTTTCGTTGTCCTCGTCTACCGGCTCCACCTCCAGGATGACGATCTCGTCTTCACCCTCGGGCATCAGCACCAGATATTCGGTGTCCTGATATTCGATGCAGTCCAGGTATTCAAAGTTCGCATCCTGGCCATTTTCGTCGGTCAGGGTCAGAATGCCGGTTTCCTCTTCTTCGGGCAGATTGGTTTCCTGTTCCATGGAAATCCCTCCTGTATTCAAATGATTGTGCCCATAGTATACCTGATTTCCCCGGAAAAAGCAATACGAAAATTCATGCGCAAAAAAGAGGATTGACTTTTGAAAAAGATCGTGTATAATCGTCCATGAAAATTGCATACAAGCCTTATCAAGAGTGGTGGAGGGAACGGCCCTGTGAAACCCGGCAACCTGTCCGAAAGGAAAAGGTGCCAAATCCGTCGGCAAACGAAAGATGAGGATCTGATATTCTAGCGCACATCAGGTCTTCTGGTGTGCGTTTTCTTTTGCATTTTGCGCGCGAAAGAAAGGAAAATATTATGGAAAAAAGACTCTTTACCTCGGAATGTGTAACCAACGGCCACCCGGACAAGGTTGCCGACTCCATCTCCGACGCCATCCTGGATGCCTGCCTGGCGCAGGATCCCGGCTCCCGGGTAGCCTGCGAGACCATGGTCACCACGAATTTCTGCATTATCTGCGGAGAAATCACCACCAAGGCCAAGGTGGACTACGCCCAGGTGGCTCGGGATACCATCCGGAAAATCGGCTATGTCTATCCCGGAGACGGCTTTGACGCGGACAGCGTTCAGGTGGAATGCCGGATTCACACCCAGTCCGCGGACATTGCCCTGGGCACTAACGACGAGGTGGGCGGCGCGGGAGACCAGGGAATGATGTTCGGCGGTGCCTGCACCCAGACCCAGGAGCTCATGCCCCTGCCCGCCGCCCTGAGCCGGGCACTTTGCAGCCGACTGACCCAGTGCGTTCACGCCAATGACCTGCTTCGCCCCGACGGCAAGACCCAGGTCACCGTGGAATTTGACGAAACAGGGAACATTGTGGGCATCGACACCGTGGTGGTATCGGTCATGCACAGCGCGGATTTTGAGATTTCCCGGCTGCGCCGGTATGTCCGGGCGGAGGTCATTGCTCCGGTTCTCCGGGATTACGGCTTTGATATCGAAAGTGTTCCCAATATTTTCATCAATCCCACCGGCAATTTCGTCATCGGCGGCCCCAACGGGGACACCGGACTTACCGGCCGGAAAATCATCGTGGATACCTACGGCGGCTATTTCTCCCACGGCGGCGGGGCGTTTTCCGGAAAAGACCCGACGAAGGTTGACCGGAGCGGCGCTTACATGGCACGGTATCTGGCCAAGAATCTGGTGGCAGCCGGATTGGCGACCCAGGTGCAGGTGCAGCTGGCCTATGCCATTGGCGTGGCTCAGCCCATTTCCGTGCGGGTGGACAGCTATGGTACCGGACGGATTTCCGACGAGAAAATGACGGAGCTTCTTCGGGAAATCTGCGATCTGACCCCGGCTGGCATTATCCGCAAGCTGGATCTGCGCCGTCCCATTTATGCCGACACCGCCGCCAGAGGGCACTTCGGCCTGGAAGGCCGCCCCTGGGAGCAGACCGACCTGGCTCCCAAGCTGAGAGAATTGGCAATTCTCTGATTTAGCGTGTCACTGCGAACCAGTGACCGATGTCGCCCGGTTCGCAGTGACGAGATAGTATTCGAAAATTTGCGGGCAGGCCGTCTTACGCAGCCTTGGGCGTGGTTTCCTTTGTTGTGGTTTCCTTGGGAGCCTTTGTCTCTTCGGTTGCCTTGGTTTCCTCCGCTTTTTCCTCGTCCTTGCCGTAAATGGTCTCCTCGTAGAGCTTTTCGCCAAAGAGGGCGCGAACCTTCTGCATATTTACGGACTCGGCTCCTAAGTATTCCTCCAGACACAGCCCGGAGTCCTTCATGTCCATGGAAACCTCCCTCCCCACATACCGGAAATGCCACGGCTCGTCGGTAATGCCGGTGATGGACTCCTTATCCGCGGTATAGCGCAGAATGAAGCCATACTCCCAGCAGTGCTGGGCAAACCAGGCATCCGCCTCGTCGCCCACCAGATCTACCGACAGCCCCAGCTCATGCTCACTGGTGCCGGGGACGGCTACGGTTTCCAGTGCCTTGTCCCGAGCCTCCCGGAAGTCCAGATTGTAGGTTTTCATATGCTCCCGGGTTCGGTATTCCAGAATGGCGGTCTGGGACCAGTGGGTTCGGTAGCCGGAATTGACCTCGTAGGTAATACCGGCGGCGGTGCAGTCGTCCAGCATCTGGCGAAGGGCAGAGTAGCACCGCTTGTCCACAGTGTGGGTGTCATCGATTTTCCACTCGTCCAGGGCGAAGTTATCGGGCAGAGGATTCAGACCGTTGACCAGAATCACCTCAATGCCCTTGGGAGAGAAATAGTGGGTTTTGCCGTCAATCTTCGTGGGAGACACGGCCATGAGCCCGTCTTCCTTGAAATAATACCGGTATTCGCCTTCCTCATGCCAGCCTACGGTGAGATAGCCGGAGTCGTCGAAGAGCCGTTTTCCGTCCTCCATGTCCTGCCAGCCGGTGAGCATAGGCCCTTGGGGGCTGAAATACCGCCGCCCCCCTTCTTCCTCCAGCCAGCCGGAATACTGCTTTCCGTCCTCACCGAAGTACCAAAGCGCACCGTCAATTTCCGTCAGGCCGGTGGCAAGAAAACCGTCCACAAAGAAGTAGTTGTCCGCGCCGATCTGGGTAAAGCCGTCTGCCGCCAGACCGTCGGCTCCGAAATAGCACCGCTTGCCATCCAGTTCCTGCCAGCCGGTGAGAAGGGCTCCGTCTTTCAGGTAGTACCGCCCTTCCGGCAGCCAAAGCCAGCCCGTGACCATGGCTCCGTTGCCGCCGAAGTAGCAGGTTTCCCCGTCAACGGTCTGCCAGCCGGTGAGCATGATGCCATCGGAATCAAAGTAGTATGTAGTGCCGTCGATGGTCTGCCAGCCGTGGCTGGGGGTGCCGTCAGCTTGGAAATAGTACCGCCCCTCTGGCAAGTCCATCCAGCCGGATACCGGATCCCCGTGGAAATCCTGGTAGTAGCGGATGCCCTCCTTTTCCTGCCAGCCGCTGTGGTCGGTGTTTTGCTCATGCCAAACAAGCCCACCGATCAGGGAGCCTAATATGATGATCAGAAATACAAGCGGCACCAGCCGCTGCTGCTTGGTTGTCATGTGCTGCCTCCAAAGTGTATTAAGGTCATTCTAACACGCTTCGACAACTTTTGCAATAAGGCAACACCGCACAATTGCGCCTTCGAGTCTCAGCCGCCTTTTTGCCCCACTTCTGCAGTTCCAAAAATGGGAAATACATACAGTATTCCTCCATTTTCGGAACTTTGAATTGGAACAAAAATTCTGGCTGAGACTTCTCACCGAATTGTGCGGTGATGCCCAAAACCAATCCTAAAGCATTCTTAAGAAAAAGACAGTGGATTTTTTCGGAGGATATGTTATAATGGACGCAGAAGAAGGTTTATCGGAGGAAAAGCATGGCAGAACAGAAAAAACTGAAAATTTTGATCACCACGGATCTGTACACCACCAATACCAACGGCGTGGTAACCAGTGTCCAGAATCTTTTTGACGAGCTGACCCAGAAGGGTCACGATGTGCGCATTCTCACCATTTCCAGCACCATCCACTCCCACAAGGAGGGGCACGTGTATTACATCCAGAGCATCCCCCTGGGGGCAGTGTATCCCAACCTGCGGATGCCTACTTCCTACCGGAATAAGCTGATTCAGGAAATCATTGACTGGAAGCCGGACATTGTCCACAGCCAGTGTGAGTTTTTCAGTTTCCAGTTTGCCTCCCGGATTGCCCGGATCACCGGCGCGCCCCTGGTGCACACCTATCATACCCTGTACGAGCAGTACCTGACCTCTTATTTTGTCCCCAGCAAGCGGCTGGGAGAGTTCCTGGCCAAGGTGCTTTCCCGCCAGCGTCTGCGCAAGGTCACGACCCTGGTGGCTCCCACCCAGAAGGTGGAGGATGCCCTTCAGGGCTACGGCCTTCACGCCCCCATCAGCGTGGTACCCAGCGGCATTTCCCTGGAGCAGCATCACAAGCGGCTGTCCCATGAGGAGCGGCTGCGCCGCCGTCGGGCTCTGGGCATTGAGGACGACGACCAGGTGCTCATCAACCTGGGCCGCCTGGGCGGAGAGAAGAACCTGGACGAGCTGCTGAACCTCTTTGCCGAGGCACGGCAGGAGAATAAAAATCTGAAATTTCTGATTGTAGGCGATGGCCCGGCCAGAGAAGAGCTGGAGCGCCGGGCGCAGAAGCTGGGCATTGGGGATTATGTGATTTTCACCGGCATGGTGCCCCCCTCCGAGGTGCAGAACTACTATCAGCTGGGGGATGTGTTTGTCAGTGCCTCCACCAGCGAGACCCAGGGCCTGACCTACATTGAGGCGGCGGCCAACGGCCTGCCCCTGCTGTGCCGCCAGGACGAGTGCCTGAACGATGTGTTGCAGGAAGGGAAGAACGGCTACGAGTACACCAGTGCCGAGGAATTCCTGGATGCCATCGACCATGTGATGCACGACCCGCAGTGGCGGGACGAGGCCTCCAAGCGCAGCGAGGAGATCGCCTCTACCTTTGATAAGAAGAGTTTCGGCGATGCCATTGAAAATGTCTACGAGTCGGTGCTGTAATAGGTTGACCCGGTGCAAATGCACCGGGTCACATTTTTCAGGAGCACCAGGATAGAAGCATGTCATTGCGAGCCAGTGGTGCTCCGCGCAGCGAATCTAAAATAACAATGACTGCCAGTGGCAGTCATACCTTAATGTGGCTCACACTGGTGTGGCCCCCTCCGGGGATTCCCTCCGGTCACAATCCGTAACCCCTGCCTTCCCCACTGGGGAAGGTGGCTCGCGCGTCCCCCGCAAGCGCGAGACGGATGAGGGTCACTTGTCTCTCCCTTTGGGAGAGGTGCCCGGTCGGGGCGGAGAGGGTTTTATTTTGCCCTCTCAGTCACTTCGTGACAGCTCCCCCAGAGTGGGAGCCAAGGAAGACGGATTGCCACACCAGTGACATCGGTCACTGGCTCGCAATGACGGGGATGGCCGTCAGTCAAAACACCACCGACCACAGCCAATAAATGATCCCGTAAACCACCGACGAGGCCAGTCCATAGACAATCACCGGCCCGGCAATGGTGAAGAGCTTCGCCCCCACGCCCAAGATAAAACCTTCTGTCTTGAACTCCACCGCCGGGGCGGCGATGGCATTGGCAAAGCCGGTGATGGGCACCAGGGTTCCCGCCCCGGCGTACTTTGCCAGATTGTCGTACAGGCTCAGCCCGGTGAGCAGGGCAGAGATGGCAACTAAGGTCATGGACACTGCCGTCCCTGCGGCCTCCTTGTCCAGTCCCGCGGCGGTGTAGCCCGTCATCAGCATTTGCCCCACCAGGCAGATGGCTCCGCCGATGAGAAAGGCGTTTCGGCAATCCTTTCCCATGGGAGACTTGGGGGCGGTGTCCTGTATCAGCTTCGCGTATTCCTTTTCCGTCATAGAAAAACCCTCCGGGAGCAGTATCTCCCGGAGGATTCTTTTTATTCAGAAAGATGTTATTCCAGCGTCAGGTGGTTGTGTTCGAGAGCCTTACGGATGGACACGGCCAGCACCGGGGCGAAGACGATGGCAACCACGGCATTGAAGGTGGTGGCGGGCAGCTTCGCCACCACATCGGCCAGAGCGGCGGAAGATGTATAGCCATGAACCAACAGACCGTTGTAGAAGTAGCTCTTGGCCAGATACAGCACTGCGTAGGTCAGCGCCCCGGCGACAGTAGCGATCAACGCCTTGACGTAGTTCCAGTTCTTGGTACTGCCCCAGGCGATGAGTCCGGCTACCAGGCCGTAAGCACCCTTGGTCAGGAAGGTGATCCAGCACTCGCTGATGTAGTTGCTCATAATATCATAGAGGAAGGAGCCGAGACCGGCGGCCAGACCGCCCAGCCAGGGTCCCAGCAGAATGCCGCTGAGGGCGCAGAAGATGTTGCCCAGGTGGAAGGCGGTGGTGCTGCCGATGGCAACGGGCAGCTGAATGCGCAGAGCGGAGCCGACTACGGTCAGAGCCGCCATCAGTGCCACAAAGACGATTTTCCGGGTCGAGATTTTTTGCTTCTTTTCCATTTTGGTTTTCCCCCTTGTTTTTTGAAGCCTTGAATCCATCGCTTCCGATGAAGCCAGTGGGTTTTCTCAGAGCTTCCCTTGAATTTGTGGCCATTGTATCAGATTCTGGCATGAATTACAGAGCCAAAACAGGACTAAAAAATAAGGCCAGTCTTGGTGTTTGCACAAAGAAATCGATTATTTGTCAAAATTGACGATTCCGGGAAATAGTTCTGTACAGCACTTGGAAAAAATGCTACAATCGAAGCAGAGAAAGCAAATTTGAAAGGAGTTTTTCCGATGAGACTGATTATTGCCAAGGATTACGCCGACGTGAGCCGGAAGGCCGCCAATATCATTGCCGCCCAGATTTATCTGAAGCCCGACTGCGTGCTGGGTCTGGCCACCGGCTCCAGCCCGGTGGGCACCTACAAGGAGCTGATCGCCAAGTATGAGGCCGGCGACCTGGACTTCTCCCGGGTGAAGACCGTGAATCTGGACGAGTATGTGGGCCTTCCCAAGGATCATGACCAGAGCTACGCCTATTTCATGCGCGCGAACCTGTTTGACCATGTGAATATCGATCAGGCCAACTGCAACATCCCCAATGGCATGAACCCGGACGCGGACGCCGAGTGCGCCCGGTACGATGCCATTATCGATGGCTTCGGCGGCGCGGATCTGCAGCTGCTGGGTCTGGGCCCCAATGGCCACATCGGCTTCAACGAGCCTGCCGATGCCTTCGCCAAGGGCACCAATCATGTGAAGCTCACCGACTCCACCATCAATGCCAACCAGCGGTTCTTTGCCAAGCGGGAGGACGTTCCCACGGAGGCCTATACCATGGGCATCGGCTCCATCATGAAGGCCAAGCGGGTGCTGCTGGTGTGCAACGGCGCGGGGAAGGCTCAGGCCGTGAAGGACTGCTTCTTCGGCCCTATCAAGCCCCAGGCCCCCGGCTCCATTTTGCAGCTGCACCCGGACTTCACCCTGGTTGCTGACGAGGCCGCCCTGTCCCTGGTGAAGGATCTGCTGTAAACACAACCTTCCAAACGCCCGGAGATCATTCTCCGGGCGTTTCAGCGTGTCAAAAAAGCTCCCAATATACGTTGTCATTCCGAACCAGTCCGCAGACTGGTGTGGGAATCCCCCGGATAGAAGTAAAAGCCACTGGTTTAGGATCTAAAATGTTTGAAAATTCGGGGGATTGCCACGGCAGTGTGCGCACTGCCTCGCAATGACATGGTTTTTTGACAGTCTCAAACACCCGGAGATCATTCTCCGGGCGTTTTTCCTGTTTACAGAAGCCGCCCGGTGTGGTATGATAGAAAAAATACGCGTTACAGAGGTTTTTTCATGGATTATATCGTTTTGGATATGGAGTGGAACCAGCCCTGGCCTGGTTCTCCCTCCTCGAAGAAGGTGCTTCCCGTCCAGATTCGGGGAGAAATTATCCAGATTGGTGCCGTCCGGGTGACGGAGGACGAAGAGGTAGCCGATGAATTCCAGATTATGGTGCGCCCAAAGTTCTATCGGCACCTGAACCGTCGGGTGAGCAAGCTGACAGGCATCAAGGAGAATCGCCTTCGGGACGAGGGCGTGCCCTTTCCGGAGGCCATGGAGCGATTCCGTGCCTGGTGCGGAGAGGACATTGTGTTTCTGACCTGGGGCTTTGATGACATCGGTATCCTCCGGGAAAATTTGCAGCTATTCGGTCTGGATACAGGCTTTACCCAGCGGTGGTATAACGCACAGATGATTTTCAATGCCCAGACTGACGGCTCCAATTCCCAGAAGGCTTTGAAAACCGCCATGGAATTGCTGGACATTGAGGCCACCCGGCCTGCCCACGATGCCCTGGGAGATGCCTACCACACGGCTCTGATCTGCGCCCGGCTGGATCTGCAAAAGGGGATGCGGGAATACGACCAGACACTGAAAAGCCACGAAAACGGCTTCCACGGTGCCGAGCTTCCCGGCTGCATCGCCCGGAAGGTGTTTTACGACTATCCGGACAAGTATGCGGCGTTAGGAGCCATGGCAGGGGAGGAAAACCTGTGCCCGGTCTGCGGAAGCCGGATGCTGGGCTCCCGGTGGTTTGCCCAGCCCGGTCACCGGTATATGGATCTGGCCGCCTGCCCGGAGCACGGAAAGTTCCTGATTCGGGTTCGGCTGTCCACCCAGGAGGACGGAACCATCCGTGTCAGCCGCCTGACCTACGAGGCCACCTCCGAGGCGGCGGAGGCTTATGCCCGCCGGGCGGAGAAGGCGGAGCCTGAAGAAGCCAGACCCCGTCGCCGCCGCCGCAGAAGAGCCGCCTCCCGGCAGGAGTAAAACCGGGAGCTGCAAAGAGAAACAAAAGTAACGATTCAGCTGTCATTGCGAACCAGTGCGTCACTGGCCTCCAATGGCAGCTTTCTTTTCAGAAAAAATGTAAAACACGCTTGACATTTCTGCCGGACAGTGCTACTATAATGTCAAGCTAGCTTTACAAAACAAAGGACGTGATGCTTTGAAGAATCGAATCGAGGAAATCCGCAAGGGCAGGGGAATCCGTCAGGAGGAATTTGCCAAGGCTCTGGGAGTCTCCCGGCAGACCATCAGCTCCCTGGAAACCGGCCGGTATAATCCGTCGATTTTCCTGGCGCACAAAATTGCCCTGTATTTTGGAATGACCATTGAGGAAGTTTTTCTGTTTGACGAGGAGGAAGAAAAATGAAAAACCGCAGTTTTCTTTTGAGCTTTTTCTGGGTTCTGTTGGGTGCCGTGCTGGTCGGATGCCGGGCGGCGGGTCTGGTGGAGGAATATTGGGGCAGCATGGGCGTGGCGTTTGTGGTCATCGGCGGGCTGCAAATTTTCCGAAGCGTCCGATATCTGCGCTCGGCGGAGTACCGGGACAAAGTGGACATGGCAGCCAAGGATGAGCGGAACCGGTTTCTGGCCAACAAGGCCTGGGCCTGGGCGGGGTATCTGTATGTGATGATCGCGGCGGTGGCCTCCATTGTCCTGAAGATTCTGGGCCATGACCTTTTGTGCCAGGCCGCGGCTTTCAGCGTTTGCGGCATTATGGTGCTCTACTGGATTTCCTACCTGGTGCTGCAAAAGAAATACTGACCCGATGCGGTTTCATTGCGAACCAGCGTGGTGCTCTGCGCAGCGAATCAAAAGCCAAATGACTGCCGGTGGCAGTCATACCTTGATTTATGCACACTGGTGTGGCCCCTTCCAGGGATTCCCTCCGGTCACAATCCCACGGTATTTCCGCAAACTTCGATGGAACGCGTAGGGGACGATGCCCTCATCGTCCCGTGAATTGCGGATCTATCCTTATGTTCCAAGACTCACAGAATCTTTCGGCTCTGGTTCCTCCGGAGGCAATGTTCTTGTCCCGGCAAGAACATTGATAAGAAGCCGGCTCAAGGGGCGCTGCCGAAAAGCCGCCCCCTTGAGAATCCCCCGGCCGCACCGCCAGAAGCACATCAGAATATTTCGGATTGCGATGGGCGGATTTGCCGGAAGGGATTGAATGAATAGAGACTTTAAGCTATGCAGAAAAGGCATGACCGAACTCGGTCATGCCTTTTTCATACTCTTTCCTGATTAAAATCTTGATTTTAATCAGGAAAGCATCGCCATGTGGCGCTGCCTGTTTTGTGATTTATAAGGAAAGAAATCACAAAACAAGTATCATAGGAACTCCATGCCCTTCGGGCAATTAAAATTTTTGGGAAAATTTTAATTGGAGTTCCGTATCAGTAGCTTTTTGACGAACTGCTTCCAGTAGTGAAATTCCAGATAGTGGTGCCAGCGGAAGGGACGTTTTCCGTCCAGGTATTCACCAAAGAATGCGTGTCCCGCCCGGAAGCCCTCGTAGAGGGAGGCGGCGAAGGGAGCATACCAGTCCTCCTCGAACCAGTTGTACCGGTAGAGATCGGAATATGCCTTCATATAGTGGATGAAGCACTGCTTTTTGTATTTATCCGTCAGATATTTCCCATCCGGCGGCTGGTAGCCCCGGTCGGAAGCAAACCGGGTAAGCTCCGGGGTGTAGCCCATAACGATGGGGCCGGTGAAATCCACCGGGTAAATGGGGTAGTGAGCGTCGATGTAGGTCACGTTCAGATCCCGAATCCGGTTCACGTCCACCTGGTTGTCGATGTTCAGCACCAGCCGCTCCACAATTTCCAGAGTCTGTCCACTTTTGGCAAAGAGCATGTTGTGGGGCAGGGAACCGGAAAGAGAGGCTACTACTTTTGCTCCGCGAATGCGGAAAATCATCTCATCCAATGGCAGCGTCTCCGGGTAGAGAAGGGTATAGCCGTTTCTTGCGAAAAAGTCGTCCAGCAAATCCCCGCCGCACTCGAAAAAGCCTGCCTTTTTCAATCGGCTCCGGCTGAAATAAATCTTCTCATCGGCCTTCCAGTCCGGGTTTACCGTGATGTTTTCCGCCACGGTGTCGAAGACTTTCGGCAGCTTGGGGGTGTAGGCACTGCGCATATGAATGCCCAGCTCCGGAATCAGCACCTGCCGATAGCGAACGGGCCTGGAAAGAATCTCCAGCTTGTCCCAGATGCCCAGCAGTTCCAGAAACCGGCGGAAATTTCCCTTGATTTCCCGCTCCTCGTTTTCGTCCACAAAGTAGACGAATTTGTCAACGGTTGGGTCATTTTCCAGAAAATACCACAGCCGGGTAACGCCCTCAATGAGAAAATGCCCCCAGTGGTTCACCAGATATCCGCAGTAGACTACCTTTTCATCCCGATATTCCGGATTTTCCAATGGATAAGTTCCCTCCACCCGGCCGGGAATACCGGATTCCGGGACATAATTGCCCTGTTCGTCCAGAACGCCGCCCTTGCCAAAGAGAAGCCCGAAGCCCCGGCGCAGAGGATAGATGACGGCGTTTTCCAGAGCCAGAACGGCAGGCTCATCCCGAACCTCCACCGGATCCGTGACCCATTTTCGAAGAGCCTTGGCCTTTTCCGGCCGGAGATATTGATATTGAATCTCCATTTTCTCACCTTTTCGTCTGCTTTAGAGGCAGCAGACGCTGATCCTTGTCGCTGAGCTTCAGGGGCGTGCCGTCCGGCAGGGCGTAGCCCTCGGCACTGGCGGTGCCCTGGTAGATGCCCGTCACCCCTGGCCAGCGGACGCCGATGTCCGGGTCATTCCAGGCAAAGCCCAGCTCATCCTCCGGATGGTAGAAATCCGTCACCTTGTAGCAGAATTCCGCGGTGTCCGAGAGCACCAGAAAGCCGTGGGCGAAGCCCGGGGAGACGTAGAACTGCTTCTTGTTTTCCTCGCTCAGCTCAATGCCGAACCACTGGCCGTAGGTTGGGGAGCCTTCCCGGACATCCACGGCCACATCGTACACCGCCCCCCGGATGACCCGCACCAGCTTGCCCTGGGGGTACTTTTTCTGGGTGTGCAGTCCCCGGAGCACGCCCTTGGTGCTCATGCTCTGGTTGTCCTGGACGAACACCATGGGAAGACCGGCTTCCGTCATGTCCTGTTGGTTGTAGGTTTCCATAAAATAGCCCCGGCTGTCCCCGTGGACAGTGGGCTCAATGATATACAGTCCCTCAATGGGGGCTTTTGTCACCTTGATTTGACCCATGTTTGCGCCTCCGCGTTACGCGTGATAGTGAAGCAGCCGCTTGATAAACTGCTTCCAGTAGTGAATCTGGAAATAGTGCTCCTTCAAAAAAGGCCGGTTCCCGTCCAGATATTCCTTGAAATAGGGGTAATTGTCTTCGTAGGCCTCATACAGGGAATCGGCGATGACGGGATACCAGGGCTCCATGTGCCAGCGATAGCGGTAGTTGTCCTGGTAGGAGGCCATGTAGGCCTTGAAGCACTGGTCACGGTACTTCTTGCTCCGGTAAATTTCGTCCGGCGGCTGAAGGCCGTTGTCGGAAATATACTGCTCTAAAATGTGGTTGCAGCCCAGCATCAGCGGCCCCACCGTGTCCACGGTGTACAGGTGGAAGTTGGCGTCAATGGGAGTCACGTCCAGGCTTCGCATCTGGTTGATGCTCACCTGATAGTCCACATTGATAACAAACCGTTCCAGAATCAGGTGCTTCTGCCCATTTTGGGCAAAGAGCATATTGTGCTGGGCGGAGCCGGAGAGGGTCGCCACCACTTCGGCATTCCGGATGAGGTAAATCATCCGGGAAAGGCTCAGATTCTCCGGATGGAGCACCGCGTAGCCGTTTCGCTGGAAGAAATTGTCCAGAGCCTCGCCGCCGAACTCAAAGTGATTTCCCTTGTAGAAGCTGGTGCGGGTGAAGAAAATCTTGCTTTCCGGCTTCCAGTCCGGTTCCGGCGCCACATGGGCGGCCACGGCGTCAAAAATATCCAGGAACTTGGGGCTGTAGAATTCCATGCACCGGAAGGCGATTTCCGGCACGATCACTTCCCGATAGGTAGTGGGTACGGAGATGATCTCTACCTTGTCCCAGATGCCAAGTAATTTCAGAAATTCCCGGTAATTGCCGCCGATTTCCCGGTTTTCTCCCTCTTTCAGGAAGAAGACATACTTGTCCACGAGGGGGGGACTCTTTTCTAAAAAATACCACAGCCGGGTGACAGCCTCCACCAGAAAGTGTCCCCAGTGGTTCACCAGATATCCGCAGAAAACCACCTTTTCGTCCCGATATTCCGGCTTTTCAAAGGAGTAGCTGTTCCAGATTCGGGTGGGGATGCCGGACAGCTCCACATATTGGCCGTCCTTATCCACGACACCGCCCCGGCCGAAGAGCACGCCCTCTCCGGGGATGGGCCGCAGGGGCAGCACCGTGGCATGTTCTCCTTGCCAGACACGCAAATCTTCCCGCTTTTCAAAGGGGGTAGCGTACATCCGGCGCAGCCACTGGGCCTTTTTCGGGCGCAGATAGTTGTCGTTGAGTTGATACATGGGAACGCCTGCCTTTACCGATTTGCGTACATTTTCTCGTAGTAATTCTGATATTCTCCGGAAATAATGGTCTGCCACCAATCCCGATTGTCCAGATACCACCCGATGGTCTTCTGAATGCCGTCGGCGAATTTGGTTTCCGGCAGCCAGCCCAGCTCGTTGTGAATTTTCGTCGGGTCGATGGCGTAGCGCATGTCATGCCCCTTCCGGTCGGTGACGTAGGTGATGAGACTTTCCGGCTTGCCCAGAGCCTTGCAGATGATTTTCACAATGTCAATATTGCGCATTTCATTGTGGCCGCCGATGTTGTAAACCTCGCCTACCCGCCCCTTATGGAGAATCAGGTCGATGGCCTTGCAGTGATCTTCCACATACAGCCAGTCCCGGACGTTCAGTCCCTGGCCGTAAACCGGCAGGGGCTTGTCGTTCAGGGCATTGGCGATCATCAGGGGGATGAGCTTTTCCGGGAAGTGATAGGGGCCATAGTTGTTGGAGCACCGGGAAATGGTCACGGGCAGTCCGTAGGTTCGGTGATAGGCCAGCACCAGCAGATCTGCGCTGGCCTTGGAGGCGGAGTAGGGGGAGCTGGTGTGGATGGGGGTTTCCTCGGTGAAGAACAGGTCAGGCCGGTCAAGAGGCAGGTCGCCGTAAACTTCGTCTGTGGAAACCTGGTGATACCGGGTGATGCCGAACTTCCGGCAGGCGTCCATCAGCACCTGAGTGCCCAGAATGTTGGTTTGCAGGAATACTTCGGGATTTTCGATGGAGCGATCTACGTGGCTTTCCGCCGCAAAGTTCACCACCATATCCGGGTGCTCTTCCGCAAAGAGCTTGCAAACCCCTTCCCGATCGCAGATGTCCAGCTTCACGAACCGGAAATTGGGATTTTCCATCACGGGAGCCAGGGTGGACAGGTTCCCCGCGTAGGTCAGTTTGTCCAGGCAAATGATCCGGTAATCCGGGTATTTGCCCAGCATATGGAAAATGAAATTGGAGCCGATAAATCCGGCACCGCCGGTTACAATCATCGTCATATTGGTTCCCTCAATTCTTTTGATTTTCCCGGAAGCTGATAAACTTGTCATTGGCAACCTGCTGCAGATGGTGACCGTAGGGAGACTTGCCGTAGGCCTGGGCGGATTCCAGCAGCTCCTCTTTGGAAATCCAGCCATAACGGAAGGCGATTTCCTCCGGGGCGGAAATTTTTACGCCCTGCCGCTTTTCCACCATGTGGACGAATTCCGCAGCCTCCAGCAGACTTTCCATGGTGCCGGTGTCCAGCCAGGCAAAGCCCCGACCCAGCAGCTTCACATCCAGAATGTCCTGTTCCAGGTACATGCCGTTGAGCGTGGTGATTTCCAGCTCCCCCCGCTTGGAGGGGCGTACCTCTTTGGCTTGAGCCGCAACCCCGGCAGGGTAGAAGTACAGGCCGGTAACGGCGTAGTTGCTCTTGGGCTGGGCGGGCTTTTCCTCCAGGGAGATGACCTTCTTGTTTTCGTCAAACTCCACCACGCCGAACCGCTCCGGGTCGGGGACATAGTAGCCGAAGACGGTAGCACGGCCATTTTCCGCATTCACCCGGGCATCGCGCAGAATGCCGGAGAAGCCGCTGCCGTAGAAAATGTTGTCCCCCAGCACCATGGCGCAGGGCGCATCGCCGATGAATTCCTCGCCGATGAGGAAGGCCTGAGCCAGGCCATCCGGGCTAGGCTGAACGGCGTAGCTCAGGTGAATGCCGAAATGGCTGCCGTCTCCCAGAAGCTCCCGGAAGCGGGGGGTATCCGTGGGAGTGGAAATAATCAGAATGTCCCGAATTCCCGCCAGCATCAATGTGGACAGGGGATAGTAGATCATAGGTTTGTCGTATACCGGGAGCAATTGCTTGGAGGTGACCTTTGTCAGCGGATACAGCCGGGTGCCGGAGCCGCCGGCCAGAATGATACCCTTCATATGTAGTCTCCTTTTCCGGAAGAGAAACCATACTCTCCCTTTTATTATGTCATTTTACCATGAATAAACGGGAAAGTAAACCGCTATTTGCGAAATTAGACCGGTACGGCAATCCGTATTCCCGAAAGAAGCGGACTGCCCCACTGTCAAGCGGTGCCGGTTTGCAATGACATTTTTCTTGGCAAACGGGAAAAACTGTGCTATGATAGCCGAAAAAAGGGAGGGGTTCCCATGCTGGACTATATTCGTATCGGCTGCGCCGTTCCGGCGGTGCGGGTGGGGGATACCAGGAAAAACGCGGAGGATATCTGTGACTATTTGCGCAAAGCGGACGCTCAGAACGTGGATTTGCTGGTGTTCCCGGAAATGTCGCTGACGGGCTATACCTGTCAGGATTTATTCTTTCAGGATACCTTGAACGAAGGGGTCTGGGCTGGTCTTCGGGAAATTCTGGAGACTTCCGCCGCCTGCCCCCGGGTGACGGCGGTGGTTGGGCTGCCACTGCGGCTGGGCGTCCGGATGTTCAACTGTGCCGCGGTGATTGCCCGGGGCAGGATTCAGGGGATTGTCCCCAAAACCGCCATTCCTAATTATAATGAGTTCTACGAAAAGCGGTGGTTTGCCTCTGGAGATGCCCTGGATGTTGACAGTCTGGACGTGGGCACGCTGCTGGGGGGAGCACCGGAATTCGTGCCCCTGGGACAGAATCTCCTGTTCCGGCTGGCAGACGGAGCCCTTGTGGGCGTGGAAATCTGCGAGGACTTGTGGGCGCCTCTGCCAACCTCTGCCATGCTGGCTCTGGCCGGGGCGGAGGTCATCGTGAACCTGTCCGCCTCCAATGAGACCATCGGCAAGCGTTCCTACCGGCGGGAGCTGGTGAAGCACCAGTCCGCCGCTCTGAACTGCGTCTATGCCTATTGCTCTGCCGGTTCCACCGAGTCCACCCAGGACTTGATTTTCTCCGGCCAGAGCCTGATCGGCGAAAACGGCACCCTGCTTGCCGAGACCCGGGAGGCTATCGCTACGGACTATCTGCTCATTTCCGACTGCGACCTGGGCAAAATCCGCTCTGACCGGCGGAAAAACAAGAGCTTCGGCGACACCGCCCAGCGGTTCGGCGCCCAGGCGGAAATCCTGCCGGTTTCCGACGGCCACCTCCGGGGGGACGGCACGGCCTACCGTCTGGAGAAACTGCCCTTCGTGCCCGCCCAGCGGAAGCACCGGGTGGAGCGGTGCATGGAGATTTTCAACATGCAGGTGGCGGGTCTGCGTCAGCGGCTTCAGGCCATCGGCAATCCCAACGCGGTCATCGGCATTTCCGGCGGCCTGGATTCCACCCTGGCTCTGCTGGTTGCGGTGGAGGCCATGCGTCAGCTGGGACGGCCGGCCTCGGATGTGTACGGCGTGACCATGCCCTGCTTCGGCACCTCCGACCGCACCTATCGCAATTCCTGGGAACTGATGCGCACTCTGGGTATTTCCTGCAAGGAAATCAACATCCGCAACGCAGTCAATGTGCATTTCGAAGACATCGGACACGATTCGTCCGTCCACGACGGAACCTACGAAAATTCCCAGGCCCGGGAGCGCACCCAGATTCTCATGGACTACGCCAGCGTGGTCAAGGGCATTGTGGTGGGAACCGGCGATCTGTCCGAGCTGGCTCTGGGCTGGTGCACCTATAACGGCGACCACATGAGCATGTACGGGGTCAACGCCTCCATCCCCAAGACCCTGATTCGCTGGATGATCGACGCCATTTCGGAGATGCCCGCCTTTGCCGCCGCCCGGCCGGTGCTCCAGGACATTCTGGACACCCCCATCAGTCCAGAGCTGCTGCCTCCGGACGCCCAGGGGAAGATCGCCCAGCATACCGAAGACCTGGTTGGCCCCTACGCCCTCCATGATTTCTTCCTGTACTACACCCTTCGCTACGGCTTCACACCCCGCAAGATTTACGCTCTGGCCTGCCGGGCCTTCAGCGGAGATTTTGAGGAAGCGGTCATCAAAAAGTGGCTGACAACCTTCTATCGCCGGTTCTTCACCCAGCAGTTCAAGCGCAGCTGTCTGCCGGACGGGGTGAAGGTCGGCTCCGTGACCCTCAGCCCCCGGGGCGATTGGCGGATGCCCAGCGACGCCAGTGCCCGTATCTGGCTGGACGAGGTAGAGAGCCTATAATAAAGTACGGGGTGCCGTGAAATTGCGGCACCCCTGCCTTCCCTTGGGGGAAGGTGGCACGGCATAGCCGTGACGGATGAGGGAAACTTGCCTCTCCCTATGGGAGAGGTCAGCGTGTCAAAAAAGCCCCCAATATACGTTGTCATTCCGAACCAGTCCGCTTAAGTGGTGTGGGAATCCCCCGGATAGAAGTAAAAGCCACTGGTTTAGGATCTAAAATGTTTGAAAATTCGGGGGATTGCCACGGCAGTGTGCGCACTGCCTCGCAATGACATGGTTTTTCGACAGTCTTGCCTCTCCCTATGGGAGAGGTGCCGGAGGCGGAGAGGGCGATTTGTACCCTCTCAGTCACTTCGTGACAGCTCCCCCAGAGTGGGAGCCAAGGGAGAAGGTGGCACGGCGCAGCCGTGACGGATGAGGGCAAAGAATACTTCCTGGCTTAGAAAACCTCCGTAAGAATCTGTAGGGGTCGATGCCCACATCGACCCATTCAAGTTTTAACACGTTTCCCATTGGGCCGATGAGGGCATCGGCCCCTACAAGCTCTGAATCGGCTCTCGCAGTGTTAACGTATTCTTCGAACTTTTAGACATATTGAAATGCCCCCGGTTCGCAGAACCGGGGGCACATTGCGTATATTGCTTTTTTCAGAAATCAATGGCTTCGCCGTTCAGGGTCAGGGTGTTCGCCGCACCCAGGGTGAGGACATAGACATCCTCCGGCTGACCCTTGGCGATCAGCTCGGCCAGCACCAGCTCGGCGCTGTGGGTGCCGTCGGTGAAGGTGATTTCCTCAATGCCCTGGTTCTGCAGATAGCCCAGCGCCCGGAGCGTACCGGTGAGAATGGCACCGTCGGCCTTGACCGTCAGCGCCAGAACCCCGTCAGCCTTCTGCGCCTGGTGCTTCAGGCTGCTGCCATCCAGGTTGAGCACCCGGTAGAGCGGCTCCCGCTTGTCGGGTTCTTCCTCGGCGGAAGCGGACTTTTCCGGCTCAACAGGCGGCTCTACGTTGCCGGTAATGGTGTCCAGAACGGTTCCGTCGCCGCGTATGCGCTCTACCTTGCCGGTGGTATACAGCCCGGAGGTGTCCGGTTCTTTCTCACTGCCGTCAACCGGCACATAACCCCAGTGGTTATATCCGCCGTGGCCGATGGCTGCGCCGCAGCCGTCAGATGAGTCTCCAACTCCGCCTGCGGCTTTTACCTGGGAATCTCCGGAGATGGTGATATTGCTGCCGTTTCCGTTCCATCCGCCGCCGATGCCGGCACCGTACTTCCCGCCATTGGCGGTCACTTCTCCGCCGGAAACGGTGATATTGCTGCTGCCTCCGTCATAGCCGCCGCCGATGCCGGCACCGGCCTCCCCGCCATTGGCGGCTATCTCTCCGCCGGTGATGGTGATATCGTTTCCGCTCCCTGAATCGCCGCCGCCGATGCCAGCACCGTACTTCCCGCCATTGGCGGTTAGTTTTCCTTCTCCGCTCTCGGAGCCGATGGTCAGCTTGCCCCCGTTGGACTTTTCCACGCCGGCGTGCTTATCGCCGCTGGAAACAGTGTTGGTGCCTTCCACATTCAGATGGACATTGCCCTCGCCCTCGGTTTTGACCGCGGCTTTGCCGGAGGGAGCACTGATATTGGCATCCTTAATGGTCACATTGGCGGTGGTACCGTCATCCGCCTTGATGGTGATGGTGTTGTTGGTCTCCTTCCCCTTGCTGGTGATGGTGGGATTACTGTCTGGCTTGGTGTTGTCCTTGTGGGTGACGTTCTGCTGGGTGCTGCCGTCTGCACCCTTGAATGTGGAGACGGTGACGCTGCCATCGTTCAGGTCATACTCGTCTGCCAGTACGCTCACGGGCAAAAAGGCCGCGATCAGCAGCGCAGACAACGCGCGGATCATCCATTTCTTCATTGGGATTCCACCTTTCCTTTTCTGTCGAATACATGAGGCTTATGTGCCAGTCCCTTCGAATATTATACTACAACATTTTTCGCGGGATTACAAGAGAGATGGAATCAATTTGTAGGGATTCACAGAAATTGGCTTGCGTACCTGTGCGTTTTGCTGAATCAAAGAAGCATGGGCTGAATTTGCTGTCCTGCCATCGCCCCCTCCATTGCCTGGGGAATCTGGGCGAAATCCGCTATCAGGGATGTAGGCTTTTTCAGAGGGTCATCCTGACCGAAGGGCACGAAATAGTAGTGCTTCCGAGCTAGCAGCCGCCCGATGTTCTCCCCGGCACCGGCCAGTCCGTCATTGGTGGAAACGGCCACCAGCACCGGCCGCCCGTTGCGCAGGTGGCTTTTCGCCGCCATGGTCACCGGCCCGTCGGCAATGGAGTGAGCGAGCTTTGCCAGGGTGTTGCCGGTGCAGGGAGCGATGACCAGAATGTCCAGCAGCCCCTTGGGGCCGATGGGCTCCACCTGGGAAATTAGGTGCAGGGGAGGGCAGCCGCAGATTTCCTCCAGTCGTGTCTTCCAGTGCTCGGCAGTGCCGAACCGGCTGTCGGTTGCGTAAGCGGCCTCGGAGAGAATGGGGATGACTTTGTTTTCTTTGCTCAGAGCCTCAATGACGGGAAACACCCGGTCGTAGGTGCAATAGGAGCCGCACAGGGCGAAGCCGATGGTCATACAGCCGCCTCCTTCAGCATTTTCAGAATGGTTTCGGCAATCAGACGGCCGGAGGACACCGGGACATACCGCCCGGGCAGTCCCCGGGCGTAGATGATGCCGGTTCCCTGAAGTCCGGGGTTGGATGCCAGATCCAGCTTCACGCATTTGGGGTATCTGTCCAGAATGGTTCCGTTCAGAACCGGCTGGGGCACGGTGTTGATCAGCAGGCGAATGCCGGGGAGAATTCCGTGAATTTCCCCGAAATCCACAGCTGTCAGGCCCAGCGCTTCCAGCATGGCCCGATCCCTGGGATTCCTGGCGGCGACGGTGGGGGGACAGCCCAGGCTCTTCAGCTGTTCTGCCAGGCATTTTCCGATTCGCCCCCAGCCGAGAATCAGGGCGGGCGTATCCAGGAAGGTGGTCTCCAATGCGGAGGCGGCAATTGTCAGGGCGCAGTGGGCGGTGATGGCGGCATTCTGCGCCAGGTATTTCTCATCGTCCAGAAGGTCAATGACCGGGTGTCCCTGTAAGTCCGGATGGCTCAGCTTCCCGCCGATCACCGTGACCCTGGGGGGCAGCCGCTCCAGAACCTCCCGGATTGTTCCGCCGCCCCGAAGAGCGCCCTCGGAGGCGAAGCTGGGCACATCCAGCAGCAGATGGGTCACCTCCGGGGTGGGATGATCCACCAGTTTCAGCCCGGCATCGGAAAGAACCGCTGCCGCCTGGGCGCAGGCGGCGGTGGTGCCTTTGTGATAGATGAGAACGGGATTCACAGGCATTCCTCCTTTCCTAATAGAATATGAAGCGGTCTTTTCGGTTGTGCTTGATTTTTTGACAACAGTCTGTATAATGAAAGACAAGAGGTGATCAGAATGCAGAGACTTGGCTTTATTCACGATATGATGGACGTAAAGGTGCTGATCCTGTTCGTTATGGCCCGGGTGGGCTATCCGGTGAACATGCAGCAGATCTATGAGCTGTGCTTTCAGGACGACTGCCTGAGCTATTTCGACGTGTGTACCGCCATTCCGGAGATGGTTGCCTCCAACCATTTGCGGCAGACGGAGCAGGAGTGCTACGAAATTACGGACAAGGGCAGGGAAACCGCCGAGCTGGTGGAGGACTCCATCGCCTTTACCGTCCGCCAGAGGGCAGAGAATGCCGTTGACCGGTTCAATCGTCAGGTGCGCCGGAGCAGCTTCGTGAAGACCAAGATCACCCAGCGCACCGACGGGGAATTCTCCGTGGTCATGACGCTGGACGACGAGACCGGGAACCTGATGACCCTGGAGCTGGCCGCGCCCAATCAGCGGCAGGCCGTCCGGCTCAGCCGTCTTATGGAAAAGAAAGCGGAAATGGTCTATAATCTGACTATGACCGAGCTTCTGGACGATGAGGAGGAAGCGGACGAATAGAATTTTATACCGACAGACCTTGTCGATTCCGGGAAGCGGTGGTATAGTGAAAGTACACCGAAGAACCGGTGAAACGAAAGGAGCTGCCGCATATGAAATTCCAGTATCGAGAAAAGAAAGTCAAACTTCCGGGCAATGTCCATGCCTATGCCGAGAAGAAGGTTATGAAGCTGGAGCGCTTCTTTGACGAGGATGCGGAGGCACTGATCGTCTTTTCTGTAGAAAAGAACCGGAACAATGTGGAGCTGACCGTCCATGGGGCGGGCACCTGGTTCCGGGCAAGCGAGAGCACTTCGGATATGTTCGCCTCCATTGACGCGGCTGTTGCCACCATTGAAGGCCAGATTCGCAAGAATAAGACCCGGCTGGCTCGTCGGCTGAAGCAGGATGCCTTCGTCCGCAGCGTCCAGGAGGAGGAAACCTCCTTTGCTCCGGAGCCTGTGGAGGATGACCTGAGCATTACCCGGCATAAGGCCTTCTATTTCAAGCCCATGACCCGGGAGGAAGCGGTCATGCAGATGAATCTGCTGGAGCACAGCTTCTTCGCCTTCCGGGATGAGGACAACGGCGGATCCTTTGCGGTTGTCTATAAGCGCAACGACGGCGGCTACGGCCTGCTGGATGATACCCAGTGAATTGCACCCTCCAAGGAGCCTCGTGAGAGGCTCCTTTTCTTTTTGAAAAATTTGCCGAAAAATGGAAAAAAGTGCTTGACAAAAGGGAAGGAGCGTGCTAATATATGCAAGCTGTCCGCGAGAGCGGGTCGCAGGGGCTCAGAAAATGAAGAATGTGTAAAGAATTTGAAAAAAGTTCTTGACAAACGGAATCTTCTGTGCTAAGACAACCGAGTTGCTCACGAGAGCAGCAAGGCAAAAATCGCTTCAAAAAGGTTCGAAAAAACTTGAAAAAAGTTCTTGACAAACCGAAAATGATGTGATAAAATGCAAAAGCTTCCATCAAACGGAAGCGCGTCTGTACCTTGTAAATTGAATAACGTAAAGACGATTTTTAACACCTTGGACAATTAATGGATTGTTTAAGCGTAAGCGAAAAAACAGCCAACGAAAATTCTTGAGTAATAAATGCTAGTAGCAAATTATTCAGAAAGTTTGATTTGAGGCCGAAAGGCTTTAGATACAATTTTTTGAGAGTTTGATCCTGGCTCAGGACGAACGCTGGCGGCGTGCCTAACACATGCAAGTCGAACGGAAGTTAGAGCTTCGGTTTTAACTTTAGTGGCGAACGGGTGAGTAACGCGTGAAGAACCTACCTTTCAGTGGGGGACAACAGTTGGAAACGACTGCTAATACCGCATGACGCTTCT
>ENA-UOJC01001050-UOJC01001050.1-human-gut-metagenome-genome-assembly--contig:-C104-NODE-1050-length-41437-cov-26.109637_pt1 | contig 41437 bp, 33 predicted proteins | sample MGYA00242339_ERZ723886 | MGnify/ENA metagenome assembly ERZ723886 | reverse complement strand
ACGGATAGGGAAAAAGATCCGCTATCCAGCCGCAGACGATTTATTCAGAGTTTCCATAAGTAAAAATAGCAGGCGCGTTTCCTAAGCAAAGGCGGTTCAGGGCCGGAAGCTGCGGAGACCGGCTGCCTGCTTGTGTTGTCCGTTTTCAGGCACATGCCCGGAAACGGCGCAGAAAGGAGCATTTTATTGGCTGAAAAACTGAAAATTATTCCTCTTGGCGGTCTGGATGAGATCGGCAAGAACTGCACCGTACTGGAGTACGGCAAGGACATGATCGTGGTGGACTGCGGCGTGGGCTTCCCGGAAGAGGATATGTACGGCGTAGACCTGGTGATCCCGGATTTTTCCTATCTGGTTGCCAACCAGAAAAAGCTGCGGGGCATGTTCATCACCCACGGTCACGAAGATCACATTGGTTCCATTCCCTATGCCATGCGGGAGGTCAACTGCCCCATTCATGGCACCGCCATGACCAACGGTCTGATTAAGCTGAAGCTGGAAGAACACAAGCTGGCCGACAAGGTCAAGCTCATCACCCACAAGCCCGGGGATGTGGTCAAGGCCGGTGTGTTCCAGGTGGAGTTCATCCATGTGAACCATTCCATCGCCGACGCGGTGGCCTTCGCCATTCACACCCCCGTTGGCACCGTGGTTATGACCGGCGACTTCAAAATCGACCCCACCTCGAAAGACGGCATGATGGATCTTGCCCGTCTGGGGGAACTGGGCAGCAAAGGTGTCCTTGCCATGCTCTGCGACTCCACCAACGTCGAGCGCAGCGGCTACACCCCCAGCGAGAATCTGGTGGCCGAGAGCTTCGAGCGGCAGTTCCGCAACTGCGACCAGCGGATCATCGTCACCACCTTCGCCTCCAACATGCACCGGATTCAGTCCATCATCGCCACTGCCCAGCGGCATGGCCGGAAGGTGGCCGTCACCGGTCGGAGCATGGAGAATATGCTCAAAGTCGCCCAGGAGCTGGGCTATCTGAAGGTAAAGCAGGGCACCATCGTGGACATTTCCGCCATCAAGAGCCTGCCGAAAAACAAGATTGTCATCGTGTCCACCGGCTCCCAAGGCGAGAATATGTCCGCCCTGTACCGGATGGCCTTCAATACCCACAAGCAGGTGGAGATCACCTCCGGCGACCGGATTATCATCTCCGCCTCTGCCATTCCCGGCAATGAAAAGTCCATTTCCAAGATCATCAACGAGCTCTACCGGAAGGGTGCCGATGTGGTCTACGAAAAGAGCGAGGGGCTCCATGTGTCCGGTCACGCCTGTCAGGAGGAGCTGAAAATCATTCACGGGCTGGTGAAGCCCCGGTTCTTCCTGCCTATTCACGGCGAACAGCGGCATTTGCAGATTCACAGCAAGCTGGCTCAGGCCATGGGCATGAACCCCCGGAACATCTTCATCGGAGAAATCGGCTCCGTGTTCGAGTTCACCGCCAAGAGCTGCAAGCTCAAGGGCACCGTCACCGCCGGCCGGGTCTTTGTGGACGGCAGCGGTGTGGGCGACGTGGGCAGCGTGGTGCTCCGGGATCGGAAGCACCTGGCTGAGGACGGCATGATCGTGGTCTGCGTAAACCTCAGTGCCGAGGACGGCTCCATCCTTACAGGGCCGGACATCATCACCCGGGGCTTTATCTACGTCAAAGAATCCGAGCAGCTGATGGAGTCTCTTCAGAACGTGGCCACCGAGGCCATCGAGCGGTGCCAGCGCAAGGGCGTCCGGGACTGGTCTGCCATCAAGTCCACGGTGAAGAATGACCTGAGCGGCTACCTGTACAAAACCACCAAGCGCAACCCCATGATTCTGCCGGTGATTTCCGAGATTTAAGTTAGTATGTCATTGCGAACCAGTGGAAGGCACTGGTTCGCAATGACATCTTTTTTCGACAGGCTCGTAAAATAAGGAAGAGATATCTTATGCGCTACTATTTTGCCCCCATGGAGGGGCTGACGGACAGCATTTACCGCCGGGAGCACCACCGATTCTTCGGCGGCGTTGACCGGTACTACATGCCCTTCTTCTCCCCCACCGTCCACCGGACATTCACTTCCCGGGAGGCCCGGGAGCTGCCGAAAGCGGACAGCGTTCCCTTTTGCGCCGTCCCCCAGGTGCTGACGAACGACCCGGAGAGCTTTCTCTGGGCGGCGGAAGCCTGCCGGGATCTGGGCTATGCCGAAATCAATCTGAACGCAGGCTGTCCCTCGGGCACGGTGGTTGCCAAGCGCAAGGGCAGCGGAATGCTCCGGGATCTGGACAGTCTGGCAAGCTTTTTTGACCGGATTTTCGCAAAGTCTCCCCTGCCTGTTTCCGTGAAAACGAGACTGGGAATGGAGGAACCGGAGGAATTTGAGAAAGTTCTGGCCCTTTACAACCGGTATCCCATCCGGGAGCTGATCGTCCATCCCAGAGTTCGCAGGCAATTCTACGATGGGCAGGTTCAGATTGAATGGTTCCGCTATGCCGCAGAGCATACGGCCATCCCCCTGTGCTACAACGGAGATATCCGTTCGCTTGCCGATATCCGGGCACTGGAGGAAGCCTATCCCCAGCTTCCCGCCGTGATGGTTGGCAGGGGGCTCATTGCCGATCCGGGAATGCTCGCAGGCGGCACGGAGATTGACACACTGGAAGCCTTTCTGAACGCGCTGATGGACAACTACACCGAAGAGTTCTCCGGCTGCCGGAACGCGCTGTTCCGGATGAAGGAAAACTGGGCCTATCTGCACAATCGGTTCGCTGGCAGCGATAAACTCTGGAAGCAGATGCGCAAAACCACCGACGCAGCGCAATTCCGGGCTCTCAGTGCCCAGGTGCTCCATACCTGTCCGCTGGTCTGATAACGGGCTCGCTCTGAACAAAGGATGTCATTGCGAGCCAGTGCTCACACTGGCGTGGCCCCTTCCAGGGATTCCCTCCGGTCACAATCCGCCCCCCTTGGTTCCCCCCCTTTGGGGGAGCTAGCGGCGAAGCCGACTGAGAGGGTAAAAATCGCCCTCTCCGCCCCCGCGGGGCACCTCTCCCATAGGGAGAGGCAAGGCCCTCATCCGTCACGGCTGCGCCGTGCCACCTTCCCCCAGGGGAAGGCCTAGGAACGGATTGCCACACCAGTCTGCGGACTGGTTCGCAATGACAATTATCCATCAAAGTGCTCACAGAAAAAGTGCGTGCCGCGAAATGCGGCACGCACTTTTTCTCATTACAAATTACTGTTCCTTCTTGCGGATGACGAAGGCCGCGGCAGCGAGCACTGCCAAGCTGGCCCCTGCCAAAATCCAGACATTGTTGTCACCGGGGGTTCTCTCCACGGCAGCAGGCTCTTCCTCGGTCTGCTGGGTATTCAGCTCCACATAGCCCAGGAGGATCTTGTCAAAGTCCGCCTCCACGGTGTGCTTCTCCAGAATGCTGTTCAGAAGCTCATTTGCCCGGGCGTTGGACAGGTCGCTTCTGGCGGATTCCTTCCAGACGGGGGTGCTGCCCACGAAGAACATCAGGTGATAGCCGAACTCCGTCTTCACGATGCCGTAGTCGCCGGGCTGGCGCACATCGTCAAAGCACCAGTCGTTGAATGCCTCCACCATCTGACCCTCGGAAACCCCAGTGTACAGGCCGCCGTCGGAGGCGGAGCCGTCCTGGGAATTGGCCTTGGCCAGCTCGGCAAAGCTGTCCTCGCTCTTATCCCCCTGCTCCCACTGGGCAAGCAGCTCCTCGGCCTTCTGGCGGCTGGCTTCCCAGGCGGCATCGTCAAAGGTATCGGTGCGGATATTGTCGGTGGTCGCACCCTCGGGCATCACCAGAATGTGGCGCACGTCCACGGTCTTATTGTCCTTGGTCAGGCCGTTCTTCTCATAGGCCTCGGCATTGTCGTCAAAGTACTTCTCCACTTCCTCGTCCGTCGGCTCCAGGGTCTGGCACAGGTCGGAGAAGTAAACGCTGCCGGTGTAGTAGAGCTTCAGGAAATGGCTGTAGTCGTCCAGGGTAGCGCCCACGCCCACATCGTCCTTCAGCAGCTCCTCGGCGTTTTCAAAGCCGTACAGAGGAGCGCTCTGCTCCAGATTCTCGATGGCGGTGTCCAGCTGGGTCTGGGTTTCCTCGTCCAGCTGGAAGCCGGCGGCTTCCGCCTCGGCAGCGGTGGCCTGGTAGTTGCGCCAGCTGTTCAGGGCGCTTGCCAGGAAGAATTGCTGCCAGGTGCACTGGGTATCGGCAATGGCGCAGGTCTGCACATCCAGAGGCTTGGTCGGATCCAGGCCGACATAGGAGGCATAGGAGCCGTAGCTGCTCAGGAAATTCCGAACCTCCGTCCAGTAGAACATTTGCAGCTGGCCGTTGGTCAGGGTGTCATCTCCCATCCGGGCAACCACCGTGTCGTGGGCGGCAATCACGTCCTCGTCAGAGGCGGTGTAGGTGCCCTTGGCGGTTTCGTCGTCGGGATTGCCGTCGGCGGGAATGGTGGCAGGAGCCTCGGTTTCGCTTACCTCGGTGGTCTCCACTGCCGGGGCAGGACTGCGATCCATGCCCAGGAAAATCACCGCTGCCAGCACTCCCAGCAAAATGGCCACGCCCACGATCACCAGGGCAATCTTGGCAGAGCTCAGCTTGATCTTCTGGTCATTATTGTTTCCACAGGCGGGGCTTTCGGAAGGGGTTTCCGGCAGCTTCGCCTGATCGTTCTTGTTTTCTTCCATGAATGAATCCTCATTTCTCCCTTGAAGTAACCGCTGATGAAATCGTCTGCGGTTACTTATCCGGGTATTTAGCCGATTAAGTTTACCACGTTTGTCTCATAAATGCAACTGCCGACACAGTTTTTTTACATTTTCTCAGGCGCAAAATTCTCCGAGTCGGATTTTCACACTTGCAAAAGGAGGCCAAAAATGATAATATTTATGATCGAGATGTTATCCGCAGAAGGAGTTTTTTATGAATACCAAAACCACCGTAATTTCCCAGGCGCAGCTGGACAGTCAGTTCGCCTGCTGTGATAAAATTGCCGCTTATTGGAAGGAAAAAGGCGTGACCCCCAGAGCCTATGTAGAGACCTACGGCTGCCAGCAGAACGAGGCGGACTCCGAAAAGCTGAGGGGGTATCTTGCCCAGTGCGGCTACGCCATCTGCCAGGAGGCCGAGGGGGCGGACGTGGTCATTCTGAACACCTGCGCCATCCGGGAGCACGCGGAGCAGCGGGTCTTCGGCAATCTGGGGGCTTTGACCCATACCAAACGCCGTCACCCGGCTCAGAAAATCTTCCTGTGCGGCTGTATGGCAGGCGAAACCAAGGTCTCCGACCGGGTGCGGGGTAGCTTTCCCCTGGTGGACGGGGTGTTCTCCACCCACCATCTGTGGCAGTTCCCGGAAATTCTGTGGAACGTGCTCAGCGGAAAAAAACGGCAGTTTTTCATTGCCGACGAGCCCGGCTCCATTGCCGAGGGCATTCCCCAGGTTCGGGATTCCCGGCTAAAGGCCTGGGTGTCCATTATGTACGGCTGCAACAACTTCTGCACCTACTGCATCGTACCCTATGTCCGGGGGCGGGAGCGGAGCCGGAAATTTGAGGACATTCTGGCCGAGTGCCGGTGTCTCATTGAAAACGGTGCCAAGGAAATTACCCTGCTGGGTCAGAACGTGAACTCCTACGGCAAGGATCTGCCTGAGGGAAAGGACTTTGCCGACCTGCTGGCTGCCATTGCCCAGCTTCCCGGCGATTTTCTCATTCGCTTCATGACGAGCCATCCGAGAGACGCTTCCGAAAAGCTCTTCGACACCATGGCAAAATATCCGAAGATTGCCAAGCAGCTGCACCTGCCCTTCCAGTCTGGATCGAGTCGGGTGCTCAAGGCCATGAACCGGCACTATGACCGGGAAACCTATTTGCGGAAAGTGAATTACGCCAAGGCCGTCATGCCCGAGCTGGTGCTGACCTCCGACGTAATCGTGGGCTTCCCCGGAGAAACCGAGGAAGAATTCGAGGAAACCATTTCCCTCATCCAACAGGTGCATTACGACAGCCTGTTCACCTTCATCTTCTCCCCCCGACCCGGCACTCCCGCCGCCAAAATGGAGGATCCCACCCCGAAAGAAGAGAAAAACCGCCGGTTTGACCGGCTCTGCGCCGTCCAGAACGCCATTTCCGAGGAAATTCACGCCGGCTATGTAGGGAAAACCCTGCGCTGCATGGTAGACGGCCGGGACAAGGACATGCTCACCGCCCGCACCGAGGGCGGACGGCTGGTACGCTTTGCCGGAAGCGACAGCCTCATCGGCAGCTATCACGATCTTACCATCACCGGTGCCACCACCTGGAGCCTGACCGCCGCTCCGGTCAAGTAACCAATGATGAAATCGGCAAGCGTTATCAGCGAGAGATTTTGGCACGAATGAAAGTTTGAAAAACGCAGGAATACTGTATGTATTTCAAGCTTTTCAAACTGCACAGTCGGGGCAAAAGATCCGCTGAGAACCGCAGACAATTTCATCAGCGGTTACGCAAATAACAGAAAGAGGTTACGCCCATGGCAAAACCCACAAATGAACTGACGCCCATGCAGCGGCAGTATCAGCAAATCAAGGAACGCAATCAGGACTGCATTTTGTTTTTCCGTCTCGGCGACTTCTACGAGATGTTCAACGAAGACGCCAAGCTTGCCGCCCGGGAGCTGGATCTGACCCTGACCAGCCGGGATCGCTCCAAGCCCAAGGAGGAGCAGACCCCCATGTGCGGCGTGCCCTACCACAGCGTGGATTCCTACATTGCAAGGCTGGTTCAGAAGGGCTACAAGGTAGCCATCTGCGAGCAGATGGAGGATCCGGCGCTGGCCAAGGGGCTGGTGGAGCGGGACATTACCCGAATTGTCACTCCCGGAACCGTCACGGAAAGCTGTATGCTGGACGAAAGCAAGAATAACTACATGGGCTGCCTCTACGGAGAGGGCGGCCGATTCGGCCTTGCCTTCTGCGACGTTTCCACCGGTGCCTTCTTCGTCACCCTCTGCGCCGATGCCCAGAGTGTGGCCTCGGAACTGGGGCGGTTCTCCCCCAGTGAAGTCATGCGCTTCGGCACGGACGTCAGCAGTGAGGCCATTGAAGATGCCCTGTTCCGCCGCCTGAGCTGCTGCGTGGATGAGGGCAAAGACGGCCAGTTTTCCCTGGAGGACTGCGAGGCGCTTCTGGAAAAGCATTTCTCCCAGAGCCTTGCCCAGATGGGGCTTGCCGGAATGCCTGCTGCCGTTGTCGCCGCGGGCGCGCTGCTGCAAACCCTTTTAACCCTGCAAAAAAACGATCTTGCCCATATCCGCCAGCTTCAATACTACACCACCGGCCGGTTCATGGAGCTTGACCTGGATGCCCGACGGAATCTGGAGCTGACGGAGACCATGCGCTCCAAGGAAAAGAAGGGCACACTCCTGTGGGTGCTGGACAAGACCCACACCGCCATGGGCGGGCGGCTGCTGCGCTCCTGGCTGGAAAAGCCCCTTCTTGACCCGGTGGAGATCACCCGCCGCCACGCCGCCGTAGAGGATTTGGTAGACAATGTGATTCTTCGAGGTGAGCTGGAAGAATCCCTGCGGGAGGTCACCGACTTAGAGCGGGTCATGGCTCGGGTGGTCACCGGCACCGTCAATTGCCGGGATCTGCTGGGGCTTGCCCGGGGTCTGCGGGCACTGCCGGAGGTAAAGCGTCAGCTGGAAGGCTGCTCCGCCCCCTTACTTACCAAGCTGGCCCAGTCCATCGACCCGCTGACGGACTGCGCCGATGAAATCGAAAATACCATCGTGGACGAGCCGCCGTTGACCGTCCGGGAGGGCGGCATCATCCGCAAAGGCGCAGATGCCGAAGCCGATCGCCTCCGGGACATTATGGAAGGCGGCAGCGGTACCATCGCCGCCATCGAGGCCAGCGAGCGGGAGAAAACCGGCATCCGCACTTTGAAGGTAGGCTTTAACCGGGTCTTCGGCTATTATATTGAAGTTTCCAAATCCTTTATCGACCAGGTGCCCGCAAGCTACATCCGCAAGCAGACCCTTGCCAACTGCGAGCGTTACATCACCCAGGAGCTGAAGGAGCTGGAAAACCAGGTGCTCACCGCCAAAGATCGGCTCACCGCCCTGGAATATCAGATCTTCACCCGGCTTCGGGAGCACCTGGCTCAGCAGGCTGCCAGAGTTCAGCTGACGGCTCAGGCCGTGGCGGCGGCGGATGTGCTGTGCTCCTTGGCCGCCGTGGCCGTTCAGCGGGGCTACTGCCGTCCGGAAATCACCCTGGGCCGGGAGATTTCCATCACTGACGGACGGCATCCGGTTGTGGAAGCGGTTCTGAAGGACAGTCTCTTTGTCCCCAACGACACCAACCTGGGAAGCGACGATAACCAGGTGGCCATCATCACCGGCCCCAATATGGCCGGTAAATCCACCTATATGCGTCAGGTAGCCCTGATTGTCCTCATGGCTCAAATGGGCTCCTTTGTCCCCGCCCGGTCGGCAAAAATTGGCCTGGTTGACCGGGTGTTCACCCGGATCGGTGCCAGCGACGACCTGGCCTCCGGTCAGTCCACCTTCATGGTGGAGATGGCAGAGGTGGCCTCTATTCTGAAATACGCCACTTCCCGGTCTCTTCTGATTCTGGACGAAATCGGCCGGGGCACCTCCACTTACGACGGCATGGCCATTGCCCGGGCTGTCCTGGAATACGCCGCCAATCCCCGGCGGCTGGGCGCCAAAACCCTGTTTGCCACCCATTATCACGAGCTGTCCACCATGGAGGACAAGCTTCCCAACGTGAAAAACTACAACATTGCCGTGAAAAAGCGGGGGGAACAGATGATTTTCCTGCGGAAAATCGTCCCCGGTGCCGCCGACGACAGCTACGGCATTGAGGTTGCCAAGCTGGCGGGCATTCCCAATCCGGTGATTTCCCGGGCAAGAGAAATTCTTGCTGAGCTGGAAGCCGAGGGCGTAGCTCCCGCTCCCGTGCGTCAAAAGGAGCCGGAGGATCAGGTGAGTATGCTGGACTTAACGGGGCAGCAGGTAATTTCTGCCCTGTCCGCCATCACCGTGGAGACTCTGACCCCCATTGAGGCCATGAATGAACTGTACAAGCTGAAAAAGCTGCTGAATTGATTATGAGAAAAAGCGTTACTTCCCGCTCCTGTCCCAACTCCCAGGAAACAGTCTGGGGCTTCTGCTGGTTTGCCTTTCAACTTCTGGTGCTCCCCGGGCTTCTGACTTTTGCCAACGGGAAGCTGTCCCGGCCCCTAACCAGCGCGGAGCTGAATTTTGTCTACTATGTTCTGAATTTTACGGCAGTTCTCATCATTTTCCGGGATTTTCTCTCCTCCGCCGCCACCCAGGCGGTGAAGCACCCGGCGTATTGGTGTCAAGCCGTCATTCTGGGCTTTGTTGCCTACTACGCCTGCCGACTGGCCACCGAGTATCTGGTGGGACTGCTGGTGCCGGGGTTTTCCAACTATAATGATGCTTCCATCGCCGCCATGGAGCGGCAGAACCGGCTGCTGGTGTTTCTGGGCACGGTGATTCTGGTACCCCCCGCCGAGGAATGCTTCTACCGGGGGCTGATTTTCCGGAATCTTTACACCAAGTCTCCCTGGGCGGCCTACCTGGTGTCCATGCTGGCTTTTTCCATGGTGCACATTGTGGGGTACTTGGGAAGCTACACTACCGGCGAAATCCTCATTGCGGTGCTCCAATATCTGCCCGCCGGGCTGTGCCTTGCCTGGAGCTACACCAAGGCGGACACCATTTTCGCTCCCATCGCCATTCACGCGGCGGTGAATTTTCTGACCCTGTCCTCCTGGAGGTGACACAATGCCCAAGATTTTGCAATTATCTTCCCATGTGGCCAACCTGATTGCCGCCGGTGAGGTGGTGGAGCGGCCTGCCAGTGCCGTCAAGGAGCTGCTGGAAAACGCCGTGGATGCGGGAGCCTCCAAGGTGACCATCGAAATCCGGGACGGGGGCATGACCTTTCTCCGGGTGACGGACAACGGCTGTGGCATGTCCGCCGAGGATGCCCGCACCGCCTTTCTGCGCCACGCTACCTCCAAGCTGCGCACGGAGGAAGACCTGGCCGCCATCGGCACCATGGGCTTCCGGGGCGAGGCTCTGGCTGCCATTGCCTCCGTCAGCCGGATTGATCTGATGACCAAAACGCCGGGAAGCCTGTCCGGGGTAAAGCTGCATCTGGATGCCGGAGTCATCACCGAGGAAGCCGAGGCCGGGTGCCCGGACGGCACCACCATCCTGGTTCGGGATTTGTTCTACAACACCCCCGCCCGGATGAAATTCATGAAATCCGACACCGTGGAGGGCAGCCGGGTGGCCGCCGCCGTCCAGATGCAGGCTCTGGCTCATCCGGAGGTGGCCTTCCAGTTCCTCCGGGACGGAAAGCAGGTGCTTGCCACCCCCGGCTCCGGAAAATTGCAGGATGCCATGTACTGCGTCTATGGTCGGGACTGTGCCAGAATGGTGGCCGTGGAAAGCCGGTGGGAAAGCTACACCCTCTCCGGCTTCGTCACCCTGCCCACGGATGCCCGACCCAGTCGGAACCTGCAAACCTTCTTCGTCAACGACCGGCCTGTCAAATCCAAGCTGCTCATTGCGGCATTGGAGGAGGCCTACCGGAATCAGCTGATGGTGGGACGGTTTCCCGGCTGTGTGCTTCACCTGAATCTTCCTGCCAACGCCGTGGACGTAAACGTCCATCCGGCAAAAACCGAGGTAAAATTTCTCTCGGAAAAGGCGGTTTTCGACTGCGTCCACTATGGGGTTCTGGGTGCTCTGAACAAAAAGCCTGACCGGCCTGCCGTTCAGTTCAAGCCCCAGCCTGCCCCTGTGCCGCCGGAGAAGCCGACTCCTTCACCAGAGGCAAAGCCCACCGAAAAAAAGGAAGCCTTCTTTCGCACCATGACCGCCCAGGAGTACAAGACCTTCTCCGCCGCCATGGCCGATGCCCCCAAGCCCAAGCCGGAGGCCGCCGCGGCAGCGGCGAAGAAAATTCCCACCGGTGGAAATATGCCTCTGCGGGAATTTGTCATGCTGCCCCAGGTTCGTCAGGCTGCTCGGCCGGAGCCTGCCCCTTCCCTGCCTCCGCTGCCTGAAACGCCGAAGCCGTCGGCGCCGGAAATGCCCGTGAAAGCATCGGAACCGGAAATGGAGCAGACCGCCCTGGAAATGCCCAAGGCGGACACCTGGCGGATGGTAGGTGAGCTGTACCGCACCTATATTCTGGTGGAGGAGGGGGACAACGCTTTCCTCATCGACAAGCACGCCGCCCATGAGCGGATTCTCTTCGAAAAGCTGAAGGCCAATCAGGAATCCATTTCCGGTCAGACTCTCTTACAGCCCGTACCCGTCCGGCTCAGTCCCGCCGCCGCGGGAGAGCTGCTGGGAAACACGGAGCTTCTGGAAGAGCTGGGCTTTGAAATCGAGGAATTTGGAGAAAACACCGTCCTTGCCCGGCAGATTCCCATGGATTTGAGCGAGGAAGCCGCAGCGGAGGCGCTGGAAACCCTGGCAGACGACCTGCTGAATGGCCGCCGGGAAAGCCGGGATACGGTGCGGGACACTTTACTTCACACCGTAGCCTGCAAGGCCGCCATCAAGGCCGGGTGGGTCAGCGACGAAAAGGAGCTGCTTGCCATCGCCAAGGCCGTCATGGAGCGGGAAGACCTGAAATACTGCCCTCATGGCCGCCCCATCTGCGTGAGCCTGAGCCAGAAAATGCTGGAAAAGCAGTTCAAGCGAATTTAATCCTCGCCATGTCGATTGCTGAAGAAGAGGACGCCCTCATCCGTCTCGCGCTTGCGGGGGACGCGCGAGCCACCTTCCCCCAAGGGAAGGCAATTTCTCCCGCCCCTTACATTTGCCTATGAAGAACAAATTTTCTTTTCTTCTCTATCTGACTGCCGGAGTCACCGGCGGGCTGACCCTGCTGTTCGGACTTCTGTCCGAAAACGAACTGTGCCTGACGCTGGCCATCACCTTCGGCACCACCTTCTACCACTTCGCCATGCGGCTGGTGGTCGGCGGCCTGGGTCGGCTTCTTCCCCAGAGGCTGGACAGCGCCTCCTGGTTTCGGGAGCAGCCCTGGGAGAAGGAACTTTACCGGCGGTTGAAGGTCAAGGGCTGGAAAGGCAAAATGCCCACCTACCGTCCGGAGCGGTTCGATCTTCGGCTTCACACCCTTGCGGAGATGATTCACACCACCTGCGTGGCAGAAATCACCCACGAAATCATCATTCCCCTGAGCTTTGCGCCGCTGCTGGTGATTCCCAAATTCGGAGCCGCCCCGGTGTTCGTCATCACTTCCCTGCTTGCGGCTCTGTTTGACGGAATTTTTGTAATCATGCAGCGATACAACCGACCCAGACTTCTGCGTCTTTCCCGAAAGGAGGCATCCCGCCTATGAATTCCATTCTCTGCATTGCCGGTCCCACCGCCTCGGGAAAAACCGCTTTGGCTGTGGAACTGGCAAAAGAGCTGGACGGCGAGGTGGTCTCCTGCGACTCCATGCAGGTCTACCGCCGCATGGACATCGGCACCGCCAAGCCGAGCCGTGAAGAGATGCAGGGCATCCCTCACCATATGATCGACGTGGCAGAGCCGGACGAGGACTTTTCCGTGTCCCGGTACTGCGCCATGGCCGCCCCCATTGTGGACGACATCGTTGCCCGGGGAAAAACCGCCATCATCGCCGGAGGAACCGGGCTGTATATGGACAGCCTCATCCGGGGCAACGACTTTGCCCCCTTCCCCTCCACCGGCGTCCGGGAACGGCTGGAAGCCGAAACCGACGAAGTCGGCCTTCCCGCCATGCTGGCCCGGCTCCGGGAAATCGACCCGGACACCGCCGACCGGGTCTCCGACCGGAAGCGGATTCTGCGGGCTCTGGAAGTTTACCTGGAAACGGGAGAAACCATCACCGAGCACAACCGGAAAACCCGGCTGATTCCGCCCAAATATACCCCTCTATGGCTGGGTCTGGACTTTGCCGACCGGGGTGAACTCTACCGGCGGATCGACAAACGGGTAGACATCATGCTGGAAATGGGGCTGATGGAAGAGATTCGAAGTCTTTTGGACAGCGGCATTCCCGAAAAATGCACCGCCATGCAGGCCATCGGCTACAAGGAATTTGTCAACGCCCTGGAGGGGAGAGAACCCCTTTCCCAGGCCGCGGAGGAAGTGAAGAAGGCCAGCCGCCACTACGCCAAGCGGCAGCTGACCTGGTTCCGCCGGAATCCCGCCGTCCGCTGGCTGGTGCGAAGCGGGGACGACGACCAGGAAATTTTGGCTTCCGCTCGACAGATTATTCGGGATTCTGACAACTGAATCATGCTAGGATGTGTATACCCAATCGGGTGGTGTCCCCGGGGAGTGCGGGCACGAAAAAATCAAGGCATTGCCGCAAAGTGCGCAATGGTCTGAAAGAAAAGAGGGTATATACATATGACAGAAGCAATGAACTTACAGGACGCCATTCTCAAGGAGGTGCGCCGGGATCGGGTTCCCGTGACGCTGTTCCTCATGAACGGCTTCCAGCTCCGAGGGATTATCACCGGCTACGACAGCTTTGTGGTGGTTCTGGTCACGGAGGGGCGGCAGCAGATGATCTACAAGCACGCCATTTCCACCCTGGCCCCCATGAAGCCGCTGAAGGCAGCCGCCGTTACTGCGTAACCTCCAGGGAAGCACTGTGCAGCCGCGCGGTGCTTCCCGAAAGGCGACGGAGTTTCAAGGGAACCTCTGATTCAATCGGCAAGAGCTGACGGCAAAAGATTCATCGCTCAGCCGCAGACGATTTATTCAGAGTTTCCCCAGGACTCCGCCGCCTATTTTTATAGAAAGAAGTGCATATTATGTCGATTGCTGAAAACGTTGCCCGGGTGCGGGCCCAGATGGCTCAGGCCGCCCTGCGGTGTGGCCGGAATCCGGAAGAAATCAAGCTCTGCGCCGCCACGAAAATGAATGACGCCGACGCCGTCCGTCAGGCCATTGCCGCCGGGGTGGACTGCTGCGGAGAAAACCGGGTGCAGGAGCTCACCGCAAAGCTTGCCGAAAACGCCTACGCCGGTGCCCCGGTTCATTTCATCGGCCATTTGCAGACCAACAAGGTCAGGCAGGTCGTCGGAAAGGTAGACCTGATTCAGAGCGTAGACTCGGCGCACCTGCTTCGTGCCGTTGACCGGGAGGCCGGCAGACAAGGCATCCGGCAGGACATTCTGCTGGAAATCAATATCGGAAACGAGGCCAGCAAGGGCGGTTTTTCCCCGGAGGAAATATTGCCGCTGCTGGAAAATTTCGGAGAATTTTCAAACGTTTGTGTGAAAGGACTCATGGCAATCCCCCCAATTTCCCGTTTTCCCGGCGAAAATCTTGAATTTTTTCAAAAAATGCGGCAAATAAGTGTTGACATCAGGGACATTATCAACGATAATGTCAAGGTGGACTGTTTATCGATGGGAATGTCCGGCGACTTTGAAGACGCCATCGCCGCGGGCAGCACCATGATCCGCGTCGGCACCGCCATTTTCGGTGCCCGGGACTACAGTAAAACTTCATCAAAATGATGCGCATATACTTAGGAGGATACAACCAATGAGCTTGTGGGATAATGTGAAGAAATTTGCCCAGCCCTACTCAGACGATGATTACGATGATTACGACGAGGAAGACGACTACGGCGATGACGATTACGATCAGCCTGCCGAAAAGCCCGCTCCCTCCCGTCGGGCTCCCCGCCGTGCTCCGGCTCCGGCTCCCGTAGAGGAAGAGCCTGAAGAGCAGGAGGACTATGGCTTTACCCCTGCCCCTGCCGCTTCCACCGGCACTGCCGTCAGCTCCGGCTTCACCGGTCAGGTGCTGAACATGAACGGCAGTTCCAATAAGCAGGAAGTGGTTCTGTTCCGTCCGGGCAGCTTCAACGACACCTCCAAGGCCGCCGACGACCTGCGCAACCGGAAGGCCGTCATCGTCAACATGGAGAATGTGGACAAGGCCATGGCCCGCCGGGTGGTGGACTTCCTGTCCGGCTGTGTGTACGCTCTGGACGGGGATGTGAAGAAAATCGCCCAGTCCGCTTACCTGTTCTGCCCCCACAATATGGAGATCCAGGGCGATCTGGAAACCCTCCAGGCAGAAGTGGAGAGCTACGTCTGATTCTGAATCCGCGCATCCGGCAGGCGGTTTTTTACAGATCGACTCCCTGGAATCGGTGTGTAAAAGACCATTTCCGGACGCAATCGGTATGGGGTCCCGACCTTCGGGATAAACTGACTTTTGGAAGGAGAAAACATTACCATGTTTACACCGCAGCAGATTGATCAGGTCTCTTTCGGTCGTTCCACCTTCGGCGGCTACGATATGCAGCAGGTGGATGAGTTTCTGGAGCCTCTGACCGAGGACTATGTAACGCTGTACAAGGAAAATGCCCTGCTCAAGAGCAAGATGCGGGTGCTGGTGGGCAAGCTGGAGGAATACCGGAAGAATGAGGCCTCCATGAAGGACGCCGTCATCAATGCCCAGAAGACCTGCGATAAGATGGTTGCCGAGGCCCAGGCCAAGTGTGCCCAGATGCTGAATAACGCCAGCGCCACCGCTGCCGCCACTGCCCCCGCCCCCCAGAATTCCGACGCCCTGGTGGCCGCGGAGAATGCCCGGGTTCAGGAAGCCCGGAAGGCTGCCGCCGCCAAGATCGGCGAGCTTCAGGAGCAGCTGCGCACCTGCATCCAGGCTTTGGATCGGATCAAAGCCGCCAATGCGCCCGCCCCCGAGGCCGCAGAAGCCCCCGCTCCTGTGCAGGACAAGGATGTGGCGGACGAAATTGCCCAGAACATTGAGACCATGATCGGCAGCACCGTGGACACCGCCCCCAAGGCGGCTCCCAAGCATCCGACCAACAACGACACCACCACCAGCAAGTTTGCCAGCCTGAACCTTCAGTTCGGCCGGAACTACGACCCCACCAGCAAGTAAGCTGGCATAACCCAATAACAGGCTTTGATGGGGACAAGCGGATTTGCCGATACCGCCAGAGAGCTGCCGGAAGGTGCAAGGCAGCAGGCAAGGCAAATCCCGTATCACCCCGGAGCCGCCCACCGAACAGGAAATTTCCTTAATAGGCTGGGACGGGTGCGCCCGATATCGCGCCGACGAGTGCCGTGTAAACGGAACAAGAGTGGTACCGCAGAGGTAAAAATGCGCCTTTGTCTCTTAATTTCAGGAGACAAAGGCGTTTTTTATATTCAAATATCCGCATATTGTATGGAGGTAAGAAATCCAATGGAATACAAAAACACCATCATCACCCCGAAGACGGACTTCCCCATGAAGGCCGGTCTTCCCAACCGGGAGCCCGGAATGCTGGAGCGTTGGCAGGAGCAGAATCTCTACAATGCCATGCTGGAAAAGAACAAGGATCTGCCCCGGTTCGTGCTTCACGACGGCCCTCCCTTCTCCAACGGCTATATCCACATGGGTCACGCCCTGAATAAGACCCTGAAGGACTTCATCGTCCGCTCCCACGCCATGATGGGCTACTACACCCCCTACGTCCCCGGCTGGGACAACCATGGCCTTCCCATCGAGCGAGCCATCGAGACCTCCAAGAAGAAGCTGAACAAGGATATGTCCGTGCCTGAGTTCCGGAAGGCCTGCGAGGAGTTCGCCGAGGACTTCATCCAGAAGCAGATGGGCGGCTTCAAGCGTCTTGGTGTCGTGGGCGACTGGGAGCATCCCTACCGCACCATGGACAAGCACTTTGAGGCTCAGGAGGTCAAGGTCTTTGGCCGGATGTTTGACAAGGGTTACATCTACAAGGGCTTAAAGCCCGTTACCTGGTGTCCCTACTGCGTCACCGCCGTGGCCGAGGCCGACATCGAATACAAGGATGATGCCTGCACCACCGTCTACGTCAAGTTCCCCATGAAGGACGACCTGGGCAAGCTTTCCCAGTTTGATCTGAGCAAGACCTATTTCGTCATCTGGACGACTACCATCTGGACGCTCCCCGGCAACCTGGCTATCTGCCTGCATCCCCGGGACACTTATGTTCTCGTGAAGGCCGAAAACGGCGAGACCTACATCATGGCGGAAGCTTTGATGGACAAGGTCATGCACATCGGCGGCTTCGAGAACTACGAGGTTCTGGCCCGGTATCCCGGCTCCTTCTTTGAGAATATGCTGGCTCAGCACCCCTTCATGGACAAGACCTCCCGGCTGGTCAACGCCGAGTACGTCACCATGGATTCCGGTACGGGCTGTGTCCACACCGCCCCCGGCTTCGGTGCCGACGACTACCAGACCTGTATGCGCTACGGCATGGAGCTGGTGGTTCCCGTGGACGACTACGGCCGCCACACCGACTATGCCGGCAAATACGCCGGGATGAAGACCGAGGAGAGTAACCCCGTGATTCTGGAGGATATGCGCCAGTCCGGTGTGCTCTTCGCCTCCGAGGAGATTGTCCACTCCTACCCTCACCATGACCGGTGCAAGAAGCCTGTCATTTTCCGGGCCACTCCCCAGTGGTTCTGCTCCGTGGAATCCTTCAAGGATCAGGCCATCAAGGCCATTGAGAACGTCCAGTGGTACCCTGCCTGGGGTCAGGAGCGGATGACCAGCATGATCCGGGAACGAGCCGACTGGTGCATCTCCCGTCAGCGCCGGTGGGGTCTGCCCATCCCCGTGTTCTACTGCAAGAGCTGCGGCAAGCCCGTATCCACGGAAGAGTCCATTATGAAGCTGTCCAAACTCTTTGACGAGTACGGCTCCAATATCTGGTTCGAGAAGGACGCCATGGAGCTGGCTCCTGAGGGCTTCACCTGCCCCCACTGCGGCGGCAAGGACTTTACTAAGGAGAAGGATACCCTGGACTGCTGGTTTGACTCCGGCTCCACCCACTACGCCTCCCTGATGCACCGCACCCCTGAGCTGTGGCCTGCGGACGTGTATCTGGAGGGTGCCGATCAGTACCGCGGTTGGTTCCAGTCCAGCCTTCTGACCTCCGTAGGCGCTCTTGACCAGGGTGCTCCCTTCCGTCAGGTGCTGACCCACGGCTGGACGGTGGACGGCCAGGGTCGAGCCATGCACAAGTCCCTTGGCAACGGCGTTGACCCTGCCGACCTGATCAAGGAATTCGGCGCGGACATCGTCCGTCTGTGGGCGGCTTCCTCCGACTATCACGCGGACGTGCGCTGCTCCAAGGAGATCTTCAAGCAGATCGCCCAGAACTATCTGAAATTCCGGAACACCGCCCGGTACTGCCTGGGCAACCTGAACGAGTTTGACCCCAACAACCTGGTTCCCGCAGACCAGCTGGAGGAGCTGGATCGGTGGGCACTGACCAAGCTGGACGCACTGGTGAAGGAATGCCGGAAGGCCTACAACGGCTATGAGTTCCACCTGGTTTCCCACGCCATCAACGACTTCTGCGTGGTGGAACTGTCCAGCTTCTACCTGGATATTCTGAAGGACCGGCTGTACTGCGAGGAGAAGAACGGCCTGCGCCGCCGCTCCGCCCAGACTGCCCTGTTCCTGATTCTGGACGCCATGGCAAAGGTCTTCGCCCCCATTCTGGCCTTCACCTGCGATGAAATCTGGCAGTCCATGCCCCACCGGGACAGCGACGACGGCCGGAACGTGCTGCTGAACCAGATGCCCGAGGACTTCTCCGTCTACGCTCTGGACGAGGCCGCCATGACCAAGTGGGATACCGTCATGAAGCTCCGCCAGGACGTAAACGGCATTCTGGAGAAGGCCCGTGCCGACAAACGCATCGGCAAGGCTCTGGAGGCTCACGTCACCCTGAAAACCGACGACGCTGAGCTCAAGGCCGCCTGTGAGGGCGTGAATCTGGCCGAGGTGTGCATTGTGTCCGCCTGCGACTGGGACGAGCCGGAGGAAGGCGCTGAGGTAGGCCAGGGCGTGAACTTCCCCGCTCTGACCATCGGCGTCAGCGAGGCCAAGGGCACCAAGTGTCCCCGCTGCTGGATGCACTCCACAAGTGCCAATGCCGAGGGTCTGTGCCCCCGCTGCGCCGCCGTCATTGCCAAGCTGGACGTGGAGCTGTAAGTCTTTTCTTGACCGTCTCCGGGGTTTCCCGGGGACGGTTTTTCTTCGGAATATTCGTCAGTAATGCCCTTTTCCTGTGAAAATCCCCCTTAAAAGTTTCCTTTTCAAATATGCAAAAAAGTGCTTGACATTTCCATTTTCCGTGCTATAATAAGCGTGTTCGGTTCGAGACGCCGGTATAGCTCAGTTGGTAGAGCAACTGATTTGTAATCAGTAGGTCGGGGGTTCGAGTCCGTCTACCGGCTCCAAATCGAGCCAAAGTGCATATGGGGGAGTTCCCGAGTGGCCAAAGGGGACAGACTGTAAATCTGCTGCGTTTCGCTTCGATGGTTCGAATCCGTCCTCCCCCACCAACAAAGAAGACATCGCTTTTGGCGGTGTCTTTTTTGCTGCCGAAAGGCGGATTCGAACCCATCTAATACTATTTCCTGATTAAAATCTTAATTTTAATCAGGAAGGCATCGCCTGAAGGCGCTGCCTGTTTTGTGATTTATAAGGAAAGAAATCACAAAACAAGTCTCATATGAACTCCATACCCTTCAGGCAATTAAAATCTTTTTTAAAGATTTTAATTGGAGTTCAGTATAAATCCAACAGACCGGTGGCCTGCCTAACAAACCAGTTTGCAAACTGGTTTTATACGAGTTTTTAATAAAACGCTTAAAAGCGTTTTATTAGGCCGCAGGATTGCGGCCAGCGGCCACTGCCGCTAAAAAACGAAGTCAATACATTTCTTACCGCCGCCCAGGCGGTCTGCCGTGATACGGCAGAATAAAATGATGAAATCATTTTATTAAGAAATAGTATTATCCTTGTTGCTTTACCATGCAAAGCAAGCCATCGAATCCGTCCTCCCCCACCAAACATAAGAAATCCGAACTTCTTCCCTGTGGGGGATGGGTTCGGATTTCTTGTTTATATTAGGGATATTTCATACTGAATTCTGCACCAGCAGTCCGACTCTTTGGGAGAGACTGCTGGTGCACTTTTTCCTATTTTCTTTCCATATACAGTTCACAGAATATACCTTAGGCTGTAACGGAACTGCTTTTGCAGGTAGCCATTTTCCTCAAATTCCTTCGGCTGCTTTTTTATACTCTGATTGCGTATCCGATATCCGAATCAATTGGATTCCTTCCATGTCTACGGCCTCTCTATGTGGCATGCCAAACAGCCGCATGGAGAACCCTTGTTCGTTGGCGTCGGAATAAACTGCAATGCCGCCTTCAGCCATTCGGGATTGACTGATTCTGTCCCAGAGAAGGTCACGAATTCTGGCATTGACATTGCCAACAAACACGCCGGGTTTCAGTTCCAGGAACCAGCGGTTCAATTCACCTCGCAGTCCGGGCTTGGCGTTATCGAATACAAAAACGGTCATGCGTTTACCTCCGGTGACCAGCTACAACCTCCGCTTACGCTACCTTCCTTGTCGTCCCAAAGATCACCAGCATGAGTATCGTTCACAGCATCTTCTGCACCCTCGCCCAGAATCTGGGCAATATCATCTGGAATCCTGTTGAGAATTCTAGCCTGTCGGAAATATTTCCGACATAGGGTACGGACGGTACGTTCCAGTGAGTCGCCCTGCGGTTCTTTTGCGGCAGCTTCAAAAGCAGCCGGAATCGTGGTTTCGGTTTTGTATAAATCAGCAATATCGTAAACAAATGAAAGCTGTTTGCCAGTATGAACAAATCCCAACGCAGGGGAAAATCCAAGCGAAACAATGGCCGCATGGCAAAGGCCATAGAGAACAGAATTTCCGATGGAAAGGGCACGGTTGACTGTGTCTGTTTCTTCCCAGCCATCCCGTTTATAGGAACGGCTCTTCCATGAGATGCCTGCTGCTTTGGCTGCAAGAGCGTAGGCTTTTTTGACGCGAATCCCTTCCATTCCTCGAATCTGCTGCAGGGTCATTCCATCGGTGCAAACGCCAGGAAAGCGAATTGCGTACATTTCTCTGACTACGGACATGTGTTTCTTATCATCCATGCATGCTTTGGCCTGTGCCAAGACATTAGCTGAGCTTCTGGTTTCTCCAAGACCGGAAGCATAAAAGCGCCCAACTCCTTCTCCGCACCAGATTACCATACAGCCGGAGTCAGCCATGATTCGAATTGCTGCATGGGTCACGTTCGTTCCTGGCCCCAGCAGCAAACAGGTCACACCAGATACGGGAATCGGCATTCTGCCCTCGGCAGAAATGGATACAATGGCATTATCGTCCTTCTCAATGACGGCATGCTCAACGTAAAGGTAAGAAATGCTGTCTCGGAGCCTTGGTAATTCCTGGTAATTCAAGATATGACTTCCTTTCATTCCATATTTTCCCAATATGTGTGGAGTAGATTGCTTGTACGCCAAACCTAGGGGGTTCATCATCGGTTCATCCCCACATGTGTGGGGTAGATGTATTGACCAGCTCAGAACCATTAACAGGCAACGGTTCATCCCCACATGTGTGGGGTAGATCCTTTTGTCACAGGTATCTCGTCACGAGCCTGCGGTTCATCCCCACATGTGTGGGGTAGATCTTTGTGGCGGATAGCACATATCAGGATTATCCGGTTCATCCCCACATGTGTGGGGTAGATGCCATCGGTCATCGGAATATCTTCACGAACTGCGGTTCATCCCCACATGTGTGGGGTAGATGTCTCGAGCTGGTTGAAGCCGGTTCTGTTGACCGGTTCATCCCCACATGTGTGGGGTAGATTCCTCCGTGTCTAACCAATTTTGGGCTGATATCGGTTCATCCCCACATGTGTGGGGTAGATTATTGTTTACGTTTTTATTTTCGCCCTGTTGACCGGTTCATCCCCACATGTGTGGGGTAGATAGCTGAGGAATTGCTTGCCTCTGGACGTACTTCGGTTCATCCCCACATGTGTGGGGTAGATAAGACTTCACCGCCCCAGGTGTACAAATAACTCGGTTCATCCCCACATGTGTGGGGTAGATGATGTAGTCAGCGTATTCAGGGCTTCTGTGTGCGGTTCATCCCCACATGTGTGGGGTAGATTTCGTAGTAGAGGGAAACTCCGGTGATGTGGGTCGGTTCATCCCCACATGTGTGGGGTAGATCTTATAATAAAGCTAAGCTAAGTCGTGAAAAGCGGTTCATCCCCACATGTGTGGGGTAGATTAAGACTTCGTTTAATGCTGGTGAGCTGATTCCGGTTCATCCCCACATGTGTGGGGTAGATTTGTTGATTCTGATAAAGCTGGTGCTGATATACGGTTCATCCCCACATGTGTGGGGTAGATCTTTCAAAACTGACACACTAATCCCGTTGCGGCGGTTCATCCCCACATGTGTGGGGTAGATTGCCGGTATCGCTGACAGCAAACAGGCAAGAACGGTTCATCCCCACATGTGTGGGGTAGATTTCATTTCTGCGATTTTCGCAAGAATTCTCTCGGTTCATCCCCACATGTGTGGGGTAGATACTAAGCAAAAGTTTTAAGAATATATATTATCATGAGATTTTTAAAACTTTTCCAATCAAAAGAAAGGGAGGGTCAGGCAAGAAGTATCATTCCCAACCCGTAGGCTTTTCCAGGGCCAATCCCGTCGGCTAAGGCATTGACAAAAGCATCTGCATCCAGAATTTCGAGGACGCCACGGTAATGCCAGGCCTTCCATTCCATATGGTTTCCCTGCTGCGGATGGCTGCCGGAGAAGTCCGAAGATGCCAGTTCCGTTGCGGACAGAATCGAAAAACCGTTTTGTGCCGCCTTTCTACGCAGCCAATTCAGGCGTGCATCTTCTGTATCCAGGGCACGGCGTCGGCTGTTGCCCTCTGCCCGGGGCACCTTTTTGCAGGGCATAGTAATCAGATCAAAGCCCATCCGGCACCCCGGCTGAAAGGAGCTGGTCCAGGCGCTCAAATCCCGTTGGCCTGCCAAACGCATAAAGGGCAGCAATTTATTGGGGAGAACAGGTACAGCGGAATAAAGGTATACGGAACAATTCCCACCGTCTTCTCGGAGACGGTACAGGAGTTTTGCATCCTGCCTGGAGGCAGAAAACAGTCCGCAGAGCATCCGGTGCATCCTCTGGCAGTCAGCCAGAGCGCTGTAAACGGCCTGACTGCGAATATCCAGTTCAATTTTTGTCAGGTACATATTCAATCTCCTCTATTGTGCCGCACCAAACATGCCTGCGTTCAAAATTGCGGTAACCGGGCTTTACTATGTCCGGCCTGGTGTGGTTGGCACTGTCCGGCAGGGAAACATCCGTTTCGAATGGAACCGGAAAGACGGTACGTTCCGCAGTGGGATAGGTGCGTATCAGCTCCAAGGGATCCGTTTGAACAGGATAGGCGCATTCCAGCACCGGCCTGGAAGGGACGCAGCTTCTGCGGCCAAGGAATACGCTCCAGGTGGGCTGTTTCAGCGCATTTACGATTTGCTCGTGCAGCGCGGGGGCTGTGGCAATCACCACCAGAAAGCTGGCATCCTGCAAATAGGTACGTCTGGATATAAAGGTGTTTCCAAGAGAACGTTTTCCGCCTCCTGCCGTACGGAGAGGGTTTCCTGTCACGGTTTGAAAGTCTTCCACCTTTTCTCCCGGGCGATCCGCACGAACTGTGACAGAAATGCGTTCACTTAGATCTGCAATCCGCGGATCTCCCCGCTCCAATCCCATAGCACAGGCAAGAAGTCCCACAATCCCGGATTTTGTGGGGAAAGAAGCACTGCCTCTAGTATCCCATTTGGCATCCTCGCCCCAGGATTGCAGCACTCCTTCCAGCCGCAGCACCAGCAATGAAGTATTATTAAACATACCGCAGGCCTCACGTCAGGCTCTGCACGGCCGCATCCACCAATTCCGGGAAGGTTTTGCAGATGACCGCGCCCTCCGGAGGGGTTACGGAATACTTATCAACGCAGAACCAGAGCCGTTTGTCAACTTCCAAGCCGTAATTTCTTGACATCACATTGGACTCCTCTGCAAGTCGGGCAATGCTGCTTTCCAGCAAATCCTTTCCGCCCCGCACCGGCTCCACGTAAGCATTGACCAAGCTGGTGGGAATTTTTGTATGCTTGCATTCGACCAGTACTGCACTGGGGAGTACATGCCCGGCAAAGGAGTTTTGTTTGCCGGAAGGATTTGTAAAGGCCATGGCCCGCAGCAGTGCAGGGATGGCTTTTGCAATCAGAGTATCTGCATCGGGTATGCTTTCCAGATTCTTTTTCAAGATGTCGGTATCCAGAGCGGCATAGATGTAATAGCAGGAGGAATTATAGTCGATGTCGCCAATCATGGCCGCACCGCTGTCATCGGAGGTTTCACCCCGAAGCATGTCGTCCATTGCTGTAAAATAATCAGATTCCACGGCAACCTTGTTTGTGGAAATGGCATGGGCAACTTGCATACTGGCCTCCACATCCCGGAAAGCATCAGAGGTGACCATTCGGCCGAACAGAGCAATATCCAAGGTGACAGCCCGATCCTTGGCACCTTCCACAGCAGCCTGCAAATCCTTTGCTTTCAGAGCCTTTACGTCCTTTTCCGTTTTGCAGCCGTCCAGAAGTTTTTTTACGGCATCGGCAGCTGCCTGAATATCCTGAGGGCCGAAGAAAATTACCTGCTGCGTTGCGTTTCCTTTTTTGCTTTCCGTGCCATCCTTGTTTCCAAAACCGCTGATTTTAGGGAGAACCATATCGGCATAGGCAGGGGAAACCCCCATTTCCAGCAGTTTCTCTACTACCAGACTGGGGAGCATTCTGGTGCGGATACCCAAATTTTCTTCTCCCACAGCCTGACGAAAAATGTCAGAGGTTCTCCAGGAGCGCTTGAGGCATTGACTGGAAATGCGTCCCCTGTTTACGCCGCCGAACAGGCAGGTTTTCGGGGAGCCGGTATCATCCCGGTTCAGGTTCGTAGGCGGATAGTTTTTTAGCATATGAATCTCGTACAGCATATTGGTGCTCCTTTCATTCTGTACCGCCGAAGACGGCGTGTGCCCATTTGCGCTGGACACTTTGACTTTCGTTGTTCCAATAGAGAAGATCTGTCAGCAGGGCGGCGAAATTTGGCATCTCTGCGGTTTTCTGCCGAAGCATTTTCAGCATTCGGGATAGCTTTGTCAGCAGGTAGCCGTCAGAGTCCCAGGTTGTGTCCAGCAGAATTTCAATCCGATGCTGCATACTGCCGGACAAGACATCCATACGGATTAGGTCAGATAGAAGCTGCTCCACATTCCGTCCCTCTGCCTCAGTGGTGTCCCAAAGGCAGGCGAAGCAGGCCGCAGCAAACCACTGGGGTTCCTGCCATTGGGGCACACCTGGCGGCAGAATGCGGTAGAATACCGCCAGTGCCCTCGCATCTGCTCCGGTGAGCATGATACCCGCACAACGTTTTAACACTGTGCGCTGGCCGGTTGACAGAGATTTCAACTTGGTGAAGAAGGTTTCAATCATCACCTTTTGCTCCATTATTCCATCCCTTTCTTGTTTTTCCCTGTTGCAAACAGGATATCTTTTTCGTGAGCTGCGGCTTTTGCAAGCGAGTGGCCGGAGAGCTGTGCCTCACGGAGAATCCGTATCCGCGCAGAATTTGCGATGCCTGTCAAATCGTCACACCAGGCGAGATATTGCGCCTTTAACGCCTCGACACTGTTTCCGAGATTTGCGCAGACCGCCCAGAATTTGGATTCACAGCGGTCATAGAAGATGCGGGATGCGCTGGAAATAAGAGCGGATGAGATTCCGGGAACATCCGCAAGGGATTCGCGAACGGCTTTCTCCATATTTTCTGCGGCACGGATTACAAGTGTGAGAAAGCGAAGGGCCGAATCATCTCGCGTAAGGCGTGCCGGGATTTTTAGGTCGTATTGAAAGGTTCCCAGAAAGCTGGCCTGGTTTGTTTGCACTCCATAGAGGGCAATGGATGCATCTTCAGAATCTTTTTCCAAATCAAAATATTGTCGCAGGACGGCAGGCGCGCGTCTTCCTTTTACATCTACAAGATCGTTCAGGTTCCTCCAAACGGCTTTTCCTTGATTGGGCCGCCAAGGAGCGCGGACATCTTTGATATAACGGTAAGTAACGAAGGGATCCTTCCAGGATTCCATAGCGGTGTAGTCCAGGCCGGCGGAGAGGTATACCTCTGCCACTTCTTTGTCCCCGGGAACCAACGTAACACGTCTTGCGGGAAAGAGCATTCCATATAGCCAAGAGGTTTCTGCAATTTTCTTTTTGGGTGTCACCAAAGCCCGGTTCCGCCAGAATACCGGGGGCGAATCAAAGGGAATCTCGATTTGATCCAGGGGAATCATGGACAATAGCAACGTCTCGAACAACGTCTGTCCCTTCACAATGGTGTAATATGGCGGTGCGCCGCTGACATTGGAGGGCCCTTGCAGTCCGGCGGTGCAAAAGAGCTGCACCGGAATCAGAAGCCTGGCCGCCATATCATAGGGAAGCATTACTGTTTCGCTGACCCGATGGTCGAAGTGGGTGTGATTATTCCCACTGGGAAGCGTATAGTCCAGCGCCGCCGCAGGCTTCTTATTTTTATCCAGCTGAGGATCGTAGGGTGTTTGCAAAAATGGCCGATTCGGATGAAACAAATCAAAGCTGACACCTTCTTTGCGGCAAAGGGCTATATAGTGGTCAATGGCATCCGCATCAAATTTTCCCTCTGCAAGAATATCTTCCAGTGTCTCTGTGTCCTCTGGACGCAGAGCATCCATCAGGAATACGCTTAAAAATCGGTACATGCCGTACTCCACCATAGGGGAAGGATCAGATATCTCTGAAAAGCAGTGCGCTTTTTTCAGCACCTCCTCAATTCCAACTTTCCGAAGCCGCCCGGATTGCTCCGAGACGGGAATCCACCCTTGCGTCAACACATCAAATGCTGCCTTCATAATTCACCATCCTTTGATTCAGATATTATAACACCAAGATTTGGGTCAAAACGGATTTCCGTTCCGCAGGGATCCCGATAAATGCCGCTTTCTCCCGGAAGAATCTCCAAACCTGCAATAAGTTTATCTCCATGTATGTCCAATAAATCGGACAATTTACCAGAAATCTTTCTTGCGGGGAGAGAAACGCTGTTTGCAAGAATCTTTTTTGCGAGACTGCGGTTTTCCACAGCCGCATAGAGTTTCCCATTCCTTGAAACCGAAATGGACTGAAGCATCTTGTAGATTTCCGGCTCGACCAGGGCTACGCGAATACTGGCGTCTCCCAAACGGGTCTTGATTGCAAGATAGTCGTTCTCGCTGTCATCTCCAAACACAGGGTCATCCTGCATGGGAGAAAAAAACTTATCCGGGCGGCTGAGCAAAATTCCGCGTCCCTGGGCAGCTTTGATGCTGTCGGCGGCCATCATTTCCAGCCAGGATGTCAATTCCTCACCAGAGAGGGAAGCACTGCTGTAGCCTTCTTGGACGAGGGGTTGAATATCCTCTGGGAGAGAAATGAATTTCCTGTTCTGCAGCAGATGAATGGTTCGATTCAGCAAACAAGGGGGATAGACCAGACCGTTGACGCCGAACTGCGCTGGTTCTTCCGGAGTTAGAATCCACGCCCTTGCACTTGCAAAGGAGGAAGGGCGCGGGGTGTTTTCATGGCGATGCAGCCGCCCAAACCGCTGCAAAACCAGGTCTATGGGGGCAACGGATGTAATCATGCCATCAAAATCCACATCCAGAGATTGCTCTACCACCTGGGTAGCTACCAGAATCGCCCTGCTAGGCCGATGGGATTTATCCTTGCCAAACAGACGGATACATTCCTGTTCCAGTTCATCACGCCTAGCAACAGGAAAACGGGCATGGAACAATAAAAGAGTACCGTCAAACTTGCCGGATAGAGCGGAATAGACCTTCTGTGCCCCGTCAACCGTATTCATCAGTATACAAATGCATCCGCCATCTGCAACCGCATCTCCTGCCAGTGCGGCAACTTCTTCCGGGGAATTCAAAAAGGGTTGCTGCTCCATATGAATCCGCGTTTGTCGGCCGGATGGTGGAAGCGTTTTGACGATTGCCGAGCCATCTTCTCGCACCGCAGTGATAGCCGGATAGTTGCCGGAGGGAAGCGGACAGCTGTATGCATTCAGCATGGCGCGCTTCTTCTCCTCCGGCAAGGTTGCAGAGAGCATCACCACCGGAATTTCCAGAGCGCAGCACCACTCCAGAAGCCGGATGATAATCTCGCTCATGTAAATATCGTAGCTGTGAATTTCATCAACCAGAAGAACTTTGTCCGCAAGCCCCAGCAGCCGCAGAACACCATATTTCACCTGTGTGGCGGCAAGCATTGCCTGATCCACTGTCCCTACGGCATAAGGTGCCAACAGTCCACGCTTGAGTGGGGCCAGCCAGTTCCGAATTTCCTGTTCTTCTTCATGAGGTGCCAGATACTCGGGAACCCGCTCGTCTACTAGCCATGCCATAGCATGAAGCAGGTGAATTGTGTCTGTGAGGCCGTGCATTTCCAGCAGTGTTCGCATTCTGGAAACCATTTGATTGGAAGTGGCAGCAGTCGGCATAGCAACATAAAACCCGTTCTTCCCCCAGTGCTTCTGCATTTGCAGAGCTGCGAACATCCCGGCTTCCGTCTTCCCTTCACCCATAGGTGCCTCTAACAGAAGCAGACGAATCCGCTGATTCGTATTTTGAAAAAGATGTTCCATTTCTGCCTGTGCAGGCCGTTTGCCGTTTTCCGGAATATTGGGCCAGATACCGCAAAACCGGTCGGACCAGGAAACAGGATCCGACAGAAAGCCGTTTTGGCTTAGAAATAGGTCTGCTCTCCGCTCGAGAATGGCATTTCCGTCTGCCTGCGAGAGTATGAACTCAGCGTCCTGAAACGACGCTCCGGAGCCAATCCAGTCGGCCAGGATTAGCATTCCCAGAAACAGCGCACAGACAACACCTTTCTGGTCAGGCGGAACCGATGGCATCCAGAAGGTGCCGTTCATAAAGCGCTGGCGCATTGACTGCTCAAATTCAAGGTGAAATTGGTGCCATGGTGCTGAAAACTGCCGAACGGCATCACCGCTTTTACCCTGGTGATGGGCACCGATGATTCCCGCAAACAGGTTTCGTGCTCTGCGTTCGGCACCAAGTGTGTTCCAAAGGTCCTTCAGGATTTCTTTTCCGGTTTTCTCATGGCGGATGGCATTTCCGTTGATAAAAGGAATGTATAAGTCATTGCTTAGCAGCTTATCTTTCATACCGGGATGCTTGCTTTGAAAGCAGCATTCTATTTTCCCAATATCATGCAGGGAGGCCAAATAGCCAATGAATTCCGTAATCTGATGTTGCTCTACACCCAATAGTTTGCACAACAACAAGCGATTTCCGGGGGCCAAATACTTCAAAAAGATTTCCTGTGCTAAAATCCCTACGGTGATTCCGTGGGTTGTAACCGACTGAAATGGCTCTGTCTTAGCCCATAATTCCTGTAAATTCATATCAAAATACCCATAGTAGAAACCAGCCAAACAATTCCTTCCAAACGTTGCGATTTGAAATTTCTTTGTTTCGTATATTGTACAATATTCGAAATCTTTTGACAATCGATTTATAATACAATTCTTACAAAATTCGTTGCTCTGCATACCGAGTCGCTTTTATCCAGCAGGATTCCCCCGATGGATTTGTTGTTCCCATTTTTTGATGATTGCTTCATAGACAAAATAAAGTAACATTGCAGCTAGACGCCAGGAGCAGAAGCACCATCGAAACAGGGCAGCAAAATAGCGGTACATTTGCAGGCTTAGAAAAATAGAATTACAATATGCGTACCATCTAAAAATAGGAGGGACACATATGGAAATCACCTACACCCGCGTTGGAGACTATTATCTTCCAAATCTGGCTGCGCCGGAAAGTCCCAAGGTAGTCCGCTGGGGGATGCTGCGCTTCAACTATTTAAGCGTTTGCTTCGAATCCGTCCTCCCCCACCAAGCAAGCAGCACGATCCGGCCGGATCGTGCTGCTTGCTGATTTCGCCACAAATTCGAAGGCGGCTCTTGGCGCACGTCCGATGGACATGCGCCAAAAGCCGCCGTTTTCTTGTGATTTTCTTTGTTTACTTGGGAACATATTCCAGCGTATCAAAACAGGGGTCATACTTTCCCGGCTCCATGTGATAGAGCCGGGCAATGTAGTCATTTGAGAAGATCTCCTCAGGCGGCCCCATGCGATCAATCCGATCCCCGGAAACGCAAACCACCGTGTCCGAGACCCGCTGGGCCAAATCCAGCTCATGCAGGGACATCAGCACCGCCAGATTCTTTTCCCGAACCATGGTTTTGAGAATGGTCAGCAATTCTAACTTGTAGCGAATGTCCAGGTAGCTGGTGGGCTCGTCCAGAACGATGATCTCCGGGGTCTGGCACAATGCCCGGGCTAAGAGTATCCGCTGCCGCTGACCGTCACTGATGGCGTCAAAGGGGCGATCTGCCATGTCCCGGCCATGAACCAGTTCCAGCGACTCCTCCACAATGCGCTTGTCTTCCTTTCCCAGGAGTCCCAAAGCCCCGGTGTAGGGATAGCGGCCGGTGCTGACCACATCGTAGCAGGTCATCAGCTCCGGGTGGATGCGCTCGGTCATCAAAATGGCCATCCGTTTGGCAATTTCTTTTTGTCCGCACCGCTCCATGGGAGCGCCCTCCAGCAGCACCGTACCGGAGACCTTGGACAGCTGACCTACAATGGTTTTCAGAATGGTGGACTTGCCTGAGCCGTTGGGGCCGATGAGGGTCACAATTTTCCCCCGCTGAACCTGTAGGCACACATCCCGGATCAGAGGCTTTCCGTCATAGCCTACGGAAAGCTTTTCCGTTTCCAAAAATCCGCTCATTCCCTCGCCGCCTTTCTGTGGAGCATCATGTAAATCACGACGGGGGCGCCAAACACCGCCGTCACCGAGCTGATGCTGACCTCCGTAGGGGCAAAGGCCGTCCTGGCGATCAGGTCGCACATCAGGCAGAAGGCGCCGCCGCCCAGGAAGCAGGCGGGAATCATCAGCATCGGCTCCGCCGTACCGAACAGCCGCTTCATAAGATGGGGCACCGCAATGCCCACAAAGGAAATGGGGCCGGCAAAGGCGGTAACACAAGCGGACAGGACGCTGGACAGCAGAATCAGCGCCGCCCGAAAGGCTTTCAGGTGAACACCCATATTCTGGGCGTAGACCTCCCCCAGCTGGTAGGCTCGAATGGGCTTGCTCAGCAGGAAGGACAGAGCCACTGCCCCACCGCACACCAGCACCATGGCCCGGACATCCATCCAGGTCCTGCCGGAGAAGGAGCCGACGGACCAGTTGTGCAGGTTCACAATATTGGAGTCATCCGCAAAGGTCACCAAAAAGTCCGTCAGTGCCGAGCAGATATAGCCAATCATCACGCCGCAGACCACCAGAAGGCTCATCTGCTTGACCTTCTGAGAGATCAGCAGCACAAAGCCCATGGAAATCATGGCACCCAAAAAGGCGGAGAAAATCAAACTGGCAGAGCTGGAAACCGCTCCGCGGCTCAGCAGGAAGATCATGGTAACGGAAACCGTCAGCTTTGCGCCGGAGGAAATACCCAGCACAAAGGGGCCGGCAATGGGGTTATGGAAAAAGGTCTGAAGCAGGTAGCCGGAGACCGACAGCGCCCCGCCCAAAATCAGAGCGGACAGAAGCCTGGGCAGCCGAATGGAGCAGATAATGTTCCACTTGGTCTCATCCTCCCCATGACCCAGCAGGATTTTCCAAATCTCTCCGGGAGAAATGGCCACAGAGCCCGCATTGAGATTCCACAGCAGAAACACCGCCACCAGCCCCAGCAGCAGACAAAATCCCAGGCAGAACCTTGATCTTCCTTTCTTGGTCATGGTGCGTCTCCTTTAATGCAGCTGTTTTAGAAAATACAGCGTTCTGTCCCTGCCGGATGCCACGGTATTGACATCCAGAATAAAGTCACCCAGAGCCAGGGACTCCTGGTAGAAGTTTTTGGTAATGCAGTAGACCTGCCCATCCTTTACGGCCTTGAAGTTTTTCAGCAGCGGTGCCTTGGTCAGCAGCGCCGCCAAGGAATCCAGTTCCCCGTCTACGGTGCTGTTGTAAATCAGAATATCCGCGTCTACCGCCCCATTGTAAAAGGCCTCCATCTGAATGGTCTGAGAGGCGGTGGCTCCCGTATCCTCATCCTCGGCGAAAAGCACGCTGTCACAGCCTGCCAAGGCAATGGACTTGGTAATATAATCCGTGCCCTTGCGCACGTTCACAGCCCCGGAGGCGGTGATGTAAAAAAAGGCCACCGTCTTTCCCGTGTCCGCTTCGTCCAGGATAGGAGCAAGACTTGTCAGAAGGCTGTCATAATAGGCCTGCGCCTCCCCCTGCCGGTTTAAGAGTGCCCCATAGAACTTGATCCACTCCATGCGGCCCAGGGGATGATCCTCATAGCTGGAACGATCCACCAGCACCGGAATGCCCAGCCGCTGAATCTGCTCCATCACCTCCGGCGTGTGGTAGATCATGGCGTTTTCCACCGCCAGGTCACAGCCGGAGGCCAGGATAGTTTCGTAATCCGGTGCCGAATATTTACCGGCGTAGAGGATTTTCCCTTCCTCCATGGCCTGTCTGGCCTGGGGAAGATACCAGGAGGTTGCCTTCTGACTGCTGAGCTTGACCGCATCCAGGGCATCCAGCTTGCAGAAGTAATCCATAGAAGCACTGCTCACCATATAGATATTTTGCAGAGGCTGCCGCAGTACCGTCACATCCTGGGGAACACTCTCCGGAACCTCAGCCCCCTCCGGTACTACCAGGAAGGTCTGATCCGTGCCCACGGTGAGCTTTTGATAGCCCTGGGTCTGGGCAATCGTGAATTCCTGGGCGTAGCAAAGGGCCTCCTGCTGAAAGTCCAGGTCAGACCAGCTGAGGGCTTCTTTGACGGCGGTTTCCGTCTCCGGCTCCACCATAGGAGACCGGGCGGCACAGCCCCCCAGGAAAAGGGTCAGTGCCGCCAGAATCAAAACAACGCTTCTTTTCATGCCTTGGGACTGACGGTATCCGCCTGAAGCAGAATGGTGTACTCGATCTCATGGGGCGTACCCATAGCCACGGTGTCCGCCGTCACGGGGATCTCCACGCCCAGGGACTCCACGGGAATCTGGAAGGTAGAGCCGCCCTCCGTGGTGATGGGCAGGTACTGATCGCCGTTTACGATCATGTAGTCGTAGTTGCTGCTGCTCCAAACGATGGTTGCGGTAATCTTACCCTCGGAAACCGTCAGGGCGGTGGGGTTCAGGAGCTTTGCCTTGCCGGTGCCGCCGGAGAGAACGGCTTCCACCGTATACTCGCCGTCAGCCAGGGCTTCCTGACCCTGGGGTACCGGATTGGACACGGAAACCTTGTGGTCATACCACTTGCCCTTCTTGCCGATCAGCGCCACATCAAACTCCTGATCCAGCTCCGGCACCGGAATGTCAAAGCCGTTGACGGTCTCCTTCAGGCCATCGGGGTAGGTCAGTTCATCCTTGCTGGGCTGCAGCAGCTCCGCGCCGTCCTTCTGGGCATCCTCCGCCAGACCGGGATAGAGGTTCAGGATAGAGGTTGAGGCCAGGCTCACATGGATGGTCATTTTTCCGTCCTTGACGGTCAGCGTACCCTTGCCCTCACAGACCTCGTTGACATGGAACATGGTGCTGTCGGTATTGAAATCCGCCAGATATACGCCGTCCGCCAGAGCGGGGGCGGGAGCCTCAACGGTCTCCGGCGCGGCAGTCCCTTCGGTGGTTTCCGCGGCTGCCGTCGTTTCCGCGCCGGTCTTTACAGTGGCTTCGGGGGCAGCGGTGCTTTGACCGCAGGCTCCCATGGACAGCACCAGCAGTGCCATCAAAACAAGTACGGTTAATTTTTTCATATTTCTTCCCCTTTGCATATTTTTCTGTTGAAAAGGTACCGGAGATTGCCGGTACCCTTTCAATAAAAAAACGCAGGTATCCCGGGAGGTGCGGGCCTCCCGGGATGGAACGGTTTACTTCAGGGTGTCGATGGCAGCCTGGGTGTGGGCAACGTACAGCTCCTGCACGGCGCCGATTCTGCCGAGACCCGCGATCTGGCTCTCAACGGTCAGACCGGCAGCCTCTACCATGGACTTCCAGGAATCCTCGTCATCACCGGCCATGTCGTTGTTGGCATGGTCGCCGGCAACGACCATCAGAGGACGCAGCACGACCTTGGTGTAGCCAGCAGCCTTCACGGCCTCGATAACAGCCTCGCAGGAAGTCTCCTCAGGCTCACCTTCCACGGTGCCGATGAAGACATTCTTGTAGCCCAGCTTGTCCATCTGGGTCTGCATCTGGCTGTAGGTAACCTTGGCAACGTGGGCAGTGCCGTGGCCCATCAGCACCAGAGCGGTGCCGTCCTCGGCAGCCTTGGCAATGCTCTCGAACTTGCCGTCAGCCACAGCGGCGTCAACGACAGCCTTGGCGACGGTTTCCTTATCGGCGTTGATGACGGTAGCATCGTTGCCCACCTCGCCCAGCAGGGGCTCAGCGACAACAATGTTCTCGATCTTGTCCTTGTAAGCGTCCAGAGCCTCGCACATCTCGTCGTACTCGGCGCCGTGCATCAGATGGGTGGGCTGCACCACCAGGGTCTTGACCCCGTTGGCAACGGCACGCTCCAGCGCCTGATCCATGTTGTCGATCTTCTCGCCGTCACGGGCCTGAACATGGTTGATGATGATCTGCGCGGTGAAAGCCCGGCGGACAGACCAGTCAGGGAACGCCTGAGCCAGCGCATCCTCAATGCCCTTGATGTCGGTGGCACGGCTGTCGTTGAAGGAAGTGCCAAAGGAAACCACCAGCAGCTCCTTCTCGCCGATCTCATCCTGGTTCCGGGGATCGTCCAGCTTGGCATCGCCGGTGTCCCGACCAAAGTACTCGGGGCTGGCCTCTTCGCCTTCCACCAGTTCCTTCTGGGCATCGGTCAGCGCGTCCCAAGCGGCCTTGGCCTGCTCGCACTGGGCGTCGGTGTCCTCATTGCGGGTCTGAACATAAATGGCGTCGATCAGCTGGGCAACCGCATCGGCAGCGGCCTGGTCGATCTCTTCCTGAGACTGGGTAGTCTCTGCGGCTTCCGTAGCGGCCTCGGTGGCAGCGGCGGTGGCAGCGGTGGTGGGAGCAGCCGTGTTGCCGCCGCAAGCAGTCATGGACAGAACCATGCAGCCCATCAGCAGCAGAGCAATCAGCTTTTTCATTGTTTTACCTTCTTTCAAATATTTTGTGTTCCGGGAAAGCTCCCGGGACACCATCTGATGAAATATAAAAGCGGCTGCATCTCCGGCAGCCGCTCTTCCTGGCAACAAAAATTCTCCCCGGAACCCGCATTCCGAAGAAAACACATGCTGGAAGGTCGATTTGTAGACAGCAAATCGGAGATTCCACGCTCAGGCAGGTCTCCTGACTCGGTTCCGCGCGTTTTCGCCTTCCCAGTTTCCCAGTGGCACGAGGAAAACGCTCCCCATCACAGTGACTGTATCGTCCCGGATTTTCACCGGGTTCCCTTTTCACCGCCCGTAAGCGGCACCTGTGCGCTGCTTTCATATTCATTTCAGACATGTGGATTATACCACGGCGCTATGGAAATGTCAACGGAGCGGAAGGGCGCGGCATCAAAAAACTCCGCTGTCGGGAAAGCCATCCCCAGACCGCAAGGGAACGTGAACCGGAAACTTGGGTATTGTGCGGTGCTGCCCTAAAACTTCCGCCGGATTTCCTCCAGCCCCGCCGCCAGAACGGCATCCGTACCGGATCCCAGGGTCTCCCGGAGAAGGGAAAATTCCGTCAGACTGCCATGGGGCACCGCCCAGGCTCCGGCGTCCGTTCCCGGAGCAACGAGGCCGCCGAGAGCGGCAAAGGTGCGGACATTCTCCTGGGCGGATTCCAGAATTTCCTCCACCGCCGCCTCCCGGAACCTGCCCTTTCCCCGGAGGTTTCCAATGGTGGAAAGGGTGGGCACCCAGACCGTTCCGGCCTCCCGCATGGCGTGAAGAGCCTCCCCGTTCAGGTAGGCTCCATGTTCCACGGAGTCCACCCCAGCCTCCGCCGCGGCCAGCACCGTCCGCGCCCCGTTGGCGTGCGCCATCACCGCCATGCCCTCCTCGTGGGCAATGTGAATCAGCTCCCGGATTTCTTCCGGTTCCAGCCCCGGCTCCGTCAGCACGCCAAACCGGTCAAAATCCATCAGCCCGGAAATCATGATTTTGATAAAATCCGCTCCGTTTTTCCGGGTGCTCATGACTTTTTCCGGAAAGTCCTTCAGACTTTCGTAGGTTTCGCCGATAAAGCCGCCGTAATGGCCTGCCTTGCACAGCGGAGCCAGAGGCGTCCGGTAGGTGATGCCGTACTCCCCTGCCAGTTCCCTGGCCCGTTTGCCCACGCCCCAGCGGTCGCCGCCGTCCCGGAGATAGGTAAAACCCAGATTATGATACCAGGCAAGGATCTGCCGAATCCACTTCTCATCGGCCTTCTCCCGATGCCGGGCAATGGCCGCCTTCCAGTTTTCTCCGTCGAGCACCATGTGGATGTGGCAGTCAGCGTACATTTTTCTCTCTCCTTTGCAAAATGCCCGCCCGAAATGGGCGGACAATCTTGTTATTGCGCATTCTCCGCCTCGAACAGAGGCTTGATCTTCTGCCGGTAAATCCGGCGGTAGAAGGTCAGGGTCACCGCCAGGCTGATGACCTCCGCGATGATGAAGGACAGCCACACCGCGTTCACCTCACCGGTTTTGCTCAGCAGATAAGCCACCGGCAGCAGCACCAGCATCTGACGACACAGGGAGACGATGGTACTGTAAATGCCGTTGCCCAGGGCCTGGAAGCAGCCGCTGAGGGCGATGCCGAAGGCCGCCAGGGGGAAGCTCCAACTGATGGTGCGCAGTGCCGCCCGACCGATAACCAGGAAGGTCTCGCTGGGGTTGAACATGCCGATCAGCAGATCCGGGGCAAACTGGAAGGCCAGGAAGCCCGCCAGCATCAGGCACACCGCCGCGGTGCAGGCGATTTTCAGGGTCTTGGTAATTCTCTGAGGCTTCCGGGCACCGTAATTGTAGGCAATGATGGAAATAGTGGCATTGTTCAGGCCGAACAGGGGCATGAAGAAAAAGCTTTGCAGCTTGAAATACACGCCGAAAACGCCGGTAGCCGTTTCGGTAAAGCCCTGAAGAATCTGGTTCATGCCGAAGTTCATGACAGAGCCGATGCCGTTCATCACCACCGAGGGGATGCCCACGGTCAGGATGGAGCGGACAATCTGGCCGTGGAGCTTCACATACTTCCAGGCCAGCTGAACCTCGGGATTGAACTTGAAATTAAAGCACCACACCAGCGCCGCGGAAGCAAACTGGCCGATGACTGTGGCAATGGCCGCACCGGCGATGCCCATGGCGGGGGCACCAAACCAGCCGTGAATCAGGATAGGATCCAGGATGATGTTGATGATAGCGCCCAGGCTCTGGGTGATCATGGTATGCACCGTCCGGCCTGTGGCCTGAAGCAGCCGCTCGCCCAGCACGGACATAAACACACCAAAAGTCAGCAGGCAGCAGATTTTGGAATAAACAATGCCGCCCTCCACGGTTTCCGCCACGGTGGACTGCATCTCATAGTAGGGTCGGACGCCGAACGCGCCGAAGAGCATGAACAGGACGGTGCAGATCATCATCAGGGTGACGCCGTTGCCCGCGGTAAAGTTGGCGGCCTCCTGGTTCTTTTCGCCCAGGCTCTTGCTGAGCAGGGAGTTGACGCCCACGCCGATACCCACAGCGAAGCCGATCTGCATATTCTGAATGGGGAAGGCCAGGGACAGGGCGGTCACCGCGCTCTCGGAAATCTGAGAGACGTAGATGCTGTCCACCACGTTATAAAGGGCCTGCACCAGCATGGAGGCAATCATGGGAAGGCCCATATTCAGCAGAAGCTTTCCCTCCGGCATGACGCCCATTTTGTTTTCTCGTAAATCGCTCATTCTTTTCTCCTATAAATACACATAATCTCTTACAGTAGCATTGTATAAGAAAAAATTGCAAATTGCAAGGGTAAATTTTTATTTTTTGATAAAAGGGCTGGCAGAAAGCCCAAGCTTTCACATCACATTTCAGCCTCCTAGGGTCTATTTTTATTCACTGGGGATGCGGATTGCCACACCAGCCTGCGGGCTGGTTCGCAATGACAAGCATATCCTTCCGTCCCTTTCGCATATCGAAAAGCCGCCGCAGCGTTCGCTGCGGCGGCAAAGGATGTATTCTTACAGATACTGCTTCATGCCCTCGCTGGCCTTGGCGGGGTCTTCGGAGATGGTGATGGTGATCTCCATCTTGTTGTCGGCGGCGAACTTGGCGCACCAGGCCACAAAGTCCTCGGCGGCAGCCAGGTCGGCACCGATGGTCTTGTACAGGTTATCAATAAAGACGTTGGTAATATCGAAATTGCCGGCGTGCAGGCCGCTCAGGAAGCCCTTGAGCATCTCGCTGCTGGAAATGCCGTACTCCTTGGAGTCCACCAGGCGAACCTTATAGGAAAGATCGTAGGTCAGCTTTCTGCCGTACTCGATGCAGACCACATCGCCGTGGGCTTCTGCCACCGCGCCGTTGATGGCGTCGATCAGCTTCTTTGTTTTGCCGGAGCCCTTCAGGCCCATAATAACATGAATCATAGGAATATCCTCCTTGCCTTTGTTTTTTGGCTTATGCACATTCTACCAGTAAACGGGAAAATTTGCAACTACTATTTTGCGTTTTTCCCAAGAGTTTTCATTTTGGAAAAAAGTACCGGAGAGGACAGGCCGTCCTCTCCGGCAATGGGTGCTTACTTTTCGTAGCCGGGCTTGCCCAGCAGCTGGAACATATTGCGCTTGTACAGCTCCACACCGGGCTGGTTGAAGGGGTTCACGCCCAGGATGTAGGCGGAAACGCCGCAGCTGAGCTCCAGGAAGTAGAACAGCTCGCCTACCTTCCGGTCGTTCAGCTCTCCGCAGTCCATGGTGATGACGGGCACGCCGCCGTCCACATGGGCAGCCAAAGTGCCGAGGAAAGCCTTCTCGTCCACGAAGTCCAGGGTACGACCCTCCAGGTAGTTCAGGCCGTCCAGGTTCTTGGCATCGCCGCCGATAACCATCTTCTTCTCGGGCGCGTCAAAGCGCACCATGGTCTCGAAAATGTTCCGGACGCCGGACTGGATCATCTGACCCAGGGAGTGCAGGTCGGCGGTGAACTCGGCGGTTGCCGGGAAGATACCCTTGCCGTCCTTGCCCTCGGACTCGCCGAAGAGCTGCTGCCACCAGCCGCCGAACATCTTGAAACCAGGCTCGAAGGACTCGAAAATCTCAATGGCCTTGCCGTTGCGGTACAGCAGGTTCCGCACGGCGGCATACTGCCAGACGGGGTTTTCGAAGGAGCGCAGATCATAGGTCTCCTTGGCATCCACGGCGCCGTTCATCATTTCCATGATGTCGATGCCCGCCACCGCCAGAGGAAGCAGACCCACAGGGGTCAGCACGGAGTACCGGCCGCCGACGTTCTGAGGGATAACAAAGGTCTCCCAGCCCTCTTCGGTAGCCATCTGGCGCAGAGCGCCCTTGCAGGGATCGGTGATGGCGAAGATCCGCTCCTTGGCACCGGCAGTGCCATACTTGCGCTCCAGCATCCAGCGCAGGGCACGGGTGGCGATGGCAGGCTCGGTGGTGGTGCCGGACTTGGAGATGATGGCGATGGAGAAATCCTTATCCTCCAGCAGACCCTGAAGCTCGTTCCAGTGACGGGTGCTCAGGCCGTTGCCGGCAAAGAAAATCTGGGGATTGCCCTTGCCCTTGCCGATGTTGTGGTTGGGGCCTTGCAGCAGCTCAATGGCAGCCCGGGGGCCCAGGTAGGAGCCGCCGATGCCGATGACCACGAACACGTCGCTGTTTTCCCGAATCTTCTTGGCGGCGGACTGGATGCGCTTAATTTCCTCGGTAGGCTCCCGAACGGGCAGGTTCAGCCAGCCCAGGAAATCGTTGCCCTCACCGGTGCCGTCCACCAGGGTGGTGTGGGCATCGGCCACTTCCTTTTCCATAGCCAGCAGGTCGCCCAGGGTCAGCTGGCCCCAGACGTTGGAGATATCAACTTTAATCATGTAATGGAACACGTCCTTTCTCAAAGTACGACTGTATTCTACCGCAAACCAGAGCCAAACGCAAGTAAAACTTTTCTTTCTGTAATTTTCCTTAGGGGCTGGCTTTTTTCCGCGGAATATGTATAATAGAGACATCCAACATATTAGGAGGGCAACCCTTATGAAATACGGCTTTGGCATTGATCTGGGCGGCACCACCGTCAAGATCGCCTATTTTGACGAAAACGGCACCATGCTCGACAAGTGGGAGATTCCCACCGTCACCGCAAACGGCGGCGATCAGATTCTGCCGGACATCGCCGCTTCCGTCAAGGAGTATCTGGCTTCCCATAAGATTCCCGCGTCCGACATTCTGGGTATCGGCATCGGCGTGCCCGGCGCGGTCAACGGCAAGGGCGTTGTGAACCGCTGCGTAAACCTGGGCTGGGGCGTGTTCAACATCGCCGAAGATCTGTCCAAGCTCACGGGCTTCCCGGTGAAGGCGGGCAATGATGCCAACGTGGCGGCTCTGGGCGAATACTGGAAGGGCGGCGGCAAGGGCTGCGACAATATGCTCTTCGTGACCCTGGGCACCGGCGTGGGCGGCGGCATCGTCGTGGATGGGAACCTTCTTCATGGTGCCCACGGCTCCGGCGCGGAGATCGGCCACCTGCTTCTCAACCGGGACGAAACCCTGCAATGCAACTGCGGCAAGTACGGCTGCGTGGAGCAGTACTGCTCCGCCACCGGTGTTGTCCGGCTGGCTCAGCGTCACCTGGCGGCCACCGATGCCCCCAGCAGCCTCCGCACTCTAGAGAATATGACCTGCAAGGACATCTTTGACGCGGGCAAGGCCGGGGACAAAGAGGCTCTTGCCATTCTCGATCAGGTCTACCGGTACATGGGCGAGTTCCTGGGCAACGTCTGCTCTGTCGTCGATCCCGAGGTGGTGGTCATCGGCGGCGGCGTCAGCAAGGCAGGACAGGTGCTTCTGGACGGCATTATTCCCTACTTCAAGAAGTACGTCTTCCACGCCGCCTCCGGCGCTCGGTTTGCCCTGGCTTCTCTGGGCAACGATGCCGGCGCCTACGGCGCTTTCAAGCTGGCACTGGATGCCTTCGGAAAGTAAGTACATAGGGAAAACCCGGAAAGCCTCGGCTTTCCGGGTTTTTTGAGATTGTCAAAGAACCATGTCATTGCGAGCCAGTGCTCACACTGGCGTGGC
>ENA-UOJC01001046-UOJC01001046.1-human-gut-metagenome-genome-assembly--contig:-C104-NODE-1046-length-41519-cov-11.373167_pt1 | contig 41519 bp, 49 predicted proteins | sample MGYA00242339_ERZ723886 | MGnify/ENA metagenome assembly ERZ723886 | reverse complement strand
GGCATCGGCGGCGGCTCCATCTGCATCACCCGGGAGACCAAGGGCATCGGCCGGGGCCAGGCCACCTCCGTCATCGACGTGGCGGCGGAGCGGGACAAGTACTTTGAGGAGACCGGCGTGTATGTCCCCATCTGCGCCGACGGCGGCATCGTCCAGGACTATCACATCACCTTGGCTCTGGCCATGGGCGCGGACTTCTGCATGCTGGGCCGCTATTTCTCCCGGTTTGACGAAAGCCCCTCCGCCAAGGTGCTGATCGGCGGCAGCTATATGAAGGAGTACTGGGGCGAGGGCAGCGCCCGTGCCCGGAACTGGCAGCGCTACGACCTGGGCGGCGCCGGGAAGCTCTCCTTTGAGGAGGGCGTGGACTCCTATGTGCCCTATGCCGGCGCCCTGGCCGACGGCATGGCCACCACCCTGGCCAAGGTGCGCTCCACCATGTGCAACTGCGGCGCGCTGACCATCCCCGAGCTGCGGGAGAAGGCCAAGCTGACCCTGGTATCCGCCGTCTCCATCGTAGAGGGCGGCGCACACGACGTGCTGCTGAAAGACACCACCGGCAGCGGCAATCAGCGGAGCTGATCACTAAGCAGCCTCCACGCCGCCCTTCCCGCGCCAAGTGGCGCGTCCAAGCGTTTTGCGGAGCAAAACCTTGAAATGGGCGGGCTCCGCCCGACCATTTGAGTCCTATGCGGGGTCCCCGCGGGACCTGTCCCGCGGGGTGCGGCGGCGCCCACGACGTGCTGCTGAAGGACACCACCGGCAGCGGCAATCAGCGGAGCTGACCGCCGCCCAAGGGCTGGTGCCCAAATAGGCTTTGTCAAAAGACGCCTGCCGCGGCAGGCGTCTTTTGTCACCTTTTTATTTTCCAAAAGGGCTTGTATTTTTTATGTAAAGTCTTATAATAAAGGCATTACTTAATCGTTTACTCGCAAATAGGAGCTACCAAGTCATGCATAGAAAGCCTCGTATCTTAGTCGTCGGCAGTTTTGTCATGGATGTGATCGCCGCCACGGAGCAAGTTCCCCAGTCGTCCCAGACCGTATACGGAAAATCCTTTCACATGGCCCCGGGCGGCAAGGGCGCCAATCAGGCGCTGCAGTGCGCCCGCCTGGGCGCCGACGTCACCATGATGGGCTGTGTGGGCGATGATCTCTTTGGAGAAAAGCTGTTGGAGATCCCCCGCGCCGCCGGTGTGGACGTAAGCCATGTGCTGGTGCGGCCCGGGGTCTCCTCCGGCGTGGGCCATGTGACTTTGGAGGTGACGGAGCACACCGCCCAGAACCGGATCGTGGTCATCCCCGGTGCCAACCAGACCCTGACGGTGGAGGAGGCCGCCTGGATCCGGGACGAGATCGCCGCATACGACATGGTGCTGCTTCAGCTGGAGGTGCCGCTGGCGGTCAACCGCGCGGTGGCCCGGTGGGCCAGGGAAGCCGGCGTCCCCGTCATGCTGAATCCCGCCCCCGCCACGGACCTGGACGACGAGCTTCTGCGCCTGGTCACATACCTGACCCCCAACGAGCAGGAGGCCTCCGCGGAGACCGGCCTGCCCCTTGGCGCCGACGAAAACGGCCCTCTGCGGGCGGATCTGCAAAAAATCGCCGCCGCCCTGTGGGACAAGGGCGTGGAAAACGTCATCATCACCCTGGGCGGCAGCGGCTCCGCCGTGGTGGGGGCTGATTCCATCCGCTATGTCCCCTGCGTCCATATGGACCATGTGGCGGACCCCACCGCCGCGGGCGACTCCTTTGTGGGCGCCCTGTCTGTGGGACTGACCGTGGGCCTCTCCCAGGAGGCGGCGCTGTCCTTCGCCAGCCACACCGCCGCCATCACGGTGTCCCGGATGGGGGCCATGCCCTCCCTGCCCACGCTGGACGAGGTCATCCATTTGATGCGTGAGCGGAACGGTCAGGGGTTCGATCTGTCCGCCCTGGATGTGCTGAAATAAGGCCTTTACGGCGCCGGGATTTCTCCCGGCGCCGTTTTTGTCAGAAATCCGTAAGGATTTTGTCCAGCTCCTTGTCAGAAATCCGCGCGATGCCGCCTTTCGACAAGGAGGTTTTTCGGATGAATTACAGGCCGCTCCAAATCTTTGCCGTATGCTGTACGCCTTTCCGCTGTACGGGCCGCCGGCCGGGAGACGGCGTCAGACCGGGCACCCTCAGTGAACAAAGGGCAGCTATCCGGGCATGCTGGCAGCATTGGCATACAATGGGGGAAAAGGAAAACACCGGCCCCGGCTTCCAGCGGCTCATGTACGCTTTTTATCCCGCCCGTTTCGCGGCGCTGGCCCTGATCGGCTTCCTGCCGCCGCTGTGACGGCACGGTTTTGGGCCCTAAAATGCCGCCATTTATGGCGCCTGTGTTTCGGCCGCGGCTGAATGGATATCACGGATCGCGGAAGTATGCCGCCTGCCCCCAGGGGGTCCGGACGCGATCGCTGGTGAGCAGCCACAGCACAGGTATGCCCAGGGACGCCTCATACTCCGGAAAATCTCCTTTGCCGTCTGTCATGACGACGATTTCGGAGGGGGCATCCTCCGCCATCTTTTCCTGAACATACCGGAAGATACACCGGAAGTCTGTCCCGCCTCCGCCGTATGGCGCCAGCCGCAGCAGGTCCTCCACGCCGGATATGGGGATCACGCGGCGCACCTGCGAGTCAAAAAAGCCCACGGAGCCGCTCAGCATCCCGTCGAACTGCTCGATCGCGGCACAGATCTCGGCGGCGGCCATCCCCACTTCCCTGTCGCTCAGAGAGGCGGAGATATCCACCATGAACAAGACGCTGCGTCTGGGAATTTCAGACGCGTTGTAGTCCGGCAGGAAGAAGTCCGGATCCTGCAGCCGGCGGTCAGGCGGGGTAAAGCTATAGTCCTTCGTTTCATCCATGATAAAGTGGTTCAGCAAAGAGCGCCAATCGTGGGCGGCAATACGGGGCCGGCGCAGATCACGCTCCCAAAGGCCGCCGTCGCCGTAGGTCTCCGCGTCCCGGTCCCTGGCCCCCCGGATCTCCCGGATCGTCTCCCTCAGGTCCGCGCCCGGCCGGGTCCTGTACGCAAAGACGCGGTCATCCAGCACTTCATCCTCCAGGCGCTTCTCATCTCCCGGGCCGCGTATTTCCGGCATGATCTGTCTGTGGAGCTTCCCGCGTTCCCGCTCTATGATCCCGCGCACGCGCTCCGACAGGATCAGATCGTCCGGGTCAGGGTCATCCGGGCCGAGGATCAGAACGCCGTCCGCGGCGCGGGCAAGGGGGCGGTCCCACCACTCATCTGAGTCCAGCAGGAGATTGCGGCGCTGCGGCTCACGCAAAGCGGAGGGGTCCAGCGGAGTCATCCGAAACGCCTCATAAGGTGTCAGCGCGCAGCCCTCCACCTTCGGGTAAAAAGTCTCATGGCGGATCTCGCCGATCCCCGGGAGCTTTTCCTCCGTGAAGCCGTACCGGATGAGCGAGGAGTTGGCAACGATATTGCAGGCGAAGTGGAACCGGTCGCCTTTGTAGAACTGCGGGCGTGAGAGATGCCCCAGCCGGATATGCATGAGCTGGTGGCAGAGGGCGAAGTCCAGGCTTCTGCCGCCCAGCTTCTCCAGCCAGTCCGCGTCAAAGTAGACGCAGCTCCCGTTCGTCGATATCCGGCGCACATCCACATCGGCGACAAACAGCATCTCCACAAGGGGCGCCGCCAATTCCGGCTCCCGCGTCAAAAGCCGGTACCGGGCCTCCTGAAGTTTTCGCCTGAGCTTTTTGATCCTCCTGTCCGTCATTTCAGGCCCGCCTTGACCGCGTCTAAATAGATCGCGTTTTCAGAGAGAATGGGGCGAAGCTCCGGGATAAGCCGATAATCGTGGAGGATCTTGGCGCGGAAGGTCCATGGGAGGTCGACGGAGAACGCAATGGAGCGGTCGATCCCCTCCTTTTCCGGGTGCTGACGCGCGTAAGCGACCATCTCGGCTCTCAGGACTTCCTGCATTTCCGGAGAAGTTTCCGTATCCGCCTTTCTTCCGGAGAAAATGTCTTCGACCGGGGGAAGACACGAAAAAAGCGTGCACCATTTTGCGAAATTGTATGTCACAGCGGCGCCGATGCAGCCGGATACCAGCGGCTGGACCGCGTCCAGGTTTTCCGAGACATGGGTGAGGATGCTGCTGACCATTTCCCAGGAGCGGGGCGTTGGAAACGCAAGGGAGGACTCCGAGATATCAGCGCGCAGGAGGGCCGTCGGGTTATACGCGAGGAAACTGGTGACGAAGCGGTGAATCCCCGTTTTCACGGCCCAGTCATGCCAGGAGTCCGGGTCGCCCTTCACAGTAATGTGCAGAAGGCGGTTGGCCAGCGCTCGCGGCATATGATAAGCAACGGACTTGTCGGTGACACGGTTGCCGGCGGCAATGATGATGCAGTTTTCAGGCAGCCTGTGCTCGCCGATGACGCGGTCCAGCGTGATCTGATAGGCGGCGGCCTGCACGGACTGCGGCGCGGCGGTGATCTCGTCCAGAAAGAGAATGTTGATCACATCCCCGCCCGCATCCATCTGGAAGATCTGCGGTTTCAGCCACACCGCCAGCGTCCTGTCCGCGTTGGCCGTCGGGATGCCCCTGAGATCGACCGGGTTGAACAGCAAAAGGCGCACATCTGTGATGGCGACCTTTTTCCCGGTCTCCGCCCGGATATGCTCCGCTATTTCTCGCACGCCCTGGGATTTGCCGATCCCAGGAGGCCCCCACAGCATCACGGAGGGAAAGTTTTTCAGCGGAGTGCCATTTTTGATGAGCTTGATATAGGCCCGGGACAACAGGCTCACAGTCTGATTCACGTTTAATAATACCAAATTGGTCTCTTGATCGGTCATTTTGCATACAGCCTTTCTGAAGAATGGGGACAGCCGCCGTTGTAAGGATGCCCATTTGCAAAAGCGTTTTTCTGACCTGAACCGCGTTTCCCGCGTGTGCGGCAAAGGCCCCGCCCAATCCCCTCCGGCACAGGGCAGAAGAAGCGGGGCGGATGACGGCGCCCCCTTGGCTTTGCGGCGCCGGAAGCGGAAAGCCCTGTCCCCGCCAGGCTTTGGCCATCAGGCTCCAGGCCGTTTGAAAGGATTGTATCATATCCGCCCAAAAGCCGCTACACAAAAATATCCCTGGGGCGGCTTTTCAAAAAGAGACAGCTCCCCGGCAGCCAAAGGCTGCCGGGGAGCTGCCGGGATTGCAGGCCGTGTCCAGGCCCAACCGATAGGGGGCAAACTGCTGGGCGGCGCGGCCGGAGAAGCCGCCGTGGCGGACCTCCCAGGTGTTGGCCATGGCCAGAAGCTGCTTTTCGTCCATGTCGATGCCCTGGCGCCGGGCCAGCATCCGGACGATGTCCTGGTACTCTTTGGGGGTGGGGGCGTTGTAGTTGATGGAGACGCCGAAGCGGCTTGCAAGGGAGAGCTTTTCCTCCATGGTGTCGGAGCGGTGGATGTCGCCGTTGTGCTCCATGTCCGTGCGGTCGTTCCAGGTCTCCCGGATCAGGTGGCGGCGGTTGGAGGTGGCGTAGATCAGCACGTTGTCAGGCCGGGTCTCCACGCCGCCCTCGATGACGGCCTTCAGGAACTTGTACTCCACCTCGTTCTCCTCGAAGGACAGGTCGTCGATGAAGATGATGAAGCGGTAGTTCCGGTTTTTGATCTGGCCCAGGACGGCGGAGAGGTCCCCGAACTGGTGCTTGTAAATCTCGATCATCCGCAGGCCCCGGTCATAGTACTCGTTGATGAGCGCCTTGACGCTGGTGGACTTGCCGGTGCCCGCGTCGCCGTAGAGCAGCACGTTGTTGGCCCGCTTGCCGTTCAGGAAGGCCTCGGTATTCTGCCGCAGCTGCTGCTTTTGCAGCTCATAGCCCAGCAGGTCGTCCAGCATCACGCCGTCGATGTTGCTGATGGGCAGGAATTCCAGCCCGCTCTCATCCCGCCGGATGCGGAAAGCCCGGTTCATGGCGAAGACGCCGAAGCCGTACTGGCGGTAGTAGTCCGTCAGCAGGCGGAACATCTCCTCCCCGTCCGCCGCGGCGGCAAGCGCGCCGCGCAGCTGCCGCACCTGGCGGCTGACGTCGTGGTTATAGGTCCGCTCCCGCTTGGGAATGGCGTGATAATTGCAGATGGTGGTGAAGCAGTCGATGCCAAGGTCCTGCTCGATCCCGGAAAAATCGTAGTGGAACAGGCGGCGGAACACCGCAAAGTCGCTTTTGGCGAAGTGGTTGACGCTGCCCTCGCTGGCTCCCACCCGCTCGCAGGTCATGGTGAAGGAATTCCGGTTGGTCATCAGCACCCAGGTCAGATAGCACTGCCACAGGTTTTCATCAAAGCCGCAGGCGGTGCTCAGGTCCAGGATGCGCTTGATCTGGGCATAGATCCGCCGGATCAGGGCGTCCCGGTCACAGCCGCCTTGCTCCCAGTCCCGGAGGATGTCCGCCACGCGGACCAGGATGCTGTCCTCCCCCAGGTCGCTGTACAGCAGCAGATGGGAAATCTCACGGTACATAGGCTTCAGTCCCTCCCAAACGGATCAGTCCAGGACCGCGCCCCGGTCGGCGGAGGAGACCAGCCTGGCGTAGCGGGCCAGGTAGCCGGTCTTGATCTTGGGCTCGGGGCAGACCCACCTGGCACGGCGGGCCGCCAGCTCCTCGTCGCTGACCTGGACAGAGATGGCGTGATTGGGGATGTCGATGGCAATGATATCGCCCTCCTCCACCAGGCCGATGTTGCCGCCGGAGGCCGCCTCCGGGGAGACGTGGCCGATGGACGCGCCCCGGGTGGCGCCGGAGAAGCGGCCGTCGGTGATGAGGGCCACCTCCTTGTCCAGGCCCATGCCCGCGATGGCGGAGGTGGGGTTGAGCATCTCCCGCATGCCGGGGCCGCCCTTGGGGCCCTCGTAGCGGATGACCACCACGTCGCCGGAGACGATCTTGCCGGCGTAGATGGCGGCAATGGCCTCCTCCTCGCTGTCAAAGACCCGGGCGGGGCCGGCGTGGACCATCATTTCCGGGGCCACGGCGGACTGCTTGACCACGCAGCCGTCGGGGGCCAGGTTGCCCTTCAGCACAGCGATGCCGCCGGTCCTGGTGTAGGGGTTGTCGATGGGGCGGATAATCTCGTGGTCCCGGTTCACCACGCCCTCCAGGTTCTCGGCGACGGTCCTGCCGGTGCAGGTCATCAGGCTGGTGTCCAGCAGGTTTGCTTTGGCCAGCTCCGCCATGACGGCGTAGACGCCGCCGGCCCGCTCCAGGTCCTCCATGTAGGTAAAGCCCGCTGGGGCCAGATGGCACAGGTTGGGGGTCTTGTCGGAGATCTCGTTGGCCATGTCAAAGCTCAGCTCGATGCCGCACTCGTGGGCGATGGCGGGCAGGTGGAGCATGGTGTTGGTGGAGCAGCCCAGGGCCATGTCGATGGCCTCGGCGTTGTGGAAGGCCGCCTCGGTCATGATGTCCCGGGGGCGGATGTCCTTCTTCACCAGCTCCATGATCTGCATGCCCGCGTGCTTGGCAAGGCGCAGGCGGGCGGAGTAGACGGCGGGGATGGTGCCGTTGCCCCGCAGGGCCATGCCGATGGCCTCGGTGAGGCAGTTCATGGAGTTGGCGGTATACATGCCGGAGCAGGAGCCGCAGGTGGGGCAGGCGTTGTTCTCGTATTCCTCCACGCCCTCCTCGTCCAGCTTGCCGGCGTAATAGGCGCCCACCGCCTCGAACATGTGGGAGAGGCAGGTGCGGCGGCCGTCGTTCAGCGTGCCCGCCAGCATGGGGCCGCCGGAGACGAAGATGGTGGGGATATTCACACGGGCCGCGGCCATCAGCAGGCCCGGCACGTTTTTGTCGCAGTTGGGGATCATGACCAGGCCGTCGAACTGGTGGGCCATGGCCATGGCCTCGGTGGAATCGGCGATCAGGTCCCGGGTGACCAGGGAGTATTTCATGCCCACATGGCCCATGGCGATGCCGTCGCACACGGCGATGGCGGGGAATTCCACCGGCGTGCCGCCGGCGGCCCGGACGCCCGCCTTCACGGCCTCGGCGATCTTGTCCAGGTTCATGTGGCCGGGGACGATCTCATTGTAGGAGCACACCACGCCGATCAGCGGGCGCTCCAGCTCCTCCTTGGTGTAGCCCAGGGCATACAGCAAAGAGCGGTTGGGGGCGGCGGGAACGCCCTTTTTCACCACGTCACTTCTCATAGTAAACCTCCATGCGTTACCGGGCACAGGAGGGGTTCCAGATGTGCCGCGGCTGTGCCGCTTTTGCGGCGAGCGGCCCGCCGGTTTTGGCGGGACGGCGCGAATTTTCGCGCCGTCCCGCGGTATCATGCGATCAGTTGGAAGCGGTATCGGGATCGGTGTCGTTGCCCCAGAGCATGTTCTTCCGCAGCTCGGCGCCAACGGTCTCCACCTGGTGCTTGGCCAGGATCTCGCGGGTGGCGTTGAAGAAGCAGCGGCCGTTCTTGTTCTCGGCGATCCACTTGCCGGCGAAGGTGCCGTTCTGGATGTCGGTCAGGACGGCCTTCATGTTCTTCTTGGTCTCCTCATAGGGCAGGACCCGGGGACCGGAGACATACTCGCCGTACTCGGCGGTGTCGGAGATGGAGTAGTTCATCATGGCGATGCCGCCCTTGTTGATCAGGTCGATGATGAGCTTCATCTCGTGGATGCACTCGAAATAGGCGTTCTCGGGGGCATAGCCGGCCTCCACCAGGGTCTCGAAGCCGCACTTCATCAGCTCCACCACGCCGCCGCAGAGAACCGCCTGCTCGCCGAAGAGGTCGGTCTCGGTCTCGTCCTTGAAGGTGGTCTCCATGACGCCGCCCCGGGCGCCGCCGATGCCGGCGGCATAGGCAAGGCCGATGTCATAGGCCTTGCCGGTGGCGTTCTGCTCCACGGCCAGCAGGCAGGGCACGCCCTTGCCGTTGACATAGGTGGAGCGGACGGTGTGGCCGGGGCCCTTGGGGGCGATCATCAGCACGTCCACATCGGCGGGGGGAACGATCTGCTTGAAGTGGATGTTGAAGCCGTGGGCGAACATCAGGGCGTTGCCGGCCTCCAGGTTGGGGGCGATGTCCCGCTTGTAGACGTCGGCCTGGACCTCGTCGTTAATGAGGATCATCACAACGTCGGCCCACTTGGCGGTGTCGGCCACGCTCATGACCTTCAAGCCGGCCTCTTCCACCTTAGCCCAGTTCTTGCTGCCGGGACGCAGGCCCACGCACACGTCGCAGCCGGACTCCTTCAGGTTCAGGGCATGGGCATGGCCCTGGGAGCCGTAGCCGATGATGCCGATCTTCTTGCCGTCCAGTTTGCTCAGGTCACAGTCTTTCTCATAGTACATTTTTGCCATATTCGTATTCCTCCTTGATTTTGCTGTCATCATATATCGTGCTACGCCCTCTCTCGATGGCGATAGTACCGGTTTTCGCGATCTCCAGGATGCCGAAATCCTCCAGCATCCCGATCAGCGCCGTGTTCTTGCTCTGGCTGCCGAACACCCAGATGGTCAGGGAGTCCTTGGCCACGTCGATGACCTTGGCCCGGAAGATGTTCACCAGCTGGATGATCTCGTCCCGGGCGGCCCGGTCGGCGCAGTTGACCTTGATCAGGGCGATCTCCCGGCGGATGCAGGTCTCCTCGTCCAGGATCTTCACCGCCTTGACAGGCAGCAGCTTGCGGCACTGGGCCGCGATCTGGTCGATCATCAGCTCGTCCCCCGCCAGTTCGATGGAGATGCGGGTGATGCCGGGCTTGTCCGTGGCGCCGGAGACAATGGATTCGATGTTATAGCCCTTCCGGGAGAAGAGGCGGGACACCTGGCTCAAAACGCCTGGGACGTCCTCCACCAGGATGCACAGGGTGTAGAGCTTCCGCTCCGTGTTCAGCTGCTTTCTCATTTGGAGCCCTCCTTCAGCAGAAAATCGGTGATGGGGGAGCCGGCGGCCACCATGGGCCGCACCATCTCGTCGATGTCCAGCACGCAGTCGATGACCGCGCCGGTGCCGCAGGAGAGGGCCTGGGCAAACGCGTCCTCCATCTCCGGCCGGGTGGTTGCCCGGTAGCCCTTCAGGCCGTAGGCCTCCGCCAGCTTCACAAAGTCGGGGCCCCGGTCCAGGGTGGTCTCGGAGAAGCGCTTGCCGTAGATCAGGTTCTGCCACTGGCGGACCATGCCCAGGGTGCCGTTGTTGAAGACCACGGTGATGATGGGCAGGCCGTAGTGCTCCACGGTGCACAGCTCGTGGCAGTTCATGCGGAAGCAGCCGTCGCCGGTGACGTGGATCACCCGCTTGTCCGGGTTGCCCATCTGGGCGCCGATGGCGGCCCCCAGGCCGAAGCCCATGGTGCCGAAGCCGCCGGAGGTCAGCAGCTGGCCGGGGTAGTCGAAGTGCAGGTATTTGATGGACCACATCTGGTGCTGGCCCACGTCGGTGGCCACGATGGCCCCGGGGGCCTGGAGGCGGATGACCTCCAGCATCTGCTGGGGAGTGAGCGTGGGGCTGTCCGCCGCCACGGAGGGGGCCCGCATGGGCAGGATGTGCTCCTTCCAGGCGGTGTGGTCGTACTGGGGCAGCTTCTCGTTCAGCATCGCCAGCACCCGGCGGGCGGAGCCGATGATGTGGTGGTCCGTCAGGACGTTTTTGTCGATCTCCGCCCGGTCGATGTCGATCTGGACGATCTTGGCGTTCCGGGCAAAGGTGGCCGGATCCAGGGCCACCCGGTCGGAGAAGCGGCAGCCCACGGCGATCAGCAGGTCGCACTCGTCACAGGCCACGTTGGAGGCCTGGGAGCCGTGCATGCCGATCATGCCGGTGGTCAGGGGATGGCTGCCGGGGAAGCCGCCGCCGCCCATGACGGTGATGGCCACCGGGGCGTCCAGCCTTTCCGCGAATTCCCGGAAGGCCTGATGGGCCCTGCCCCGGACCACGCCGCCGCCGCAGATCAGCAGCGGGCGCTCCGACTGCCGGATCATCTCCAGCAGGATGTCCACATCCTGGCGGTCCGGCTCCGGGTTTTTCAGCTGGTGGCTGCTGTTCAGCTCCCGGATGCCCGCGCAGCTCCGGTTCTGCCGCCAGGGGATGAATTCATAGTCGATCATCTGATTGGCGGCGGTGACATTTTTCAAAAAGTCGATCACTACCGGGCCGGGCCGGCCGCTGGCCGCCACGGCAAAGGCCTGGCGCATCACGTCGGGGATGGTCTGGGCGTCCCGCACCAGGAAGGCGGCCTTGGTGATGGGCATGGCGATGCCGGTGGTGTCCACTTCCTGGAAGGAATCCTTGCCCAGCAGGCTCTCCCCCACGTTGCAGGTGATGAACACCACGGGTGAGGAGTCCAGATAGGCGGTGGCGATGCCGGTGGTCAGGTTCGTCGCGCCGGGACCGGAGGTGGCGAAGCACACGCCCACCTTGCCGGTGGAGCGGGCGTAGCCGTCCGCCGCGTGGGCCGCGCCCTGCTCGTGAGCGGTCAGCACATGGCGGATCTTGTCCTGATAGCGGTACAGCTCGTCGTATACATTCAAAATGGTGCCGCCGGGATAGCCGAATACGGTATCGACTTCCTGTTCCAGCAGGCATTCCATAATGGCCTGGGTCGCTCTGATCTTCAAAAGGTTCATCCTCCCTCGCGAAAAATTAGGAATCAAGATTTTTTCGGGGACGGAACGCCGGTCAATGCCAAATTCCTGATTCCTCATTTCCAATTCCTAACTGCTTTAAATCTTTCCGCCGCCCTTTTGCAGGGCGATGACGCCGGTGCGGGCCACCTCCAGGATATTGAAGGGCCGCATCATGTCCTCAAAGGTGCTGACCCGGTCCGGGGTGTCGGACAGCTCCATGGTCATGGAGGTGGGGGAGATATCCGTCACCTTGGCGCCGCAGATGTTGCAGATGGTCATGATGTGCTCGCGGTTGTTTTTATTGGCGCTGACCTTAATGAGCATCAGCTCCCGGCCGATGAGGCTGTTCTCATCCAGGGTGCGGACCTTGATGACCTCCACCAGCTTGTTCAGCTGCTTTTCCACCTGCTCCACCACGCTGTTGCCGTTGTCCACGATGATGGTGATGCGGGAGAGGGACGGATCGTCGGTGACGCCCACGGCCAGGGAGTCGATGTTGAACGCCCTGCGGGAGAACAGGCTGGTGATCCGGTTCAGGACGCCCGCCTGGTTTTCCACCAAAACGGAAATGGTCTGTTTCATGGCTCGTCTCCTCCTCTCAGTCAGTGGTGGTCACGTCGGGGTGGACCTCGCAGATCAGGACGCAGCAGCCCTTGACGGCCAGGAAACGGTCCAGGGTCTCGTCCAGCTTGTCCTCGTCATCCACCGTCAGGCTGGGGATGCCGTAGGCGGCGGCGATGGCTGCAAAGTCCGGGGAGCCGTCCAGGTCCACGCCGAAGGGGCCGTGGTAGGGGGTGGCCCGCTGGATCTGGTGCACCAGGCCCAGCACATGGTTGCGGAACAGGACGATTTTGACATCCATATCCGCGCAGCGGATGGCGGCCAGCTCGTTCATGGCCATCTGGAAGGAGCCGTCGCCGCAGACCACAACGGTCTGCCGGTCCGGCTGGGCCACCTTGACGCCGATGGCCGCCGGCAGGGCGTAGCCCATGGTGCCAAGGCCCCCGGAGGTCAGCAGCCGCCCGTGCTTCTGGGGCAGGTACTTGCAGGTAAAGATCTGGTTCTGGCCCACGTCCACGCAGACCGCCGCGTCGTCGTCCAGCCGCTGGCCCAGCTTCCGTATCACGGTGCCGGGAAACACGGAGCCCTCCCGCCGGGGGAATTCCCGGGTCAGCTCCGCCCTGCGGTATTCCCGCAGCCTCTCACGCCACTCCGCCGCGTCAGGGGCGGGGACCTCCAGCACCAGCAGCTGGCGCAGAATGGCCTTCACGTCGCCCACCAGCGGGATAGCCGCCTGCATGTTCTTGCCGATCTCCGCCGGGTCCACGTCGATGTGGATGGTGGCCATGCGGCGCTGGATCTCCTCCGGGGAGATGATGGCCCGGTCCGCCGCCCGGCTGCCCACCATGATGAGCAGGTCGGACTTGGCCAGGGCCTTGTTGGCGCAGCGGTTGCCGTGGGCGCCGATCATCCCCAGGTTCAGGGGGTGGTCCGTGGGCAGGACGGACAGGCCCATCATGGTCTTGACCACCGGGATGGCATACCGCTCCGCCAGCTCCACCAGCTCGTCCCGGGCGTTCGCCAGCCACACGCCGCCGCCGGCGCAGATCACCGGCTGCCTGGCCTTGGAGATGGCCTCCGCCACCCGCTTGATCTGGAGGTCATTGCCCTTCACAGAGGGCTTGTAGCCCCGGATATTGACCTCCTCCGGGAAGACGGGATCTTCCACCCGCTGTTCCTGGATGTCGATGGGAATGTCGATCAGCACCGGGCCGGGGCGGCCGGTGGAGGCCAGGTAAAACGCCTCCTTGACCACCTGGGGCAGCTTGGCGGCGTCCTTGACCAGGTAGTTGTGCTTGGTGAAGGGCGTCACCGCGCCGGTGATGTCCACCTCCTGGAAGATGTCTCGGCCCAGCAGGCCGCTGGGGACCTGGCCGGTAACGGCCACCATGGGAATGGAATCCATATACGCCGTGGCGATGCCGGTGATGAGATTGGTGGCGCCCGGGCCGGAGGTCACCATGCACACGCCCACCTTACCCGACACCCGGGCATAGCCGGAGGCCATGTGGCCGGCGTTCTGCTCTGTGCGCACCAGGGTATAGCCGATCTCCGGATGCGCCTTCAGCGCGTCCACCGCCGGGCAGATGGTGGCGCCGGCATAGCCGAAGATATGCTCCACGCCTTCCCGCAGGAAACTCTCTATCAGGATCTGCGCGCCTGTCATTTCCATATCCATCCTCTCCTTAATAAAACAAAGCCCGTGGCCCCGGCGTCGGGTCACGGACTTTCAAGAATTTCGATTGGGACGATCAGCGGCTTTCGGCGGAGATGCGGTGAAGACCGGCGATGACATCCTTGCTCGGTGCATGACCAAACGCACTATTCTTTTTCTGTACCAGCAGTACCAGTACCAGAACCAGAATAATGCTAATCGCCAGAATGTTGATCAGAGCGATCATCATAAACATAGGAACCCTCCGCCGCCCGGAGGGCGGCCGCCGCAAATTCAGTTCAGGCACTTCTGCCTGTCTTGTTTTGTTATTATACATATCGCCGCATTAAAGCGCAACCGCAAATTGTGCTTTTTCCTGTTTTTCTGGATACTTGAACGAATCCAGCCCACTTTATTTTGATTTATATGTGAAATATGCCAGCCTTTTCGGCCGGATTCCCCTTTCTGTGCGCTGAATATTTTTCCAGACAACGCGGGCGGCTGTCTGACCTCCTTCGCTTTGGACAGAGATCCCCGAAATTTTGTGGGTTTGTCAAGCAAATCGGGCAGTGCATTCGACGGGAGAATGCCGGCGGAGGGGCCTCATGGAGAAGCTGCCGGAAGGCTGATGGACAGCAGGCCGCTTTTACAGCCGCCTGGGCCCGCTGTCCGGGATCGGTCATCGGTTCACAGGGCTTTGGCGCATAGGGGCGTATAGGCTTTCTTTCCCGCCGGGGAACACCCCCGGTTTTCCCATGGCCGGAACAGGCTCTCCGGACGGCGGGTATATCCGCGCCGTCACAAACGGTGCCGCGGCTTTCCCTCATCAGACATTATCCCTCGTCCTTTTTTTGCACTTGTCCAGTGTCACTTTCAATCCCACGCAGATTCTTCACATCCTTCTCGGAAATTCTGTTGACAAATCGTTGTCTCATATGGTATCATACTTCAAGTGCTTGAGGGTGGACGCGCCTGCCGGTTAATGGAGAGATGTCCGAGCGGTTTAAGGAACCGGTCTTGAAAACCGGCGATGCGCAAGCATCCGTGGGTTCGAATCCCACTCTCTCCGCCATTTTCAATAAGGATCTGCGGAAGTACCCAAGAGGCCGAAGGGGCTCCCCTGCTAAGGGAGTAGGCTGGATAAAACCGGCGCGAGGGTTCAAATCCCTCCTTCCGCGCCACAACGAAAAACCTCGAAGTTTCAACAGCTTCGGGGTTTTTCCTTTGTTTTCAACGGTTTCAGCTGGTTTTGCATCGAAATTATTATTAGCGCATGTAAATTTAAATTAGCAAGCAGAAAACAAAATTAGCAAAAAAATGCTAACAAAAACGCTAACAAAAGCCCGCCAGTTTTATAACTGGCGGGCCTTATCAAATGTTCTGGATTTTCCGCATCACGCTATCATACACCTTTCGGTTGACTGTATGCAGCGTGTCCATCAAATCATCCACAATGGCAAATACAGAGGCTGGGTCTTTGCCCGCGGTTTCCCGAAGGAAATCGCTATCTCCATATTCTCCGATGATCGGAGTATCCAAAGGAGCTGGTGCTGCCGCATATGCGTGGCTGTAATCCATCTCCGGCACCTTTTTCCTTTCCATCTGATTGCGGATGATATACAGGTCTGCCAGCTTCTGGTAGGCTAGATAGCTGGATTCCCCGTATTCTAACCGGGCGATTTCAATGTCGATCTCTTTGGCGTCCAGCAAGGGGAGCACCCCCTGTCAAACGATCCCCAGCTGCTCCATGCAGCGGCGGATCGCGTCCCGCTCCTTATCCGTATCAGCGTCCCGCATCATGTCCTCCAGATGTTCCATCATGCGGTTTTTGCCGCCGTCCCGGCTGTAACGCCCTCTGCTGTCCCGGTTTTCCCGGCTGTAGTGGCCGCGCACATAATGGCGCCCCCGGTAGCTGGATCCACGGTCATAAGAGCCCCGTCCCTCCATTTCCCAGTCTCCGGCCTGACTGTACCCGCCGTCTTCCTCCAGGATGCAGATTTTGTCAATGTTTTTGATGGTGTCGGTCAGCTTGTGGACAGTTTCCAAATCGCCAGCAGACATTTCCTGCTTTTTGGCAATCTCGTCCAGCTCATCGCAGAGCATTTCCCGCAGATCATCGAGTGCTTTCATTCCCATAATAGTCTCCTTTCTCACGCGACTCTTTCAGCAATCAGGTTGGCGTTCTGGACGCTGATGGCCTGATCGCTGGTGTTTTCAATGGCAACCGTAACGCAGCAGCCGCGAGGAACTTCCACAAACGTATCAAGAGACACGTTGAAAAATGCTTCCGCCGCCGTGGGCGTCACAATTGCCGTAGATGCAACCAGAGGCTCCCCGCTGATCGCGATAGCTACAGAGATGGGGCCAGCAGTGCCGCCAGCAGGGACGGCAATATTGGCGCCAAAGCTCACACGATACCGGGCACGGCACTGGCCCGTCTGGCCGCGAAGCGTCACAATGCCGGATCCGTCACGGTGTACAATGCAGTTGGAGCCGCATACAGGGGTTTCGGTAAACAGGACGTTCTGACCGACTGCCACTGTCTGCAAAGCGCTCGCAGTAATTTCCATAAAATCAATCCTTTCCTAAAATAGCGGCGAGGCATTGCGCCCCGCCGCGTTTTTACATCATCGGCATGGGGCCGACCATTTTGTTGACATCAACAAAAAGTTGTTATTGCTATGCAATTTTAGCAGCTGCAGCCGCCATTAAAGCCGGAAAATGCACCGCAGCCATTGGTGGGGAAACTTACGGCAGTGGGAGGCTGGACAATGTAGGCGGCGGTGGGGCAATCGTGGCCGCTCCGGCGCAGGATCTCGGCCTTGTTGGCGTCCATAGCGGCCATCAGGACAGCGTTCTGGTTGGACTGAGAGGCAGCCAGACGCAGACTCTGGTTCTCCGCCTGGAGTGTGGAGATCTTGTCCTGGCACAGGTAATCCAGGATCGCCCGGGTGTTGCTGTTCTGGTTGTCAATGATGTCGCGGGTGTTGTTGGCCGCATTGAAATTCACGCCATCAATGGAGCGCTGGATGCCGCAGCAGCAGTCGGCCAACTGAGAAGAAAGGTTGCAGAAACCCCGCTCCACGCCGTTGAAGCCCTGCATCATGCCCATATTGGTGTTGTTGAAGCCGTTGGTGATGGCGTTGTTCAGCGCGTAGGTGCTGTCACAGATGCCCTGGGTGATGCCGTCCAGCTTGCTGACGACAGAGGAATGGTCAAAGCCGCGCTGGACCTCGGAACCAACCCCGCCGTTCATGCCGCCGCCGAAACCTCCAAAGCCGCCAAAGCCGCCGAAACCGCCCCAGCCGAACATGCCGAAGATAAGGAACAGGATGATCCACGCGCCCCAATCGCCGCCCCAGCCGCCATTGTTGTAGCCGGTGCCGCCGGTGGGAGTTACGTTCATGACGGCAGGAACGCCGCCATCGCTACCAAGAGACATATACAATTCTCCTTTATTGATGTATTTGCAAAGTCTGGCCAGACCGTTTGCACAAATTTATGTTGACACACGAATTTTTTCGTAGTATCCTGAAATAGGGTGATTAAGATGAAGTTTGGCGAATACGTTCGCTCAAAAGGCCATACAACAAAGAGCCTTGCGGAAGCAGTTGGGATAAGCGTCAGGACAATGGAGGGATATACTACAGGACGCTTTTCCCTGAAACAGGCCCGCGCGCTTCTTGTGTGGAACATAGCCGGGGCGTTGGGAACTACAGTCGAATACCTTTTGTCGTTTGACGATTGACCGCCTTTCTGGGCGGTCAAAAATTTTTTTGCTTTTTTGAAATTTCCTCTTGACATACGTAAATTTTCGTAGTATTATAATACCAGAAGATACGAAAAAACACGTATATTAAACAGGCCACAGGCCGGGAGGGAAAGACAGTGGAAAAACGAATTAGGATGACAATAGACCAAATTAGGGCAGAATCATCGTATTACCAAGACACTCACGACGAAACCGCCGGAATCTGCGCCCTCGTGGATGTCGAAAACATGGGGTGGTGCAGGGACGGGAAAACGCGCTGGTATCACTTTATTAACGAGGACGGAAACCCGGCAGTCTATTACAAGTTTTAACCCACCTGACGATGGCTGACTGACTACCAGCCGAAACGCCTCCGGGCGTCGTGGGAAGTCCCAATAACGAAAGGGATGTGGAAAAGATGACGATGGAGCAATTAATAAAAAGGCTAAAGAGGCTTGGAAAAGGCGAGCACTATTGTGGGGATATTGATGCATTATTCCTAAAAGTTGCGAATAAAAGCGAATACACAGTAAATGTTCTGACCGGTGACAAGTGCTCAAAATTGATACCAATGCTTTTGTTTTCCCAGTGTTTCGATGAGTGCAAATATGGACTCGAATATGCAACTAAAGGGAAAATGCGGTATATCGGAACGAATGATTTGCAAACATTGGTTATCAACTAGCCCGCAAGGCCAACGGCAGACCGCCGCCGCTGGTGCAAGTCCAGCCGCCCGGCAACGGGCGGGCGCTCATTGGTATACCCCATCGGCACCGGGGGAGTCAATCGCCGCCCCGTTGATATATGCACCTTGTCAATTGAACCCAAACATACCCTTGAGCGCCCCCAGCGGCCCCTCCATCTGCTTCGCCATCTGCTGAGCCTGGTTGAGCTGCTGCTGGTTGATTTTCCCGCTTGCAACCAGCTCATTGATCATAGCGTTGGGGTCCTTCCCCCGCATTTGCTGCATGAACTTTGGAAACTGCATGATCGGATTGTTCTGCTGTGCGTTTCCGCCAAGCATCCCAAAAAGCGGATTACTCATTGCCTGTATCCTCCTTCACGGTTTTTTTCGGCTTGGCCGTCTCTTTTGCCGCCAGCGCCTCCATACGGGCCGCCAGGGCGTCGAATTCCTGCCGGGTGCATATTCCACCCCAGGGGCTTGCGAAGCCGCAGAGTGCGTTTTGGGGGCCATTGTGCGTTCTGTATAATCAAAGATACGCAGGGGCAGCGGCATACCGCTGGCGTCCGTGGACTTGATATAAAACGTTGAATTCTCGCTGTCCATCAGCATGACGGAATTCCCGGCGGCCACCAGATAGCCTTTCGCGCCCTCTTCACCCTGCACCCAGAGAATGCCGCCGCTGTTCTGCTGGGCGGGCTGGGTCATTTGCTGCTGATACTGTCCCTGACGCAACTGCGTCAAGCGGTCTGGCATCGCCTGGCCCGCACTCCATCCGTTCATTTGGTTGTCAGGGATATACAAATAGGCCATTACATATTCTTCCTTTCCCAATAGTAGAGAGGCACTTCGCCGCCGCTGTCCCAGGTATCGCACCAGTCTCCGTCACAAACGCATACCACGTGGCCGGAGAGCGCCAAAATATAAGTGCCGTTCGGATGGTCTTCCGAAAAATCGGAAACTGTATAGCAGTCCGGGCAAGTTTCCGGGAGAATATGGCGGGTAAACCCCTTGTGTCTTAAATAAGCGCCCCAAACATGATTTGCGGACGGCATATCGCACAGAAGAAACCCCTCTAACGCTATCCCGGCATAAGTGGTCTCCCAATCCTGCCCCAGGGCTTTTGAAATGGAACGCACCGTGCAGTCCCCAACGCTTTTCCCCTCCGGATTTGGATTATATCTGCAAAACATAGGCGTTATCTGTCACTCGGATACTGTTTGAGATCGTTGTAAAACAGCTCGTTTCCGCGGATATAATCCTCCAGATCGTCCCATCGGTTATCCGCCGCGTATTTCATGCAGATGTCCGCCGCGTTAGAATGTGTAAACCCGCATTTAACAAGGCGGGAAATTAGATGACTTCCGTTATCATGCATATAGATGACCTCTTTTCTTGGTCTCAGCATAACAAAAGCACGGGCCTACTGTGTCGCATTACAGTAGGCCCGTGTTCCTCTTATTCCCTTTTTGTCCCGCTGAGTTCCAGTGATGCTCGCTCCACTTTGTACACAATCCGGGAGATACGCCTGGACACCGTAGACCGCCCCCATCCCAATTCCGCCGCAATCTCGATCTGCGGCCATTGGTCGATGAGGTAGCGCCTTGCGATGAAGGTATCGTCCCGGCCCAGGTTGGCCTGGTCGATAGCGGCCTCCATTTCAGACCGCAAAAGAGCGTCAAGGGATTCCGGCAAAACGACGCGGCAAGGCATAAGTAGTCCTTTCTCCGGCCTTTCGCATCGTTAGCCGCTATTTGTTTTGATCGGTGGTTAAGGTGGTTTTACATGTTGTAGTTCGGCCTGCAAGCCCCGGTGACAAATTTCAGGTTCCGGCTCCGCCGCATAACGGCCCCGCCGTTGGACTGGTTGCCCAGGGCGGTGTTCCCCTCAATGGTAATCAGATTGCCGTCCTTGTCGATGCTCTCCACGATGCCACAGTGCTCCGTGATTTTCTTTTGACCGGAGAAGTCGAACATCACGATATCCCCGGGCTTAAAGCCGGATGTCACCCACTGGCCCGCCTTTTGGTACTGGGTTTTCAGGGCCGTGCAGCTGGCGGTTTTGTAGAGGTTGAAGCCCGCCTCCTTAAAGCACCACCAGACAAACATCACGCACCAGGGCTGGCCGTTCAGGCCGTAGTCCTGGCCGTATTTGACTTTGTTGCTCCCGGCAGGGCTTTCCAGTACGCCAATCTGCCATGCGGCGATTTGCAGCAGGGCGTCCCGTGTCTTTGGTGTCAGTGCTTTCATGCCGTCTCCTTCTCCGCGCCGTACAAACTCGTGTGCAGCTTGAGCACTTCCGCCTCGATGGTGTTTTCGATCTCCTCGTCATCCAGGTCATAGCCCTTGTTGGCCAGAAACCGCAGCACATATTGCTTTTTCTCCTGGGCCTCTGTGGTCTTATACAGCTGCTCAGCGGCTGACACCGCGATATTGACCCACGTCAGCAGCGTCTCCCGGCCCTGGGCTGTGGTTTTGGACTTGATCCACGGGATCACAAAGGCGGTGACAAGGGCCGCGCAGAGGGCGATAAATGCGTTGATAATCGGGGTTAAATCCGTCATGTTGTACCTCCAACGTCATAGGGGACGCCGTTTTCGTCCACCTTGTATTTGTTGCGGGAATCCTTGAGCTTGGCCTGATAGATGTAGTAGGCGATGACCGGGGCGATCATCTCCACCATGCCGGTACAGGCCACCGTCTCCCCGGGGGCCTTGCCCAAAAACACCGCCAGCCAGTAGATGGCCACATTGATCACGCCCAGGGCAAAGCACATCAGGCAAAAAACCGCGCTGCGCTCCCGACGCTTTTTCCGGGCCTCCGCGCCCTTTTTCTGCGGTCGGGACAGCCGCACTCCCCAAACCATACCGCCAAGCAGCGCGACGGAGGCGGCCACGGCCACGATCAAAAGGTCTGTGCCGCTCATGATCTCGCCTCGTTTTCCGCCACGGGCAGCCGCTCGACCTCGTCCATAACGGTCTTCAGGTGCCCGTTTCCGCCCAGGGCCTTATAGGCCCGGTACATCTCTTCCAGGTTTTCCTTGTCCTCCAGGCTGATCTCGTGGTCGCTGATGTATCCCCGGCCAAGATACCGCACCCGGTCCACCGTCAAGACCTTCAGCCCGGAGACCACGGCGTCCAGCCTGTCATCCTTTTTGTCCTTTCTGGCCCAATAGTGGTTGAGCAGGGCCACGATGATGGAGGCAAGTCCGGAGGAACCGATACAGGCCACCAAAATTGTTGTCAGTGTCACCCCTGTACCTCCCCCAAGTCCTCCCAGGCGGCCCCGTCGGTTCCCGGCTCCCAGACGTTGCCGTCCTGGCCGCTGCGCCAGACATGGCCGCCGTATGTACAGCAGTCCCCGGTGTTGTAGGGGCTGGTGGACATGGCGATAAAGGGCAGTGCCTTTGCCGGGTCTGTGCTCCAGTAGAAGCCCCACTGGGCGGGCAGCTCCTCCGGCTCCTGGGGGTAAATGGCGCTGTCATAGGGCTGTACCAGTCTCACCGCCCGCCCCGCCGTGGAGCGGCACACATAGCCCGCCTGGTAGTTGAGGTACTGCTTGGCGGGGTCAAAGGTGGGAAGGTAATCCTCCTCCGTGTAAAGCGCCGTCCCGGTCATCTCCGGGGCGCGGGCCTGGAGGGATTCCGCCGCCGTCTTCCCGGCCCGCCGCAGGGTATCCAGCACAAATTCCTGGTTTGTCATAACATTCCTTTCCGGGCGGCAAAAAACCGCCCTGTCTCACTTGACAAAGCGGTCGGTTGCGGTATAATGAGAGTATAAGGGCGCTGCCGATAAGCGGTTAGCCCCTCAGAAGTGAATTACTGCAAAGAGTAACCGCCAAACTGTGGGGACAGGGGCGGTTACTTCTTTTTTGCCTGTAAAAACAGGCCGATGACACCGATGATCACAAGGCAGAACTGAAACAGTTCCGAGTATGTAAGCATACGCATCACCTCCCCCTCGCTTCGGAGGGGGCAGGAAGCTCCCTCCGGGATAGAGGGACTAGCCGCCTACCGTATATCGCAGCGCCCAGGGTCTCTTTCGAGACGGTCTCATGATACCATCAGCGCCGCTTTTTGTCAATTTTCCGTCGTCCCAAATGGGGCGGCTTTTATACTTCGTTCACTCCTTCCCGAATAGCCGCCGCCATTGCGGCCCAGGTGACGGGGTCGGTGTCGGTGGGGGTCTCAGGCTCGGGGTCGGGGAGGCTGGCGATATACGCCTGATACGCTTCTTCGTTCCAGATACAGTCGGTCACGGTGCCATTCTCCACGGTGATGTCCACGAATCCCGCTGCCAGCTTGTCCGCAGGGTAAAAGGTGCTGTAGAACTGATCCGGGAACAGCGCCCAGCCATCCGGGGGTGTGGGCTTGCCCCAGTCAATGAGAGGCGGGTATGGGGCGGTTGCGGTCGTGTTGATGATTTTCATAGAGCCTCCTTTAGCCAATGGCGATAACGTAAAATTCAGATCCGTTAGTGTTGTATTGATGGCTAGCGTCAGATGAATTAGTATAATATGACAACGAATTTGGAGTCCAGGTAAGGAACAAATATTGGTCACTATTTCCGGTCGATTGGATCGTGTATACATTACTGATACCATAAGCCAAAGGCGGGCAATTTGCATAGTTTGTGGCTGGCGCAGATATAAAAACCACTTTAGGAGTAAAAGAAAATGCTACGACACACGGATTAGAAGCTCCATAAGTGCCGGTCCCTATATACGATACGACTTCCATTTTGGGCGAATCGGCAGCATTGTCCAGCGGTTTGCCAAGAAACTGATATTCTACGTCATCAACGATGCCGCTGTCTGGATAGGCGTTGCGGTCATTACTTCGCATGTATACCCAGTCGCCCGTTTCGTTGGCAAGTCGTGAGCTCACTCTACTCGCCATAATAATTTTATAAGTTCCACTATAATCTTTTACGGTTGCATTTGGCGCTGCATATAGCATGTAGTTGTTGAAATCAGCATCGTGGTAAATGAAATATTTCCCACGCAAAGTCTTTAACACCAGGTGGTCAGTAACTGTTAAACTTGCAATGGGTTCAGCTAGAGAAACCTCCCCTGATTCAGAAAAAGAAATATTCTGTGAATATTGGACCGTATACCTTGTGCTAATATACACATCCGCGGCCGTTGCAAGAACAGGCTCATAAAAATAACGGTTTGTTCTTGACTTCCACCAATACTGTGTATACGGCCCCAGCATCGCCAGCACATCATCCGGCACCGCATCACTCCCCAGCCCATACAGCTCCGCCGTGGCGTCCTTCAACAGGCTGTTCTTGTTCAGCTGCGTGCCCGCCTGTGTGGGCTGATCTGCCCGCACCATGTCATATGTATTCGCCTGTCCCGCCACCGGGGTCAATGTCACCCGCCCCGGATAAAGGGGCACTCTGTCCTGCATACGTTATACCTCCCCTGCATACAGTTCGCCGCTGTAAAACCAGGTCGCGGCGATATGTTGAATCAAAATGTCAAGCTCTTGCAAAATCATCTCAATGGCGTTCGCGGCCTGCCAGTCCAGCTTTTCCGGGCTGTCCGGCACGGTTGGTGTGTCCTCCGGCACGGGGAACGCGCCCTGCAGCACCGCAATATCCGCCAGATACTGCCGCATTTGGCTGGGCGAGGGCCTGCCGTTCTCCGTCCAGTCCCGCTTTGCCGTCACCTGGACGTCATAGCCGTACCCGTTGAGGAGATCCGCCAGATACCGCACCGCCGCGCCCACCCGGTTGAGATCCGTGTAGTTGTAGGCCCCCTTTGCCGTGGGGTCTCTGGCCAGGGCCTTTTGCACCTCCGTGGCTGTCCCGGCGTTCACGGCGGCCAGCGCCGCCCGCAGCGCCGTCAGGTCGGATTCCGCCCGGTCCGTCACCAGGGTGTCGATGACGCTCATGTCACACCACCCGGATCTGCACGGAGCGCTTGACGATCTCCGTCCCCATGCCAAAGGTGAATTGCAGCTTGTAGGTCGAACGCCGCTTGGGCTCCACCTCCGCCGTCAGCTGCCATTTGTCGGAGACCTCCCGCACATCGCAGCTGCCGGACGCTTCCGAGCTGGGGTAGCTGGCGGCGGAGAGATCCCATGTGCTGTTCGCGGGGGTGAACGTCTGGCCATTGGAGAGCCATACCTCCAGGGTCACCCGGCGTCGCTCCCCCAATTCAAAAACTTTTTCATTCATTTTCCGCACACCTCGCATCTGACGATTTTTGCCATGACCATCTCCGGGGCCACCGACCACATCAGGCCGTCCCTGACAGCGCCGCACTGCAGAAGATCCACCCCCAGGGCCTGCCGCACCTCTTCCAGGGTGAAGCGGGCGCCCACGTCCAGGATCTTGACAGACGTGCACAGCTTGGAGGAATCAAAGGTCACCTCAATGGTGGCAAAATACCCCACGTTCCCGGCCTCATCCTCCGCCCACAGCTCAATGACGTAGACCCCGCTGGGGGAGGCGGGGACGGCGGTTTCCCACCGTCCCGAGGCCTCATTCAGCCGGAAATGGATCTCCCTGCCCTGACACTTGCCGTAAAGCGACTTGACCATATCAGTCGGTCACCGTGACCTCGATGATATAGGTCGCGCCGGCGTCCACGGGGTTGGGGGTCAGGGTCACGGCGGTGATGACAGGCGCGCCGGTGTCCAGGGTCACCGTCCGGGTGATGCTGGTGGTCTTGCCCGCCGCGTCGGTGGCCGTGATAACAATGGTGTTGGCGCCCTCCGTCAGCGTCACGCTGTGGGAGAAGGTGCCGTCGGTGCCCACGGTCACCGCCTGCTCCGCGCCGCTGTTGACCTTGACCTTGACGGTCACGGAATTGGAGGTGGCGTCGTTGGTGGAGCCGCTGACAATCAGGGTGGACTGGTTGGTGACCAGGCCGTCGGCGGGCGCCGTGATGTTGAGGACGGGAGGCACGGTGTCCACGGTAAAGGCCACGCTGGAGGCCGCCGCCGCGTTGCCGTCGTTGTCCGACACATTGAAAACCACCGTGTGGGCGCCCTCGCCCAGGGCCGCCGCCGGGGTGTAGGTGCACTTGAAGCCGTTGGTGATGGCGGTCTTGGTGATGCCGTCCGTAATGGCCGCGCCGCCGTCGATCTTGATGGAGACGGTGGCCTGGTCGATGCCGGAGCCGGCGTCTGTCACATTCCACTCAAAGGCAGGCTTGCTGTTGGAGATATAGGCCCCCGCCGTGGGATAGGTCACGGAAATGGCGGGCTTGACCTTTTCCAGCACCCGCAGGGCCAGATCCGAAAAGTCCGCGACCGTCGCCGTGGTCTTGTTGCCGCCGTCATCCTCCGCCACAACGGTGCCGTGGAACTTGTGGTCGTCGTTCTCGTTCCAGCTGGTGGTGCCGGGGGCCGTGATGGTGGCCTTGTACTTCCCGCTGGCGCTGTCGTAGGTCAGGTTGTAGGTCTGCCCGTTCAGGGTGAACTGCACTGTTTTTACTGCCATGTTTTACACCTCATTACTGTAAATTTCTCCGGAGTACCAAACTTCCGGCTGTAAGTATTTTGTTTCCATCTCCACCTGAACGGTGACGGTGTACTGCTGCCCGGTGGAGACCGCCGAGGGAGCGATCACGGCGGACTTGATCACAGGTAATTCGATTGGGTATGTGTCTGCCATATCAGCCTCCGCTCTCCGTGTGTGTTTTGTGCATCGTTTCTCTCGATCTTTGGCGTTTTGCCAGATTGACGCCGATTGTTCCGCTATGTATAATGGTGCAAAAGGAGCTGATATCCATGCTGGATGAAAAGGACTTGCAGGCCATTGCCGCATTGTTGGATTCTAAAATTAAAGAATCCGAAAGTCGGATGATTGGTGCTATGGATTCCAAAATCAAAGAATCCGAAAGCCGCATGATAGTCATGATGGAATCCTACTTTGATCCCAAATTCAACCTTCTGGCCGAGCGCATGGCGTCCGCCGAAGTCGTTGCCGACTTGGATGAACGTGTTTCCGACCTGGAAGACGATGTCATAAAACTGAAAAAGGCCCAGTGACCTCCGCCCCTTAACCGGGGCGGCTTTTTTATGCCTTGTCCCACGTCACCATGACGAAGCCCGTAGCTCCTGGTTTTCCGGGCTGCCCAGGGCCGCCCTCCTGGATCACCACAAGTTCGGCCTTTTCACTGCCGCCGTATTTGCGCTCGACCCACTTGATGTATCCAATGACGGCCTCTCCGCCCTCGCCGCCCTTGCCGCCGTCTCCGGTGCCCGGTAACGGAACCGCCACGCCCGTCCGGGCAAAGCTCTGGCCGTTGGCAATGTCTGTGTAGCCGTTTTCGTAGATTTTGCCGTTTGCGCTGGAATAGACGCCGAAGGTGGTGTCCTCTCCCATTGCGCCGGCCTGCCCCGGCGTTGTGCCGGGGGCGCCGCCCGCGCCGAGATGCACGGTGAATTCCTGCTCCGGGTTGATGCTGATGACGCCGTACCAGACTTTTCCGCCGATTCCGTCCACGCCGGGGTCGCCCTCGCCGGCCGCCATCTGATTCCCAAGATTTCCGCTCAGCGAAATATAGCCGTCCCAGCCTTTCCCGCCGCCCTGGCCGCCCGCGCCGATGACCACCCGCAGCTGTGTGACGCCAGCCGGTGCTTTCCACGTCCCGCTCTGGGTAATCACGGCAAATTCAGTGTACAGATAGGAGCCGTCAGCCTGTAAAAGCTTGCTGACGCAGCCCTGCAAAACACCGCCCTGCATGGTAAAGGTCTGGCTCATTCTCCGGGCCGTGGTGGCCTGGCTTTCGTCCAGCCAGATTGTGTCCACATCTCCGATTTCAGAGGACGGGTCTCCCCGTCCGGTGGTCTCGATCACGTTTCCGCCGTAACAGGACAAAATCAGCCTCGCCGCCTCCAATGCCTGGGCCGCTGTGTGAATAAAGGGATTCTGCACAGTGACCGTCTTTTCGCTGGAAGTGGAATTACCGGAGATCACTTGTTCCGTGCCGTCGGACAGCTGGAAGATCAGCGCCGCCAGAGATTCATTGGCTTTCATGGTGGGATAGTTGACCAGATTCCGCAGCAGAACTTTGTTGCCCTGGTTCCACAGCGGTTCAGCGGTCAGGTAGCCCGTCTCCGCGTCCGCTCGGGGCCACGTCCCCGTCGCCATGCAGGCCCACCGCAGGATATCACCGCATTTCTTCCCGGTCACATCCTCCACGCTGTTGGCCGTCACGCTCAAAGAGGCATAGTCCGGGTCAACATGGTATCGGCCAGAGAAATTATCCCCCAGCTGCCCCACAACAGCGGCGATCCAGCCATCCAGGGTGGTGGGAAGGGTGTCCGGCGGCAGAAACGTCCGATCCGCCACAAGGCCGATGATATCCACCAGAGACCACGCCATAGAAAGGCTGTTGTCTCCCGTCTTCCAGCCGTCGCCGGACTGGTAAAACACGCCCAGCTTTTTGTATTCCACAGTCCTGTCCGGCAGCCGGACGCCTATGTAAATCTCCATGCCCTGGCGCTCTTCGATGGACTGAAAAATACCGTTTTTGCTGCGTGGCTCAAACCGCCTGGACTTGTTGTTGATGGACAGGTTGACCGTGCCATAAGGCAGTGTCAAGCAGGAGAAATTTCCCTGCAATGTGGCGTCAAAGGAGGCCAGCATTTTGTCCGTCCATTCCTCGTAAACGCCGGGGATGATCTCCATAAACCGCGCCCGCCGCCCAGGGAGAGACCATTTTGTAACCGTCACTTTGATGGACGTGGGGTCATAGACCGTGAAGCCGTCAAAAGAAACCGATGTTTCCGTATTCCCGGCGATCTCCTTTGTGTAATACGCAGTTGTCCCATACAGGACTTCCGCCTTAAAGTCCGCCGGAACGCCGTCCACTTCATCTTTGGAAAAGAAGAGGCTGAACGCCTGAAGGATGGAGACATTTTCAAATGGCTGCTCAATGGTCTGCGCCGTTGAAAATGTCCCATCGCCCCCGGACAGCTCGTCCATCACAAATCCCACATTCCCGGCGATTTGGTTGTCGTTTGGGATCAGGCCAAAAGACCCATCCAGCAGCCAGCGGTTCCGCTCTAGCGTGGCGTACCGTGTCGGGGCGTCCATGTTTTTGTCATGCAGCTGCTCCGCCTTGCTCCACGGGGCCGTGCTGGAGGCCACAGGGTCCAGAAAGACCATATCCGGGTCTTCGATGTCAATGACAGCCCGAATATAGATTCTTCTGGACTTCCCCACGATGGAGGTCTGATATGCCTGGCTGCTGTTAATCATGGGGGTCTACCTCCCGCAGCTCCACGGAAAAATCAGCCCACAGTGGGACTGTCTTTTCCGTTCCGTCCTCGGTCAAAATGCGGCTCCACTGGAATTTCGGAAAGTTGAACGTGGTCACAAAAAATTCCGATGTGATCAGTTCATCCCCATTTGGCGGAAGAAACGCGCAGAGGATCGGCTCTTTCCTGCCCTTTACACAGGCGGCGATCACCCGGTTTTTATCTGTGTCATTGAACCATCCGTATTGATAGTTCACGTGCCACACAGATCCCCGCACCTCCTTGACCATGTTACCGGGGATCATGGTCAGGTCAACGGTCAAATCCTCCTCATAGGCTTCATATCCGCCCTTTCTGGACTCCGGCAGCGCAATCGCATAAGCAGATCAATCTCCCCCAGCTCACCGCTTTCTGCTGTGGGAATGGACAGTCCGTTGGTAAACGGGATGACCTTGGTAACAACCAAAGCCACTGCCGCGGCGATGCAGCTCGTCACAAAAAACACGATAAGAGAAGTTCCCACGATTTTGCCGGTCCGCTTGATATCTCCGACGGATGCGACAGAGCTTGAGATCGACAAAAATACCAGCGGCACTACCAAACAGAAAAGGAGATTGATAAACAGCGTACCGAGTGGTTCCAGGTACTTGGCGTTCTCACCGAGGATCAAGCCGAGAATTGCGCCGAGGATGACGCCTCCGATCAAAATCAGTGAGCTCTTGTATTTTGCCAGTTTCGATGATGTTGACATTTTTCTTCCTCCTATTTTATGTTTTTATCTAAGCAAACCATACTCTGCTTTGTCTTTTAAAACCGCCGTTTTCGCAAAGTATCGTTTTCTTACGGATCATCAACGGATTTCATGCTGCTTGCTTGGGAGGGGGCATCATTCTTTCCAATGGGTAAGGCCATAGTGCGCGGTGAGCATAGGCGGCTGCCACTCCTCATAACTTCTCTCCTCCGGCTCCATGATCCAAGTCCCGTTTACTTGTTTGACCCGAATCAATGCGGCCGCACATGCATCCCTGTCCGCAATGTTCAAGCAGCAGGACATTTTTCTCTCGCCAGAGGCGGAACTGATCACATCAAGGCCAAGCCCCTGAATCATCGCTAACGTCTGTTTCTGACGGGAGGCCTGGTAAATTGACATCAAAACCACGATTTCACTGGCATAAGCCGGCCGCGCTGCGAAATCCACCGTGATGCTCTCTGTATTCTTCGCATGCAGTATATCGTCGCCGTTATGTACCAAAAAGCTACTGCGATCCGAAGCCTGATTGTAGAAAGCCAGATCATACCGCCGGGGGATTTTTCCCGCTTCGTCCAATACGCAGGCCAGGATATCCACATCCACATCATCGGGCGCATCCCAATAGAAATGAAATTCCAGCTTTTCATTTTGCCGGGACACAGGAAGCGTCATCCTGCCTGCCAGTAAAGTGCGGGAGCCGCTATCAGTCGGAGGACAGGCCTCCTCAAAGGCCGGCAGATAATGCTTGACGGAGAAAAAATAATTGTAATCATACGGCGGTTTTGTACTGTTTCGGATCGTTTCAAGGTCTGGGAAAGAGACTTCACCGGGATGCTCCATAGGCTCCTCGGACTTTGCCGTCACATTCGCCCAACTGCACTCCACCACATAAATCGCCATGTATCTGTAATGCGAAACGCTGAACTGATTGGAGCGGCGTCCATTGTGGCGAAGAATGTGCTGCACGGCATTGCCATGCTGCCCACCGGGACTGTGGGGATCGATTTTACGAATTAGCCCATTCGCCATGACGGAACGAAAATCGTGCATGCTTCCGCGATACTTGTCATTTGGGTGGTTCGTAAACATGCTGAATGTCAGACTGACCTTTGGATTTTTACTCCAGAGCTCGACCTTGTGCCCTTCTCTAGCACAATGCAGATAAACCAACAGTTTTTCCTCTGTGGTCTCATAGCCAAAGGACATCGGAACAACGTAGGGATACTCGTCGTCATACATACCGACATGGACAACCATAATATTGTCTAAGATCGCAGTCAGGATTTTCCGGTCATGTACTTGGTTTTCATATCGACGCATAGGAATATCACCAATCACTGTGTTACCGCCCCTTTATCCAGCATTTTTGATATTTGGTCCATAAATCTATTTTAAATTTTCATAAAAATCACACAATCGGCATCTTTTGAACATTCAAATCAAAAAAACAAATTTTTTTGAAAATGTAGAAATGTTCGTTTTTTCTCCCCCCAAAGATTCCAAACTTTCATCTTTGATTACATAGACAGAATAAAAGCCCGAACATCTCCAGATACACGAAGATGTTCGGGCTTTATGAAAATTTGGAAAAATTATTTGGTTGTACCCAGCAGTTTCGAAATTGCTTCGATATGCGTTCTCAGTTCCCTTTTCATCTGATCATCTTGTGGAAGAATGTGAGTATGCGGAAAAACGCCGTCTAAACAATCCTGTAAGGCCTTTTCTATCTCTGCATCCGGATAAACCGCATAGTGCCGTACACTGCAGCTGTTGCTCTTGCTTCGGGCAACCTCTGCCCGATATTCCTGCGGCTTTCTTCCGCAATACTTTTTGATACAGGTGGAAAAAGCGTTGTAATCAGAGAATCCGCTTTCTGTTGCGATATCCGTTAAGGCAAGCGTGCTTTTTTCCAAGAGTCCAATTGCTTTTTGCACACGGATCCGGTTGATATACTTTCGGAATTCGAGACCAGTCTGCTGTTTGAACAACGTAGAAAAATAGGTCTTATTGTATCCGGCGACATCTGCCGCTTCCTGTAATGTAATGTGCTCCGTCAGGTGTTCTGCAATATACGCTTCGGCAATAGAAATCTGCTGACTCTTCCGCTGGTTATCCACATAGCATCCAGAAATATCAGTTACGCTCCCCAACTTCAAAAGCACTTCCAAAAATATACGAGCCGCTGTGGTTTCTGCCATACGGTCATATAAAACCGTGCCTTTTTCAAAATATCTGAAGATATCGGCTACGGAACCATACACCTTTTGAAGGAGCCTGGATTCAGGTTGATTTTCCTGTGTAATACAGGAACACGAAACATTTAATCTATGCTGAAATCCCCAATCCCGCAAAACATCCGGGTGCAGTTTCAGACTTACCGTGCAGTTTCCGTTTCCGTTGGCAAAAATTGTATGTCCACAGTTCTCGTTGAAAAAAATCACGTCGCCCTTTTTCAAATGATACCGCTTTTCATCTGCGTAATATTCGATATCACCTTCGAGCACAACCATGAGCTCCAATTCTGTATGCCAGAGATATCTGTGAGAAAAGCCGTAGATGATGTCCTGTGAAAGCCGCAGAACCTGGTCTTTTCGGTATTCGTAATAATAGACATCATTCATACCTATCTGTCACCCCGCCCAACTGAATCGCTATTTTTGATCAACTATACTAAATCGCATCAAAATAGTCAAACCATCATGTATACTAATTATGCTCCAATTCACTCATTCTACTCCCAAGAACACATTGCTCTAAAATAACGAGTTCCAAATGCAATACATGAAATGTGGATACCTTAGTTTTGCTTTATATACATGCCAAACAATGTAATAAACTCATATGAACTTTTCGGCTATGTAGGAAAACTTCACTCACACATTTCAATTCTCAGACTTCTGTAATTTTTCATTTTGTTTTAAAGTACCCTCTATACTGCTATCGAGTTCTATCACTTTCCCTTTTATACATACGCCAACGTATTGGTGCCAGGCAGATGGCCCTCCGCCAATGATCAACAGCACCGGTTCTGGACAATGTAGCCCTTCATTTTTGGACAATTCAACCATTGTTTTTAAATCCAGCCCAGAGGGCCGTGGAGATGCATTTGGATGATAGTGCCACTCTCCAAGATAGTACTGACATGACTTCCAAGACTCTTTTAACAGGCTGACGATTCCCTTTCCACTCCGGGTAAAAGAACGGAGAGCGTGTCTTGAACCTGCCGGAGCTCCTGTTACTGCCATTATTTCCGCCCATTTCTGATCATCAGAATATCTGCCAAGAAGAATACCTCCTGTTTCATAAGGGGACGATTCTGTGCAAAGCTCGTAAATGTGTTGCATATCTCGATCGGATATCTTTACACCATAAACTCCATCGGCGCTCTCATAATAGTTAGAATTCTCAATTTTACTCATACTTCGCCTCAATTAATTGAAACCCAGCAAACAATTTTCCAGTGTCTTGCGCTTCATAGATAATAGACATTTCCTTTTCCGCCGCACCATCCACAAATGCCTCCAAAGCTTTTACTGTATTGCAGGCCGCCAACCACATATCATCCGAACGAGCTGGGAACAACGGATGCCAGCAACCTATGCCATCCCGCGGCAGTTCTCTAAGGTCGCAGTCTTCAAAATCCCTCTGGAAATACGGTGTCACAAGGTCGAGAAAGGCAGTAAAACAAGGCTGATTCGCTTTTTGGACATTGACATATAATCGCTTAGCTCCAAGTCCAACGGAGCTTGAGCAGAACACTATGTTACGCTGCCAGTTCCCCATTGACAACAGTTCCAGCACTTGCTCTTCCCCTGTAGTGTCTATAATAATGTCATAATTGCTCAAATCTGGTGTCAGTATTCCATTTTCATCTAGGGAAAGATAGCTGTCCACATAATCAATATGTCCATTAGGGTCAATGCCTGTCAACCGCTCTGCAACGCTTTTGCTTTTGGCTTGATAGATATTCTGTAAACACAGGGTGTGGCGGCAGAGATTTCCGATTTGAAGTCCATCTCCATCAATACATGTTAAGTGCGTAACTCCTGCGCGGACCAATAGCTCTGCAATGGAGGCTCCTAAACTACCAACACCTATCATTGCGATCCGTCGATTCGAGATTCCACTATTCAATTTCCCGCGACCTTTGATTGCGCGGGTCCCCCAATTTTCACTAGAAAGCCATGCTAATTCCATACTGTCTAACAAAATATTTGTCTTATCATTTATCCACCATCCCGCTTCGCCAGGACGGAAGCCTTTGGCCGCGCCTTTTGTACGCAGAGATCTACGCTGATTTCCTGACTGAAACCCTCGATTTGTATATTGCCCATAGGATAAAATTGGAAGTTCCAGGGCCTGCCACGTCATTTCACATGGTTCTTCACCAATGCGTCTGGGAATGGGAAAACCGACTAAAAGCAGGTGCGATCTCCCATCTCTTGCTTTTGGAGCAAACGCTTTCAAAATATCCAACAGATTGATATCCTGCGCGGCACATATGTGCTTCAAATCCGAAAAACTAACAGGCGCTTGCCAGCCATTGATAACTGGAACATTTTTGAGCCTGATCCAAAGTGCATTCTCACATTTTTCAATCCCTTCTATAGCTGTTCCCCAAACTGGCTGATAGACAGTCCTCTGGAAATCCATGGAATGAAAACTATGAACGATTGCCATCGTTTGATTTGAGGAAAGCTGCTTACAGGATATCTTTGCAATGCCATAATGTTCTAATACATCTTCCCACGCCATCATAGAGACACCGTCTTCTTGAAAGGCAAAAATTTTTTCTATATGGGCAATTGGGAATTCTGGCAACTCGAAAAAATCTCCATCTTTTGTTAGTGTGCCTTCTGCAGCGGTTTGAAGCCATTGGACTGCCCTCTGCGCATTCCAAAAGAGCCGTTCATCTATTGTGAACGGCTCTTTTTCTAAGGCGCGGATGCCTAAGGTCTGATCCACTAGATTGACACAAAGCTTACCCTTATACCATAGATGATTTTTCTCTGGAGCGGTGTTGATTGACTGATGGGGAAATGTACCTGTCAGCCCGTTTTGGCAGCTTGGATATATATTAAGCGGCCCGAAAGGATATGAAGCTGTAGCTGTGATATACCACTCCGTTATTTGAGGGATACCCGGGCCACTGTGTTCCAAATTGACGTTGATGTGGAGGTAAAAACGACTTGTTATGGTATCCCAGGTCCAATCTTCCAGCAAATATACTTCTGATATCTCCTCCAGTCGGCGCCGTCCGCGTCTCATATTCTCGGTTGGATATTGGATCATCCGAACCTCCCAACTGGTACAGTTTCCGTTCTTTGCACTCTGGGGGTGAAGCCCCCCGGCTTCCCATGATAACATGGGAACTCCTCACAATCCTTGAAAAACATCCTCCAAAGTCTTACGCTCTCTTCAGGATTGTCACTGTCATAAGCCGCTCTCGCAATTCGTGCGCTTCGGCAAACCGCTTTGTAAAACGTTTGATAATCCGTATCTATCAATGTTTCAAATACATCGTGCTCAGGAACACCCCGGTCCGGCAACACAGGCTTCGTTGGGTAGTGCAATGCAATGTGCTCTAGAGTTCTTACTACTCCTTCAGCAACGCTGGTGATCCCATTCGGACAACAATTCCCTACAAAATGTTCCAACGGATAACTCTTCGGATGCTTGAGATCCGGCAGTTCCAAACGCCGCCACCATTTAACTGCCTTGACTACATTTACATAGTTGCCATTACATAACTGATTCTTTTCCTTGGTCCAGCGAATCTGCTCCAGTGGGTGGGTCCGATACCACTCATCTTTATCATTATCCGGAATCAGCAACGGCTCTGTACGCCATTGCTGATCTCCTGCATCGCTTCTAAAAAATGTCTTCAATGAGTCAAGACGATAACTTTCAAGTATCGGTTTTTCATAACCGGAGAGATCGTCTACAGTGAATGCAGACGCGAGATCAGCGGATTTGATCTCTCTTTTCACTTCCTCGCTGGGCGCAGCCGTGATTACCAGATCTACATCAACTTTTGGGAGGGAGATACCAACTGAACGCTTTTGCTGCTGATAGTCTTCATAGTACTTCTCTACAAAGGGTATAATTATGGAAAATGCTTCTTTCGCAGACACCGTGTTATGGTCAATATTTGTGACAGCAATTACATCTACATCTACTTTTTTACCATGCTCTGGTTTAATACAAGTTGAACGAGCATAACTTCCCTGCAAAAAACTTTCAACCAGCATATCCTTGGTAAACTCATCTGTTTTAAGCCGCTCACGAAGCGTGGTATGCGCAGCAATCAGTTCCGCTTTTAAATCATCTGGAAGGCGAATGTTTGCCAAAAAATCATTAAAATAAGTTGGAATCGCGCTCATTCAAAATCTCCTTTCCCGTCATAACAAATCGACGGTGTATAAGAACATGTTCCATACTGTTCAAGATCATATTCGTACAAAAGACATTTTCCAAATGCTCTGGATACTTGTCCCAAACGAAACATAAAAGCATTTGGTGCAGCAGCAAAGATATGTAGGTATGCCCGACGCTCTGGCGTGTCACGTCTCATCAATGCATTATAGACTGTACTCGCAAGTTTTGTGGCGTGAGTGCCATTTTGAATGGAAAAAATTGTAGCCCCAGTCTCCTCTAAAGTACAGTTTATCATTCTGCCGATTGGGATTTCTTGCTCTGTCAAATATCGCTCCACGTCACATCGAATATTGTGGGTTACATTCAGAATAAGTGCAGAATCAAGTGAGTTTTTATCCCAGGCAATATGTTCAATTTTCCAGTCCTGGTAACACGTTTGATCTGTTTTATCAAGATTCCACAATTGCGGGCCAGCATCTGTTTTTTGAATTGGGCAAATGTCTACTCCTGCTTTTGTATCAAAGATGCGACCTGCAGCGAATGCAATGGAACTGTGCGTTTCCAACACTATTTGAAATGCCTGTTGCTGGTCTGTATTTGCTTTCAGAAAACCATGAATAGATTTATTAATATCCGTATTCCAGTCCACGCCGCACTTTGGAACCCTGCCGTTAAACTTTTTCCGCAAATCTAACAGAATTGGAACCTCCTCTGTGACTTGCTCCGCACCTCTGGAAAAAGATATAATACCAATCTTTTTCCGTTCTCGAGTATGCTTTTTTAGGAGTAGTTTGATCCGGCCGTTCAATTCTTGGTTAAACACTGTACGATCCGTATAGCCACCATCTGTTGCCTGGAGCAGTTGATCCTCGATCATAGCATCAACAATTAGAGACGCTTGCGGACGGTCAAGTGAGTGCCCGCTTTCATACGCATATCCCCAAAGAGCTTCTCGTGCGAGACTTTTCAACGTGTCAGGATTAAATGGCAGGATCTCAGTTTTAATTTTAACACCTCTAAATAGAGAAGTATCAAAACCATTCAGAGCTTCTTGGACTTTTGCATCCCATTTCTCTGCTTGGTATTTATCAATAGCGTTGGTAAAATCCACGGCGGATGGTCCGCAATTGCCAATCAGAACCAATTTATACTGCTGACACGGATAGTCCTTAATAATATCAGCTATCCAGGTGGAGACTTCTTTTTTTTGAAAAGAATTAGCAGTTGATTTAACCTGGATAGCATTTGTAATCTTGCCTTTATACTTTAGCGCAATATCTACTTTGTCCCCCTCGGTGGGGAACTCTATATAAATTTGATCCCAGTCACATCTCTGCAACGATTCCAAAACCGCGACAATACCCTGGTACAAATATCCTCTACTGCCTTCTTTACCGCCCATAGCCCACCTGCCTTTGTCATAATAAGCACCACATTATACCAATATATTGTATAGTGGGTTACACCTAAAATCAAGATTTTGAGATAATATTTACTGATTGTTCATTATTAAAGCAGGAAATATGCTTTGGCCGTTGATCCATCTGGTAAGTTTTCCCCATTTGTAAAGTGTGTCATTATGTTTAAAAAAATGATACCTGCATCCTACAAAGCATATCATCAGTTTAAAATGCCAAAATTGATATTGCTGTCAGTGTTCTTAACCCCTTTCTACTGCCTTATGTTTCAGTATCAATTTTGAAACCATGCGTCAAAGGATCTTCTGCATTTCTTCATGCACAGAAGGTCACTGGTTCAAACATATCCCAATTTGACGACAAAACTCAATTGACCAAAATTCTGACCCTTACCACGGTAAAATCGGTCGACACGCTGTAACATTACATAAAAAATCAGCTTTCAAAAAATCTAGTCACTGCAACATCTTGCGGCATTGAATAATAAAAACCAGCACGCATTAAAATCCAACTTCTACCAGTTCAAATCCCTCCTTCCGCGCCAGCTCAGAAAAAGCCCTAAGGCGAAGAAAAGGCCTTAGGGCCTTTTCATACGCCGGACGTGCTTTTTCTTCGCTTCCAACCGCGATCCGCTTCGCTGGGTTCGCGGTTGGGCGGGGGCGGCTCTGAAAGTCTGCGCCTTGAAATTATTTGCCCTTTCCAAGTGCCAGAAAACAGCCAAAGCGTGGCGTTTTCTGGCACTTTTCTATTTGTTTTGTTGCGTTTTTCTTTTCAATGCATTTTCCAAAAATCTCACCAAAACAACAGAAAAATTCAAAAAATTTTCTCTGTTGTTTCCAGAAAAGGCAAAATAAAAGCAGTTCCGTGATGATGCCTCCATCATAGAACTGCTTTTCTCATAGCAAAACGTCCACTTCCCGGACGCCGTAGCGGGCAAACAGCGCCAGCCCTTCCGGGCCGATGCGTTCGCCGGAGACAACAACGGGAATGGCGGGCGGGCAGGATACGGTGGGAGCGCCGCAGACGCGGCCCAGGGCCTTGTCCGCCGGAACCGTCTCGTGGGGTGCGAACAGCGCCTGCCGGATGGACAGGACCCGCTCCCCCCTTGCCACCGGCAGCGCTTGGATTTCTGCGGCGGGCCTGTGATTTTCGCCCAGCGCCGTGCAGAGCCTCTCCAGGTCCCCGGCATCGTTTTCCGGCGTGAGCATCATCACCAGGAATTCCCCGTCGACATACTCGCACTCCACTCCACCTGTTCGCAGCCGCTCCGCCAGGGCGGCCCCCGCAAGGCCCGCGGGAGCGCGCAATGTCAAGCGCAGGGGGTCTGTGTCCTCCATCTGCCAGCCATTGGCGTTCAAGCGCCGCCGCGTCTCTGCCAGCCGGGCCGCCGTCTCCGCCAGCCGCCGGGAATACTCCCCCGCCAGATACCGGTTGCAAAGATCCAGAGAGGCCAGCGTCAGGTAGGAGGGACTGGTGGAGCCAAACAGGGCCAGGGCGGCTTTGGCATGCTCTGAAAACCCCTCGGGGGCATGTTTCCCGATGTGCAGATAAGCTCCGCCGGTCAGGACCGGCAGAGTCTTGTGGGCGGAGTCACAGCAGATATCCGCGCCCAGATCCAGGGGATGGGCGGAAGGCCGCAGAAAGCGCAGATAGGCGCCGTGGGCATTATCCACCGCCAGCACGGTGCCATGGCGGTGGCAGACCTCCGCCAGCGCGGCGATATCCGCCATGCCGCCCAGGTAATCCGGGCTGGTGACATACACGGCGGCAGGCGGCGCCGGCAGCGCCGACAGCGTCCGCTCCACAGTCTCCGGGGACACGGAGCAGCCGCAGATGGACCGGCAGTCCCCCTCCGGCCACAGCCAGACGACCTCCAGATCCAGCAGCGCCGCCGCGTAGACGAACGCCTTGTGGACGTTCCGGGCCGCCACGATGACCGGAGCCGTCCCGCCGGGGCGGCAGGTCAGGGCCAGATACAGCATGGCCCGGATGCACTGGCTGGAACCCTCGGTGGAGTACAGCGTCCGCCCGGAGCCAAACAGAGCGCCGGCGTTTTTCTCGCTCTGCGCAATGATGCCGGAGGCCTCATACAGCGCGTCGGCGCCGGCGATCTCCGTGATATCCAGGGCCTCGCAGCCCAGAAAGGGCCGCCCCTTATGGCCGGGCATATGGAGCCGCGCGGCGCCGGAGGCCGCATAGCGCCGCGCAAAGTCCGCGATGGGCGTATCCATTCAGCCTTCCTCTTTGGCGGTCTCCTCCGCCACGTGCATCATGATGGCGCACTCGATGCGCTTGCGGAACAGCTCGCAGCCCGCCTCATAGACGCCCCGGATGGAGCCGGTGGCATGATAGGCGTTGGCGGCGCAGCCGCCGGAGCAGTACAGCTTGGCCCAGCAGTCGGCGCACCCGGGGCGGGCGTAGGCGTTGCAGCCGCGGAATTCCTCCCGCAGGGCGGTATTGGTCACGCCGTCCCAGACATTGCCCAGCTTGTAGCGCTCCTCCCCCACGAACTGGTGGCAGGGGTACAGGTCGCCCCAGGGCGTGACCGCCATATACTCGGTGCCGGAGCCGCAGCCGGAGATCCGCTTATAGATGCAGGGGCCGCCGGTCAGGTCCAGCATGTAGTGGTAGAAGGTGATGGGCTTTCCCGCCCGCTTCCGGCGGAGCATGTCCTTTGCCAGCAGCTCATACTGCTCCTTGACCACCTCCAGATCCTCAGCCGTCAGGGCCGCCGGGTCGTCAGGCGCGCAGACCACCGGCTCCATACTCAGCTCCGTGAAGCCCAGGTCGTCGGCCATATGAAAGAGATCCTTGGTGAAATCCGGGTTGGCGTGGGTGAAGGTCCCCCGCATGTAGTAATTTTTGCCCCCCCGGGCCCTCACCAGCTCCTGGAACTTGGGGACGATCCGGTCATAGCTGCCGTTGCCGGCATAGTCCACCCGGGTGCGGTCATTGATCTCCTTCCGCCCGTCCAGGGACAGCACTACATTGCTCATCTCCCGGTTGGCAAATTTGATCACATCCTCATCGATCAGTACGCCGTTGGTGGTCAGCGTGAAGCGGAAGTTCTTGCCCCGCTCCTTTTCCACGCCGCGGGCATAGGCCACCAGCCGCTTCACAACGTCCCAGTTCATCAGCGGCTCGCCGCCGAAGAAGTCCACCTCCAGATTTCTGCGGGTGCCGGAGTGGTCCATCAGGAAATCCAGCGCCTGCCTGCCCACCTCAAAGCTCATCAGAGCCCGGTCACCGTGGTACTTGCCCTGGCTGGCAAAGCAGTAGCCGCAGTTGAGGTTGCAGGTGTGGGCCACATGCAGGCAGAGCGCCTTCACCACATCGCCGGAGCGCTCCTTGAAAGTGCCGGCCATGTCGGCGAAGGTGTCCGGCGTGAACAGCTTGCCGGCGTCCTTCAGGCCCTGCACATCGGCAATGCAGTCCCGCAGCTCCTGTTCCGTCACGTCGGGCCGGTCACCGTACTTCTCCAGCATGGCCGCCACGATCTCGTCGGCGGTGTGGGTCTCGAACATGGCAATGATATCGTAGGCCACCTCATCCACCACATGGATGCCGCCGGAGCAGGTGTCCAGCACGATGTTGTATCCGTTCAATTGATATTGATGTACCATATATAGGGTCCTCCCTGGCATAAAAAGCGCCGCCCTGTCAGGCGGCGGCTTTTTTATTTCTCAGTGTTCTCGCACTTCTGGTTGGCCACGCCGCAGCTGGTCTTGCAAGCGGACTGGCAGGAGGTCTGGCACTCGCCGCAGCCGCCGGTTTTGGCGCTTTCGCACAGGTTCCGGGTCTCCAGGGTCTTGATCCTTTCCATGACGTATCTCTCCATTCTTTGATTGATGAGGCCGGCGCCCGGGGCGGCGGCTGGTTTAACGCAAAAATTTTACCATAAATGGCCGAAAAAGTCAAGGGGTGGGGATGGGACGCTCTGCCCTCCCCGCTTTTCCGCAATGGCGGGCGTTTACAAAAAGAAGTACCGGTTTTCAAGCCTATCAGGCGGAAACCCGGTACTTCTTTTGGTGGAGATAAGCGGGATCGAACCGCTGACCTCTTGACTGCCAGTCAAGCGCTCTCCCAGCTGAGCTATACCCCCGAATCAGATGCTCCGTTTCGGAACAGTTGATAGTATAGCAAAATGGCCGGCCTTTGTCAACACAAATTTCAAGAAACCAACAATTTTCTTGCGGATCGGCGGCAGGATGCCAGGTTAAGGCACTGAGGCAGCCAGCTCATCCATATTCTTTGCCGCTACGGTTCTCTGCTCTTGTGGCAATTGCGTGTTCAAACCGCCAACCGTTTGAAAAGCCATGCCCGCGCGGTGCAAAAGGAAAGAAATATTTTTTCGTTTTCAGGAAAATTCTTCGATTTTAATATTGACAATTTTTAAAAGCCTTGCTATACTACCAACTGTTCTGGTTCGGGGGTATAGCTCAGCTGGGAGCCCGGTTGAAGCGGTAAACAACCCCCGCACTAA
>ENA-UOJC01001045-UOJC01001045.1-human-gut-metagenome-genome-assembly--contig:-C104-NODE-1045-length-41543-cov-10.413204_pt1 | contig 41543 bp, 32 predicted proteins | sample MGYA00242339_ERZ723886 | MGnify/ENA metagenome assembly ERZ723886 | reverse complement strand
CGAATCGACCCCATCAATCACTTCATTTCCGTGAGGGGTGCTTTTGCTTTATGGGAAATCGGTGCAGGGGGTCGAACAGAGGCGGTGCAGAGAAACAGCCCGGTGGGCTGTTTCGACCGCCGGCGACCAAACGGGGGTTACGCCCCCGTGCGAATCGACCCCATCAATCACTTCATTTCCGTGAGGGGTGCTTTTGCTTTATGGGGAAATCGGTGCAGGGGGTCGAACAGCGGCGGTCCTGTTCCCGCAAATTTCAAAATAGTTTCTCCTGTTTTTTGCGTTGCATTTTCGTATGTCTTTCTTTATAATAATAAAAGTAAGCGAATCACAAATCACTTGTATTTACGGAGAGGGATCGTATGAAAAAGCTATTGCCGTTTTTACTTTTTGTCGCGTTTTTGCTGATGTTTTCGGTTTCCGCCGCACCGACGGAGACGGATGCTGCCAACAGCCTGTATGCACTCGGACTGGTGCAGGGATACGGCAGCACCGGGGACCGCTTCGGTCTTGCCGACAACCTGACCCGTGCACAGGCAGTCATCCTGCTCGAACGCTACCTCGGCGTCGAGGAGGCAGCCAAAGCCGAGACGGCAAAGACGCCGTTTGACGACGTGCCCGCCTGGGCAGACGCCTATGTCAGCTATGCTGTTGCCAATAATTTGGTTGCAGGCAAGAAGGACGCCGCGGGGCGCGTCTATTTTGACGCAGATGCGGCAATCAGCGAGCCGGAATTTCTCACGCTGATGCTGCGCGCCATGGGCTATACAGACAAGAACGACGGCAGCGGCGACTTCGTGTGGAGCGATCCGTTCACGCTTGCGGGCAAGCTCGGTATGACCGAACACACTGCGGCAAGCGCCGCATTCAAGCGCGGCGACGCCTTCGTAATTTGCATCGGTGCACTCACCGCCGAGACAAAATCCGGCAAGATCGTTGCCGACAGACTGATGGAGCAGAACGTGTTTACCGAGCGGCAGTATACCCGCGCAAAGAAAATCGCGGCGGGCGAGAAGATTACGGTCCTCTGTGTCGGCGACAGCATCACGCAGGGCACCGGCGCGAAGAATCAGGCAAATAATTATCCGAATCAGCTGCAAAAGCTGCTCGGCGATGGCTATAAGGTCGTCAACTGCGGCAAGGCGTCATCTTATGTGATGTCGCCCGAGAGCGCGTACAACGTCAAGGCATCGAAGCCGGCACTGTGGTATCCTGCAACTGCGCAGTACGCGACTGCGATGCGCACGGACGCCGATATTGTGATTGTGATGCTGGGGACCAACGACGGGCGCAGCATGAGCGGCAAGGGTGCGGAGAATGACTTCGTCGCCGACTATAAGACGCTTGTGTCGGATCTGCAAAAGCTGCCGTCAGAACCCGAGGTCTATCTCGCAACTATGATTCCGGCAGTCAACGACAGCACGTCGCATCAGAGCACCACGATCATTCTGCCCGAGATCGTCCGCAGCATTGCCACGGAGCTGAAGCTCCCGCTCATCGACAATGCGGCGACGCTTGCCGATTACTACACCGCACTTCTGCCGTATAACGATAAAGTGCATCCGAACGATGCGACCTATGCCGCGCTCGCGATCAACTTCTACCGCGAGGTGTTCGACGGCAAGACTGCGTTGCCCACGCTGACACCGTCGGCGGGCAAGGTCGTCTTTGTCTCCGAGAGCGGCGCGATGACAAACGGCGGCACGTCGCCCGCTGACGCGGTCAAGACCTTGGCGCACGCGATCTCGCTGCTGCCCGAGGGCGGCACGGTCGTTGTCTCAGGTGTGACCGAGGAGGGCATCACCGTCACCCCGAAGACAAACGGCAAGGTCACGGTCACCTCGATCTATGACGGCGTGAATTACGCCGAGACGGCAGGGGCAAAACTCGTCCTTGCCGGCACATTCATGATCGGCGGCGATCTTGAATTCCGCGATCTCCATATTGCTTACAATTCAAACGGCAACGGCTTCTACTGTGGCTACAACAACGTCACCTTCGGCGACGGACTGACCTGCACGCGCACGGCAAAGGCAAAGGTGGACTATACCGTCAACGCAGGCTATGCCATCGGGCTTGCCGGGCTGACGGCGGCGGATGTCAGCGCGCACAAGGACTGCACGATCACGGTAAGGAGCGGTACCTATGCGCTGTTCCGCGGCGGCAACATCCGCCAGAAGGCGGAATACCCGGTCGGCAGCGTGGATGCGGGTGTCAAGCTGCACTATGTGATAAGCGGCGGCGAGTTCACCTATAAGGGATCAAGTGTTAATACCGGCACGGGCATGAACGGCTGCGGCGGCGATCTTGTTTTCGAGATCAACGGCGGCAAATTCGCGTCGGATGTCTATGCGGTCTGCCGCATCGGCACGAACAGCACGGCTGATGCCGCAAAGCTTGACGGCAGCGTCACGATGACGATTACGGGCGGCGAATTTGCAGGCAATGTCGGGCTGTATCAGTCCGCCGATGCACCGCGGGCGGCGCAGGGAAAGACCGTGCTCCGTCTCGGCGGCGATGCAAAGTCGATGCAGGGCAGTATCACGGGCTTCGACAGGACCGAGATTGTCGATTGAAAAATTTCCGGGAAATTTCAACTTTCCTCTTGACAAACCGATTTTTCGGTGCTATGATATGCCCATACCGAGAAACCAGTGACGAAGAGTAGTACCCACGATGCAGACGCATCCAGAGAGTTGCCGACGGTGAGATGGCAGCAGCAACGATTGTGGCGAATGGACTTCCGAGGGCAAACCGAGCCGCAGGGCGGTTAGGGGCGACGGGGCGACCGTTACATCGCAAGTGTATGATTGTACACGATGAGCGCGCACAATGTGCGAATTTGGGTGGTACCGCAGGATTACAGATTCCTGTCCCATTTGTTTGGGACAGGAATCTTTTTATTTTCCATGGAGGCAGGTATGACGATCTTGACAAAGCGATGGCGATGGCGGCGCAAATGAACCGAACCGTCCGTACACAAATGCAATAACATGAAAAAGAAAGGGAATTATCATGAAAAACGCAATGAAAATCGCTTCCGTTCTTCTCGCACTTGTCTTCGCCATGCTGAGCTTTGCAGCCTGCGGCAAGACTGAAACGCCCAATAACACCACCGATTCTTCCGCAGCTTCGAGCGCCGATACCTCCGCCTCTGCTGAAACGCCCGCCGCCGTCAAGAAGGTGGGCATCATCCAGTATATCAGCCACCCCTCGCTCGACAACTGCTATGCAGGCGTTGAGGCGGCGCTGAAGGAACGCTTCGGCGACAATGTGGTGATCAACCGTCAGATCGGTTCCGACACCTCCGCCGACACCGACTGCGGCACCTACGCATCCCAGTTTGCCGCACAGAACTATGATATGATCGTTGCGATTGCAACGCCCGCTGCATCCTCTGCGGTCGCTGCTGCCGAAGACAAGGACATCCCGGTCGTCTTCTGTGCGGTTTCCGACCCGATGTCAATCGGTCTCGTCGAGAGCATGGAGAAACCGGGCTTCAACTGCTCCGGTACCTCGGACGTCCTCGATATGGCGGCGCAGGTCAAACTGATTCGCGCAATGCAGCCCGATGTCAAGAAGATCGGCGTCCTCTACACCACAAGTGAGGCAAATTCCATCACGCAGCTGGGTCTCCTTGAGGAAGCTGCCAAGGCATACGGCATTGAGATCATCGCCTCCGGCATTCAGAACGATGCCGACATTCCCGCAGCTGCCACTGCGCTTGCCGCAAAAGTCGATTGCTTCAACAACTTCACCGACAACAAGGTCGTCAACAATCTCGCGGTCGTGCTTGAAGCCACCAACGCCGCCGGTATCCCGGTTTACGGCTCGGAGATTGAGCAGGTGAAGAACGGCTGCCTCGCCTCCGTCTCCATCGACTATGTTGCACTCGGCAAGGTCACCGGCAATATGGCGGCTGACGCGCTCGAGGGCGCAAAGCTCGCCGACATGGCAGTGAAGACCATCTCGGATGCAACCCCGGTCGTCAACACCGATGTGCTGGCTGCCTTCGGCATGACGCTCCCCGCAGACTATGCGGACATCGAGACCGTCACCACCAATAAATAATATTTATTATAGTAGAAAAACATCGCGTCCCGCGCCGCACGGCGCGGGCGTCGGTGTGTGAAAGGACCTGTCATGTCTCTGATTCTCAGCGCCCTTGATGTCGTCTTACAGGACGGCTTCATGTATGCGATCCTCGCGATGGGGTACTACATCTCCTATACAATCCTTGACTTTCCGGATCTCACTGTGGAAGGAACGGTCGTCACCGGCGGCGTGGTCTTCGGACTGCTGACCCGCGCGGGGCTGAATCCGTGGCTTTCTCTTGTCGTCGCCTTCCTCGTCGGCTTCCTCTGCGGCACACTCACGGGCGTGCTTCATGTGCGGCTCGGCATTCGTCCGCTGCTCTGCGGCATCCTGGTCTCCACGTTTCTGATCTCGGTCAACCTCGTGGTCACGGTCGTCGGCATGGGCGGCAATTTCGCGGGCGACGGCGCACTTTCCACCATTGACCTCGGGCGCAGCGTGCCCACCATCCTGCGCACCAAGCCCGCGACCCTGCTGCCGACGGATTTCTACGGGTTCAATCTGCGCAAGCTGATCACGTTCTTCGCGGTCGCGCTGGTTTTCAAGCTGATTTTAGACTTCTATCTCAAGACCAAGAGCGGACTTCTGCTCCGCGCCACCGGCGGCAACGCGCAGTATGTCACGATGCTGGCAAAGGATGCGCGCTTTTATAAGACGCTCGGGCTTGCCATCGGCAACGGCTATGCGGCGGTCTGCGGCGCACTCATTGCGCAGAGTCGCGGCAATGCCAACCAGGGCATGGGCGTCGGCATGATCGTCATCGGGCTTGCCTCACTCATCATCGGACTGTCGCTGTTCGGCAGAGTCCGCGCGATAAAGCCGACCACCGCAGTCATCCTCGGCTCGGTCATTTATCAGGGCTGCCTCGGCATCGCCACGCTGCTCGGCGTCCCCAGCGCCTACAACAAGGCGATCATGGCAGTGCTTTTCACGCTGGCACTGGTGCTCAGCGGCAAATTCGGCAAGGGAAACGGAGGAAAGAAGAATGCTTTCGTACGAACACATCTGTAAGACCTTCAATCCGGGCACGCCGGATGCGGTCACGCTGTTTGACGACTTCAACCTGACCGTGGACGACGGCGAATTTGTCTCGATCATCGGCTCCAACGGCAGCGGCAAAACCACCATGCTGAATCTGCTCTGCGGCTCGCTGCCGGTTGATTCCGGCAGGATTCTCGTGGACGGAAGCGACATCACAAATCTTGCGGAATACCGCCGCGCCGCGCACATCGGCAGAGTTTTTCAGGATCCAAAAGCGGGCACGTGCAGTGACCTCACCATCCTGGAGAATATGGCGCTTGCCGACAATAAAAAGCGGCGTTACGGGCTGACGCCAGCCGTCAGTCGCGCCCGCATCGCCGCTTATCGCGAGATGCTCGCACAGTGCGGTATGGGGCTGGAGGATCGCCTCGACACTAAGGTCGGTACGCTCAGCGGCGGGCAGCGGCAGGCGCTTGCACTGGTCATCGCCAACATGACCGACATTGATCTGCTCATTTTGGATGAGCACACCGCGGCGCTCGACCCGAAATCTGCGGATACGGTCATGCAACTCACCGACAAGTTTGTCAAGGCAAGCAAAATCACCACGATGATGGTCACGCACAATCTCCGTTTTGCAGTCGAGTACGGCACGCGCCTCATCATGATGCACGAGGGCAAGTGCATCGTGGATATCCGCGGGGAAGAGAAGAAGAATGCAAACGTGGATGATCTCTTAAACATCTTTTACGAGATCAGCATCGAGGTTGGGAATTGAAAGCATATAGGTGCCCGTAGGGCACTGTCTGCCTCCTGCCGTATCTAAGCCTTCCCCCAAGGGGAAAGCCTAAGATGTGCATAAGCCATGCAGGGATCGGCGTCCTCGACGGTCCGTTTGCTCCCTGCACAGGGGGAGCTGCTGCGGCATCCCCAAAGAGCCTTTCCGTATTTTGCGGAAAGGCTCTTTTCATGCCTGCAAAAAAAATCCGAAAAAATTTCAAAAACCTCTTGACAGGCGACCATACATGTGCTATTATGATACCAGTTTAGCAGAGTAAAGCGCTAAAGCGAAAAAACAACCAAGCATCTCAGGAGGAAAAAATGATGAAAACCAAAAAGATTCTGGCAGCACTGCTTGCTGCCGCAATGCTGCTGCTGTGCTTCGCCGGCTGCGGCAAGAAGGACGCGACCGATCTCGACTATGTGAAGGAAAAGGGCACGCTGCTGGTCGGCATCACCGAGTTTGAGCCGATGGACTACAAGGCTGCGGACGGCAGCTGGATCGGCTTCGATGCCGACATGGCAAAGGCGTTTGCCGAGAGTCTCGGTGTCAAGGCAGAGTTCGTGATCATCGACTGGGACAATAAGATCATGGAGCTGAACAACAAGAGCATTGACTGCGTGTGGAACGGCATGACGCTGACCGACGAGGTCAAGAGCTCGATGGAGTGCTCCACGCCTTACTGCAACAACGCACAGGTCGTGATCGTTCCCGCAGATAAGGCGGCGGATTACACCACGGTTGAGGCTTGCAAGTCGCTGAAGTTCGCCGTTGAGGTCGGCTCGGCAGGCAAGGACATGGCAGAGGAAAACGGCTTCACGTTCACCGAAGTGGCGGATCAGGCAACCGCGCTGCTCGAAGTGGCAAGCGGCACGTCGGATGCGGCGATCATCGATTCGCTGATGGCGGCTGCCATGGTCGGTGAGGGCACGAGCTACACAAATCTGACCTACACGGTCGGTCTCAACTCCGAGGAATACGGCGTCGGCTTCCGCAAGGGGTCGGAGCTGGCAGCCAAGTTCAACGAATTCTTCGCAGGTGCTGTGAAGGACGGCACGGCAGAGAAACTTGCCGAGACCTACAAGGTGCAGGCAGCGCTGATCAAGTAATCAAAGTTACAGCTTGCAGACAGAGAGTGCGATACACGCACTCTCTGCTTGCGCGTCCAAAAGACTTTTTGTAAAGGAATCCGCTATGAGTTTTTCCGAACAGTTTCCCATCGTATTGGCCGCGCTGAACACCGGCTTTTTGCAGACGCTGAAGCTCTTTGCCGTCACGCTGCTCGGCGCAATCCCGCTCGGACTGATCATTTCATTCGGCTCGATGGCACGGTTCAAGCCGCTTGCCTATCTGACTCGCACGGTCGTTTGGATCTTCCGCGGCTCGCCGCTGATGCTGCAGCTGCTCATCATTTATTTCGGACCCGGTCTGCTGTTTAACAACCCGATTTGGGGCGGCGGCGAAAAAGGACGCTTTCTCGCGTCTGCGGTGGCGTTCATCCTCAATTATGCCTGCTATTTTTCCGAGATCTATCGCGGCGGCATCCAGGGCGTGCCGCGCGGACAGGAGGAGGCGGGGCAGGTGCTGGGACTGTCGCGGGGGCAGATCTTCTTCAAGGTCACGCTCTTACAGATGATCAAGCGTATCGTGCCGCCGATGTCCAACGAGATCATCACGCTGGTCAAGGACACCTCGCTTGCCCGCATCATCTCGCTGCAGGAGATCATTTGGGCGGGCTATGCGTTCGTCAAGAGCTCGCACGGCATTTCCGGGCAGATCTGGCCGCTGTTCTTCACGGGCATTTACTATCTGATCTTCAGCGGTGTGCTGACGCTGCTGTTCGGCTATATTGAGAAGAAGCTCGATTACTTCAAGGTTTAAGGAGGGGACGATATGGCACTGTTGGAAGTCCGCGGACTCAAAAAGAGCTTCGGCAAGACCGAGGTTTTGAAAAATATCGACCTCTCACTGGAAAAAGGGCAGGTGCTTGCCGTGATTGGCTCGTCCGGCGGCGGCAAAACCACGCTCCTGCGCTGCCTCAACTTTCTGGAATTTGCCGACGAAGGAACAATCTCGGTCGGCGGGGAAGTGATCTACGACGGCAAAGCGGCAAAAAAAATGACCGAGGCGCAGATGCGCGCCTGCCGCCTGCATTTCGGGCTGGTGTTCCAGTCCTTCAACCTCTTTCCGCAGTACAGCGTCCTCGGCAACGTGACGCTTGCGCCCACACTGCTCAAGCTGGATACGCCGCAGAATATCGAGGCGCGCGCCCGCGCGCTGATCGAGCGCGTCGGGCTTGCCGAGCGCATGAACGCCTACCCCTGCCAGCTCTCGGGCGGGCAGCAGCAGCGCGTGGCGATTGCCCGTGCGCTGGCGCTCAACCCGGAGATCCTCTGCTTTGACGAGCCGACCAGCGCGCTTGACCCCGAGCTGACCGGCGAAGTGCTGCGTGTTATCAAGGGGCTGAAGGGCGAGGATCGCACAATGATCGTCGTCACGCACGAGATGGACTTTGCACGCAGCGTCGCCGATGTCGTGATCTTCATGGCGGACGGCAGGATCGCCGAGATCGGCACGCCTGAGGAAGTCTTCGACAACCCGCAGAATGAAAAGACCCGCGCATTCCTCCGTTCCTCCTTTGAGAGAATCTGAACAATAAAAAAGGCATTGAAAACGATCGTTTTCAATGCCTTTTTTGCTTTACATTATCTTAGATACCCGCCGCCGATGTGCAGCACTTCGCCGGTGATAAACTTGTCCGCGGCGAGGAACAGCGCAAGGTTTGCCACATCCTCTGGCGTCCCCAGTCTGCCGAGCGGGGTCTCATCCCGGAGCGCCGCGAGATCCTCTGCGGACAGTCGTGCGTTCATCGCGGTGTCGATCACGCCGGGGGCGATGCAGTTGACCTGGATGCCGGACGGTCCGACCTCCTTGGCAAGCGCCTTGGTGAAGCCGATCACGCCCGCCTTTGCTGCCGAATAGGCGACCTCGCAGGAGCCGCCGACCGCACCGAAGATCGAGGAAACGTTGATGATCCTGCCGCTCTGACGGCGGATCATGTCGGGGAGAAATGCCCTGGAGAGCAGAAAGACCGATTTGAGGTTGACCGCCATCATTTCGTCCCATTCCGCCTCGGAAAGGTCGGTGATGAGCCCGAAACGGGAGATGGCAGCGTTGTTGACGAGAATGTCGACCGCGCCGACCGCATCACGGACAGCGGCGACCGATGCGGCATCGGCAACATCGCCGTGCACCGGCGTGATGTCGAGCGTGCCGATGGTGTCAAGCTGCTCTTTTTGGTTGTGCCACAGCGCGTACACGGCGTAACCCGCCTCGGCAAAACGCTTTGCCATGGCAAAGCCGATGCCGCGCGACGCGCCGGTGATCAGCACCTTCTGTTTCATACCGCGCTCCATGGTTCAGCCCTGCGCAGGCGCAGCCTGCGTCGGCTGCGGCTTCGGCGGGAGCGCATATTTTTCTTTGTATGCCTCGTAGCAAGCCGTATAGCGCGGGTTGCCCTCGGTCTTGAGCTTTTCCATATATTCGTGCACGTCCAGCGCGTCATGCTTGATCTCGATCATGCAGCCGGCGATGTTGGAGCAGTGGTCGGACACGCGCTCGAGATTTGTCAGCAGGTCGGCAAGGACAAAGCCGAGCTCGATCGTACATTCGCCGCGCTGCAAACGCGCCACATGGCGCTTTTTCAGGCGTGCGTTGATGAGGTCGATGACTTCTTCCAGCGGCTCTACATTGAACGCCGCGTTCATATCCACGTTGCAGAAGGAACGCAGGGCAGAGGACATGATTTCATCCACCGCACGGATCATCACGGCAAGCTCCTTGTTTGCCTGCTCGGAGAAGACCAGCTTCTTGTCGCTCATCTCCTGCGCCGATTCGGCAATGTTGACCGCATGGTCGGAGATGCGCTCAAAGTCGCCGATGATATGGAGCAGCTCTGCCGCCTCATGACCGTCCGCCTCGGACAGCTCACAGGAGCTGATCTTGACAAGGTAGGTGCCGAGCATGTCCTCATATTTGTCCACGCGCTCTTCGCCCGCGTAGATAGTTTCAAGCGTTTTTTCGTTGAAATTGTCGATCAGCTGCATGGACAGCCGCAGGGTCTCCACCGAGAGCTTTGCCATATCATGTGCAACGATGCGCGCACGCTCGATCGCGACAGCGGGTGTTGCCAGCAGACGGTCGTCCAGCAGCTCCTGCTCGCGGTCGTTCTTGCCGTCCGGCACGGTGAGCATCGCCAGCTTTTCCAGCAGACGGGATGCCGGCATCAGGATGCAGAGCGCAATGAGCTTGAAGCCCGTGTGCACAATTGCAATGCCGAGCGGGCTGATGCTGGTCTCAAGCGGGAGGGATACAAATGCGCTGACAAGATAGAACAGCGGCAGGATGATGATTGCCGCAATGATGTTGAAGTACAGATGCACAAAGGAGGCGCGCCGTGCGTTCTTGCCCGCGCCGATCGAGGAGATCATCGCGCTGACGCAGGTGCCGATGTTCTGACCGACGATGATCGGGATTGCCACGCTGTAGCTGACGACACCGGTGAGGGAGAATGCCTGTAGGATACCGACGGATGCCGACGACGACTGGATGACTGCCGTAAAGATCGTGCCGACAAGCACGCCGATGATCGGGTTTGCAAACTTGAGGAGAACGCTCTGGAAGGTCGGGCTGTCTGCCAGCGGCTTGACGGCATCTGCCATCAGCTCCATGCCGATCATCAGCACACCGAAGCCGATGAAGATCAGACCGATGTCCTGCCGCTTGCGGTTCTTTTGGAACATGTACAGAATGATGCCGATAAAGGCAAACAGTGGCGCAAAGGATTCCGGCTTGAAGAGCTGCAGAATGCCTTCGCCCTGAATGCCCGAGGTGGAGAGCAGCCATGCCGTCACCGACGTGCCGAGGTTGGCACCCATGATGACGCCGGTTGCCTGATGCAGGGTCATCAGCCCCGAGTTGACGAAGCCGACCACCATGACCGTGGTTGCGGAGGAAGACTGGATGATCAGCGTCACGCCGAGACCGAGCAGAAAACCTTTGAATGTGCTCGATGTGAGCTTTTCAAGAATGCTTTTCAGCTGGTTGCCCGCACGTTTTTCCAGTGCGTCGCCCATGACCCGCATGCCGAACAGGAACATGGAAAGTCCGCCGAGCAGGGTGAAGAATTCTACAATCGTCATAGCGTCTCCTTCATCTTATTCAAAGATACAGATTTGCATAGGAAACTGCGGGAAACAACCATTCCCCGCCAAAATACATCATAGCATATTTTTGCCTGCGCGGCAACTGTAAAAAACATACGAAATTACGGTAAAGTTTTTGTCTCATCTATCTGTATTTCACCACATGCGGCTAAAGTCAAGATAAAATTCAGATAAAAACAGGGTAAAATTTGTGTTTTTTACATCACGGTCTGTCCGTTGATGACCAGACCGAAACCGAGCCCGAGCGTGCGTGCGGCGTTTTTGCACATGGACATGCGCACATGGAAGATCTCGAAGAAGTCCATTACGCTGCCGTAGCTTGTGTCGATGTCGAGGCGCAGCGTCAGCGTTTTCGCTGCCGCATCCAGCTCCAGCGCTGTGTCGTTGACCGAGAAGTTGACGCGGTCGTGAATGTCGAAGGTGGCAGGCTCGCGATTGCGCACGCGGGAGCGGCGCACATCGCTTTTGTCTGCGAGGATCAGCGCGGCGGCAATCGGATTGATCGGCACGCCGGTGCCCTCGTCATGGTTGCCGATCGCCGAGACCACGGCGGCGATGTCCCGTGCGTCCATGCCCATCTTGTCGAGGAGACGGAATGCCATGATCGCGCCGCTCTGCGAGTGATCCACGCGGTTGACAAGGTTGCCGATGTCGTGCAGATACCCTGCTATGCAGGCAAGCTCCGTCGTGTGCGCGTCGTAGCCGAGTTTTGTGAGCAGATCGCCCGCCGTCTTTGCCACATGCGTCACATGGGCAAAGCTGTGCTCGGTGTAGCCGAGCGCACCGAGTGCGTGATCCGCTTCTTCGATGTAGGTGTTCACGGCAGCGTTCTGCCGGATCGAATCATAGGTAACCATTTCTGTTTCGTCCTCACTGTGCAAAATCAAACTTTGCCTGTGTTCCATCGAGCCGCAGCGCCGCGTCAAACGTCTTGCCGGTGCGCGGGGAGACAAAGCCCTGAATCTTCGCGGTCCTGCCCGTGGTCACGAGCAGGCGGATGTTCTCCTTGGAGATCACTCTGCCGCAGATCACGCGGTTGACCGTAAACTTGCAGCCCTCTTTGTAGCCGCTGCACCCGTAGCCGAATTTCGTGCGGCGGATGGTGCCGCCGCAGAGCGGACAGGGGCAGATCTCGTCGCCGAGAAAGCCGTCGTCCGTGTCGGTTTCGGGCGGCATGACCTTCTTCTCAAAGACTTCGCCGATCTCCTTTTCGGCAAGCGCCACGCCCTCGCGCACCGCCATCTGCCCGTGGTAGATCTTCTTCAGCGCGCGCCCGAGTTCGCTGGTCTTATACTTGTCCATCGAGATGCCCATGCGGGAGAGCGATTCGATCAGAAATTCGCCGTCCGGCAGAATGCGGTAGACGTCCTTTTTCAGCTCGATGTAACCGCTGTTTCTGGCGTTGTCGATGATGCCTGTGCGCGTTGCCTCGGTGCCGAGTTCCAGCCCCTCAAAGATGGCGCGGTAGTCCTCGTCGTCGTTCTCGTCATCCGAGACCTTCACGTCCTTTGCCGCCGCCTTTTCCTCTTTGAACGGATTCTTCAGATAGTTGTTCAGCGTCTCGATCGTGTAGTGCTTGGGCGGCGTGGTCTCGCGCTCGACCGGGGCGAAGTCGATGTTGACCTTGTCGCCCTTGGCAAGCGGCGGGAGCACCTTGTCCTTTGCCGTGTAGTCGTCGTATTTCGTCCAGCCCGGCTCGACGATGACCGTGCCTTTCAAGAGAAACTCTTCGCAGTCGCCGACGGCGATGCCGATCTCGGTCTTTTCCGCTTTGCATTCCTCGGCGCAGAAGACGGCGACAAAGCGGCGGAACACCGTGGAGTACACCTTCCGTTCGGTCTCGGACAGTACCCCCTTGTCGGGAATCTTGTAGGTCGGCGTCAGCGCCGAGTGCGACTCGATCTTGCTGTCGTCGAAGATGGTCTTCTTGTTCTTGAACTCGACGGGATAGCCGATGCCCTTGATGGTCTCGAGAATCTTTTTGACCTTGCCTGCCTCGGCGGTGGCAAGATACTCAGAGTTGGTACGCGGATAGGTCAGATAGCCGCGCTCGTACAGGCTCTGCACGATCTCCAGGCTCTCCGCCATCGACATCTTGTACTTCTTGCCGAGCACGTTCTGCAGCTTGGAGAGGGAATAGAGCTTGCCCGGCTTGATCTCGTCCTTCTTGCGCTTGACCGATGTTACCACAGCGCCCGCCGCATTGTACGCAGCGGCGGCAGCCTCGGCGCGCGCCCGCTCGGCGGCAGGAAATTTCTCCTTGCCGACAAGCTCAACCACAGCGCCGTTTGTTTCGACGGCGGAGCGCAGCGCATAGTAGGTCTCGGGCTTGAAATCGCGGATGGCGCAGTCGCGGTCGTAGATCGCTTTGACGATCGGCACGATCACGCGCCCGACGCGGAGCAGCTTGCCGGTCTTCAGCGTGGCGTACCGCGTGAGGTTGACGCCGTAGAGCCAGTCGATATAGGTGCGGGCAAAGCCCTCGTTGGCAAGGCGGTCGTATTCGCCCTCATCTTTCATGTCGGCAAGCGCCGCGCGCACGGTCTCGGGTGTCTGATCCGGCAGCCAGAGGCGGACAAAGCGCTTTTCGCCCTCCAGCGCGTGCATCACGCAGAGGCGGACGATGATCTCACCCTCGCGGTCCGCGTCCCCCGCGTTGACGATGGTGTCCACGTCCGGGCGGTTGCAGAGGTATTTCAGCGTTTCATACTGGCGCGCCACCCCGGGATCGACTGTGCCGTCCGGTTTCTGCCGTAGGGTGAAGCGGAACTCGCGCGGGAAACAGGGAAGATTTTCGATCGTCCAGCGTGCCCCGGCGGGTACGTTTTCGAGGTAGTCCTCGATGTCGCAGAGCGAAAACAGGTGACCGAACGCCCAACTGATGAGCGTGCCGCCGCCCTCAAAATAGCCGTTCCGCTTTTGCATGCCGCCGACTGCCGCGGCAATGTTGCGCGCAAGGCTCGGCTTTTCGGCAATGATGAGCTGCATTCGATCCCTCCCGATTTTTCGCAAAAACGGCGCGGAATTTTACACCGCACCGAAACGTTCTTAAAACTATCTACAGTATACCATAAAAACCACACTTTTGCAACCGATTCTTGCATTGCAATTCGCCGTGCGGTATGATAAATTATAGAAAAAGACACCGAAAGGACAACACTATGCTTTCTGTTTTTTATACCGGACGCGGTTTTTCGCTCACAGGCGGCGGAGATGCCGTACTGCACTTCGCACCCGCAAAGATTGAACTCGGCGGCAAGGTCCGCACACTGGACGCGGCAGCTGACGGACATACCATGGTTTCCGCCGGGCACGGACTGCGCGTGACCGATACGGTCGCCGATCTCGGCGGCGGACTTTTCCGCATCGACCGTGTGATCGAAAATACCGGCGTGGGAACGCTCTGCTTCAAGGACATTCTCGAGATCCGCACGGCGTTTGCACCCGCGAAATATCTGATCCCCTGCGTCAATTATAACGGCAATCCCGACTGCAAGCCCAATACGCCGATGGGGCTTTCGCGCGACGGCGAGGCATGGACGTTTGCCTATGACCGCACCGGCATCCCCGCCTGCACGCTCACCGAGGACAGGCATTTCGGCGCGGCGCTGTTTGCAAGCGACTGCGACGAAAACTCGCTGCGCGCATCCTGCTCCATGGAGAAGTGTGCGGACGGCAGCTTTGCGCAGCGCATCATCCGCCCCGTGACCGAGGCGCCCTACACCTATTCCGGCAAGGACACGCTGACCGAGCGCTACGACGAATATCTCACGCTCACGCCGGGCGCACGCTTTGCCTCGACCTCGTATGCCTTCGCCTGCGTGCCGATGTATGAAAATTATGCGGCGGCAAACCTGCTTGACCGCGCGGCGGAGATCTTCGACTTTGACCGCACGCCCGTGCTCACGCCCGAGCAGACCTGGAATCTCGGCATCGACTACGCCAAGGCGCTCCTGTATGACTACGAGGGACATAAGCTCATCATCACGCACTTTGCGCCCCGTTTGTTCCGCTCGCAGCACGGTGCGGCGATCACGCCCGAGGAGATGGAGCGCCGCATGAAAGATCCGTACTATACCGAGATCGGGCGCTTTGACGAACGCTTTGAGATGGGCTGGGCGGATCAGGGATTGCTCAATGCGCGTATGCTTGCCGTCGATGCTGCAAAGCGCGGAGACCGCGACCTGCTCGACACCGCAATCGGCATCTTTGATGCCTGGGCGGAAAAACAGCAGGAAAACGGGCTGCTTTACTCGCAGTTCCAGCAGTATTACGTCAAGGAGACCTACGACTTTGCCACCCCCGATGTCTGCAACTTCGGTTGGGGCGCTGCCGAGATGGCGCGCATGTACACCTTCCTCGCGGCGCAGGGCATCGACAAGCCTGCTTACAAGCGCTTTGCCGTGCGCCTGTGCGACTTCTTCGTCGAGCACTTCTCCGAAAAGTACGGCTTCGGCAAGTCTTGGACGCTGGACGGCAAGTGCGTGATGGAAAACGGCTCGATCGGCGGCTTTATGCTCACGGGGCTGATGGAGACCTATCGCATCACGGGCGACTGCCGCTATCTCGACACCGCCGCGCGCGCAAGCGATTTCTACTTTGCGCGCGACCTCGACAACTTCGTCTGTGCGGCGGGCGCGCTCGACTGCCAGAGCATCGACAAGGAGACGGCGTATCCGTTTATCACCTCGTCGCTGATGCTCTATGAAGAGACCAAGGACGCAAAGTACCTTGACCGCGCGAAGAAGGCGGCGTACTACTTCTTCTCCTGGGCGTTCCACTTCGACGTGCTGTACGGTGCGGACAGCGAGTTTACGAAATACGGCTATCATACCAAGGGCGGCACGGCGATCTCCACCGAGCATCACGCCATCGACGCTTGGGGCGCGGCGGCGGTCAGCGATTTTCTGCTGCTGGCAAGGTACACGGGCGACAATCGCTGGGAAAAGCGTGCGCACGCCATGTGGGCAAACGCCGTGCAGGGCATCACCGCGTCCGCAGACGAGCGCATCCACGGACAGGCGCGCCCGCTCGGTTCGCAGAACGAGGGCTTCTTCCAGTGCCGCTGGACGAAGTACCGTCCCACCTGCGAGGAGCGCGGGCATTACAACGACTGCCTCTGCGCCTGGTCGGGCGCATATCGCATGATGACGCTGGATAACCTCTTCCGCGTCCTCGGTGAAAAGGATTTCGCACTTCTGCGATAAAGGAGCCCGGCGAAAGACGAACATGCAAGAACACGGATCGCGGTCCGTGTTCTTTTTGCGCGATCCCCCGTCGAATCCGGCGGAAGAACGGTTGATTTTGTCGGCGTCGTGTGCTATAATTAACATAATGCGGAAAAACGGAATGTGCAGACGCTGCACGGGAAGCGGAGGACATATGTATGCGAGCACCTTTTCAAATATTAGCCATTCCGTATAGAGTGACGCCGGAATTGCAGTTTTGTGTGTTTCACCGTGCGGATATAGACCGGTACCAGTTTGTCGCTGGTGGTGGCGAAAATGATGAAAAGCCTGTTGATGCAGCAATTCGTGAGATTTGTGAAGAGACGTCAATCAACACAGATAGCGTAATACAACTCACGTCGATGGCTTATGTTCCCGCAAATGTGATAGCCCAAAGACATCGGAAACTCTGGCCGGAAGACACTTTTGTGATCCCGGAATATGCATTCGCTTTTGAGTGTAAAAAGGATGTTGTGCTTTCGGATGAGCATTCAGGATTTGAATGGTTGAGCTATGATGATGCGATGCAACGGTTGACATGGGATTCAAATAAAACGGCTCTGTATGAACTGAACTGCCGCCTTCAATCTATGGACCAAAATGCGAGGTAACCGCCACAAAGCAAATCACAAACAAGGAATACGAAGAGTGGCAGAAATGCAAAGCGGAGAAAGCGAAGGGCCACATCTTGCTGCCGGATACCGTCCGGTCTATCTGCGAGGCCAACGGCTATGACGCAGAAAAGATCGGTCAGCACTTCCTTGAAATCCTGCCGAAGATACGTCTGACTGAACAGAGATAACGAAAACGCCTCCGAGCCGATGTGGTTCAGAGGCGTTGCTGCTTCTATGGAGTTATGCTTTGATCCCTGCAAGGCTCCTTCCGTCACGCGAAGCGTGATGTTTCCCGCAAGGGAAACTCATTAGGAACGCTTGCGTTCCGTGCCGCACTCCCTCACAGAGAGAGGTAAATGGCCAGGCGACTGCGCAGATGAATTTCCTGGTTTGTCATCACTTTGACGGTCTTTCGACCGTCTTTTTTCTATGGGCGTCATGCGCCGCCGCTTTTTTCTTCGCCGAACAAGCCGACCTGCGTGTTGGGGGCTACAGCACGAGTACGAGTGTGCCGGCGGCGATAATCAATACGCCGCATATGGTTTTGGGCGCCGGCTTTTCTCCGAGAATGAGAAAAGCGAGAATCATGGTCAGGACGATGCTGCATTTATCAACGGCGGCGACGCGCGCGGTGTCGCCTATTTGCAGTGCCCTGTAATAGAAGAGCCAGGAGGCGCCGGTCGCAAGCCCGGAGAGGGCAAGAAACAGCCAGCCGCGCGGTGTAATGCCGCCGATGCCGCGCTGCGCGCCGGTGAGAAACACCATGCCCCATGCGGCAAGCAGAACAACGACCGTGCGGATGGCTGTCGCCAGGGTGGAATTGACATCCGCGATGCCGATTTTGGCAAAGACGGCGGTCAGCGCGGCAAAGACCGCAGAGAGCAGCGCATAAGCGATCCACATGAAAAATACACCTCTTATATGCCTTGTTTTTCTTCGTCGAACAGCCCGATCTGCGTGTCGGGCTTTTTCTGTGTATCGGTTTTCGCCTTGTACGGAATGCCGAGATGGTCGTAGGCAAGGCGGGTGACGCAGCGCCCGCGCGGGGTGCGCGAGAGGTAGCCGATCTGCATCAGGTAGGGCTCGTAGACGTCCTCGATGGTCACGGCTTCCTCGCCGATGGTCGCCGCCAGGGTTTCCAGTCCGACCGGACCGCCGTCGTAGAACTTGATGATCGCCTCCATCATGCGGCGGTCGATGTTGTCAAGACCGAGCTCGTCGATCTCGAGCGAAGCGAGCGCGGCGTCCGCCACCTTTTTCGTGATCCTGCCGTCCGCTTTGACCGTGGCGTAGTCGCGCACGCGCTTGAGCAGACGGTTGGCGATACGCGGCGTACCGCGAGAGCGGGACGCGATTTCCAGCGCGCCGTCCTCGTCGATCTCCACCGAGAGGATGTCCGCGCTGCGGCGCACGATCTTCGCCAGTTCTTCCTTGGTGTACAGTTCGAGTTTCAGCAGGAGACCGAAGCGGTCGCGCAGCGGCGTGGTCAGCTGTCCCGCGCGCGTCGTTGCGCCGATCAGCGTGAAGCGCGCCAGCGGAATGCGGATGCTGCGTGCTGCGGGACCCTTGCCCACGATGATGTCGAGCGCGTAATCCTCCATCGCGGGGTAGAGGATCTCCTCCACCGAGCGGGAAAGACGGTGAATTTCGTCGATGAACAGCACGTCGCCCTCGGCAAGGTTGGTGAGCAGTGCAGCAAGGTCGCCCTGCTTTTCAATGGCAGGACCCGAGGTTGTGCGGATGTTCACGCCCATCTCGGCGGCAATGATGTTGGACAGCGTGGTCTTGCCGAGACCGGGCGGTCCGTACAGCAGCACGTGGTCGAGACTCTCGCCGCGCATCTTTGCCGCGTCGATGCAGATCTTCAGATGCTCCTTTGCCTTGGTCTGCCCGACATAGGCGTCCAGCGTCTTCGGGCGCAGGCTCAGTTCGGTTTCGCTGTCGGCGGGGGTGTAGGAGGAATCGACGATGCGGTTTTCAAAGTCGGTCTCTTCGCTGAAAATACCGTCCATGTCTTTCATATGTCCCCCTCCTTATCCTTTCATAAACTGTGCCAGCGCCGCGCGGATGATGTCGCCCGACGCCATCCCCGCCGTATTCAGCTTTGCGAGCACGGCGTTCACCTCGGCGCGGGCGTACCCCAGCGCCGTGAGTGCCTCTGCCGCCTCGGCAAGTCCGGCGGACTTTGCCGTCGGCGCGGGCGCCGCCGTTTCACGCGGCGTTTCCGCATCGCCGCCCGTGTAGGACATCTTATCTTTCAGTTCCAGCACGATGCGCGCCGCGCCCTTGGCGCCGACGCCGTTGGACTTGGCGATTGCCTTGACATCCTCGGTGCAGACCGCGCGGGCAAGCCCGTCCGGCGTGAACGCCGAGAGCACGCCCATTGCCGCCTTCGGACCGATGCCCGAGACGCCGATCAGCTGCCGGAATGTGGTGAGCTCTTCCTCGGTGTAAAAGCCGAACAGCTCCACATCGTCCTCGCGCACCGCCATGTAGGTGTACAGCTTGACCTTGCTCTCGCGCGCGGATGCGCGGTCGAGCGCGGCGAGCGTATTCTGCGACACCGTGAGCCGATAGCCCACGCCGCCGCAGTCGATCACGGCAAAGCCCGGCTCCCTGTGGGCAAGCATGCCGCTTACATAATAGAACATTTATGCGTCTCCTTTGCTGTCGTCACTGCCGTCACTGTCGTCCGGCTTGACCGGGGCGGCGGGTTCTGCGGACGCTTCCCCTGCATTTTCGGGTGTCTCTTCGTTCGCGTTCGCGTCCGTGTCCGCATCTTCCGCCACGCCTGCGGCGTGTGTCTCTGCCGCCGCGGGGATCACGCCGATCGCCGCTGCCTGCGGCACGCGGCGGATCTTCCCGGCACGGTCGAGCAGGATGATGCAGAGCAGCAGGAGCGCCGCTGCGACGGTGATGCAAAGCCCGAGCCGGAACTGGCGCGGTACATAGCGGATGACCACGGTGTGTTCACCCGGCGTCACGTCAAAGCCGACCAGTGCATCAAGCAGTTTATAGGTCTCAACCGCCTCACCGTCCACCGTGACGCGCCAGTTTGCGTCATAGGGGATCGAGGTGAAGACCGTCGTGCGCGCGTCGGTCGCGGTGAGCGTCCCCTCAAAGCGGGTTTCGCTCCACTTCGTGATGTTGAATTGATTCTCGCCGAGCGCCGCAGCCGTTTCGGTATAAACGGCATCGTCCATCTGCCAAAAATACGGCTCGTCCGCACGGATATACAGGTTCTTGTCCTTCAGCGTCAGCCCGACCGTGACCGCTTCGCCCGCGCGGAAGCTGCCGAGCGCGATCATGCGGTTGGTCTCGTTGCCCATCACCGTGCCCCTGTCCGAACCGCCCACGGTCAATGCGCATTCGCGCGGGTAGTCGGAGGGCAGATACATGTAGACGATGCCGTCTGCGGGTACGTTGAACTCATAGTAGAGCGTTGCCGACGCGCTGTCGTTGATGGGCTCGTATTTGGTATGTTCGGCGATATAGGAGCTGTTCAGGTTGTTGTCGTGCGTCTTGACATCTTCGATCGGGACAAACATCTGCCGCTCGCCGTCCTCGCCGAGCATCGCCGCCGTCATGCGGTTCATGCGTTCGGGCGGGGTGTAGGGAGCGGTGAACTTTTCATACTTGCCGTCAGCAAGCCCGTCCTTGTAGTCGCTCGGATAGGCGAGGTGGAAATCCTTCAGCGCGCCGTTTACCGCATAGGCGATCGAGAGCGCGTCCGGGTTTTCATACACACCGGTTTCCTTGCCGTCATAGATGTGTACATAGGTGTCCGGGATCGCATAGTCGCCGTCCACGATCACATATTTCACGCCGAGCAGGGTATCAAAGGGTGCGGTTGCGCCGAGGTACTTTGACCAGTGCGACTTGGAGGCAAGCCCCATGTAGCGCAGGAAGTCGATCGTCTCACGGTTGAGCGTTGAGGTCGAGTTGGTGAACCCGCGGATGCCGAGTGCCATCGGTGTGTCGATCAGCGAATGCTTGGTCTTGTCGAAGCGGTAGAAACCGTCGTCATTTTCAAGGATGTAATTCACGCTGTCCTCGTACCGGTGCTTGTTGTCGAGGTAGGATTTGCGGGTGGAGCAAACCACATCGTCGTCCAGATAGCAGATCGAGACGACCGAGGAGAGCAGCAGCTCCGCGCAGACGATGACGGCGAGCACCGCATGTGCCGCGTGGCGGTAACGCCTGCTTTTGAACAGGGAGACCACTGCGGCGTAGACCGCGATGAACAGAACAGAGAGCCAGATACAGAGCAGGTCGCGGTCGAGATCGCTCTCGTGCATGTTGTCGATCGAGAGCTTCTGCACGGCAAACGCCAATAAAAACAGTCCGCCGCAGACGCCGCCGATCTGCGCCGCCGTGAAGCTGCGCACCTCGCGGAAGGCTTTCGCCGCCGCGACGACCAGAATGAAGATCAGCATAAAGCTGTAGCGGTAGTTGAGCCAGTTGGGCGCCTGCATGCCGTGCCAGAACTTGTCCACGGCATCGATGGAAAACGAGAAGACGAAAATGCCGATGAGCACGCCCGTGCCGACCTTTTCCCGCAGGGGAACCTTCTTCGCGATGAAGAACAACGGCACAAACAGCAGCGAGAGCATGCCGCAGTAGAGGATCGGCAGCCCCTCGGGGCGCACGGTGTCGTAGGAGTTGAGAAAGAGCTTTGCCGCAAGGTCGAGCAAGTCAAACCGCGGCTTGTAGCTGTAGGTCGGGTCGGAGAAGGTCGTTTTGCCGAAGCCGAGCGAATAGTAGGTCGGCAGGATGATGCAGGCGGCAAGCCCGACGGCGATCGCCGAGAACAGCCCCATACGGACAAGCGCGCGCAGGAAGTGCTTCTTCTCGCCGAGCGGGTTTTTGTCGATGCAGAAGTAGGCGTAGAAGAAATAGATGAAGCAGAAAATGCACATCATATAGCCGATGTAGAAATTCGTGAAGATGGCAAGCCCCAGCGAGAGCGTGAACAGCTTGTACTTCTTCTCGGAGATCAGCTTCTCGATGCCGAGTGCGACGAGCGGGAGCAGCATCATGCAGTCGATCCACATGGTGTTGTGCTGATAGATCATGCCGTAGCCCGAGAGTGCATAGAGCGCGCCGAAGATGATGCGCGCCGGCTTTGTGCCGATGCCGTGCGCCTCGAGATAGTACGCAAGCGTGACCGAGCACAGCCCGCACTTGAGCGTGAAGATTACCAGCAGCGCGTCAAGAATGTTGTCCGCCGGAAAGAGCGCGACAAGGAGAGACAGCGGGCTTGCGAGGTAGTAGGCAAAGATGCCGAGAAACTCGCCGCCGAGCGCCCGGGAGAACGAGTAGAAGAGGCTCGCATCGCCGTACAGCACGCGGCGGAGCGCGCCGAAGAAGTAGACGTACTGCGCGTTGAGGTCGAGCACGAGCACCGATTCGCCGCCGAACGGGTAGACGCCGAAGGCAAAATACGCTGCCAACAGCACCAGTGCGGGGCAGAGAAAGGCGACGGCAAGATAGGCGTGCGGATGTTTTCTTTTGAGGCGCGGCGCTGCCGCGCGTGTCAGTTCCTGATCCATGGTTTCAGTCCTTTGTTTCGGAATTTTCTTTCGGCAGAATCTGCCGCACCGCTTTTTCCAGCTTGACGCGCGGCAGCGTCAGGTCGCGCCCGCAGCCGGTGCAGACGACGCGCATGTCGCTCCCCACCCGCATCACGCGCATCACGCGCGCACCGCAGGGATGCGGTTTTTTCATTTCCAGAAGATCGCCGAGGGCAAAATGCAGGATTTCCATGCGATGCCTCCTGTAGCATATTCTATGAAATTATACCACAACTTCCGTCCGGTGTAAACAAGCTTTTAGATTTTATTAAATTACGAAGAAAAACTTTGACTATCGGGGAAAACTGTGCTATAATACTATGCTGTATATCAATGCGCTGCGAAGGGAGAAGATCATGCGGATTCTCGGCATTGACCCCGGCTATGCCATTGTCGGCTGGGGCGTCATCGATTATGAAAACAGCCGCTTCCGCGTGGTGGACTACGGCTCGGTGCAGACGAAGGCGGGCACAGACACGGTCGAACGGCTTGAAAAGGTCTATCAGGGCATCAACACCATCATCGAGCGCTACAAGCCGGAGCATATGGCGATCGAAGAGCTGTTCTTCAACACCAATGCGACCACGGCGATCGTGGTGGCGGAGGCACGCGGCGTTACACTGCTTGCCGCAAGACAGCACGGGCTGAAAATCGGCGAATATACGCCGCTCCAGGTCAAGCAGGCGGTCGTCGGCTACGGCAGGGCGGAGAAGGAGCAGGTCATTCGCATGGTCACGACCGTGCTCGGACTGAAAAAGCCGCCGAAGCCGGACGACACGGCGGACGCACTGGCGATCGCCATCTGCCACGGGCATTCGGCAGCTTCACGCATCGGCGCGTATTACAATAACTGACGGAAAGAATCAAAAGCTATGTTTATAAGCGACAATTGGAAAGACTATGAACTGATTGACGCCTCCGACGGCGAGCGGCTGGAGCGCTGGGGCGAATATATCCTCATCCGCCCCGACCCGCAGGTCATCTGGCACGGCGCGAAGTCCTCGCCGCTGTGGAAGCGTGCGGACGCCTCCTACAAGCGATCGTCGAAGGGCGGCGGCGCGTGGCAGGAGAGCCGCGTGCCCGAGAGCTGGACGATCGGCTATCGGGATCTGACCTTCCTCATCAAGCCCATGGGCTTCAAGCATACCGGCATCTTCCCGGAGCAGGCGGCAAACTGGGACTGGATCACCGAAAAGATCAAGGGGGCAAACCGCCCTGTCAAGGTGCTGAACCTCTTTGCCTACACCGGCGGCGCAACCGTTGCGGCAGCCGCTGCGGGCGCTGCGGTCTGCCATGTGGACGCGGCGCGCGGCATGGTCGCGCAGGCAAAGGAGAACGCACGGCTCTCGGGGCTTGGCGACGCGCCGATCCGCTATATCGTCGATGACTGCAAGAAATTCGTCGAGCGCGAGATTCGCCGCGGCAACACCTATGACGGCATCATCATGGATCCGCCGTCCTACGGCAGAGGACCGTCGGGCGAGGTCTGGAAGATCGAGGAATGCGTGGACGAGTTTGTCACGCTGGCGGCTAAGCTGCTCTCGGACAAACCGATCTTCTTCCTCATCAATTCGTATACCACCGGGCTTTCCCCGCTTGCCATGCAGTACATCGCCGATCTGCGCATTCGCCCGACCCACGGCGGGCACGGCATGTCGGCGGAGACCGTGCTGCCGGTCAGCACGGCGGGCACGTTTCTGCCCGCGGGCGCAAGCATGCGCTATGCCTTCGACTGAAAAACGGAGAAAAGGATTTTACAATGGCAGAGCCTTTTATCATTGCTGAAAATTTATCCTATACCTATCAGGACGGCGAGGGCGGCGGCACCGCTGCGCTGCGCGGCGTATCCTTCCGGATCGATCGCGGTGAATACGTTGCCGTGCTCGGGCACAACGGCTCGGGCAAATCCACGCTTGCCAAGCTGATGAATGGCATCCTCATTCCCACGGGCGGCAAACTCACGGTCTGCGGCACGGAGATGAAGGAGGGCATGCGCGACGACGAGATCTTCGGCGTCCGCCGCCGCGTCGGCATGGTGTTCCAGAACCCGGACAACCAACTGGTCGCCACGATCGTGGAGGAGGATGTCGCTTTCGGGCCCGAGAACCTCGGCGTGCCGCGCGAGGAGATCCGCCGCCGCGTGGACGACGCGCTCCGCACGGTCGGGATGTATGAATACAAGGACAGCCAGCCGCACCGCCTCTCGGGCGGACAGAAGCAGCGCGTCGCCATCGCCGGCGTCATCGCCATGATGCCGGAATGCATCGTTTTCGACGAGTCGACCGCGATGCTTGACCCGCGCGGGCGCGCCGAGGTCATGCAGACCATTGCGCGGCTGAACCGTGAATACGGTATGACCGTGCTGCACATCACGCATTATATGGACGAGGCGGTGAGAGCCGACCGCGTCATGGTTATAAATGACGGCGAGCTCTTCGCCGACGGTACGCCGAAGGAAGTGTTCCGCGACGTCGCGGCGCTCCGCCGCGTCGGGCTGGACGTCCCGCAGGGGCGGGAGCTGCTCTATGCGCTCGCGGCACACGGCATATCCTTTGCCGACACGCCTATCGACAACGAGGGCTGCGCGGCGCTCATTCTGGAAAGGTTTCAAAGCAGGATTCAATGACGATTTTAGAGCTTTCGGATGTGTGCTACACATACGATCCGGGGACGCCGATGGCACACGAGGCGCTTTCCCATATTGATCTGAAAATTGAAAAGGGAAGCATAACGGGGCTGATCGGACACACCGGCTGCGGCAAGTCCACGCTGCTCCGGATGCTGAACGGGCTCTCAAAGCCGGACAGCGGAAAGATTCTGCTCGACGGGCACGACATTTGGGAGGACCCGAAGAAGATCGCCGCCGTGCGCTTCCGCGTGGGACTGGTCATGCAGTACCCGGAGTACCAGCTCTTTGACGAGACGGTCGCTTCCGATATTGCCTACGGTCCGCGCAACATGGGGCTCTCCACGGAGGAGATCACCGCGCGCGTCAAAGAGGCTGCCGCTTTTGCGGGGCTTGCGGACGAGCTGCTGGAAAAGTCGCCGTTTGAGCTGTCGGGCGGGCAGAAGCGCCGCGCCGCAATCGCGGGCGTGATGGCAATGCGCCCCGAGATTCTTGTGCTGGATGAACCCGCCGCCGGGCTTGACCCGATGGGCAGGGAAGAGATTTTTGCGGGGCTCGCCCGCTACCGTGCCGAGAGCGGCGCCACTGTCGTGGTCGTCAGCCACAGCATGGAGGATATGGCGCGCTACTGCGACCGCCTCGTCGTGATGAACGACGGCAAAATCCTGCTCCGCGGTACGCAAAGCGAGGTCTTTGGCAGGGCGGACGAGCTGCAGAGCATCGGTCTCGGCGTGCCGGATATCACCAAGCTCTGCGCGCTGCTGCGCGCAGGCGGGATGCCGCTTCCCGATGATATTTATACGGTCGAGGCGGCGACGGCGGCGATCACGCCCCTGCTCGGAGGTGATGTGCATGCTCGGTGACATCACATTCGGGCAGTATTTCCCCGGCAGCTCGCTGCTCCACCGCGCCGACCCGCGCACCAAGCTGATCTTCGCGGTCTTCTACGTCGTGGTGCTGTTCTTCTGCAAAAGCGCCGCGAGCTTTGCGTTTGCGCTGGTCTATACGGCTGTGCTGATCGCCCTGTCCGGGCTGCCCGCACGTGCCGTGCTCCGCTCGGTGAAGCCGCTGCTTTTTGTCATTCTGTTCACGGCAGTTATCAACCTGTTCTGGACGGGCGGCGAGACCCCGCTCATCGAATGGAAGTTTATCCACATCTACCGCGAGGGCGTGATCTTCGCTGTCTTTATGGCAGTGCGCATTGTGCTGCTCGTGGTCGGCATGAGCGTGATCCTCAGCTACACCACCACGCCGATCGCCATGACCGACGGCATTGAGGCACTGTTTGCCCCGTTTGCGAAGATCGGATTGCCCGTGCACGACTTCGCCATGATGATGACGATCGCCATGCGTTTTATTCCCACGCTGATCGAGGAGACCGGCAAGATCATGGACGCACAGAAGGCGCGCGGCGCGGATTTCGAGAGCGGCGGACTTGTGAAAAAAGCCAAAGCGCTCATCCCGATCCTTGTGCCGCTGTTTGTCTCGGCGTTCAAGCGCGCCGACGACCTCGCGATTGCCATGGAGTGCCGCTGCTACCGCGGCGGAGAGGGCAGAACCAAGCTGAAGGTGCTGAAGTTCGGCGCGCCCGACGCGCTCTGCGCCGTCTTTGCCACCGTCTTCCTCTGCGGCATTCTGCTCTGCAACATCTTTTTACCGTATATTACGATCTGAGGTGCACCAATGAAACTGCTGCTCAGACTGAAATTTCTCGGCACGGACTTCTGCGGCTGGCAGTATCAGCCGAATGCCCGCACCGTGCAGGGCACGCTGACTGCGGCGGCGCGAGAGGTCTTTGGCACGGACTGCCGCATCACCGGGTGCAGCCGCACCGACAGCGGCGTCCATGCAAACGACTTTGCCGCCACGCTGGAGCTGCCTTTTGCGGACTGCCCGATTCCGTGCGCACGGATCCCGGCGGCGTTTGCCATGCGGCTGCCCCCGGATGTCTCCGTGACGGCGGCTTCGCCGGTCGCGGATGATTTCCACCCGCGCTATACCGTCCTCACCAAGGAATATGTCTATCAGATCCTTGTGTCGCCCGTGCCCGACCCGTTTTTGTACGGCAGGGTATGGCACTACCCAAAGAAGCTGCTGCCCGACGCTGCGGCGCGCATGAATGCGGTCGCCGCGGAGCTGGTCGGCAGGCAGGATTTCGCTTCCTTCATGGCGGCGGGCTCCAAGATCACGGACACGGTGCGCACGGTCAGCGACTGCCGCGTGCAGCGCACGGGTGATCTCATCATCCTCACGATTGCTGCCGACGGCTTTCTCTACAACATGGTGCGGATCATCGCAGGAACGCTCCTGCTCGCAGGCGCGGGCAAGCTCGACCGCGTGGGAATGCGGCGGATCATCGACGCGAAAGATCGCGCCGCCGCCGGTGCGACCGCGCCGCCCGAGGGGCTGTATCTGAATCGGGTCACCTATCACGAATGAAAGGAGGTGCGCCGCATGCGCGACGATGAAGAAAGGATTCCGACCGCCGATGCGTCGGACGATGGGGCGGAATCTGCGGAGAATCCCTATTACGCGCGCATCAGCGCACGGCTGCGGCACACAAAATATCTTTGCGTGCTGCTCACGGTTGCGGCGGCGCTCCTCTTCTTATTTGCCTATCGCAGCAATATCACCTATGAAAACCTGCGTTACCTGCTCCGCGATGTCGATGAAGCGGGCAATGCCGGACGCGCGGCGGACAGCTTTGTCTACACCGCTGCCGACACCAACTTTCTTCTGACCTTCCGCGGCGATCTCGCCGTCTGCGCGGCATCCGGCGTCACGCTGTACCGCGCTGCGGGCGGGCGAACCTTTGCGGACGATGTGCACTTTGAAGCACCGGTCGCCGAGGCGTCGGGCAAATACATGGTTGTCTACGACGTCGGCGGCGCTGCCTATTATCTCTACAATTCGGTCAGCCGTGTCTTTGACGGGAAAACCGACAGCCCGATCTACGACTGCGCCGTCGAGGGCGGCGGCAAGAGCGCCGTCCTCACCCGCGAAAAGACCGGCGGCTTTCTCATCCGCACATACAGTCGGAATTTCGACCTTGTCGGGGAGATCACGCGCAGCGGCTATGTCAGCGACATCGGCTTTCTTGCCGACGGCAGGCTGTATATCTGCGAGAGCAGCGTCACAGGCGCGTCGCTTGTTACCACGCTGTCACTTTATACGCCCGGGCGCGATACGCTCGACTGCACGGTCACGGCGGACGGCTTTGCCTACCGCTGCGGCAGCCTCGGCAACGGCTTCTATCTGCTGACCTCGTCGTCGCTGACCTTTTTCGCCGGGAGCGGCGAAAAAACCTTTTCCACTTCGTTTGGTACATCGGAGATCCTGCTTGCCGACGGCACTTCGGACGGCGTCGCGGTTTACGTGGACGAGAACGTCTCGGGCGCGGACTGTGCGGTGTATGCTTTCTTTGCCGACGGGAAGAGCCTGTCCTCGCCCGCGCCGCGCGGCGCGCGCAGCATTCTTCTTGCGGGGCGGCAGGTCTGCCTGCTTGCGGAGGAGAATCTGACCGTTTACGGCGGCGGCACCGCAAAGCAGATCACCGTCGATCCGGGCGGGCGGCAGCTGCTGCGCCTCGATGGCGAGGTGCTTGTCTGCTACGATGACCGCGCCGAACGCACGGCAATTCATTGAATCTGAAAGGAAGATGACTTCATGTCTATTGCCATTGATCTCATTCTTGCAATCATCATGCTTTCGATCATCGCAACAGCGGTGCGCCGCGGCTTTGTCGTCTCGGTGTTCAAGCTGCTGTCCGCCGTGGCGGCGGTCGTGGTCGCCGCGCTGTTTTACAAGCAGCTCGGCAGCTTCTTCTACGACAGCTTTGTCTATGACAAGATCTTTGCATCGCTGTCCGACTGGCTGCAAAAGCTGGCGCAGAACGCCGACGGCAGCTTTGACCTCGGCGCGGCGGTCGCCGCATTGCCGGAGAGCCTCCGGACGCTTGCCGCGGCGGCGGGGCTTGACCTTTCGGCGCTGGATGCCTCCTATGCGGGACTGAGTGCCGCCACTGCGAGCACGGCAAATTCGCTCTGCGAGACGCTTGCGTCCGCGCTGTCGCATCTGCTTGCCAACATCCTTGCATTCGCGGCGCTGTTCTTCAGCATGCTGATCGTCCTGTCGCTGGTCTGCCTGATCCTCGACGCACTCTGCAAGCTGCCGCTGCTCAAGGGCACCAATCGCCTGCTCGGCTTCGCCTTCGGCGTATGTGAGGCGCTGCTCGTCGGCATTGTGATCACCGCGATCGCCGCCGCGCTCCTGCGCACCTACGGCGGGCTGCATCCCGATTTTGCCGAGGCGGATGCAATCGACCGCACCTATCTTGCCAAGCTGCTCTTGCGCTTTGTTCCGCGCTGATTGAATCCACACTCCCTTGTAATGACTAACTTTCCGGAGGAACCACCCATGCAGAAACGATATATTCCCAATCTGCTGTCCGTCGTGCGTCTTTGCTTTGTGCCGCTGTTTGCGTATATCTTCTTTCTCGATTATCCGCAGCATGTGGCGGCTGCGATTCTGATCTTCTTTCTTGCCGGGGCGACCGACGTGCTGGACGGCTGGATCGCCAGACGCAACGGCTGGGTCAGCAATCTCGGCAAGGTGCTCGATCCCCTTGCGGATAAGCTGATGCAGTGCACGGTGCTGATCTGCTTCTATATCAAGGAGATCATCCCGATCTGGTTGATGCTGCTTTACGTCGGCAAGGAGCTGCTCGTGCTGGCGGGCTCACTCTTTGTGTTCCGCCGCCAAAAGGTGGTCGTCAAGAGCAACTTTTTCGGCAAAATGGCGGTCTGCGTGTTCTACGCCTCCATCGGCGTGCTGATCCTGCTTAACCGCTTTGCGGATGCCGCAACGGCAGCCGCCGCGACGCCGGTCGTCTGCGTCGTCATGCTGTGCTTTGCGCTGCTGGCGCTGGTACAGTATTTCCGCCTGTATATCCGGGCAAAAAGTGACCAATCCAAGCCCCAAAGTGAGGTAAACTGATACTATGGAAATGTGTGCAAGATGCCACAAGCGCGTGGCAGTTGTATTTATTACGAGACTGGAAAACGGCGAGACCAAGAACGAGGGCATCTGCCTCAAATGCGCCCGCGAGCTCGGGATCAAGCCGATTGACGATATACTGAAGAAAATGGGCATCACCAATGAGGAGTTCGATCAGATGGCAGACAGCGCCGAGGACTTCATGCAGGGAATGGTGCCGAATGAGGACGGCGAGAACCCGGAGGACGGCGGCGCGCCCGCCGTGGACTTCGGCAAGCTGATGCGCGAGAGCGGACTCGGCGGGCAGACCGCAGGGCAGAATGCGGGAAACGGCGCGGCGCAGAAAGCCCCCGAGGGCAGCAAGACGGCGAAACGTAAGTTTCTCGACGCCTACTGCACGAGCCTGACCGGCAAGGCGCGCCGCGGCGAGCTGGACCGCATCATCGGGCGCGAGCGCGAACTGGCGCGCGTGATCCAGATCCTCTGCCGCCGACAGAAGAACAATCCCTGCCTCATCGGCGAACCCGGCGTCGGCAAGACGGCGATCGCCGAAGCACTCGCACAAAAGATCGCCGCGGGCGACGTGCCCTACCGCCTGAAGGGAAGCGAGGTCTACCTTGTCGATCTCACCGCGCTGGTTGCTGGCACGCAGTTCCGCGGGCAGTTTGAGTCCCGCATTCTCGGGCTCATCCGCGAGGTCAAGGAGGCAGGCAACATCATCCTTGTCATCGACGAGGTGCACAACATCGTTGGCGCGGGCGATGCCGAGGGCAGCATGAACGCGGCAAATATTCTGAAGCCCGCGCTCTCCCGCGGCGAGATCCAGGTCATCGGCGCGACTACGCTCAATGAATACCGCAAATATATCGAGAAGGACAGCGCACTCGAGCGCCGTTTCCAGCCGGTCATGGTGAACGAGCCGTCGGTTGCCGACAGCATCAAAATGCTCGAGGGCATCAAGCATTACTATGAGAGTTTCCACAATATCCGCATCCCGGATGCGGTGTTGTCGCTGGCTGTCACGCTGTCCGAGCGGTATATCACCGACCGTTATCTGCCGGATAAGGCGATCGACCTCCTTGATGAAGCGGCGTCTTACCGCGCACTGTCGAGCAGCGAGCTGAACGAAAAGCTGGCGCTGGACGACGAGCTGAAAACACTGGACAGTCAGCTCTCGCAGGTGGAAAACGCACCCGAGCGTGAAAACGACGATATGCAGGAAAAATACCGGCAGATTGCCGACATCCGCGTCAAAGCGCTCCGCGCAAGCGAGCGGCTGAAGGAGTTGGAAGCGCCCTGCGCCGCCGTGGAGCTGACCGCGGAGGATCTCGCACGCGTGATCGAGATCTGGACGGGCATTCCCGCCACCGAGATCACCGAGAACGAATTCTATAAGATCGACCGCCTTGCCGACCGCATGAAGGAGAAGATCATCGGACAGGACGCGGCGGTGGACGCCGTCGCCAAGGCAATCAAGCGCAACCGTGCGGGTGTCGCCTATAAGCGCAAGCCGGTCTCATTTATCTTCGCGGGACCGACCGGCGTCGGCAAGACCGAGCTTGTCAAGACGCTGGCAAACGATCTGTTTTCTTCCCCCGAAACGCTGATTCGCCTCGATATGTCCGAGTTCATGGAGAAGCACAGCGTTTCCAAGCTGATCGGCGCACCGCCCGGCTACGTCGGCTATGATGAGGCAGGGCAGCTCACCGAGAAGATCCGCCGCCGCCCCTACAGTGTGGTACTGTTTGACGAGATCGAGAAGGCGCACCCGGACGTGCTTAACATCCTCTTGCAGGTGCTGGATGACGGACGCATCACCGACGCGCACGGCAAGGAGGTCAACTTCGAGAATACGCTGATCGTCATGACGACCAACGCAGGCTCTGACGCGTCCTCGTCGGTCTCCGGCTTTGCCGAGAGCCCGGAGGTGCACGCAAAGGAGCGCACCGAAAAGGCGCTGCTCGGCTTCCTGCGTCCCGAGTTCCTCAACCGCGTGGATGAAGTCATCACCTTCAATTCGCTCACAAAGGACGACTTTAAGAAGATCGCCCATCTGATGCTGGATCAGCTGGCTGCGGCGCTTGTCGAAAAGAAGATCACACTGACCTACACCGATGCCGCCGCGGATTTCATCGCCGAGAAGTCCTATTCGGTCAAATACGGCGCGCGCAATATGCGCCGCTATATGCAGACCGAGGTGGAGGACGCCCTGGCGGAGAAGATCATCGCATCGTACGACCACCGCGTGACCGCGGCGCATGTCGATGCCGACGGCGAGAAGCTCACCATCACCTGTATGTAAAAATAATATTTGTATAAAAAGGAGCAAACCCATGGCAGAAAACGAATCCTGCACGCACGACTGCTCGTCGTGCGGCGCAGCCTGTCCCTCGCGCGCGCCGCAGTCGCTCGTCGAGCCGCAGAACAAACTCAGCAACGTGAAAAAGGTCATCGGTGTCGTCAGCGGCAAGGGCGGCGTCGGCAAGTCGCTGGTCACCTCGATGCTCGCGGTGGAGATGAGCCGCCGCGGCTATAAGACCGCCATCCTCGATGCCGACATCACCGGACCTTCGATCCCGAAGGTGTTCGGTCTGCACGAGAAGGCAGAGGGCAGTGAGGACGGCATCTATCCGGTCAAAACCAAGACCGGCATCGAGGTCATGTCCATCAACCTGCTGCTCGACGACGAGAAAGCACCGGTCGTCTGGCGCGGTCCCGTCATCGCCGGCACGGTCAAGCAATTCTGGACGGACGTCGTGTGGAACGAGGTCGACTATATGTTTGTCGATATGCCTCCCGGAACCGGCGACGTACCGCTGACCGTGTTCCAAAGCCTGCCGCTGGACGGCATCGTGATCGTCACCTCGCCGCAGGAGCTGGTCTCCATGATCGTCAGCAAGGCTGCCAACATGGCGTCACTGATGAACATTCGTGTGCTCGGGCTGGTTGAAAACATGAGCTATGTGCTGTGTCCCGACTGCGGCAAGCACATCGACATTTTCGGCGAGGGTAAGACCGATGCGGTCGCTGCCGAATTCGGCTTTGACCTGCTCGCACGCATCCCGCTTGATGCCCTCCTCGCCGCACTCTGCGACAAGGGTGCGCTGGAGCTCATGGAGAACGACTATATAAACGCTGCCGCCGACAAGGTGGAATCTCTGTAATCAAATCGGGCTGAAAAGCTGCAAAAGCAGAAAACAGAAAAACAAAAAGACAGCGTATGCTGTCTTTTTGTTTTTCTTCACGAAACGGCTTGCACCCTGCGCAATACTGTGTTATACTGTTTCCGACATTTGAATATGCAGCAGAGTGTCGGCTGTACCGTGCGGGTACGGTCGGTGAAAAGGGAATCGGGTGAGAGTCCCGAGCGATACCAGTCGCCGTATGCCCCGAATGCGCGCGCTCCGTTGACGAAAGTCAGTCATTGGGAAACTGAGAAGGCAGGAGCGCGTTGCGCCGCGTAAGTGATAGGGGACAAGTCGAAAGACCTGCTCTGATGCCGCGCCGCAACGCTTTTTTGAAAAAAAGCAGGCGCGGTATTTCGTCGTGCTTGAAAAATTTGAATTTTCAAGGGCTTTTTTCGGTGCGGCATTCTGCAAGGCGCGGGAAAACTGCCGCGGTGATCTTCGGGTCGCCGCGGCTTTTTATATAGAGGATAGAAAAAGAAAGGATAGATCCCATGAAAAACAGACTTTTCAAAGGCATCGGGCTTCTTCTCGTGCTGGCGGTGCTCTGTACGGTCTCGGCATTTGCCGACGATACCGTGCGCATCGGCAGTGCGGCGGAGCTTGCTGCCCTCGGCGGCAAAGAGCTCACCGGCAAGATCGAGCTGACACAGGACATTGATATGACCGACGTCGCGATGGAGCCGATCACCTCCTTTGTCGGCGAGTTTAACGGCAACGGTTACACGGTGAAGAATCTCACCATTTCGGCAGAGCTTGCCGAAAACTATACCACGAAGGGCGCGGCGCTGTTCGCGACTTTCTCGGGTAAGGCGCATGACGTTGTCTTCGAGAATCCGTCGATCACCCTGACGAAGGGGCAGAACGTCGGCACCGCGGTACTCTGCGGTGTTGTCGGCGAGGACGGCGTAACGATTGAGAATGTCGGCATTGTCGGCGGCAGCATCTCGATCGAAGCGACGAAGACGACCTATGCGGGCGGCCTCGTCGGCTATGCCGTAAACACGTCGCTCACGGTGAAGAACTGCTTCACCGAGGCGGATGTTGTCTACACGGGCAGCACAAAGCCGACCTACAACTATTTTGGCGGCATGCTCAGCTATATGATGAACGTTGATCTCGCATTTGAAAACTGCGCGGTACTCGGTGATGTGGAAGCGCACACCGGCTATAATATCGGCAATGCGGGCGGGTTTGTCGGCATCATCAACGGCTCGAATACCGGTCACACCATTGACTTTACAAACTGCTATTTCAGCGGCAAGGTGACGGGCGGCAATGCCTACGGCTTTGCCTACAGCGGCAGATATGCATACCCGGCGATCACGGTCACGGGCTGCTATTACGACAACGAAAAGAATAAGAGCGCATCCAGCTGGTCGCCGTTTGAGTGCTTCGGCTCGAACGCCAAGGTCACCGGCAAGCCGGCTGGGATTGCCACGGCGGATTTTGCGGCGCTTTCGATCGACGGCTTTGAAATCAAGGACGGCTACCCCTATCCCGCATGGTTCGTCGCACCCGCGGGTCCTGTGACCCTCACGATCACGGTCGACCCGGTGGATGCAACGGTTGCCCTGACCGATGCCGAAAGCAAGGAAATTGCGCTGACAGCAGGCAATGCGGGCAGCTATACGGTCGTACTGGAAGCGGGCAGCTATACGCTCGCAGTCACGCCCGCTGAGGGCGACACCGAGCACACCGCATCGGTGCAGACCGTGCAGATCGGCAAGCAGAACCTTACGGTTGAGGTTGTCCTTGCAGCGAAGACCTACACCGTCGAATTCGCGCTTACCCCCATCACGGCAGCGCTTGCGCTTTACCGCGAAAGTGCCGAGGGCGAGCTGCTCGCCCCGACTGCGGGCACGACCTACACGCTCACGAAGGGCAACTATTATTACACGGTTTCCGACTTCGGCTATGTGACGAAGACCGGCACGCTGACCGTGACCGCGGATACGGCAGTCCCGCTCACGCTGGACGAGAGCGAACGTTATCCGCTGGTCTTCACGGTCTACCCGCGCTATGCAAACGCCACGGTCATGCTGACCCGCGCAGACGGCGACAAGCGCGAAATGACCGGTACGGACGGTACATACAGTCTGCCCGCCGGGTCGTATGATTATAAAATCACGGCGGACGGCTATAAGACGAAGAGCGGCGCGGTTCTCGTGCCCGAGACCGATGTGCTGACCTTCACGCTCGTCTCCGGCGACAGCTGGGACGGCAGCGTTGCAAAGACGCTTGCCGGCAAGGGTACAGAGGACGAACCCTACCGCATTGCAAATGCGGCAGAACTCGCCTACCTGTCCGAAACGCTGCGCGATACCATCGGCAGCCCCTATGCGACTGCCTATTACACGCTTGAGGCGGACATCGACCTTGGCGGCGTCACCTGGTCGCCGATCGGCAAGACCTCGGTCTCGCCCTTTGCAGGTCACTTTGACGGCAAGGGTCACACGATCAGCGGGCTTGCCGTCTCGGAGGAGAGCGACGTCTATGCATATTACGGGCTGTTCGGCTGCCTCTCCGAGGCAACGGTCAGAAATCTGACGGTTGCGGGCGAGATCTTCTGCACCGAGCGCACGGCGCTGGTCGGCGGTCTTGCAGGCGCTGCCGTCGGCAATACCACGATCGAAAACTGCGCGACCAATGTGCTGATCTCCGCAGAGGCGGGTGCATCGGTCGGCGGTATGGTCGGCATCTGCCGCAAGAGCGATGACATCGGCTATGAATGGATCGACAACACGGTTCGCCTTGTCGGCTGCGTCAATGTCGGCGCGATCGTCCAGAACGGCGAAGACAAGGACCCCTTCTCGCAGGGCAGAGTCGGCGGTCTCGTCGGCTACAGCAAGAACTGCGTGCAGTTTGAAAACTGCGTCAACCTCGGCAATATCTACGGTGCAAATATTGCTGCCGGTATCTGCGGCAGTATGGGCTCGTCGCAGGGCGACGGCTGCCATCCGTATCTGAAAGCCTGCTACAACGCAGGCGAGATTGACGGCGTTCTCGGCGCATACGCGATCTACGGCAAGGGCAGCATGGGTGCATCCTATGTCACCGACTGCTACACCGTGGCGGGCGGCGCGGAGAACACGCATGTCTACACCCGCACCGCGGATGAAATGCGCACCGACGCATTCACGGCGCTGCTCGGCGAGGCTTTTGTGCGCGCCAACGACGTAAACGGCGGTTATCCGTACCCGGCGGGCACGGTCGTTCCTGCAAAGGATGAGAGCCTTTCCGTTGAGGCAGACAAGTACGTCGGCATTCTCGCTATTCCGGCAACGGCAACGGTCGGCGATCGCTTCAGCTTCCTGAAAGACAGTGAAACGCCGAGCGCGGACATTCGCGTCAGCTGCGTGCAGGTCACGGGCGAGAGCTACCTCACCCGCCTTGCAAACGGCGAGGTTGTACTGGCGAAGGCAAACGACACCGGCGTTGCCGTCACCGAGACGGTCACGCTGCTCTTCGTCGGCGATGCGGGACAGCTGCGCCGCACGGTCACGGTCGTGATCGCGCCCGAGAAGGCTTCACGCCGTGCTCTGATGGACACGCTGGCGAAGATCTATGCATCCAAGCTCACCCCCGACGAATGGGTCGTCTTCGACATGGCGGCATATGCCCTCCTCACCGATGGTGAGAGCGGCGCGCCCCGCGTCTCCGACGACGCTGCGCAGAACTATGTCAACCTTGCCATTGACGGACTGGACAAGTCCTACACGCTCCCGAAGGATCGCGCCAAGGCGGAGATCATTATGGGCGTGCTCGGCATTGACACAACGAAGCTCTATCCGGTCAACAGCGCGACTGCTATGGACAATGCGGCAGCGCTCCGCGCCGAAAATATCGGCAGCGACTATACCACCGCAGTCTGGGCGCTGCTTGCCGATATGCAGGGCAGGGTTCAGTATACCAAGGCGCAGATTCAGTCGCTGGTCGGCGTCCTCCTGCGCAATCAGCGCGAGAACGGCATGTTCAGCTACAACTACGGGCTGAATACTTACACCGATGCGGATACTACCGGTTGGGCGCTGGCGGCACTCGCCCGCTTCACCGAGGGTGGGCGCGATACCTACGGCGTCCGTGCGGATGCACAGAAGTTTATTGACGCCGCGCTTGCCGGCCTTTCGGCAGAGCTTGGTGCAAACGGCTCGTACGGCAACATTAACACCGACGCGGCGGTCATCACCGGTCTCCTTGCGCTCGGCATTGATCCTGCGACCGACGCACGCTTCGTGAAAAACGGCTGTGCGCTTGCCGATGCACCGATGCTCTACGTCAATGCGGCGAAGAACGGCTTTGTGACTGCATATGCCGACGGCGATGCCGGCATCAAGGCGGAGGCGCTTGCCACCGAGCAGGGCTTCCGTGCGCTCGTTGCCCTCGAGATCTTTGAGGCAAGAGGCAAGCAGCCTTACAATATCTTCGCCTGCAATCAGATCGCCGCGGACGATGCGGAGATCACGCTTTCGTTTGCTCCCGTTCGCGCCACCGGCAAGGGTATAACGGAGCTGCCCGCCGAGCCTGATAAGGATGCGGACACGATCACCGTCACCTTCACGATCACGGGGCTGAAGAAGAAGGTCTGGGCTTCCGGCGAGTTTACCGTCAAGGAAGGTTCCACAGTTTATCATCTGCTCCGCGATGCGGCAGCGGCAAACGAGATCACCGTCGTCGGGTTGGAAAAGGGCTATGTGTCCTCGATGACCTATAACGGCGAGACGCTTGCCGAGTTCGCGCACGGCAAGTCCAGCGGCTGGCTCTATTATGTGAACGGCGAACTGCCTAAGGTCGGCATCACCGCCTACACACTGAAAGCCGGGGACAAAGTCGAGTGGCTGTATACCTCCGACTACAAGCAGGAGAGCGGCGGCAGCAGTATGGGCAGCGGCGGCAGCAGCCGTGATCCCGGCACGAAGTCGGATAAGCCGACCGTAGGGATACCTGTCGAGTGGGTCAACCCCTACACCGATGTGCAAGAGGGCGACTGGTACTTTGACGCAGTCCGTTTCGTTTCGGAAAAGAAGCTGTTCAGCGGCATGACCGCGACCGAGTTTGCACCCGGTATATCGCTCAGCCGTGCGATGCTCGTCACGGTGCTCTGGCGCCACGAGGGCGAGCCTGCGGCGGCTGCCGCAGCTTTCACGGACGTGCCGGCGGATGCCTGGTACGCAAAGGCGGTTGCCTGGGCGGCGGCAAACGGCATTGTCAAGGGCGTCACCGAGACCGAATTTGCGCCTGACGCGCCGATTTCGCGTGAGCAGCTTGCAACGCTGATCTACCGCTACGCAAACTACAAGAAGTACGCAGCAAAGGACGGCGACAAGCTGAACTTTACGGACGCGGACCGCGTTTCGGCATACGCCGTGCCCGCACTCTCGTGGGCGACGGCAAACGGCGTTGTCACGGGACGTGACGACGGCAGCGTCGACCCGCAGGGCGGCGCGACCCGCGCCGAGACTGCAATCGTGATGATGCGCCTCCTCGCACTTGCAAAATAAATAAAAGGCTGTAAAAAAGCGCAGACCGAAAAAGGGCAAAGGAAGAGAGAACGACTCTTTCTTCAATTTTGAACAGCACGATAGGTAGGAATCCGCATGCGGATTCCCCGATCGTCTGTTTCCCCTTTTTCTCTCGCCGAAAACCGTCTCTGCCGTATGAAAATACGGCGACGAAACGGTTTTCGACGATTCTGCATCTTTTTTACAGCCCTTTTTGCTGTTACTCTACCGAATTACGCGCCACGCATCAATCAGCCGATCCAGCGACCACGCGGCATTGGCGGGGCTGGTCGAGGGCAGACGCACGGCGGGAATGCCGGTCGCAGGGAACTGCCAGCGTGTGTATAGCGCGTCGGCAGTCGCACCGTTGGTGAAAATGTGCGTGATCTTCGATGCCGCAAGGAGGGGCGCAAGGTCGTTCGGACGCACATTTTTGATGCTTGCATCGGACGAGCCGTCAATATCGCAGGAGGCGATGACGTCCCACAATGCAACATGATTTTGCAGCAGGAACGCGCGCTTCTCGGGAATTGTCACGGGCACGGGGCAGCCGAAAACGGCGGCGGTCACGCGCCAGAAGCGGTTCTGCGCATGTCCGTAGAAAAAGCCGCTCTCCCGCGACTTCACCGAGGGGAACGAGCCGAGGACAAGCACGGTTGAATCCGTATCGAAAACCGGCGGGATCGGGTGGACCTGCTGCATGGTGTACCTCCGAAAAAGAATTGACATTCCGAAAAGATTATAGTATACTGAAACCGTAAAATCAAGCGGAGCGGAGGGCTTTTGTATGAGATTCTGCGAAAATTGCGGTACACAGTTGGGAGACGGCGTGCGTTTCTGCCCGAACTGCGGCGCACAGGTTGCACAGAACGCGAGACAGGCGCAGACCGACACGCAAGCGGCGGCGCCAACTGCGCAGCCTGAAACGACAGCACAGGCGGCGGTCACCCCCGCGGCGAACACGGCGGAGAAGACAGTCGGGACGCAGGAGCCGCTGCACGCGACTGTCGTCACACAAACACCGGCACCGAAGACAAACGGTTTTGCCGTTGCCGGATTTGTGCTCGGTATCTGCTCGATCCTGTTCGGCTGGCTCTGCTGCTTCAACATCACATCGGTGCTCGGACTTGTTTTTTCGATCATCGGGCTTTGTCAGATCGGAGGCAAAAAGGAGAGCGGCAAAGGGCTTGCCGTCGCCGGGCTTGTGCTCAGCATCCTGTCGATTTTGCTGCTGGTCGGTTTCGGTCTGTTCACACAGGCGTTTGAAGTTTACTTCAGTCCGAACGGCGATTCTTACCGTATCTACGACGATATTCTCACGCAAATCTGAATTCTGCCCCGGCTGCCAAAGCAGCCGGGGCTTTCACATTTCGCCGTGCGCGACATATTCTGTGTTTGAAAAAACATCGGAGGTGCGCTATGCTGATTCACATTGTCGAGCCGGGCGAGACTGCCTACGGCATTGCCGCGCGCTACGGCGTCTCGCCCGCGCGGCTGCTTGCGGACAACGGGCTGTCCGCATCCGACACCCTTGCCGTCGGGCAGGCGCTGCTCGTGCTGATCCCCGCCGAGGTGTATACCGTGCAGCCGGGTGATACGCTTTATTCGATCGCGGGTGCTGCGGGTACAAGTGTGCTTGCGCTGGTGCAGAACAATCCGTATCTCACGGATGCCGACGCGCTGCGTCCCGGCGAAGAGCTGGTGCTGCGCTACACGGGTGACAAGCGGCGCTCGGTCTATACGACGGGCTATGCCTATCCGTACATCAACCGGAATGTGCTGTACCGTGCGCTGCCGTATCTCAGCTATCTTACCATCTTCGGCTACGGATTCACCGAGACGGGGGATCTGATCGGGATTGATGATGTGCCGCTCATCGAGGCAGCGCGCGCGTTCGGTGCGGCGCCTGTCATGCTGCTGTCCTCCATCACCGAAAGCGGCAATTTCAACAGCGCGCGCGCAAGCCGCCTATTCAATGATGCGGACCTGCAGATGACAGTGCTGGATAATGTGCTTGCCACGATGCAGCAAAAGGGTTATGCAGGGCTTGACATCGACTTCGAATATATCGACCCCGCCGACAGAGAGGCGTTTGTTGCTTTTGTCGCAGCCGCCGAACAAAAACTCTCGCCCTACGGCTATTTTGTCAATACCGATCTCGCGCCGAAGACCTCTGCGGCACAGTCCGGTCTGCTCTATGAGGCGCATGACTACGCCGCGCTCGGCGAGGCGTCTGATACGCTATTTCTCATGACCTATGAATGGGGATATACCTACGGACCGCCGCTTGCCGTCGCGCCGATCGATCAGGTGCGCCGCGTGGTGGACTACGCCGTCTCCGAGATCGACCCGGTAAAGCTGCTGCTCGGCATCCCGAATTACGGCTACGACTGGAAGCTCCCCTATGAAAAAGGCGTTACGGCGGCGCGCTCGCTCGGCAACGAGGAGGCAGTCACGCTGGCGGCGCGCTACGGCGCAGAGATCGAATATGACGCTGCCTCCGCCGCACCGTATTTTTATTATACCGACACCGAGGGGAACGCACATGTCGTCTGGTTTGAGGATGTGCGCAGCATGCTGGCGGAATACGATCTGATGGACGCCTACGACCTGCGCGGGGCGGGGTACTGGAACGTGATGCGCCCCTTCGCGCAGAATTATGCCTTGCTTGCGTCACTGTACGACATCGAAAAGCCGGGGTTTGATCAGTAGCACGAAAAGAGCCGCAAAAGCTATGCTTTT